>ERZ779633.55-NODE-55-length-56921-cov-9.709000_pt1 | contig 56921 bp, 59 predicted proteins | sample MGYA00514195_ERZ779633 | MGnify/ENA primary metagenome ERZ779633 (study PRJEB29562, sample SAMEA4376707) | mouse gut metagenome | isolation source: Cecum | study: EMG produced TPA metagenomics assembly of the A DSS colitis mouse model was used to assess the microbial...
ATGAACATCATGCTGGTCACCGTCACCGAGCGCACCCGGGAGATCGGCATCCGCAAGGCCATCGGCGCCGAGCGGTCCAGCATCATCACCCAGTTCCTCATCGAGGCGGCGGTGATCTGCTCCATCGGCGGGCTGATCGGCATCGCCATCGGCTATGTGGGCACCATGATCGCCGGCAAGCTGATGGAGGATGTCTTTGAGGGCATCATCCTTATGCCCGAGCCCTTTATCGCCGTGGGAGCATTCCTGTTCTCGGTGGTGCTGGGCATCATCTTCGGCATGTACCCCGCCATCAAGGCATCCGGCCTCCAGCCGGTGGTGGCCCTGCGGGCGGATTAAAAAGGAGCGTGAACAAAATGAGAGCATTCAAACGGCTGACGGCGGCCCTCCTCACTGCGGCGCTGGCCCTGTCGCTGACGCTGGTCCCGGCCTCTGCCGCCCTTGGGTCCTTCACCGATGTCAGCGACCCCAACACCGCCGTCAACGCCGACATCCTGCGGCTGATGGGGGTGGTCAGCGGTACGGGGGGCAGCGTGTTCAACCCCCACGGCCAGCTGACCAGGGCCCAGTTCTGCACGATGATGGTCAACTTCCTCCAGAAGGGGGAGGAGGCCCCCCGGTACGCCACCCGGACCATCTTCTCCGACGTGAAGAGCGGCCACTGGGCCCGCAGCTACATCAATCTGGCGGCCAGCATCTCCGTCACCGACGGCGACGGGGAGAACAGCACCTCCATCCCCCTGATCTCCGGGGTGGGAGACGGCCGCTTCCTTCCCGACGACAACATCACCATGGCGGAGGCCGCCACCATCCTCCTCCGGGGGCTGGGGTACACCAGCAAGGAGGCGGGGGCTGTGTGGCCCCAGGGCTATATGAACCTGGCCGAGTCCGTGGGCCTGTCCGACGGGCTGGACCTGGCGGCGGGCACCGCCCTGAACCGGGCCCAGGCCGCCCAGCTCTTTGTCAACGCCCTGTCCTGCAAGACCAAGGACGGCAAGGCCTACTATGAGACCATCGGTACTGTGGCCAACTCCGAGGACAAGACCATCATCCTGTCCGTCAACGTGGAGACCGACGACGGCAGCACCCTGGGTGCCATCCGCACCACCGGCATGGAGAAGAGCTCCGAGGCCTACCTCCCCGCCCACGGCGACGGCAACGTCTCCGCCCTCCAGGGCAAGCGGGGCTACCTGGTGCTCAACGACAAGAAGGAGGTGGTGGCCTTCGTCCCCGACAAGAGCACCGCCACCACCATCGTCCTCAACGGCGACGCCCAGGCCGGCTATGTGAAGTCCAACAGCGGCAAGCAGTACACCGTCTCCGCCAATACCAAGGTGTTTACCTCCGTCTCCGCCTCGGGGAAGGACTGGCTGGAGGCCTACAGTTCCCTCACCTCCGGCACCCAGATCACCATGTACTCCGAGAAGGGGAAGATCGTGGCCGTTTACTCCACCGGCGGGGCCAGCACCATCGACTCCGACGCCGTGGTGGTTATGGGCAACGCCACCGCCGCCACCTTCCACCACCTCACCGGCGGCGTGACCAACTTCAACATCGTCAAGGACCGGCAGACCATCCGGATGAACCAGATCAAGCCCTACGACGTGGCCACCTACGACCCCCTGAGCAATACCCTGGTGGTGTCTGACCTGCGGATGACCGCCGTCTACGCCGACCCCAAGCCCAACCCCAAGACCCCCCAGACCATCAGCGTGGCGGGCAATGAGCGGAAGGTGCTGGAGAGCGCCTGGGACACCATCGGTGATCTGAAGCCCGGCGACAGCGTCTCCCTGCTGCTCACCGCCGACGGCGTGGTGGCCGGCATCGTCCCCGCCAGCGCCCAGGTCCGGTCCACCGCCATCGGCACCGCCACAGAGGGCGGGGTGGAGATTTTCCTGCCCAACGGCGGCGAGCCGCTGAAGCTGTCCGGCAAGGTGTCCAACGTCCCCGCCAGCGGCGAGCCGGTGGTCATCTCCTCGGTGCGGGATGGCTTCTCGGTGAGCAAGCTGCCCACCAGCCGGGCCCCCGGCGACTTCGACGTGGGCAGCCTGAAGCTGGGCAGCCTGACGGTGTCCCCCAGCGTGCGCATCTATGAGCAGATCAAGGGCAGTGTGATGCAGCCCGTGGACCGGGGCAGCCTGACCATGGAGTCCATCCCCGCGGACAAGATCACCTACCACACCAACAGCTCCGGTATCGTGGACTACATGGTTCTGGGCGATGTCACCGGCACCGCCTACATCTACGGCATGATGGTGGGCGGCTATGTGGTTGTTGAAGAGGCAAAGCCAGGGACAGACGCATGGACAGATGAAAAGGGTGAACAGCATGAAGCAGTGCCCCCAACGCCCGAAAAGACCCGCTATGGCTGGTATCTGCGCAGCGGGACCCAGGATATTGAGTTTAGTCCCACCACCACCTACCGCGGCCAGAGCGGCGATATGGTGGGCGTGGTCCTGGGCTCCAACCGGGATAAGAAATACACCATCCGGGAGCTCATCAAGCTCCAGGAGGTCAAGCAGGTGAAGGGCTCCGACTTCTTCGAGAGCCAGGGCGAGAACTATGTGAGAGTGGGCGCCCACACCTACCGTATCTCTGACAACGTGGAGTGCTATTACAACCGCACCGGCAACAAGGTAGCCAAGGACAACTGGCTGACCGGCGGCAGCGGCGCCGAGCGGTTCGCCTCCATCAAGGCGTACTCCGATAGCTTTACCATCTATGTGGACCCTGTGGGCGATCAGGTGCGCATCATCGTGGCCAACTGATTCCCAACCAAAGCAGCAGCCCCCCGGCTCTCGCCGGGGGGCTGTTTTCACAGGTAAAACCGCCAGGGAAAATCCACAGCCTCCTCCGCATAGTCAATGCCGATGCGTTTGCCCGTCCGGACCTGAGCCGGGTCCGGGGGCGCGCCTGGGAGGACGTACAGCCTGCCCGCCGGGCAGGTCAGGTCCAGGCCGTTTTGGGTCCGGGTGAGGGCCAGCCCCCTGCACAGCTTGCCGGGGCCGTTAAGGAAGTTCTTTTTTTGATAGGCGGTCATATCTTTTTCCTTGCAACCAAAGCGGTTTTTTGCTATAATATCTCCGTTTTCGATGGGAACCGCCCCCCGGATCAGCACAGCGGCGGGCTCCCCCTCCCCCTCGGTGACAAAATTGAGGCAGTGGTACATCCCGTAGATGAGATAGATGTAGGCTGTACCCGGCGGGGCGAAGAGGGTCTCGGTCCGGGCGGTGCGCCGTCCGCCGTAGGCGTGGCAGGCCTTGTCCGTCCGGCCGATGTAGGCCTCCGTCTCCGTAATACGGCAGGCCAGCCGGGTTCCGTCCTCCAGCACCCGGACGATGTCCCGGCCCAGCAGGTCCCGGGCCACGGCCAGGGTGTCCCGGGCGTAAAATTTGCGGGTGAGGATGCTGTCCATGAGGGCCCTCCTGTCTGTAGGGGCGGATATCATCCGCCCGTGTCTTCTGTTGAACTATGCGGGCGCATGATATGCGCCCCTGCGCGCTGCTATCATACCATACCTTACAATCATTTTTCAATCCGGAGATGATACCCATGTCCCCCAAAACCATGAAACTGCTGGCCAAACCCATGCTCTTTGCCGCCGCCCTCATCTGGGGCACCTCCTTCTTCATCATGAAAAACGCCCTGGACGTGATGCCGGTGTTTTTCCTGCTGGCCGTCCGGTTCACCGCCGGGGCGCTGCTGCTGGCCCTGGTGGCCTGGAAGCGGTGGAAGAGCTTCACCCCCGACTACCTGTGGCGGGGGGCGGTGATCGGCGGCTTCCTGTTCCTGGCCTACTCGGTGCAGACCTTCGGCCTGGCCCAGACCACCCCCTCCAAGAACGCCTTTCTCACGGCGGTGTACTGCGTCATCGTTCCCTTCCTCACCTGGGCGGTGGTGAAGGTGCGCCCGGACCGGTATAACATCGCCGCCGCCCTGCTGTGCGTCACCGGAGTGGGGCTGGTGTCCCTCACCGAGGAGCTGACCATCAACACCGGCGACCTGCTCACCCTGGTGTGCGCCGTCTTCTACGCCAGCCACATCGTGGCGGTGGCCAAGGTGTCTCCGGGGAAGGACATTACCCTGCTCACCGTATTTCAGTTTGCCTTCGCCGGGCTCTACGCCTGGATCTGCGGCGGGCTGACCGAGACCTTCCCCGCCGCCGCCCTCACCGACCCGGCCCTCCTCCTGCCCATGCTCTACCTGTGCGTCATGGCCACCACCGTGGCCCTGCTCTTCCAGAACGTGGGCATGATCTGGTCCGACCCCGCCTCCGCCGCCGTAATCCTGTCCCTGGAGTCGGTGTTCGGCGTGCTGTCCTCGGTGATCTTCTACGGCGACCCCGTCACCGGCCGGCTGCTGGCCGGTTTTGCCCTCATCTTTGTGGCGGTGGTGTGCTCCGAGACGAAGTTTTCCTTTTTGCATAAATAAATGTAGGGGCCGCCGCCTTCGGCGGCCCGCGGATATAAAACCGCATTCCCGAGCGGACAAACATATAAAAAAGACGGGCCGCCCAGGGGGGCGGCCCCTACAGGAGCTGATACTGTGACCGACAAGACCATGAAGGTGCTGGCCAAGCCCATGCTGTTCGCCGCCGCCTTTTTCTGGGGCGCCTCCTTCATGCTGATGAAGGGGGCGCTGGACAACATCCCCACCGGCCACCTCATTGCCATCCGCTTTACCATCGGGACGCCCCTGGTGGCCCTGATGAGCTGGAGGCACTGGAAGGATTTTTCCCCCGGCTACCTGTGGCGGGGCGGGGCGGCGGGAGTGCTGCTGTTCGGGGTCTACTGGGCCCAGACGGTGGGGCTGGAGACCACCACCGCCTCCAACAACGCCTTTCTGTCGGCGGTATACTGCGTCATTGTCCCCTTTCTGTCCTGGCTTCTGTTCCAGGAGCGGCCCGACGGATTCAATGTGGCTGCCGCCCTGATCTGCCTGACGGGGGTGGGCTTTGTATCCCTCACCCAGGCGCTGACCATCTCCGCCGGCGACGGCTTTACCCTGCTGGGGGCGGTGTTCTGCGCCGCCAACATCATTGCCGTGGCCCGGCTGGGCCGGGGGAAGGACGTAATGCTGTTCACGGTGGTCCAGCTGGCCACCGTGGCCCTGTGCGCCTGGGCGCTGGCCCTGATTACCGAGACCTTCGACTTCTCTACCCTGGCCCGGACTGAGGTGCTGCTCCCCATGGCCTACCTGTGCGTGATGGCCACCTCCGTCTGCCTGGTGCTGATGAACGTGGGGCTGGTGTGGTCGGAGCCCGCCCCCGCCGCGGTGATCCTGTCCCTGGAGGCGGTGTTCGGCGTGGCCCTGGCCGTCATCTTCTACGGCGACCCCCTCACCCCCCGCCTGCTGGTGGGGTTCACCCTGATCTTTATAGGGGTGCTGTGCTCGGAGACCAAATTTTCTTTTTTGCGGAAGCGTCCATAAGGCCCCCTTCGCAAAGGGGGCTGTCAGCGAAGCTGACTGGGGGTTTTCTCCTGACAAAGACAGAAGTGTTTCGATAGGGGAAAACCCTCCATCATTCGCTTCGCAAATGCCACCTCCCTTTGCGAAGGGAGGCTTTTTTGCGCTCAAAACAGAAAATTTTAACAAAAAGAAAAATAAAATTAAAGCTTGACTTTAACAATATTAAAGTATATACTGGGAAGCACAGAAGGGAGGACCGCCTATGTCGATAGAGCTGCTGCCCGAGTGGATGGCCGGGCTGGAGGAGGAGGACGTGGCCTTCATCAAAAAGTTCATCCTGGCCTCCGGGTCGCTGAAGGAGGTGGCCGGGCAGTACGGCGTGACCTACCCCACGGTCCGCCTGCGGCTGGACCGGCTGATTCAGAAGATACGCATGGTGGAGGACACCGCCGCCGACCCCTACATCGCCACCATCAAGCGGCTGGCAATGAACGAGAAGCTGGACCTGGACACTGCCAAGGTCCTGATTGCGGAGTATAAGAAGACCCGCACAAAAAAGGAGGAATTGTAATGGATGGCACTGGGTTGCTGTTAACCTCGTTGAGCATCTTTGTTTTGTTTTTCTACCTGTTTATTCTGATTTTGCCCATCGTCCTGCTGGTGGCGCTCCAGGTGTGGCTGTGCAAAAAGAATTTGAAGCTGGGGCTCATCCTGCCGGGAATCTCCCTGGCGCTTTCCCTGCTGCTGGTGTTGAGTATGGCCACATTCAGCACCCTTACCATTGGAGGAGGCAATACTATGGTAAGCGGCGGAGTGACCTATATAGAGCCTGACGGGCAAGAGGTCCCTGCCCAGGAGGAGGAATATATTGAGGTTCCGGCCCAGGAGGGCGTTCCCAGGGGAGAGCGGGAAAAAACGCAGTTCCACCCCAGAGCCCTGATGGCCGTTGGCGTGGTCTTCCTGGTGACCAACATCCCCACGGCGGTCTTCGGTGGCATCTGGCTGCACTACAAGGGCCGCCGGGATACCCTGGAGGACCTGAAAAAGATGCGGATCGAGGACCTGGAGTAGAAAGGCAAAGGGCCCCCTTCGCGAAGGGGGCTCCCGGCGAAGCCGGGTGGGGGTTTTCTATAAAAGCGAAGTCATCACAGAGAAAACCCTCCACCACCGCCTTCGGCGGCGGTCCCCCTCCCTTTGCGAAGGGAGGCTTAAGCAGCGGCCCCGCCTCCCGATTATGGGAGACGGGGCCTTTCTTTTAACGGTTCACGGTGATATAGTCGGCGGACACATAGCCGATGGCGGCCTGGCCGGCGGAGTTGCGGAACAGAATCTGATACCAGCCCGGCTGCTGGCTGAGGATGACCATCTGGGCGCCGTTACGCAGACCGCCCACAGTGGCGTACTCGGTGCCCGAACCGGAGCGGACGTTCAGGCCGTACTCCGCGTTGGTGACGGTGCCGGTGTGAGGGGCCTGCTGGCAGGTGACCGCGCAGGAGGCGGAGATGCCGTTCCAGCTGGCGGTGATGGTGACGGCGGCGCTGCCGTTGCCGGCGTGCAGGTTGGTGACCATGCCGGAGGCGGAGACCACTGCGGTGTCCGGGCTGCTGCTGGTCCAGGTGACGGAGGCCCCCTCCACGGCGGGCAGAATCACCGCATTCAGGGTGACGCTGCCGCCGGAGGCCAGGGTGACCTGGCTCTGGTCCAGGGCGATGGCGTAGTTGCCGGGCTGGACGGGCTGGTCCGGTTCGTCGGGTTCAGAGGGGGTGACGGCCGGGGTCTGGATGGGGGTGTGCTCCAACACCCTGTAGAGGAGGGAGGCCATCTGGGCCCGGGTCAGGGTGCCCCTGGGGTTCAGGTTTCCGTCGCTGCCCGAGGCCAGCCCCTGGGTCACCAGAGTGGCCGCCGCTGTCTTGGCGTAGCCGGCCACCTTATCCTGGTCCGCGAACTGGTCCAGGACGGACAGATCACCGTCGGGACAGCTCTTGCCGATGATGGGCAGATAGCGGTACAGCAGGGAGAAGGCCTGCTCCCGGGTGATGGGGTCCCTGGGGGAGAACTGGCCGTCGCCGGTGCCCGAGGCCAGCCCCTTGGCCTGGGCCCAGGCCAGGGCGGTGTAGTAGTAGTCGGTTTCAGCCACGTCGGTAAAGGTGCAGGGGACGATGACGGAGGGCTTGCCGCTGGCGTTGTACAGCATGAGCATGAAGTCCCCCCGGACCATGGAGTTGTCCGGGCCGAACTGGGTGGGGCTGATGCCGCTGCAAACGCTGTGCTCATAGCAGTATTCCACTGCGTCGTAGGCCCAGTGTCCGGGCTGGACATCGTCGTGGACATAGACCGAGGCCACCTGGACCGTCTGGGTCAGCCCCCCGGCGTAGAAGGTGATGGAGCCGCCGCCGCTCAGGTCCTCACCGGCAGTGAACAGGCCGGTTTCGTCCACAGTGCCCACGTTCCCCTGGACGGAGACCTCCACAGGGGCAAAGTCCCGCAGGGCGGTGCGGCCCCAGTAGGAGCCGGAGGCGGTAAACTGCACCTGCTGGCCCGGCTTGACGGACAGCGTAGTGAGGGGGGTGGAGGAGCCGGCTCTGGTGACAGAGAACTCAGTGAGCTGGTCCACCACATGGATTTGGGCGTAGCCCTCCAGCCGGCCGGCGGTGAGGAGGAGCTCGTCGGTGCCCGCCTTCCACCCGGCGGTGTAGACGCCGCCCTCAACGGTGCCCAGCCGGTCCAGGGAGGTGTAGGTCAGGTCACGCAGATTGGCGGAGACAGGGTTGAGCACCTCGTCCATGGCGGCGGCCTGGGGCAGGGTGACAGACGAGCCGGTGAGGACCACCTGGCCGTTTTCCAGGGGAGCCAGCTGCTGGGCGCGGTAGCTGCCCTGTTCCCGGGCCACCAGCAGCAGGAAGGTGGCGCAGCTCCGGGCCCGGCCGTCGGAGGGCTTGTTCTGGAGGGCGGGGCCGCTGCTGCCGGGCGCCCACAGGGACAGGGCGGTGGAGCCGCCGCCGTCCAGGTTGACCACTGTGGTGCAGCCTTGGCTGAGCAGCTCCTCAGCCAGGTTGTACTGGGTCAGGCCCACGGAATACCCCGACTGCCGGCCGTCTACGGCGTAGAGGACCACGGTGCCGTCGGGCTTGATTCCCATGGCGGAGCGGGGCTGGCGGCCGTCCTTGGCATAGACCCAGGCGGAGGAGTCGGTGATGGCGCCGCCCCATACCATGATGTCCCCCACGCCCCCGGCCCACTGGGCGGAGGACAGCGCGGGGTCGGAGCAGGCGGTGGACAGGGTCACCAGGTCGCCCAGCTGAAAGGTGTCGAAGGTCTCTCCCCAGCCGGACTCGTCTGCGGCGGTGAGGATGTACTCGCCCGGCCCGATGGCCAGTGACTGGTCGGACCGGAGGGTCTCGGTGACCTCCAGGGTGAGGGTGGAGTTGACGGTGAGGTCCTGAATCCGGCCGCTGTAGAGGTCGGGAACGGCCCTCATGCGCACATACCAGCCGCTGCCGTCGCTGCGGGTGGAGACGGTGGAGAAGTGCTCATTCAGCAGGTAGATGCCGCCGGTTTTGCTGCGGGCCTTATTAAAGCTGTTGGGCACCACAGTGAGGCCGGTGGTCTGGTCATACAGGGACATGGCCACCTGGGGGGAGGGGACGACGGAGATCATGTCGTTGGTGATGACCATGGCGTTTTCTCCGTCGGTGCCGGACTTATATACGCCGTCCTCAATGACGATGCCGATGGGCACGCCGTTGGCGGTGGAGAAAAAGTCGGTGTTGATGGCGCCCAGCACGTGATAGCCCGCTTCCTGGGCGTTGGAGACCGCCTTGTTGATGCTGGCGGCGCCGTAGATGGTGCCCGCGCTCTGCATCAGGATCGGGCGGGCATCGCTGTAGGGGGACAGCTCGAAGGAGTAGCTCTCCACCCTGCTGCCGCCGTTGACGGTGACAGTATTGCGGTAGGTCAGGCCGTCCACAAGCCGGGTGGAGGTCTGAAGCTTCTGCTCGCCTGCGGTGGCGTATACCGTGGGGAGAAGCAGCAGAACGGCCAGGAAAAGGGCCGCCGCGCGGCGGGGGAGGGATGTGGTATGTCTCATGGGTTCGCTCCTTTGTTGGTATGTTCCAAAACGTACGCACTCCATTATAGCAGAGGGAACAGTCAGTTTCAATGGGAAAAAGGGGCAAGAAGATGTTCACAAAACATTAAGGATTCTACAGTTGAAAAAAGCTTCCATCTGATGTAGAATATACCGATTGCGTATTTGAACCCGGTTTGAAGGAGGTGGCCCCACTGGAGGAACAGCACAGCAGCGCGGCAAAGACCATCAGCTTTATGATGGTGGTCACTCTCATTGGCAAGGTGCTGGGCCTGTACCGGGACCGGCTGCTGGCCGTCCGCTACAGCACCGGCCCCGCCGCCAACGCCTTCTTTACCGCCAGCCGCATCCCCCGGGTGTTTTTCGACGCGGTGTTCGCCTCCGCCATTGCCGCCTGCTTTATCCCGGTGTTCAGTGAGTATCTGGAGCAGAAGGGAAAGAAGGAGGCATTCCGCTTTGCCGGCAGCTTTATCACCATCATCGCCCTGCTCACCGGGGTCCTTACAGCGGCGGGGATGCTTTTCCCCCAGCCCCTGGTGGCCCTGTTTGCCGACTACTCCGATGCCGCTACCACGGAACTGGCCATTTCCCTTACAAGGGTGTTGTTCCCCACGGTGCTTTTCTCCGGGGTGGCCTTCTCCCTGGTGGGGGTGCTCCAGGCCCAGGACCACTTCACTGCCCCCGCCCTCATGTCGGCGGTGTCCAACGGGGTCATTATCCTCTATTTCTTCACCCTGGATGCCAGGCTGGGCATTTTCGGCCTGGCCGGGGCCTACCTGCTGGGCTGGCTGCTCCAGGGAGTGATCCAGATTCCCCCGCTGTACAAGCTGGGGTTTCGCTGCCGCCCCAGTCTGGATTTCCGGTCGGAGGGGATGCGGAAGGTCCTGGCCCTCATGGGGCCGGTGATGGTGTCCACCTGGGTGCAGCCCATCAACCAGGCCATCAACGGCCGGTTCGGTTCCCGGCTGTACGGCGGGGCGGGGATGTCCGCCCTGGAGTACGCCTCCAACCTGTATCTGGTCATTGCGGGTACCTTTATCCTGTCCGTCACCAACGTGATTTTTCCCCGGCTGTCACGGCTCACCGCCGGGGGGAGAGAGGGGGAGTTCCAGAACACCATCCGCCAAACCCTGCGGATATGCCTGTTTCTGGTGCTGCCCATGTCGGCGGGGCTGGCGGCGGTGGCCCGGCCCCTGATCTCCCTTATCTACGGCGGCGGCCAGTTCGACGATTTTTCCACCGGCATCACCGCTGCCGCCCTGAGCTGGATGTCCCTGGGCATGGTGGGCTACGCTGCCCAGAATATCCTCAGCCGGGCCTATTTCGCCCGGCAGCAGGGACGGGTGCCCCTGCTTGCAGGCGGGGCGTCCATCCTTGTGACCGTTGTGCTGTGCCGGGCGCTGGCCGGCCGCTTTCTGGTGGCGGGGCTGGCCCTGGCCTCGGCGGTGTCCGCCACGGTGTATGCCCTGCTGCTCCTGCTGCCCCTCCAGCGGGGCGGAGAGCGGATTTTGGACGGCGGGGCCCTGCTGGACCTGCTGAAAATGGCTCTGGCCGCCGGGACTATGGGGCTGTGTGTCCGGGGAGTGCTGGGGGTGCTGGCCGGGCTGCTGCCCGCCGGCAAGCTGGGGGAGCTGGTCTGCCTGGCTGTCTGCGCCCTGCTGGGCGTGGCGCTCTACTTCCTGCTGGCCCTCGTCCTCCGGGTGGAGGAGGCCGGATTGTGTGTTGATTTGGCAAAAAAGACGCTGAAACGAGGTTGAGCTATGGAACGAGCAAAGGATATCTTAAACGGCAGTGTGCTGTGGCGGGCGCTGACGGCCCTGTGCGTCTGGTGTGGGGGGCAGTGGGAGAGCAGCGCCGTGGTCCGGTGGTTCCTCCACCCCCGGGGGTGGAACCGGGGCGCCTCGGAAGGCAGTATCTTTTATAAGCTGTGGGCGCTGGTCCGGAAGGAGCTGTGCCGGGGCTATGAGCTGCTGCATCTGGACGTGCTCTTTGCCGGCAGCGTCTTCACCAAAACCTGGTTCTGGTGCATGATGCCGGTGGTATTCGCCCCCCTGTTTCCCACCATGGCGGTGCTGGGGATGGCGGCGGTTGGCTGCTGCTCTTTGCTGCTGAGCCTGATACGGGACCAGGGCCGGCCGCTGGGCTGGGCCCCCATCAACCGGTATGTGATCCTCTACGCCGCCGTCTATCTGGCGGGGGCCCTGTTCTCCGTCAACCTGGGCTCCAGCCTGAAGCCGGGCCTGCTCAGCGTGGCCTTTATCCTCTTTGCGGTGGTGCTGTACAACGCCGTCACCAACCGAAACCAGCTGGATACCCTGCTGGCCTTTGTGGTTATCGCGGCTGCGGCGGTCTCCTGCTACGGCATTTTGCAGTATATCTTCCGCTGGGGTTACCAGTCCGCCGCCTGGGTGGACAGCGATATGTTCTCCTCCATCCAGTTCCGGGTGCCCTCCACATTGGACAACCCCAATATGCTGGGGCAGTACCTGATTCTGATGATCCCCATTGGGGGGGCCAAGCTGCTGTCCGCCAAGGACTGGTTCAGCCGGGTGTTTTACTTCGGCTGCTGCGGCGTGATGTGCGTGTGTATGCTGCTCACCTTCTCCCGGGGGGCCTGGCTGGGCCTGCTCTTTGCCGGGGCGGTGTTTGTCATCCTGCTCAACCCCCGGCTCATGCTGCTGATTCCCGTGGCCCTGGTGGGGCTGTGGTTCGTTTTGCCGGAGACGGTGACCGCCCGGTTTGCCAGCATCGGCAACCTGTCGGACGCCTCCACCTCCTACCGGGTGTATATCTGGATGGGCACCCTGGCCATGCTGAAAAACTACTGGCTGTGCGGCATCGGACCGGGGGCGGACGCCTTTAACATGGTCTATCCCGCCTACAGCTACAACGGCATCTCCGCCCCCCATGCCCACAACCTGTTTCTCCAGATTGTGTGCGACGCGGGCATCGCCGCCCTGGCCGTCTTTGTCATTCTGCTGTTTGTCTACTTCCGGATGATGTGCACCGCCATCAGCCGTGAGCACGACCCCTCCAGCCGCATCCACCAGATCGCCTTTACCGCCGGGGTATGCGGCTTCATGGTGCAGGCCATGACGGACTACTCCTTTTACAACTATCGGGTGATGTTCCTGTTCTGGGCCTATCTGGCCCTGGGCGCCCTGTGTACCAGGCGGCGCCGGCTCCCGGAGGGGAGGCTGCTGGCTTGATACGGGTACTGAACGTCATCAGCGACACCAACATCGGCGGCGCGGGCCGGGTGATTTTAAACTACCTGCGCTACTCTGACCGGGACCGGTTTGAGACCTGGGCGGCCCTGCCCAGGGGGAGCCTGCTCAAGCCCCCCCTGGAGGAGGCGGGGGCCCATGTGCTGGAGGTGGACGGCATGGCCGACCGCTCCTACCACCGGGAGGACGTGAAGCTCCTCAGAAAGCTGATGCAGGAGCTGAAACCGGACATCGTCCACACCCACGGCTGCTTCTCCGGGCGGATTGCCGCAAAGAAGTGCCGCATTCCGGCGGTGTACAGCCGCCACTCCGCCTTTCCCGTCCCGGCCAGACTGAAGTATCCCCCAGGGCGGTGGGTGAACAAGTTTGTCAATGAGCACTACGCCGACCGGATCATCGCCGTCAGCCCCGCCACCCGGGACAACCTGACGGAGGGGGGAATCTCCCCCAGAAAGATTACCGTGGTGATGAACGGCGTCTCCCCTGTCCCGCGGACCTCTCCTGCGGAGCGGGAGGCCCTGCGGCAGGCGCTGTCCGTCCCGGCGGGCCATACCGTCTTTGGGATTTTGGCCCGGCTGGAGGACTACAAGGGCCACCTGTATTTGGTGGAGGCGGCCCGCCTGCTGAAGGAGCGGGGGCGGCAGGACTTCACCGTCCTCATTGCCGGGACGGGACCCTTCCAGGAGACCCTGGCCCAGGCGGTGGAGCGGTCTGGGACGGGAGACCGGGTAAAGCTGCTGGGCTTCCGCTCCGACGTGCCCCAGCTGCTGAACATCCTGGACGTACAGCTCAACTGCTCTTACGGCACAGAGGCCACCTCTATGGCCCTGTTGGAGGGGATGAGCCTGGGGCTGCCCACCATTGCCAGCAGCTACGGCGGCAATCCCTGGGTGGTGGAGGACGGCAGGAGCGGCCTGCTCTTCCCCAGCAGAGACGCCGCCGCCCTGGCCGGCGCCATGGAGCGGCTGATGGACAGCCCCCAGGAGCGGGCTGAGATGGGGGCCCGGGGGCGGGCCGTCTATCAGGAGCGCTTTACCGGCGAGGTCTTCGCCCGGAATACAGAGGATGTCTACCTGGATATCCTGAAAGGAGCCAAATCATGGAACAAAACGAAAGAAAATTCCGTTTGAAGCTGAACCTCTTCGACGGCATCCTTCTGGTGCTGGCCCTGGCCGCTGCCGCTTTCCTGCTGTGGAGAGAGCTGAGGCCGGCCGCCCTCACCCAGCCGGACGCCGCCGTCACCACCACAGTCCGGTATACCATCCGCTTTCAGCAGTGGGCGCCGGGCACCAGCGGCATCATTCAGGAGGGCGACCGGCTTGCCGACAACGTGAAAAACTACGAGGTGGGCCAGGTGGTGTCCGCTCAGGCGGTGCCCGCCGTGATTCAGGTGGCCGACGACAAGAGCCGCCGCTGGGTCTGGGCCGGGCTGGAGGGCTTTGAGGACGTGCTGGTCACGGTAGAGGCCCCCTGCGTGGTCAGCGACGCCGCCATTACCGTGGGCGGCGGCTACGAGGTACGGACCGGGACCATCGGCTATTTCCGGGGCGAGGGCTATATGGGCAGCGGCCCCATTGTGGCGGTAGAGGAGGTGCAGGGATGAAAATCATCGATCGAAACGGCAGGCTCTTTGGAAAAATCAGCATCATTGACGTGCTGGTCATCGCCGTGGTGCTGGTCATGGCCGCCGCCCTGTACTTCAAGAGCAATCAGGACCACACCGGCACCGCTGTGGCCGAGCAGACCATCACCTTCCAGATCCGGGCCCAAGGGGTAGACAGCTATGTGGCTGACGCTGTTCTGGTGGGAGACGGCCTTTACGACAAGACCTACTCCAGCGGCGGCCGGGCCCTGGGCAGGATTACCGACGTTCAGGTGGAGCGCACGCCCGGCCTGAAGCTGGCCGAAAAGCTCACCGACGGCACCGCCGGCCTGCTGGAGGCGGACGACACGGTGGACCTGCTGATTACCGTGGAGGGCTCCGGCCTGATTACCGGCGGAAGCTATTCCCTGAACCGGGTGTATGACCTGGGAATCAATTCCTTCCGGAACTATCTTACCAAGCACGCCGATTTCAAGGGCATGGTGTGTGAAATTTTTGACTGACGCATAGGGGCGCACGCTGTGCGCCCCTATCACGGATTAAGGAGGAGCGGGCCATGAAAATCCTGATGGCGACCATGGGGCTGGATATCGGCGGGGCGGAGACCCACATTGTGGAGCTGGCCAAGGAGCTGAAGCAGGAGGGCCACGACGTGGCCATTGTCTCCAACGGCGGGGTCTATGTGGCGGAAATCGCTGCCGCCGGCATCCGCCACTATGAGGCGCCCCTCCACCAGCGCAGCCTGAAGGAGATGACGGCAGCCCGGCGGGTGCTGCGCCGGGTGATCGGCCAGGAGGCCCCCGACGTGGTCCACGCCCACGCCCGCATCCCCGCCTTTCTGTGCGGGGGTATCTGCAAGCGGAAGAACATCCCCTTTGTCACAACCGCCCACTGGGTGTTTGACACCAGCGGCGTCCTGCGCTACCTGACCAACTGGGGGGAGCGGACGGTGGCGGTGTCGGAGGACATCAAGGACTACCTGATCCGGGAGTACAACACCCCCGCCGAGCACATTACCGTCACCATCAACGGCATCGACACGGAGAAGTTTTCTCCCGCCCTCACGGGGGAGGGGGTGGCCGCCGAATTTGGCCTGGACCGGTCCAAACCCGTCCTGTCCTACGTCAGCCGCATGGACGAGGACCGGGCCCTGGTGGCCGGGCAGCTGATCGATATTGCCCCGGAGCTGGACCGGGCCGTTCCCGGAATCCAGCTGCTCATCGCCGGGGGGGGCAACGTCTTTGATAAGCTGAACGCCCGGGCGGCGGAGGTCAACCGCCGTCTGGGCCGCCGGTGCGTCACCATGACCGGCCCCCGCACCGATATCAACGAGATTGTGGCGGCGGGGGATATCTTTGTGGGGGTGTCCCGGGCGGCCCTGGAGGCCATGGCGGCGGAAAAGCCCGTGATCGTGGCGGGCAACGAGGGCTATCACGGCCTGTTCACCCCGGACAAGCTGGCTGAGGCCCAGGCGGGCAATTTCTGCTGCCGGGGCCTGCCCATGCCGGCCCCGCAGACCCTGCTGGCAGATGTGACCTCCGCCTTCCGCCTGCCCCAGGGGGAGCGGGAACGGCTGGGGGCCTACGGGCGGCAGGTGATCTTCGACTACTATTCGGTGCGCCGCATGGCGGCGGACTGCCTGTCGGTCTATGACCAGGTGCGGCGGCGGAAGTACCAGGTGGTGATGAGCGGCTACTACGGCTTTGGCAACGCCGGCGACGACGCCATTCTGGACTCCATCCAGCAGGCCATCCGGGCGGCCAGCGATGAGGTAGCGGTTACCGTACTGTCCAACGATCCGGAGCAGACCAGCAGGCAGTACGGCCTGAACGCCATTCCCCGTTTTCGGATGCTGCGGGTGTTCTCCGCCCTGCGGAAGGGGGATGTGCTGCTGTCAGGAGGGGGGAGCCTCCTCCAGGATACCACCTCCACCCGGTCGCTGCTGTACTACCTGTCGGTCATCCGCTGCGCCCAGCTGCTGCGCAGGCCGGTGATGCTCTATGCCAACGGCATCGGCCCAGTGCGCCGGCCGGCCAACCGCCGCCGGGTGCGCCGGGTGGTGGAGCGGGCGGCGCTGGTCACCCTCCGGGACCACGCTTCGGCCATGGAGCTGAAACAGATGGGAATTACCCGCCCTGTCCAGGTCACGGCCGACCCCGTGTTCCACCTGGAACCCGCCGGGGCGGAGAAATCGGCCCGGCTGTGCGCCGGGGCGGGACTGCCCCCCGACCGGCCCTTTGTGGCGGTGTCCGTCCGGGACTGGGACAATGTGGGGGATTTCTACCGCCAGCTGGCCCAATTATGCGACCATCTCCGCCGGGCCCATGGCCTGGAGGTGCTGTTCCTGCTGATGCAGCCAGAGCGGGACCGGGAGGCCACCGGCCTGGTGCGCGGGCTGATGGAGGAGCCCTCCCACGTACTGGACGTTCCCACCACGCCCCGGGAGCTGATGGGGGTGCTGGGCCGGGCAAAGCTGTGCCTGGCCATGCGGCTGCACACCCTGATTTTTGCCGCCCGGATGGCGGTGCCCGCCATGGGGCTGGTGTACGACCCCAAGGTGGCCAGCTACCTGGAGGAGCTGGACCTGCCCGCCGCCGGGGACGTGGAGTCCTTCGACGGCCGGGAGGCCATCCGCCGGGCGGACGAGCTCATGGCCAACTACGACACCGTCCTTGCCCGCCTGGGGGAGAAGTCCGCCCAGCTGGCCCGGGCCGCCGGGGAGAACGAGCGGCTGCTGCTGGAGCTGCTGGAGGGGATCGGAAAATAATCTTTATGACCCGCCCAAGGGGGCGGGTCCCACATAGCGCCCTTGTGGGGCCCGCCGCCCTCGGCGGGCCATTCCCGATGAGGTAAAATTCATGAAAAAATCAATGCTAATCTGCATATTGGCCGCCCTCCTGGCTCTGCCCGCCTGCGCCCCGGCGGCGGAGGCGGCCCGGCTCACCGTAGTGTGCACCACCTACCCCATCTACCTGTTCGCCTCCGCAATCACGGAGGGGGTGGACGGGGTGGCGGTGGAGCGGCTGGACACGGGCAGCACCAGCTGCCTCCACGACTACACCCTGTCCATGGAGGACATGAAGAAGCTGGAACGGGCCGACGTGATCGCCCTCAACGGCGCGGGGCTGGAGGAGTTTCTGGAGGACGCTTTGGAGACCTCCGACGCCCAGGTCATCGACTGCTCAGAGGGAATCGACCTGCTGGAGAACCTCTCCCACCACCACGAGGAGGGGGAGGAGGACCAGGCTGGCCACGACCACGGCCACTGGGATCCCCACTACTGGATGGACCCGGAAAACGCCCGCCTCATGGCGGCGAATCTGCGCGATCAGCTGGTGCTGCTTGACCCGGACCACACAGCGGAGTACGAGGCCAACGCCGTCAGGACGGACGGGACCCTCCTCCGGGTCGAGGAGGACGCCCGGGAGCTGCTGGACCAGTACCTGCCCGACGGCATCCCCGGACTGATCACCTTCCACGACGGCTTCCAGTATTTCGCTAAGGCCTTTGAACTGCCCCTGTCGGCCTCTATCGAGGAGGAGGCGGGGAGCGAGGCCAGCGCCCATGAGATCGTGGAGATCACGAAATTGGTAAAAGAGTACGATATCCCGGTCATTTTTACCGAGAGTAACGGCTCTGACGCCACCGCCCAGGCCATCAGCCGGGAGACGGGCTGCCGGGTAGCCCAGCTGACTATGATGATGGACGGCCCGGACGCCTCTGACCCGGAGTTCGGCGGGGCGGCGCACTACGGCCAGCTGCGCTGGAACATCAGAAGCATCATCAACGGTTTTTGCGGGGAAGGGACGGTGCCCAACGGATGAGGAAGATCAAACACGGTAAGCTGTCTGCCGGGTGCGCGGACAGCTGCTGCCTCAAGCTGGAGGGGCTGAGCGTACGCCTGGAGGGGGACAGTATTCTGGAGGACGTGTCCTTCCACCTCCACTGCGGGGAGATTGTGGCCCTCATCGGCCCCAACGGGGCGGGGAAGTCCACCCTGTTCCGCAGCATCCTGGGCCAGACGGGCTACAGGGGAAAGATCACCTTCTCCCCTGCGGGCGGGCCGGCCATCCGCCTGGCGGACGGCGCGGTCACCGGCGGAACCCGGCCCCTGGTGGGCTACGTCCCCCAGGCCCCCAGCTTCGACCGGGGGGACCCGGTATCCGTCCTGGACTTTTTCACCGCCGCCACGGCGAGGTGGCCGGTGTGGCTGCCCATCCCCCAAAAGTACCGGGAGCGGGCGGCCGCCTGCCTGGGGCGGGTTCACGGGGAGGACCTGCTGGACCGGCCCATGGGAGGGCTGTCCGGGGGCCAGCTCCAGCGGGTGCTGCTGGCCCTGGCCCTGGAGCCGGTGCCCCACATCCTGATTTTGGACGAACCCCTGTCCGGAGTGGACATCGAGGGGGAGCACCAGCTGCTGGACATGCTGGACGAGCTGCGCACCCAGTACGACCTGTCCATCTTCCTGTCCACCCACGACTTTGCCACCCTGGGCCAGTTTGCCGACAAGGTGATCCTCCTCAACCGCCGGGTGCTGAAATCAGGCCCCCCGGAGGAGGTCCTGTCCTCTCCGGAGTTCTATGAGACCTTCCATCTCAGAATGGGAAAGGGGGGCGGACAATGAGCCTCTGGTATACGCTGGTGGACCTGCTGCCCTTTGAGTGGGCCCAGCCGGGACAGATGTACTTTATGAAGCACGCCCTGCTGGCGGTGCTGGTGATTACCCCCCTGTTCGGCATCCTGTCCACCATGGTGGTTCACAGCCGCATGTCCTTCTTCTCCGACGCCCTGGGCCACTCCGCCTTCACCGGCATGGCCATCGGAGCCCTGTGCGGCTTTCACGAGCCCACCTGGGCGGCGGTAATCTTCGCCGTCCTCTTCGCCCTGCTGTTCAACGTGGTCAAGCGCCGCTCCGCCCTGGCCAGTGACACGGTGATTGGGGTGTTCTCCTCCACCGCCGTGGCCCTGGGAATTTTCCTGTCCACCCTGAACGGCCGGTCCTTCACCCGGTTCAACGCCCTGCTGGTGGGGGACATCCTGTCAGTGGAGCCAGCCAAGGTGGGGCTGCTGGCCCTGATTCTGCTGCTGGTGGTGGGACTGTGGGCGGCCAGCTTTAACCAGCTTATGCTCTCCGCCGTCCACCCCGCCCTGGCCGACAGCCGGGGGGTGCGGGTGTTCTGGCAGGAGACGGTGTTTTCCATGGCCATCGCCGTGGTGGTCACCCTGTCCATGACCTGGGTGGGCCTGCTGGTCATCAATTCCCTGCTGGTTCTCCCCGCCGCTGCCGCCCGGAACGTGGCCCGGAACATGGGGCAGTATCACCTGTTCTCTCTGCTGGGGGCGGTGCTGGCGGGAATCGCCGGGCTGATGACCTCCTACTACCTGGGGGGCTCCGCCGGCGCGGCCATCACCCTGTACCTGGCCGTGTGGTTCGCTTTGACCTTTCTGGTGCGGAAAAAATGAAAAAGCCTCCCTTCGCAAAGGGAGGTGGCATTTGCAAAGCAAATGACGGAGGGTTTTCTCCTATGGAAACGCATCTGTCTCTATAGAGAAAACCCGGAGACATATATGTAATGGGAGGGCAACGGGAGTGTCCTTTTCGCAGATTTTCATGTAGGGGCCGCCGCCTTCGGCGGCCCGCCAAAATGCAACACCTCCCCTGATTTCGGGCCGCCCAGGGGGGCGGCCCCTACAACTGATCTCCGGATAAAATGCGTGTTAGGGCACTCCCGAGGACAACGCCAAGATTGACATATATAAAAGCACCGCCCCAACTTACTCCAAGAGTAATTGGGGCGGTGCCTTGTATTGATTGATATTTGGTTGTTCTATTACGCACCGTATGCCCGATAAAGAAATGTTACAATCTGCCCACGGGTACAGGTGGCCTCCGGGCTGAACGTGGTTGCGCTTGTGCCCGAGGTAACGCCATTTTTTAATGCCCAGTAGACCGGCTGAACAAACGTATTGCTATCTTCAAGCGGCACATCATCAAATAGTTGCTTTTCAAATGCGCCTTGGTCGAACTCAGCCCCGGAAACTTTCCACATGAAAAAGACTGTCCATCCACGGGTGCAGGGCCAGCCGTCCTCGTAGGTATCAGCCCCTATCAGCCTTTGCTCCACAGCCCAAAGCAGAGGCTTATAAAAATAGGCTGTTTCTTTAATATTGGAGAACGGGTTTTGAATCGTAGGCTCCGGGGAACCGTCGGCACGCCACAGAAATGTTAAGATTTGGGACATGGTGCAGGTTTCATCAGGGGAAAAGGTGGTGGCGGTCGTGCCGCTGGTGATACCCTCGGCTACAGCCCACGCTACCGCCTCCTCGTAATACGCCCCTGCCGCAACATCGGTAAAGCTGGTTTTGCTGGGCGTTTCAGGTGTTTCGGGTGTTTCGGGGGTGCTGGGGGTGGTAGCAGAAGCAAACGGGTTTGTTTTTGTGTCCTCTGTCACAACATAGAAGGCAATTTTATTTGTATGTGTCCAATATTCGTAACCTTTACCGAGAATTTCTTCGCTTAATCCGCTTTCTGGACTACATCCAAATATGGTAATATCACTAAACTCTCCTTCCAAATAGTCGGAGGTCCATGTCTCTCCAAGGTCGTAAGCCAGATAGCCCAAGGGGCCGTCTCCAGCCCCGCCGCCAACAAAACGATTACCAGTCCAAGCCACAGAAATACTCGCTCCATATTGATATCCCATACCTTCCGGGGCGGTCACCACCGTACCGGGCGCAACGGCATAGATAACATCTATATCGCTGCAATATTCCTCGGCATACATCAAAGCGTCGCCAAACAAGGCCGCAACTTTTTCAATGTCTGAGCCAGTCATTGTGTACAAAACAGGATTGCTTAACGTATGGGTCTTGCCCCCGGTGTCCGTTACCGTGGTACTACCTGCGGCGTTTACGGAGCTATCTGTTTTTTCAGCGGCGCAGGCTGGGAGCATCAGGCCAAGACATAAAACCAAGGCCAATGCAAGGGATAGCATTTTTTTACTCATATTGTCCTCTCCTTTGTTTTTAATAGGGGTTTTCTCCCCCGGTCTCAATGGTTCAGCCCTTGGGGGTGGGACTTCCCGGCCCCCGTAGGCGTTCCCATCAAGACAACAAAAGCGGCGCAGGGGTATAAAGCCCTACACCGCCGTAAGCTACGCACACATCCTGATTTCCCCATTGATTATTGCTGGGGAAACCGTTATAATGGATTTTGGGCGCAGAAATTTCTGCTGTGTGGGACTGGAGTTAAGCTGCCTCCTGCATAGGGCCTTGGAGGGTTGCCTCCCCTCCTTGGCCTGCCTTTTATGCTTCTGCTGTCTCGTAAGCATATTTTACACTATTTCGACCATATACGCAAGCAGTTTTTTGTGTTGTTGTTGACAAAATGACGTAAAAGCGTGTCGGCGTCCGGGTGGCCAGCCACGGGCGGACGCTGGCAGTTGCCGGCAGTTGGACACAAGGCGGGGAATCAGGTGGGTTTCACTCCTCGGCAATCCCCCGCCGGTGGGCTTTTCGGGCGGTGGACGTGGGGCCGCTGGGAGCATGAAAAAACAGGGGGCCGGGGCTGGCTCCCTGTTTAATCAATCTTAAAAGTGCCGCAGTTCTGCGGTTTTTGAAAGTGTCCTTTTGTAATGCAAAGGGGCCTTTTCGTTTCCTTGTGAAGAAAAACTTTGCGTTACACTCCCAGCCACGCCGCCGGCGCGGGGTCGTCCCAGCGGTTGAAGTGGCAGTCAGCCAGGGCTTTGAGCTGCTCCTGCTCGGCGTCGGAGTTGATATCGTAGATCACGCCCAGGGAGAACCCCGCCTGTTTTGCGGTCTGGGCGGCTACCAGGATGTCCTCGAAGATGACGGTGTTCTCCGGGGTTCCCCCCAGCCGCCGGGCGGCCTCCAGGTAGACGGTGGGCCTGTTTTTTCCTTCGCCCACCTCCTCACAGGACAGGAGAAACTCAAAATAGTCCCGCACCCCCAGCCGCCGCAGGCAGATGTCGATGAGAACGGGGTTGGTGGAGGAGGCGATGCACATTTGAAAGCCCGCCTGCTTCATCCGCTCCAGGAAGGCGGCCGCCCCCGGCTTCAGGGGAACGTCGGCCCGGTAGTGCCGCTCCATCAGGCCGTTGACCTCGGCGCAGATCTGCTCCGGGGTGTCTGTCATGTGGTAGGTGCGGATGAACAGGTTGGCGGTGCCCTCCATGGTCAGGGCGATGGACTCCTCCTGAAGCTCCGGGGACAGGGGCGGAAAGCCCCGGCGGGCCAGAAATTCTTCAGCCAGCCGGTTCCAGTAGCCCATGGAGTCCACCAGGGTGCCGTCCATGTCAAAAATTGCAAATTTTTTGTCCATAAGTGATCCCGTCCTTGCATGAAATGGTCAGAGGTATTATAATGGATACAGACATAATGCGCAAGCTTTTTGTGGATCATTTAAGAAGGAGGTATGCTCCATGACCGACCGGGAGCTGGTAAAAAAAGCCTTTGACATGCACCAATTTTCCTACGTGCCCTACTCCCACTTTCCGGTGGGGGCGGCGCTTCTGACGGAAGACGGCCGGGTGTTCACCGGCTGCAACGTGGAAAACGCCGCCTATGGCTCCACCATCTGCGCCGAGCGCACCGCCATTGTCAAGGCGGTGAGTGGGGGCTGCCGGGAGGGGTGGACCGCCATCGCCATCGCCGGGCAGGGGGAGGACTACTGCTGGCCCTGCGGTGCCTGCCGGCAGATGCTCTATGAGTTTGCCCCCAACCTGCGGGTGCTGGCCGCCCGGGGAGACGGGAGCTATAAGGAGGTCCCCCTGTCGGAGCTGCTGCCCTGCGGCTTCGGGCCCAAGTCGCTGCAATAAAAATTTTCCAATTACATAAAATCGCCAAAACCGTATAAACTACCCCTGGAACCTGAGACAAGGAGGTGGTTTGACGTGATGATGGACAAAATTGCCCTGACGCTGCTGATCATCGGCGGCCTGAATTGGGGCAGTGTGGGTCTGTTCCAGTTTGACCTGGTGGCCTTTGCCTGCGGCGGTTCCGGCAGCATGATCAGCCGGGTGATTTACACCCTGGTGGGCCTGTCCGCCGTGTGGTGCGTCTCCCTGTTGTTCCGCGACCGAGACCCTGTGGAGGAGCGCCGCTGATTTTTGGCGAAGCATTCCCATAAAAAACGGAGATCCGGAGTACCGGGTCTCCGTTTTTGTTCAGCCGTCCGGCAGATAGAGCTTTCGCTCCTCCTGGAACACGTAGCGCCGCAGCTGGTTTTCCTGGCCCACGCCCAGGTCCACAAAGCGGCAGCCGTAGCCGTAGGCGTTTCGCTCTTTGCTCACGTGGAGCTCCGCCCGCAGGACCTCGGCGTGCAGTAAAATGGGGGGGTCGGTTTTCGGAAAACTGAAGGTGAGCCGGTCCCCTATGGCGGCCGTCAGGCCGGAGACCAGGTAGACGCCCCCCGCGCTGAGGTTCAGGATGGTGGAGGGAAAGAGGACTCCCTCATAGTCCACATCCACCCGGAGGGCCTGCGCCACCTTGATATCCTCCCGCCGCTGCAGCTGAAAGACCTGCTCCAGCACCTTGCACCGGTAGGCGCACATGTTTCCGGAGATGGCGGGGTGGGTAAGGCGGCAGCGGCAGCGGACGATGCCCTGGACGGGGTCGTAGAAGCGGATGTCCAGAGGGGTGCGCAGGGGGCACTTGATCTCTCTGGGCACGATGACCAGCAGTCCGCTGGAGGAACCGGTGGTCACGGTGGCCTGAACGGGATCGCTCCCGTTGATGTCCAGAATTTCCGCCTTTTTGCAGTTGAGAAATGGAGTCATCGCGTTACACCTCATTTAGAAAGCTGCCTTGCTGTTGGGGCCTGTGCTCCCCCATTATAATGGAAAAATTCCCCCTGCGCAACCACCAGTTGGCCGGTCAAAAAAATTTCGTTTTGAATGTTATTTTTTACCCCAAACGGTCCGATAGAAGTAGTACAGAATGCTTTTTCATTTGAAACAGTGTGCGTCCTCCCGATGGGAGGGCGAGGAGGTTACAATATGTTAGTCACAAGACGCGAAAGCTTTGCTGCCGCCCCCGTTGCCTCTCCCGGCGGGATCCGGGCCTCCGGGACCAGACGGGCCAGGACCGCTGCGGAGGGCAGCTTCGACCAGATCACCCTGTCCGGCGGGCAGGCCGCCGGTCCCGCCTTCCGCGACCTGGCCGCCAGCCTGTCCCAGCAGGTGCGCACCTTTAACACCACCGGCAAGATTCAGGACCTGCGCAGCCAGGTGGCGTCCGGGCAGTACCGCCCAGATGCCAGGGAGACTGCGGCCCGGATGCTGCTGTTGTCGGAGGGCGAGTAAATGACGAGCTGGCAGGACTATCTGGCCTTTCTGGGGAGCCTGACCAAAACTCTGGAGGAGCTCGCCCAGGTGGAGCAGGAGAAGAACACCGCCGCCGCCCAGGGCGACCTGATGGGGGTGGAGGACTGCATGAAGCGGGAGCAGGTGCTGAGCCTGACCCTGCGGGGCTACGATCAGAAGCGGGACAGGATGCTGGCCGACCTGGGGCTCCAGGGCGTTCCCTTGAAGGAGCTTCAGCAGCACAGCCCCAAGGAGCTGCTGATGGAGACCAAATCCGCCGTAGAGCTGCTGCGGAGCAGGTATGCCCTGTTTCAGGCGGCCAGCGACGCGGCCCGGATTACCCTGGAGGTCAACCTGCGGGCCATTGAGAAGGAACAGGCCATCCTGGCCGGAGACTCCGCCCAGGCCGCTGAGACCCGCAAGAGCTTTCAGACAGATTTTCGGGCCTGAGCCCAAAGGAATATTAAAGGAGAACGACTATGGCTGTTATCGGTACATTTGGCTCTTTCACCGCCGCACGTTTGGGCATTTACGCCTCTCAATCCTCCCTGAACGTGACGGGCAACAACATTTCCAACATCAACACCGAGGGATATACCCGCCAGCGGCTGGACCTGGTGTCCCTCCACTCCTATGGCAACGCCCGGTATCACAGCGGTTACAACCTGGATATTGGCTACGGCGTGCTGGCCGACGGCGCGTCCCAGCTGCGGGACCCCTTCCTGGATATCCGCTACCGGGACATGAACGCCAGTGTGGGCGCCTATGAGGCCCGGACAAAGGGCCTGGAGCAGCTGAGCGACATCCTGGACGAGGTGGGCCAGGGCAAGCAGGGCTTCGGCATTATCGAGGACGCCTTCAACACCTTTGTGGAGATGCTGAACAACCGGGATTACAGACCCGGCAGCGACGACTACGACACCCTGGTCCGGGAGTCCGCCCAGACCCTGACCAACTACTTCAACAGCTACGCCGACTCGCTGAAGGTGGTAAAGGACAACCTGACAGAGGACCTGAAGGAAGACGTGGACACGGTGAACAATATCCTGGAGCAGATCCGGGACCTGAACGTCCAAATCCGGGACGCGGGCATTTTCGGGGACAAGGCCCTGGAGCTGCGGGACGCCCGGAACCTGCTGATCGACAAGCTGTCCGGCTATATGAAAATCGAAGTGCGCTACGACATGGAGAAGGTGGATGAGTTCTCGTCGGTGGAGCGGATCAATATCTCCATCGCCGACTCCGGCACCCCTCCCATCAAGCTGGTCCAGGGCATCTACGCCACCCAGATCGACATGCCTGAGATGGCGGCCATGCGCAATCCTAATTATAATCCCAATCTGTCTACCAGCAACCGCTATATCAGCCGGGAGAGCGACCTGAAGAATGGAATTACACTGTATACAAATTCTGCACGTGAGGCGATGCGCAACGATGATGGCACTTTGATGGAAAATCCTGATTATGATCTTGATCTGGAGACAAGCGGGAAATATTTGATTTTGAACGCTGACGGGAGTGTTAAAGAGAGAACCGAAGACGCTGACGCGGCCACTCAAGTCCCCAACGCCCTCAAGCGGACCGACGAGCGGTATAACGACGACAACCGGCTCTGGATGAGCCTCAAGCCCCTGGTGGACGAGAAGGGCCGCTATATGCGGGACGAGTACCACCAGGAGATCAAGGAGACGGTGGACCTGAGCGATGTCCAGCTGTACGGCTCCCTCCAGTCCAAGCGGGAGCTGATTACCGAGGAGGGCGAGTTTGCCAGCGAGGACGATGTCAAGTTCGACGCGGACGCCAACATCAAGCGGGGCGTGCCCTACTACCAGCACGCCCTGGACGCCCTGGCCCAGAAGTTTGCCAAGATGTACAACGAGGCAAACCAGCTGAACTTCGACCAGGTGAAGGACGCCTACCAGACCAACGCCGGGGGGAACTTTAAGGATATTCAGGATGCGGATATCCTGGGCGTGGCCGGTGCTGTAGACGGCCAGCCGCTTTCCCCTGCCTATTTTGACGGTGTCGCCCAGAAGATCAAGGACCTGGAGGCGGATACGACGTTATCCGCCAAGGATAGGGAGGACCAGATTGCGGCGCTGAAGGAGGATGCCTACAAGAATATGGAGCAGCTGCGCCTGAACGGCCAGCTGACCGAGGCGTGGAGCTTCTACAAGGGCGGCGTGATGTTCAGCAACAAGGGCGACGGCAACGACCCCACCGGGATTACGGCGGCCAACATCACCATTGCCAAAGCCTGGTCCACCGGCGCTGTGCGTACCCTCCACACCAAAGAACCCATCAGAGACGGCATAGACCACACCACTCTGAATGACAACATCTTCCACATGGTCTCCCTGATGGACCAGAAGCTGGACTACAGGGCCGGCACCACTGTGACCGACGCGAAGAACGGCGGGGAGATCTATTTCAGCGGCAGCTACCAGGAGATGCTGGCCAACATCAACCTGACCCTGGGCATGGACCAAAATACCAGTATCGGACAATACAACAGCTACACCCAGAAGGCGCTGAACCTGGAGAACGCCCGCCAGAGCGTCTCCGGTGTGGACCTGAACGACGAGGCCACCAATATGATGATGTTCCAAAAATCCTATGCCGCCGCCTGCCAGCTGATGACCACCCTGGATTCCATGCTGGATAAGCTGATTAACGGCACCATCAGATAAGGAGGTAACCTGACATGGGTTTTCGCATTACCACAAACATGATGATGAACTCCTACCGGTACAATCTGCAAAACAATACCCAAAAGCTGGCAGATTCCCGGGACATGTTCCTTACCCACCGCAACTTTAACAGCTATGCGGAGGACCCCGCTTCCGCCACCCGGGCGTTTCGCCTGCGCCGGAGCTACACCCGGACCGTCAATCAGCTGAACAATGCCAAGGACTGCTACGGCAAGTTTAATACCGCCTGGAACAACCTGGGCGAGATTATTACCAATCTGCAAAATCCCCTGGCCAAGGTGTCCTCCATCACGGGACCCAACGGCACTGCGGGCGAGAGCCGCAGCGCCCTGGCCCAGGTCCTGCGGGAGACCGCCGACTCCGTTGTCCACTCCATGAACGCCCAGCTGGGCGAGCAGTTTGTCTTTGCCGGCGTGGACGGCATGAACGTGCCCTTTACCTGGAGCGAGGACGGCACCCAGCTGTATTTCCGGGGCGTCAATGTCAATGCCGGCGACGTGGAGCTGCCGGACGCGGCAGTGCTGCAAGCTCCCGACTGGCTGGACAAGGCCAAGAATGACGGGCAGGCGGCCGGCACCTGGTCGGACAACGACGAGGCCTGGTATCAGTACTACAGCGGCAACCCGGACAGCAAAATCCCGGATTTCACCCAGCAGCCCAAGTGGGCGGAGGAGATGATGGGAAAAACGGCGGCCACCGATGAGGAGAAAGCCTGGCTCAACTACTATAAGGACCGGAACGATATGGCGAAGCTGAAGTCGATGTCCTCTGAGGAGCGGTACATCGACCTGGGCATGGGCGCCAAGGAGAACGCGCCCAACGACCCGATCCTGGGCAGCTACTTCAACGACGCCCTGGTGGGCATCAACTTCCTGGGCTACGGCCAGGACGAGTCGGACGGGTTCGGCGACCCCAAGAACTATGCCATCATGCTCAAGGAGCTGGCCGATGTCTTTGACGACTGGCGGGAGAGCGGGCAGATGTATCTGCCGCCGGAGTATCAGGACATGACCGCCGACGAGCTGAAAACGGCCATGCAGGACGAGGACGTGGAGAAGTATATCAAGGACTACCACAAGCAGCAGGAGGATAAGGCCTTCCGCATGATCGACAAGCTGAAGGCCGGTCAGGAGAAGTTTACCGAGTCCTATGTGGAGATGGACGCCCGGTCCAAGTTCCTCCAGACCACTCAGGACCGGCTTTCCACCCAGCAGCTTAACATCAACGAGCAGTTTCTGGACATTGAACAGGTGGATTTGGCCGAGGCCATCACCAACTTCTCCTGGGACATGTACTGCTACAACGCCGCGCTGAAAATCGGCAATCAGCTGCTCAGCCAGTCCCTTATCGACTACATGAATTAAAGCCGGCAGGGTTTGTGATTTTTCTCAAATTGTGTGTATGAAGGCAGGGATGCCTTGTAAGTATACTAGGAAGGGAGCGCGAATCACACAATGAAACCGTTAATTGAGATCACAACTGTTCCCATTCAAATCGAGATGAAGACGACCAATGCCAGGCTGGAGTATGCCCGGGGCACCGCGGAGATGGAGATTACCCGGGAGAAAAACGGCCTGCATATCAAGAGCCGCCCCATCAAGGTCAACATCGACACCTTCGAGGCCCGCAATTCCCTGTCCCCCACCCTGGCCCGCTATCTGGACCAGAGCGCGAAGAAGGGGCAGCAGGCCGCCTATGAGGCCACCGCCACCTATGCCCACCAGGGCCAGCTGTTGCTGGAGGCCAAGGTGGGAGAGGAGATGGTGACAAGATTTGCGGAAGACGCCATGATGAAGGATGTCAAGACCAATGTGGGCATCGATTTTCTGCCTGACCCCGGCCCGGAGATCACCTGGGACCCCGGCGAGATGAATATCCGCTATGAGATGGATAAGCTGAACATCGACTGGCGGATGAATGAGGGCAGCTTTGAATTTACCCCCGGCGACATTGAGTTTACTGTCACCCAGCGGCCCGACGTGGTCATCAAGTATCTGGGCGGCCCCATCTATGTGCCCCCCTCCTCCGACCCCAACTACGAGCCGGTGGATGTGAAGGCCTGATTGGCCGGGCCTCCGGGGCGGCCCTGAACAGGAGGAGACATGCGTTTAAAAACCAAGTATTTCGGTGAGATCGAGTGCCCGGAAGAGGAAAAACTCCATTTTCCGGACGGACTGTTTGGCTTTGAGGAGGAAAAGGAGTTTTTCCTGCTGCCCTTTGAGGGCGGCGAGGGCAGCCTGCTGTGCTTTCAGAGCGCGGTGACGCCCGGCCTGGCCTTTGTGGCGGTGAACCCCTTCTCCCTGAAGCCGGACTATGCCCCGGTGCTTGCCCCGGGCGAGCTGAAGGCTATGGAGGTGAAGCGCAGCGAGGACCTGTGCTTCTATGCCCTGTGTGTGGTGCGCAGCCCGGTGGCGGAGAGCACCGTGAACCTGCGGTGTCCGGTGGCCGTCAACGACCAGACCCGGCGGGCCATGCAGGTCATTCTGGAGGATGGCGGCTATCACATGCACCACCTTCTGTCAGAGTTCGGACGGGAGGAGGAGGGGACGCCATGCTGATTCTACAGCGCAAGGAGGGCGAATCCCTCCTCATCGGGGACGAGGTGGAGGTCACCGTCCTGGCTGTAGAGGCGGGAAGGGTGCGCCTGGCCATCCGGGCTCCGCGCAACGTTACCATCCTTCGCAGTGAGCTGAAGGGGGCCGTCCAGGCCAACCGGGAGGCGGCGGAGGAAGAGGTTTCCCCGCTGGAGCTGTTGGGTGTGCTGAAAGAAAAAAAAGAATAATTATACAGCAGACCGTATGTTTATTGACGTGCGGTCTATATTTTGTGGTTGGAGCGGCTGACAGACACTTTCCTTGCGAAAAGTAAAAAACTGCGGGCAAAAAGGCCGCAGGTTTCCCTGAAATTACCATTGCAATCGGGGGCGATATGCGGTATCCTATGAAATGCCACTGTCAGAAAACCCCTCTGCCGCAGGAAGCACAGGCGCGCAGTTTAACGAGCTGAAGTGGAAAAATGGAGAGATAATATTTGACCAACGTCTTGCAATGACGGGGAAAATGCGTTATAATCAACTGCGTGGGATTTTAGAGCGTTTAAGGGACGGATGTTAGGAGCTTATAAAAAAATCCTGATTGCCCTTGCGCATCCCTATGAATTGTGATATACTATCAAAGATTTTCTGTTATGATTTGATTGGGAAGAGGGAGGAATCTCCATGTCTAACCTGCTGTACACCAATTCGCAGCTGCTGCTGGAGCGCGCCATGAACTTTCAATGGACCAAGCAGTGCGCGATCAACGACAATATCGTCAATGCGGAGACCCCCAACTACAAGGCAAAGTACGTCACCTTTGAGGAGGCGCTGGACGCCAGTATCCGCTCCGCCCTTCACAGCTCCGACCAGCGGAAAGTCTCCTCAATGCGCTCCGCCATCAGCCGTGTGCAGCCCCAGGTCCGCGTGGCCGAGGCGGAGAGTATGCGTATGGACGACAACGGCGTCAACGTGGCCGAGCAGGAGACCGAGGCCGTCCGCAATGCCTACCAGATGGAGTACACCATAGACGCCATTACCCGCAACCTGTCTATGGTGCGCACGCTGATTCGGGGGCAGTAACAACATAGCCCGCGCCCTTCCGGCGCTTTGCAGTTAGATTTTGAAGGGAGATACTTATGGCATTTGTAAGCTCCATTGACGTAATCGGCTCCGGCTTTACCGCCCAGCAGCAGCGGCTGGACATCATTTCCGAGAACATCGTCAACATGAATACCACCCGAACGGAAAACGGCGAGGGCCCCTACCGGCGCAAGGTGGTAGTGTTTCAGGCGGACAACGGGGGCAGCCGCTTCCGGGACGTTCTGGCCCGCACCCGCAACGGGAGAGGGGGGAGCTTCGCCTCAGACGATCCGGGCGGCGTCCGGGTGGTGGAGGTGGTGGAGGACCCCTCCGACTTCAAGCTGAAGTATGACCCCGACGACCCCGACGCCAATGAGGACGGCTATGTGGAGCTGCCCAATGTGGATTTGGTGAAGGAGATTACCGACGGCATGGCGGCCAGCCAAGCTTATACCGCCAACGTGACGGCCTTTAATCTTTTGAAAAGCCTGCTCTCCAAGGGAATGGAGATCGGCAAGTAAGCGATAAGCTTTCTAGGTCAGGTCTGGTTTTTGTCCGGCGGGCATGAGGCCCAAGGGACTGAAATTTGGTCTGGCCTGGATTTGCGCTATGGGACACTGTTTTGTCGGACAATTTTTGGCAAATTTAGGAGGTTTTTACCATGGAATTTACCCCCATCAGCCCGATCCGCCCCCTGATTGAGACGGCGGAGGCCCAGCCCGCCCAAGGCGCCCGGAATGCCGGCGCATCTGCGTTCGCCATGGTCTTCCAGTCCGCCATCAACAACGTGCGCGACACCAACGCCGCCCAGATGGACCTGGAGTATAAGCTGGCTACCGGCCAGCTGGATAACCCTGCGGAGCTCACCTTGGCAGCCGCCAAGGCCGACAACGCCGCCCTGCTGCTGATGGAGCTGCGGAACAAGGCGCTGGACGTGTACAATGAAATGATGCGCATCACCCTGTAAGAGAGAATGAGATAACTGTCCGGAGGGATCCAAGTTGCAGAAATTTCAGGCGAAGCTGAAAGACCTTTGGGAGAAGGTCAAGGGCTTTTTCAAAAAACTGAATAAAAAAATGCGGATCCTGCTGGGCGTCTGCCTGGTCGTGGTCCTGGCCGCCGTGATCCTGCTGTCTCTGCGGATGAACCAAAAGGAATACACCACCCTGTTCACCGGCCTGACCGCCAGTGAGACCAGCACCGTGGTCAAATTCCTGAGCGACAACGGCGTGACGGACTACCAGATCAAAGACGACACGATTTTGGTGCCGGCGGGGCGGGAGACCCAGCTCCAGAGCGCGCTGATTATGTCGGGCAATCTGAAAGACGCCTTCCTGTACCCCTATTATACCGATAAGATTGGGGCCCTGAGCACTACCGACGAGCGGGACCAGGCACTTCTGATTTCCGCCCAGGAGCGGCTGGAGGCCATCATCCAGACCTTTGAAGGCGTTCAGGAGGCCTGGGTGACTATCAGCCCCGCGACCAAGCAGGTCTATGTCATCCAGGACAGCGCCACCCCCGCCAAGGCGTCGGTCAAGGTCACCACAGAGGGCGGCCGGATGCTGGACGACGACGTGGTCCGGGCCATCCGCTACACCGTGAGCCACAGCGTGCAGGGGCTGAACATCGAGGATATCAGCATTGAGGACCAGTACGGCAGCCCCTATTCCGATACCAGCGTCATATCCAAGAGCAATCAGGCCACTGCGCTGAAAATGCAGTATGAGGAGCAGATCAACAACAACGTCCGCAGCCAGATTTTCCAGACCCTGGGGAGGATTTACGGCGAGGACAACGTGACCGTAAGCGTGCTGTGCAGCGTGGAGGTGACCCACAAGGTCATCGACAGAAAGGACTATACCCAGCCCGCCGGCTCTGTGATCGGGGGCGGTTTGATCGTCGGCGACACCCTGTTCCAGGAGATCATTCGGGACGGCACCACTCCCACGGGCGGCACCGTGGGCACCACCACCAACTCAGACGTGGGGGGCGACAACTTCCCCACCTACCCCGATATGACCCAGAATCTGGACGGCAATGAGGAGTATGTGGGCAACGAGATCGACCGGACAGGCGTGGTAAACGAGACCAAGGAGCAGGAAGAGGTGCTGGAGGGCCGGCTCAAGGACCTGCGGGTGGTAGTGGCCGTCAACCAGAATGGCGAGAACGCCGGGGCCATGACCATCGACGCCCTGCGGGACCAGGTGGCAACCCTGGCCGGCATCGGGTCGGACGACCCCCTGTCCCGGGTCCATGTCAGCATCGTGCCCTTCCAGAGCAGGGGCGACCTGGCGCCCACCGGACCGGGCGGCATCTTCAGCATGGAGAACAGCTGGATTCTCTACGCCGCCATCGGCGGGCTGGTGCTGTTCGTCATTCTGCTGATCCTGATCCTCCTGCTGGCCAGACGGCGCAAAAAGAAGCGCTTGGCCCAGCAGCAGATTTTGGAGGAGGAGATGCTTGCGGCTCAGGCGGCCGCAGAGGCAGCCGCCATCATCGCCGCCGCTCCTCCCACCGGCGGAGCCGATATTATGGAGGTCAACACCGAGAAGAGCATGGAGCTGCGCAAGCAAGTCCGGCAGTTCGCCCAGAACAACCCGGAGATTGCGGCTCAGATGGTGCGGGCCTGGCTGAAGGGAGAGGAAAACGGTGGCTGAAACTGCGAAAATTGAGTTGTCCTACCCGCAAAAGGCAGCGGCTGTCATCGTCTCCCTGGGAGCGGATAAGGCCTCCGGCCTGTACCAGTACATGGAGCCGGAGGAGATCGAGAGCCTCACCCTGGAGGTGGCCCGGCTGGGCATGCTGGACTCGGAGCAGACCGAGGCGGTGCTCACCGAGTTCTATCAGAACTGCATGACCAGCAAGGCCGTGACCGAGGGCGGCCTGGAGTACGCCCGCACAGTGCTGGAGAAGGCCTTCGGCAATCAGACCGCCCTGGCCCTGCTGGAGAAGGTGACCAAGTCCCTGAAAAACCGGGAGTTTGCCTTCCTGGACAAGGCGGATGTCAAGGCGCTGTACTCCGCCCTCCAGAACGAGCGCCCCCAGACCATGGCCCTGGTGCTGTCTTACGTGGACCCGGACAAGGCGGCCGGCGTCATCGAGCAGCTGGAGCCCCGCCGCCAGATTCGGGTGGTGGAGGCCATCGCCACCATGGAGAGCGCCTCCCCCACCGCCATCAAGACCATCGAGGCGGAGATGGAGCGGAAGTTCTCCAGCATCATCACCAGTTCCAACGTCAAGGTGGGCGGCATCGACTACGTGGCCGGCATCATGAACAACCTGGACCGGTCCAGCGAGAAATCCATCTTCGACGGCCTGTCCGCCCACAACGCCGAGCTGGCCGACGAAATCCGCAAGCGGATGTTCGTCTTCGAGGACATCATCACCATGGACGACCGCTCTGTCCAGCGCTTCGTCCGGGACTGCGACCCCAGAGACCTGGTGCTGGCTCTGAAGACGGCCAACGCCGAGGTGTCCAACAAGCTGTTCACCAATATGTCCGCCCGTATGGCCGAGAGCATCCGGGACGACCTGGAGGTCACCACCAATGTCCGTATGAAGGACGTGGAGGACGCCCAGCAGCGTATCGTCAGCGTCATCCGGGACCTGGAGGAGAGAAACGAAATCATCATCATGAAGGGCGGAAAGGACGATATCATTGCGTAACATCCTGAAAGGGTTCCTGGAGCCCAAGGCGGAGGCCTACGTTCTGCCCGACGCCGATGAAATCCGCTTTGCGGGGGAGGAGGAGCTTGTCCCTCCGGTGGAAGAGGAGGCGCCCCCGGACCAGCCCCTGGACGTTACAGTGGGCGGCGAGGGACCGGAGGAACAGCCGGAGCCGGAGAAGCGGGAAGAGCCGAAGAAGGAGACCCCCGTCCACTACGCCCAGCTCCAGGCGGAGCTGATTCTGAACCAGGCCCGGGAGGAAGCGGAGCAAATCCTGGCCCAGGCCCGGGAACGGGCTCAGGGCGAGGTGGAGGAGATTCGCGCCGGGGCCCGGGATGAGGGATACCGGGACGGCTATGCCCAGGGCATCGCCAAGGCCATGGAGGACTCCGTCCGAGACCGGGAGGCCACTGCCGCCCGGCTGGAGAAGGAGGTCCAGACCTTCCTGGAGAAGGCCACCCTGGCCCGGGAGGAGATGCTCCTCCAGAGCCGGGACGAGCTGCTGGAGCTGTGCCTGTCCATCGCTGAGAAAGTGGTGCGGGTGAGCCTGAAGAGCAGCAGCGAGGTCATCGTCCGCATGATCCAGACCGCCACCGAGCGGATGAAGCGGCAGGAGTGGGTACATATTTACATCTCCGGCTGCGACGCCCGGCAGGTGGCCCAGATATCCCCCGCCCTGACCACCACCCTGGGAGTCCTGTCCCAGCATATCAAGGTGGTCCCCATGGGGGACGACGAGATCGGCACCTGCATCGTAGAGACCCCGGACGAGATTGCGGACGCCAGTGTGTCCACGCAGATGTCCAATATCCGGGACGTGCTCTATGAGCAGATGGGGGGCTACTGGCCCCAGTAAGAGGAGACTTAGGACGTGTTTCGAGAGCTGATTCCTGCCGTCCGCTCCGCCGAGACGGTGGGCAGGACGGGAAAAATCGAGAATATCGTGGGCATGTCCATCGAGGCCTCCGGCGGCCGGGCCGCCATCGGCGACATCTGCCGCATCTACTCCAACGAGTCGGGCGGCCAGATTCCCGCCGAGGTGGTGGGCTTCAAAAATGACCACATCCTCTTAATGCCCTATGCCAACATGAGCGGCATCTCCGCGGGCAACTTTGTCCGCAACACCGGCAAGCGGCTCACCCTTCCGGTGGGACCCTTTCTGCGGGGGCGGGTGATCAACGCCCTGGGCCAGCCCATCGACGGGCTGGAGCCCTTTCAACGGGCAGACACCTTCTCTGTGGACAGTACATATATTAACCCTATGGCGCGCCCCCCCATTCGGGAGCGGATGGAGTTCGGCGTCAAGGCTATCGACAGCCTGCTCACCATCGGCAAGGGCCAGCGTATCGGCATCTTCGCCGGGTCCGGCGTGGGCAAATCCACCCTCATGGGCATGATCGCCAAGAACGTGAAGGCGGACATCAACGTCATTGCCCTGGTGGGCGAGCGGGGCCGCGAGGTTCTGGAGTTTATGCAGAAGGACCTGGGAGAAGAGGGCATGCGCCGCTCTGTGCTGGTGGTAGCCACCAGCGACCAGCCCGCCATGCTGCGGATGAAGTGCCCCAGCGTGGCCACCAGCATCGCTGAATATTTCAGCGGCCAGGGCTACGACGTGCTGCTGATGATGGACTCCCTTACCCGTTTCGCCATGGCCCAGCGTGAGATCGGGCTGGCCATCGGGGAGCCGCCGGTGGCCAGAGGATACACCCCCTCCATGTACGCCGAGATGCCCAAGCTGCTGGAGCGCAGCGGAAACTTTGAAAAGGGTTCTATTACCGGCGTCTACACCGTATTGGTAGAGGGCGACGATACCAACGAGCCCATCGCCGACACGGTCCGGGGCATCCTGGACGGCCACATTGTCCTCTCCCGCCAGCTGGCCAACGCCAACCACTTCCCCGCCATCGACGTGGGGGCCAGCATCTCCCGTCTGATGGTGGAGATCGTCTCCCCCGAGCACCGGCAGCTGGCCGGGCAGCTCCGGGACATCATGGGCGTCTACGAGAAAAATTCTGACCTGGTGTCCATCGGCGCCTACAAGGCGGGGACCAACCCCAAGCTGGACTACGCCCTGGGCAAGATCGACGCCATCAACCAGTTCCTCATGCAGGGCGTGGACGAGGCGTTCTCCTATGAGGAGAGCCTGGACCAGCTGCGGCGTATCCTGAAATAGAGAGATTCCTGAAAAGGAGCCAAGGGGCCGATGAAAAAATTCCGTTTTTCACTGGAAACTGTTTTGGACTACAAAAACCAGGCGTTGGACGCCCTCCGGGCGGAGCATGGGGCGATTTTGGCCCAGGTCCGGGCCCAGGAAAAGGTGATTGAGGACCTGGAGGCCGAACACCGCGAGGTGGACGCCGATTTCACACGGCGCAAGCTGGAGGGGATCAACGTGCTGGACGCCATGAGCTGTGAGCAGTACCTCCGCTCCCTGGAGCGCAAGCTTCAGGAGGAGTACCGCAGGCTGGAGCGGTTACAGAAGCGTGAGGAGGAGAAGCGCTCCCAGGTGGTGGAAGCCCGAAAGGAGACGGCCACCATCGAAAAGCTGAAGGAGCACAAGCTGGAGGACTACCGCAAGGCGGAGCAGAAGGACGAGGAACAGCGCATCGAGGAGTTTGTCTCCACCACCCGCGCCATGGCGGCGCTGGGTATGTAACAGGGTGAGTTACACCGCAAGGTGTTTCTCTATATAATGGGTCACAGAAAGGAGGTGAATGCAATGAGCACGCCGCTTTCATTCTGTGACATCAGCGCAAGGTATGGGCAGATGCCCGCTCCTCAGAAGACCATTGAGGAGCAGACCGGCTGGAACCCCAAGCAACTCTTTTTGGACTACCTGCAAAAGGTCCGGGAACAGCGGGAAAAGAACGCCAAGGACGCCGAAGAGGACGCCCTGATGGCCATGATCGACGCCATGAACGCCTCGGAGGAGGATAAAGCGTCGGGCGAGACGGAGCGAACCCTGACCAATTCCCTGGCCAATGCCGGCAAGGCCATCGTGGACCAGCACACAACGGTGCGGGAGGACGGGACCAAGGAGGTGGAATGGGTAGACCCCACCACAACCTTGACCGTTCAGGCACTTCTCGCCTGCCTGGGAGACCGGTTCAATTTTGAACAGGCCGACGAGGTGGAGGAGAACAACCGCGAGGCCCAGGAGGAGCAGGAAGCCACAGAAGAACGCTTGGAAGTCACAGAAGCGCGCGACCCCGGCGAGACCAGCGACCCCACTTTAACCGGAAAGGAGGTGTAACGAGACATGAATGTGACAGACCAATGGATGCTGGAACGGATGCAGCAGATGGCCGCCAATATGGCCGCTTCCCTGCCCCAGACCAGCCAGAACGCCGATGTATCGAAGCCTGAAAAGGGCGACAGCTTCAAGGACATGATGGATAAGGCCAAGGACCAGAAGGTGGAGGCCCCCAAGAAGGACAGCACTGTAAAGAAAGATGACGCCGTCCAGAAGAAGGAGCCAGCCCAGAAAACGGAGAGTAAGGCCGTCACCAACATGAAAGACCCCCGGATCAGGGCGATGGACCCTGCCACTCAGGCGCAGATCGCGGCGGGCTTCCTGACCCCGTTGGAGACGGAAAGCGGCGATCTCCTGCTTCGGGTTGACACCATGCCCGGCGCGGTGATTATCCCCACGCTGCCCAACGGTCAGATCGACTGGAGTAAGCCCTTCGTGCTGACCAACAGCAACGGCGAGCAGTTTGAGGTTTATCTGGATCCGGAGAATTGCGATCACAAGCTTTTCCAGGTCACGGACAGCGGGAAGCAGCAAATCGACCTATTCCCCGAGCAGCCTAAGATGGATATTTTGAACGGTCTGAAGAAGCTGGACATGACGGTCATTTCCTCACAGGATACTGTGGATCAGGAAAATTCCAACGATCAGGACGACGCCAATCTGGACGCCTCGGCGATGGCCGGCAAGCCCCTGTTCCACGACGTGAAGGCCGCCCCCATCAAGGTAGGCGAGAACTTCCAGCTGGACACCCAGGAGCCCGATATGGACGACCATCTGGCCGACGCGGTCCGCTTTGCGGCCCAGCAGGGCCTGCGGCAGATCGAGATTAAGCTCAGCCCCGAGAATCTGGGCAATCTGACGGTCAAGCTGACCCAGGCGTCGGACGGCACCCTCCAGGTGGTGCTCCACGCGGCCAACGACAAGGCGGCCAATCTGCTGAACCAGCACCTGGATAACCTGAACGCGGCCCTCCAGGGCTATCACCAGAACAGCGAGGTCCGGGTGGAGGTCCAGCGCAACGACAACGGCCAGCAGGCCGAACAGCAGCAGCACCAGCAGACCAATCCCGACGGCCACAACCAGCAGCAACAGCAGCAGGAACGCCGGCAGGAGGAGCAGCACAGCGGCGACTTTGTTCAAAAGCTCCGCTTAGGGCTGTTCGGGCTGGACGACATGACTTAAACGGAGGTGAAACGATATGGCAGATTCTATTATCCAAACCGGGGTTGACCTCACGGCGCGTTACACCACCAACAGCACCAGCGGCGGCCGGGATATCTACACCAACCCTGCGGACTGGGACAAGGAACAGGCCCTTTACGAGGACAAGACCACCCTGTCCTTCACCGATATGCTGGGTCTGATGGTGGCCCAGTTCCAGAACCAGACCATGGACAACCAGGCCAGCACCACTGACATGATGAACCAGCTGGTCCAGATGAGCTCCATGCAGGCCATGACCGAGATGAGCACCCAGATTAAGGAGCTGACCCTGGCCAATGTGATGAGCTACTCCGCCTCTCTGGTGGGGAAGACGGTCACCGTGGGCCTGTACAACGAGGAGACCAAGGAGACGGAGGAGCTGGTGGGCGTGGTGCAGGGCACCGGCACCTACAACGGCCAGCAGGTCATCTATCTGGACAACGGGAAGGGCTACTTCCTGAGCGAGATTATGGCCGTAGGCACGCTGCCGCCCAAGACGGAGGGTAAGCCCGGCGAAGGGGAAGACGGCGATGGCGAAGGCAGCGGAAACGGCGAGAGTGAAGGCGTGAACGGAGCAGACAAGGACGAAGGCAAAGGCTGAGGCCGGCGGCCGGGAAGGAATCCGGCCCTAATAAGCGGACAGGAGGTCCGCGAGAAAGAAGAGGATATATCATGGCGGAACGCATCAATGCCATCCAGGGCGTGACCCAGGTGGAGAGCGTCCAGCGGGTGAGCCCGGTCAGCCGGGCGATGTCCGGACAGTTTGGCGCTCTGCTGAACCGGGAACTGAAGGTCGCAGAGCCTGCGATTTCCTTCTCCAAGCACGCCCAGAGCCGGGCGGAGGAGCGGGGCATCCAGGTGGACGATACCCTGATGGGCCAGCTGGCCGACTCAGTGGAGCGGGCCCAGGCCAAGGGTGCCACCAACATTCTGGCTTTCGACGCCACCCGGGCTTTCATCATCAACGTCCCCCACGGGCGGGTGATTACCACCATGTCCCAGGAGGAGATGGAAGAAAATATCTTCACCAATATTGACGGCGCTGTACTGCTGAAATAACAGAAAGCAGGACCTTTATGGATGCTTTGGTCCCCTGCCCGACTGACAGGGGACCGGCAGCGCCACAGAAAGGAAGTTTGCGAATCAATGACAGGCGCAATGTACGCCGCCATCGGCGGCCTGAAATCCCACATGACCAAGCTGAACGTCATCGGCAACAACGTGGCCAACGTGAACACCCACGGCTACAAGGCCCAGCGCATGACCTTTAAGGAGTCTATGTACACCACCAGCCGTTCCGGCTCCAACGGCGGCGTGACCATGGGCGGCAACAACCCCTCCCAGATCGGCTACGGCTGCTCGGTGGGCTCCATCGACCTGAACATGTCCCCCTCCACCTACGCCCCTACCGGCGTTGGCCTGGACTGTATGCTGGACGGCGAAGGGTTCTTCATGGTGGGCGACAAGCTGGAGTATGACGAGATCAACAAAGTCTGGACCGGCGGCATCACCAAGGGCTCCGAGGTGAGCCAGATGGACCTGACCCGCGTGGGCGACTTCTGGGTGGACCCCGACGGCTATATCTGCAACCGCGACAACAAGGTGGTCTACGGCTTTGCCCGGGTGCAGAACCCCGCCTATGATCCGGACGCAAAGCCTCCTCAGGATGCGACGGACAAAAAGGCGATGGACGCCTATGAGCTCGCCAAGAAGGAGACGATCATCAGCACTCACCTGGTCCCCCTGCGTGTGCCCCTGTCCGCTGCCGCGCCTACGAAGGATAATAAAGGGATTAAGGATAACGGTGAGCACGTCTGGGATGAGGGCGACCCCGTCTATCCCTTCCTGAGCGCCGCTACCGGCGGCACAAATCAGTATGGCACCCCCGGTGACTATACGGACTATGAGGCAGCGCTGAAGGCCAATCAGGATGCCTCCAAGGCGCCTGCTGCGGGCGGTACCAACACAGCCAAGCCCCAGACCCTGTACCCTGTGGCCAAGAACACCAACGAGAACGCCGTCTCCGACGTGATGCCCGTCCAGCTGAAGAACATGCAGATCGGCACCGACGGCTCCATCTACGGCGTGGCCGCCAACGGCGACACGGTCATCGTGGGCTACATCGCCGTGGCCAGCGCCGACAGCCCCGACGGCGTGACCCACATCGACGGCCCCTACTACAAGGCCATGGGCGGCGCGGGCAACCTGCGCGTCTCCACTCTGGTGGAGCTGCCCACCTCCTACCTGGGCAATCAGGTGGCGACGGAGGGCGCGAATGGCGCTGACCCCGTCACGCCCGATGCCGGCGACGCTATCCTGACCGAGAAGACCACCAAGGTCCGCAACGGCGGCCTGGAGGCCTCCAGCACCGACGTGGCCAACGAGTTCGCCGAGATGATTACCACCCAGCGCGGCTATCAGGCCAACACCCGCATCATCACCGTCACCGACTCCATGCTGGAGGAGCTGGTGAACATGAAGCGGTAAGCTGATTTTTCCGGTTGAACGCTGCGGGCCCCCTTCGCAAAGGGGGCTCCCGGCGTAAGCCGGGTGGGGGTTTTCTCCAAAGCACGAGATACCCGGAGAAAACCCTCCGCCACCGCCTTGGACGGCGGTCCCCCTCCCTTTGCGAAGGGAGGCTTACGAGAGGTTTGAACGAGGAAAGGAAGGTTTGTCATGATCCAACTGACGAAACGGAACGGAGAGCGGTTTTTAGTCAACCACACCCAAATCGAGAGCATTGAGATGATTCCCGAATCGAAGATCGTCATGATGAATCGTGACTACTTCATTGTCCGGGAATCCCCCGAGCAGATTATCAAGCGCATCGCCGAGTACACCGCCAAGGTGCAGGACGTGCGCAGGGAACTGACCATCGTAGACCGGCGCTGAGCCGCCGGTCACGGGGCATATTTGACAGGCGTCAAGCCTGAAGCGGAGGGACCGCCCCGACGCCTTTCAAATGTGCCCTGAGAGAAATAAAAAACCCCCAGCGGGGGAGAGGAGCGGACCTATGAACATTACCTATATCATCGGTACTGTAGCTGCTATCCTGGTCATGGTCGTCGGTATGATGTTCGGCGGTGAGGGCGGACTGCTTACCCCGGAACAGATCATGAACTTCTTCGACCCGGCCAGTATCTTCATCGTCATCGGGTGTACCATCTTCGTGCTGGTGGCCAGCTTCCCCATCAGCGCCCTGACCGCCATCCCCAAGCACATGGCGGTGATTATGAACGCCAAGCGGTATGACCCCATGGCCATCATCGACCGGCTGGTGGAGCTGGCCCAGGTGGCCCGGAAAAACGGCCTGCTGGCCCTGGAGGAGATGGGCAACCAGGAGCAGGACCCCTTCTTCAAGCAGTGCATCATGCTCATCGTTGACAACAACGACGCCGACCAGGCCAAAGAGATCATGATGAACGACATCGAGCAGTCGGTGGCCCGCCACGAGGACGGCGCGGGCATGTATGAGAAGGCCTCCGCCGTGGCCCCCGCCTTCGGCATGGTGGGTACGCTGGTAGGTCTGATTAACATGCTGAAGGCCATGGACGTGGAGAGCGGCGGCGGCGACCTGGGTCCCGCCATGGCTACCGCCCTGGTCACCACCCTGTACGGCTGTGTGCTGGCCCACATGATTTTCGGCCCCATCGCAACCCAGCTGCGCCGCCGGGACGAGGAGGAGACCCTGTGCAAGCTCATCATCGTGGAGGGCATCATGTCCATCCAGTCCGGCGCCAACCCCAAGTTCCTCCGGGAGAAGCTGCTCACCTTCATGGGCCAGAAGCAGCGCGCCGAGGGTGGTGGCAAGAAGGGCGGCAAGGGCGAATAAGCCCCTCCCCCTATAGAGAACTGAGGTGAAACCATGGCAAGCATCAAAAAGAAAAGCTCCGGGGGCGGCGGCGCCAACTGGATGGATACATACGGCGACATGGTTACCCTGCTGCTGTGCTTCTTCGTCCTGCTGTACTCCATCTCCACCATCGACCAGGAGAAGTGGATGGTCTTTGTAAAAAGCTTCAACCGGGACGCAGTGGACCAGATGGATGTCCCTCCGGGACCGATTGGAGACCAGGACAGTTCCAGGGGCGACGGCCTGCCTGTCCCCGACGAAAATAACGAGGTGGACGAGGCCCTGGATGAGCTGTACGACTTTCTGGTGGAGTACACGGAGAGCTCGGCCGCAGCCTCGGACAGCATCTCTGTCAGCCAGGGCGACGACTACGTCTTTATCTCCTTCGACGACGCAATCTTCTTCGACGGCAACAGTTCTTACCTGCGCAAGGAGGGAAGGGACGTGCTGGACAGCCTGATTCCCGGCATCGCCCAGGCCGGCCCCATGATCGACGAGCTGAAGGTACTGGGGCACACTGCCCAGAGCCGGAATGTCCCTAACGATGTCCCCTACGACCGGCACCTGGCCTCGGACCGCGCCACCGAGGTGGTCATATACCTCCAGGAGCATATCGACTACGGGCTGATCCATCCTGGCCGCTATTTGGCCGAGGGCTACGGTCAGTGGCGGAATGTGGCGGACAACGCCACCGCCGAGGGCAAGGCCAGAAACCGCCGTGTGGAGATCATCATCAGCGGCAAGGACCTGGAGAACGAGATGAATGACAGCTACCGGCAGTATTACACCATGACCGGCAGCGGCACCGAGTTTGCGTCAGACGGCAACGCCGTTATCAGCTATACCACCAACGGCAACTGACACCGGAGTAAGCAAGTATCTAAAATGAGGGAACAATATGGCTGAAGTCTTATCACAAAGTCAGATAGACGCCCTGCTGAACGCGGCCAGAAGCGGAGAATTGGACGTGGACAAGCCGGCGGATAAGTCTGAAGAGAAAAAATATCGTAAATATGACTTTTACAGCCCGCGCAAGTTCACCAAGGACAGGCTGAAGATGCTCAACAGCATCTTTGAGAGCTACGCCCGGGTCATCAACTCCAGGATCAACGCCCTGCTCCACGCCACCTGCGAAATCGACGTGGACAGCGTGGAGGAGCAGCGGTACTACGAGTTCTCCAACGCACTGACGGAGAGCGACGTGGTGGCCCTGGCCAAGATTGACCAGGAGCAGCTCCAGGGGGACGACCCCATCCTGGTCCACATGGACACGCCGGTGGTGCTGTCTATGCTGGACCGCATGATGGGCGGCGAGGGAGACCCGGACCCCACTGTCCCCAGCGACTACAAGCTCACCGACCTGGAGCTGAACATGTACGACGACCTGATTGCCGACCTGATTCCCATTCTGAGCGGCAGCTGGGAGAACTACATGACCCTCCACTTTGCCTATGTCCGCACTGAGGTGAACCCCACCCTGGTCCAGCTTATCGGCTATGATGAGACGGTGGTCATCGTGGGACTGAACATCAAGTTCCCCAACTGCACAGGCCGTATGAGCCTGTGCCTGCCCGGCGAGATGCTGACCAACGTCTTCAGCGAAATCAGCAAGAGTACCAGCCGCCGCTCCACCGGCGAGGATAAATCCGAGGAGATTTTTGATTCCCTGCGGGATTCCGAGCTGGAAATCGTGGCTGAGTTGGCCCGGACACGGATCCTGCTCAGCGACCTGTATCATTTGAACGTGGGCGATGTGGTGGATATCAAGCGTTCCAAGGATTCCCCGGTCTTCCTGAACATTGGAGGCCGAAGGTGGTTCGACGGAAAAATGGGCACCAGCAACAAGCAGGTCGCCGTGAAAATTGGAGAGACCTACATAAAAATGTAGGCTAAAAGGAGCGAATCTGGATGGAAGACATTATTTTTAGCCCGATGGAAATAGACGCCATCGGGGAGATCATGAACATCAGCCTGGGCTCCTCCGCCACTGCGGCCTCCAACATGCTGGACCACCGGGTGGATATCACGACCCCCAGGGTGAGCGTGGTCAACGTAGAGGATTTCACCCTTGGCAAGATTGAGCCGGCGGTAGGCGTAGAGATCAAGTATGTCTGCGGCCTGGAGGGCAGCAACATTATGCTGCTCAAGCGCAGCGATGTGCGGGCCATTACCGATATCCTGCTGATGACCGAGACCCCCGACGAGGAATTTGAGCTCAACGAACTGTCCATCAGCGCCGTGTGCGAGGTTATGAACCAGATGATGGGCTCCTCCGCCACAGCTCTGTCCGATCTGCTGGGGCGGATGGTGAACATCTCCACCCCGGAGTCCTTCGAGCTCCACGATTTGGACAAGGTGAAGGAGGAGCACTTCCCCGTCACCAGTGGCCCGGTGGTGGTGGTCCGCTTCAATCTGAAGATTGAGGGCGTGCTGGACAGCGAGTTCATGAACGTTATGTCGGTGGAGCTGGGCAAGGAGCTGATCGCCGGCTTCGGTCTCAGCGACATTGAACCGGCCCCCGCGCCCGCTCCGGCCCCCGCACCCGCGCCGGCCCCCGCCGGCGGCGCGACCATGAGCCAGGAGGAGATCGAGCGGATGATGGCCGGTGGCATTCCCGCCGCCCCTGCGCCAGCCCCGGCTCCCGCACCGGCCCAGCCGGCGCCTCCTGCGGCCCAGCCCGCCGCCCCTGCCGGCGCGGCCCAGCCCGCGACAGCGGCGGACCTTGGAGCGATGATGGCGGCCATGATGTCGGCTATGACCTCGGCCATGGCGAACAATGCTCCCGCCCAAGCGGCCCCGCCGCATGATCCCAAGATTATCAACGCCCAGCCCAACCGGATGAAAGAGCTGAGTACCGAGACCCAGCTGAACCAGGAGCAGAAGGACAATCTGGACCTGATCCTCTCCGTCTCTCTGGAGGTGGCGGTAGAGATTGGCCGGACCCGGCGGAAGATTCAGGACATCCTGTCCTTCTCCAAGGGCTCCCTGGTGGTGCTGGACAAACTGGCCGGCGACCAGGTGGACCTGCTGGTGAACGGACAGTGTGTGGCCAAGGGCGATGTGGTGGTCATTGACGACAACTTTGGCATCCGCATCACCGAGATTCTGCAAAAGCCGGATATCAACGTACTGACCCAGGGCTGAGCCCTTTTAGATAAATCAATCAACTATTTTTGAAAAGGATGGTTAACTATGGCTAAGATTCTTACGGTTGACGACGCTGCTTTTATGCGCAAGGTCATTAAGGACACTCTGAGCAAGGCTGGCTACACCGATATCTATGAGGCTGAGGACGGCGCCATGGCGGTGGAGAAGTACAACGAGCTCAAGCCCGATCTGGTGCTCATGGACATCACCATGCCCAACATGGACGGTCTGGAGGCCCTGAAGGCCATCCGCGCCGCCGACGCCAATGCCAACGTGGTCATGTGCTCCGCCATGGGCCAGGAGACCATGGTTATCGACGCGATCCGCTCCGGCGCCAAGGACTTCATCGTCAAGCCCTTCAAGCCCGAGCGCGTGCTGAAGACCGTCACCTCCATTGTAGGCGAGCCCTGATGGACCTCTGGCCCCAGGTGCTCTCCGTGGCCGGCCTGCTGGCCATTATTCTGCTGGTACTGGCAGGCGCCTACTTCTTCACCCGCTGGGCAGGGCAGAATATGGGCGGCGGGCTGTTTGCCGCCCGGGGCGGCCGAATCCAGGTGCTGGACCGGGCCGCAGTGGGCCGGGACCAGGCCCTGCTGGTGGTGAAGGCCGGACAGCGGTATCTTCTGCTGGGCAGCACGCCAACGGGGCTTACCCTGCTGGCCGAGCTGACCCGGGAGGAGGGGGAGTGCTGGGACCCGCCCATGCCCCCTGAGGGACCGGAAGCAAAACGGTCTCCGGACTTCCATGCCCTGATACAGCGGCTGAGAGAGAAAAAATAACCCAAAGTGCCGGCGAGTGGATCGAGGTGAGGAAGAATGCCAACCGAGGCGCTGATCAATGTAAACGGCGATAGCGTGCAGGCGCTGGAGATTCTGTTCCTGACCACGATCCTGATGCTCCTCCCTTCGCTGATTATCATGATGACCTCCTTTACCCGGTATGTGGTGGTCTTCTCCTTCCTGCGCACCGCCATGGGCACCCAGCAGACCCCGCCCAATATGGTGCTGGTGGGCATGGCGCTGATTCTGACCCTCTTTACCATGAGTCCCACCCTGGGGGAGATCAATGAGGAGGCCTTTATCCCCTACCAGCAGGAGGAAATCACCCAGGAGGAATTTTTCCAGCGGGCCCAGGTGCCGCTAAAGCGGTTTATGGGAAAATGTACGGAGCTGTCCAGCATGCAAATGTACTGCGACATGACGGGCACCCCCGCCCCGGAGAGTCCGGAGGAGGCGGAAAATCTGCCCCTGACGGTGGTAATCCCGGCCTTTGTCACCAGTGAGCTGAAAAAGGCATTTTCGCTGGGCTTTCTGCTGTACATCCCCTTTGTCCTGATCGATATGGTGGTGGCTTCCACCCTGATGTCCATGGGCATGGTTATGCTGCCGCCGTCCATGGTCTCCACCCCCTTTAAGCTGCTGCTGTTTATTATGCTGGACGGATGGCAGCTGCTGTTCTCCACTTTGGTGGCAGGCTATGGCTTTGGGTAAGGAGGAAACATGGATACAAATGCAATTACCCAAGTGCTGAGAGAGGGCATACTGGTGGCGATCAAGCTGAGCGGCCCCATGCTGCTGCTGAGCATGTCGGTAGGCGTGCTGGTAGCCATCTTTCAGGCCGTCACCCAGATTCATGAGCAAACCCTGGGCTTTATCCTCAAGCTGACCGTGGTGGTCCTGGTGCTCCTGATTGGGGGCGGCTGGATGATGGAGAACCTTTTGGACTATACCAGAGGGATCTTTACGCTGATGGCCACCCGCTAGGGGGAGGTGGGCTCTCGTGGATTGGAACGCGCTCACCCTCTTTCTGATGGTCACCGGCCGCATGACCGGACTGATTCTCTTCAACCCCATTTTTGGACGAAGAGGGGTTCCCAGCATGGTCAAGGCGGGCTTTATCCTGCTGCTGTCCATCAGCGTCTTTGCCATAACGCCGGTGAGGCTGGAGCTGCCCTCCAATCTGCTGGGCCTGGCAGTCACCTTTCTGATGGAGCTGTTCCTGGGCTATGCGCTGGGGCTGATTATCAATTTTTTCTTCTACATCCCGGTTATGGCGGGATCCGTCATCAGTATGCAGATGGGCCTGTCCATGGCGTCAACCTATGACCCCGCCTCGGGTATCCAGGTGACGGCAGTCTCCACGCTGTTCAATGTGCTGATGTCCCTGCTGTTTTTTGCGTCCAACGGCCACTGCACGCTGATCCGCATTTTTGCCACCACAGGGCTGGTGGTCCCCTTCGGCTCGGTGGCGCTGGGAGACGGCTTTTTCGGCGCCATGATCCAGATATTTTTGGACTGTACCCTGCTGGGCGTCAAGATGAGTATGCCGATTCTGGCCGCGGAGCTGATGGGCCAGGTGGGCATGGGCATCCTGATGAAGGCCATTCCCCAGATCAACGTGTTTGCCATCAACATCGAGCTGAAGGTGATCGTGGGACTGGTGATGCTGCTGGTTATGATAATCCCCCTCAGCGGATATCTGCTGAACGCGGAGACTGAAATGCTTCTGGCCATCCAGCGTGTGCTGCCCTTTATGTCGGGCTGAGCGAACCGGAAAACGGCTGACAAAGGGGGGATGATTCCATGGCCGGCGACTCCAAAACCGAAAAGGCGACACCAAAAAGACGGCGGGACGAACGAAAAAAAGGTAATGTCCTGATGAGTCGGGACGCCGTCGCCGTGTCCACCCTGGTCGGCAGCCTGTTTATGGTCTATGTGATGCGCGACACCTTTCTGACGCGCATGGAAGACATCTTTAAGGTCTGCTTTGGCTATATGGCATCGGGCAGCCCGAATGTACTCTCTGAGGTGCTGCCCAAGCTGATGGGAACGGCATTGCTCACCTTTGTCACCATCTGCGGCCCCTTTTTGGCGGTCACCATTGTTTTGGCGGTGGGCGTGACCTTTTACCAGACCAAGTTTCTTGTAACCACCGAACCCCTCCGGCCCAAGTTCAGCCGGCTCAACCCCCTCCAGGGCATCAAACGGCTGTTTTCTCTGCGCAGCGTGGTTGAGGTTGTAAAAAACCTGCTGAAAATTGTAATTCTCCTGGTTTTGATCTATAATTACTTCCGCAAGGTGGCCCTGACCTTCAGCAGGTTCCTGGATATGGAGCTGGGGCAGTCCTGCGCGATCCTGTTCAGCGATATTGTAACTCTGGTGATGCAGATTGCAGTGGCCTTTGTGGTGCTGGCTTTCTTTGATTACCTGTACCAGTGGTGGGACTACGAACGCCAGCTGAAAATGTCCAAACAGGAGATCAAAGAGGAGTATAAGCAGATGGAGGGCGACCCCCAGGTCAAGAGCAAGATCAAGCAGATCCAGCGGCAGCGGGCCCAGCAGCGCATGATGCAGCAGGTGCCCCAGTCCGACGTGGTCATCCGAAACCCCACCCACTTCGCCGTGGCCCTGCGCTACCGCGAGGAGGAGGACGGCGCCCCGGTGGTGCTGGCCAAGGGGATGGATGAGCTGGCTCTCCGTATTGTCAAGGTGGCCGAGGACAGCGGCGTCTCCGTTGTGGAGAACGTGCCTCTGGCCCGCGCCCTGTATGCCTCTGTGGATATTGACAGAGAAATCCCCCCCGAATTTTACGGCCCTGTGGCCGAGGTTCTGGTCTACGTCCTGAAGCTGGACAAAAAGACCCCCTGACGTTGCAAGCAAGGCCCGCCCTGCCGGGCTTTTCAATAAAGAGGAAAGGATGAAACCATGCGGCGTATTTTTCAAAACAGCATAGCGCTGATGGTGGTGGTCATCGTCCTGTTCCTGGTCATCCCCCTTCCGGAAGCGATCCTGGATATCCTGATTATTGCAAATATCTCCCTGTCCATCGTGATCCTGATGGTCACCATGACCATCTCCGACGCACTGGAGTTCTCTATTTTTCCCTCCCTGCTGCTGATTACCACCCTGTTCCGCCTGGGCCTGAACGTATCCACCACCCGGGCCATTCTGGGCTATGACGGCAGCACCGACGCCCCCGGCACGCCGGTCATCAAGACCTTCGGCCAGCTGATTACCCAGGGCAACATTGTGCTGGGCATCATTATCTTCTTCATCATTGTGCTGGTGCAGTTCATCGTCATCACCAAGGGCGCCGAGCGCGTGGCCGAGGTGGCCGCCCGCTTCACCCTGGACGCCATGCCCGGCAAGCAGATGGCTATTGACGCCGACCTGTCCTCCGGCCTGATTAACGAGCAGCAGGCCCGGATGCGCCGGGAAAAGATTCAGCGGGAGGCCGATTTCTACGGCGCCATGGACGGCGCCACCAAGATCGTCAAGGGCGACGCAACCATGTCCCTGATTATCACGGCAATCAACCTCATCGGCGGCATTATCATCGGCTCCATCAACGGCGTGGGCGACCTGGGCGTTGTGGCCCAGACCTACTCCATCGCCACCATCGGCGACGGGCTGGTGTCGCAGTTGCCCTCCGTGATGATTTCCACCGCCACCGGCATGATTGTCACCCGGTCGGTGTCTGACGGCAGCCTGAACGCCGATGTCATCAACCAATTTGCCGCCCAGCCCCGGGCCATCCTCACCGCCGGCGCTGTGCTCGTCATCTTAGGGCTGATTCCCGGAACCCCCACCCTTCCCCTGCTGCTGGTGGGCGTGGGCCTGGCCGTGGCCGGCTACCTGATGAGCGGCCGGCTGGAACGGAAAGAGGCCGCGGAACTGGTCCAGACAGAGGCACCTGCGGAGGCCGATATGACGGCCGCCCCCAGCGAGACCGACTACTACAAGGACATCAACAACGTATACGGGCTGCTCAGTGTGGACCCCATTGAGATGGAGTTTGGCTACAGCCTGATCCCCATGGTGGATGAGAGCAGCGGCGGCAAGCTCATCAGCCGCATCGTCATCTTCCGCCGCCAGTACGCCCAGGATATGGGCTTCGTTATCCCCTCCATCCGCCTCCACGACTCCTCCGCCCTGGGCACCAACCAGTATGTGGTGAAGATCAAGGGGGAGGAGGTGGCCCGGGGCGAGATTCTGGTGGACTACTACTTGGCCCTGGAGCCTGTCAACCCCGCCGGTGAGATCGACGGCATCGAGACCATCGAGCCCGCCTACGGCATCCCCTCCCGGTGGATTCTGCCGGAAAACAAGGAGATGGCGGAGATTTACGGCTACACCGTTATCGACCCCCTGTCCGTGATGCAGACCCACCTGAGCGAGGTGGTCCGCCGCCACGCCTACGAGCTGCTGGGCCGGGCGGAGGTCATTCAGCTGGTGGAGAACCTGAAGAAGAACTCCCCCGAGTTGGTGGATGAGGCCATCCCCAATGTGCTGACCTACGCCAACCTGGAGAAGATACTCCGCAATCTCTTGAAGGAGGGGGTCCCCATCCGGGACCTGGCCACCATCCTGGAGACCGCGGTGGACTCCCTGATGACCACCAAAGATATGGATATGGTGTGCGAGAACATCCGCGTGGCCCTGAGCCGCACCATCACCCGCCGGTTCTGCGAACACGGCCAGCTCCGGGTGGTTACCCTGGACGCCGAGGTGGAAAAGCGGATCATCAACTCCCTCAGCAAGAACGAGCAGGGCATCTACCTGGCCATGGGCCCCGACCTGATGCAGACCATCGTCACCCAGCTGGGCGACTACCTGAAAAAGTTCAACGATCTGTCCCAGACCCCCATCGTCCTTACCAGCCAGGTCATCCGGGTCTATCTCAGCCGGATGCTCTCCCAGTTCTATCCCAGCGTTTATGTCCTCTCCTTTAATGAGATTACCAGCGACGTGCAGATCCAGTCCCTGGGCAACATTACGCTGGATACGGCGCACGCCAGGCCCGAGCGAAAGGCGGCCGCGGTATGAGCGGGGGGACGGCTGTTTCCGGGCAGGAGAAGCTGACCTGGAGCCAGGAGGAGCTGGACGCGCTCACCACGGAGGAGCTGTTCCAGACCTATAAGCGCACCGGAAATGAGGAGCTGAAATGGCCCCTGGTCATGCGGTATGTGGGGCTGGTGAAGACCATCGCTCTCCAGGTGCGGGGGGTGTACAGCAGCTTTGCCCAGGTGGACGACATTGTCAACGAGGGGTTGCTCACCCTGGCCGGCGCGGTAGATAAGTTTGACCCGGACAAGGGCATCAAGTTTGAGACCTATGTGTCCAAGCGCATCCGGGGGGCGGTCATTGACCTGGCCCGGCGGCAGGACTGGGTGCCCCGCAGTGTGCGGCGCAAGGCCCGGGATATCGACCAGGCCAGCAGCGAGCTGTTTTCCGAGCTGGGCCGCTACCCCACCGATCAGGAGATGGCAGCGCGGCTGGGAATCAGCCAGGACCAGTATCAGGAGGACCTGGCCAACTCCTCCATGTGCAACGTGCTCTCCCTGGACGCCCTCTTTGAGGACCGGGAGCAGAACGGGGGCGCGGAGGTGCCAGACAGCGGGGCGGACAGCCGTCCGGAGGACTCCATGCTCCGCCAGGAGCTGCTGGAGACCCTGACCCGCGGCATCAGCTCCCTGAGGGAGAATGAACAGACGGTCATTTCTCTCTACTACCACAAAAACCTCAGCATGAAGGAGATTGCCCAGGTGATGGAGGTCAGCGAACCCCGGATATCCCAGCTTCACTCCCGGGCCATTCAAAAGCTGAAGCTGTATATGAATCAGTATATGACCGGCGGAAAGTAGGCCGCCGGATCGAGAGGAGTTTTGCGCTATGATGAAGGGCTTTTATAATCTGACCTCCGGGATGCTGTCCCAGGGGCGGCGGCTGGACGTGGTGGCCAACAATATGACGAATATATCCACCGCCGGCTACAAGGCCGAGCACTACACCGACCGCACCTTTGACGAGGTGATGGCAGTGCGGATCGGCAACCAGGTCAAGAACGCCTACCAGGAGCTGCCCACCTATCAGGCCCATATCCTGGCCCCGGACCACCTGTATACCGACTTTAGCCAGAGCTCCTTTGAGGAGACCAACCTGCCCCTGGATTTTGCCATCCAGGGCGAGGGCTTCTTCGCCATTCAGACGGTGGACGGCGTGGCCTACACCCGGGCGGGCAGCTTCACGCTGGACAACGAGGGATACCTGTGCCTATCTGAGCTGGGCCGGGTGCTGGATAACGAGGGTAACCAGATCCAGCTGCCCACCGACAAGCTGGAGGTGGACCAGCAGGGCAACCTCTCCACCAAGGACGGCGAGTATCTGGCCACCCTGGGTGTGTATATGTTTGAGGACAACGGTGAGCTGGAGCGCACCCCCTACGGCCTGTTTACCGGCGGCGGGGCGCAGCTCAACGAGGAGGCCACCATCCTCCACAAGTGGGTGGAGCGCTCCAACGTGAATATGGTGAAGGAAATGGTCAATATGATGACCACCCAGCGGGCCCTTCAGAGCGCCGCCCAGATGAGCAAGATCTACAACGAGGTCATCACCCGGGCTGTGGGCGATATCGGCCGGATGCAGTGATTGAAATCCTCTGTGAAGTAAAGAAAGGCGTGAGCAAGCTATGAATATGTCCTTCTACACCGGTGCTGTGGGCGCCTGGCAGCAGCAGCAGCGCATGAACGTCCAGGCCAACAACATCGCCAACGTCAACAACTACGGCTATAAGGCGGAGCGGGCCACCTTTCACCACCTGATGTACGGCAACGTGACGGGCATCGACGAGGAGCAGCTGCCCAAGGGCACAGGCACCAAGATGGTGAAGGCCAGCGTGGACTACGAGACCGGGGGCTACACCGATACCGGCCGTGTGTTCGACTTTGCCATTGTGGGAGACGGCTTCTTTGCCCTGTACAATCCGGTCACACAGGATATATCCTTTACGCGGGACGGCGCCTTTATTATGGCCCGGTACGAGGTCCCGCCTCCTGAGGACGCCGAGCCGGAGATTGACCCGGATACCGGGGAGGAGATCGAGCCCGAAAACACCGTCGAATGGCGGCTGTCCGACAACGAGGGCCGCTGTGTGCTGGACTCCATGGGCAACTTTATCATCATCGACCCGGAGGACCGGAAGGCGGACCTGGACATCGGCGTATTTGACTACCGCGTCTATGACGGCATGCTTCACGCCGACAGCGGCCGATTCTCCGCGATTGAGAAGAACGGCGACCTGTATATGGGCACCGGTACGGTGAAACGGGGCGTTTTGGAGCGCTCCAATGTGGATCTGGCCCAGGAGTTGGTCAAGGTCATTGAGTCCCAGCGGGCCTACAGCTACGCGCTGAGGATGGTGCAGACGACGGATGAGATCGAGCAGACCATTAACGGCCTGTCCAACTAATGAGAAAGAAGGGAAGCTGGGGTATGATAAAGAACTACGATCAGTTAACGTCGCTGGAGATCGATACCCTGCGGGAAATTGGCAGCATCGGCACCGGCAACGCCGCCACCGCCCTGTCACAGATGCTGGGCAAGGAGGTGCGCATCACCATGCCGGAGGTGCGCATCATGGGCTACAACGAGGCCATCGAGTGGATCGGCGGGCCGGAGGCGGTGACCGCCGGCGTGCTGGTGAAGATGAGCGGCGACATTGGCGGCATTATGCTGTCGGTGCAGAAGCTGGAGCTGGTCAACTTCATTCTGGAGACCATGCTGGGCCAGGGCATCCAGAGCTATGAGGAGCTGGAGGAGCTGCAGCAGTCCGCTCTGATTGAGATCGGCAACATCATGATCTCCGCCTTTGTAACGGCCCTGTCCGGATTGGCTGGCATTGACATCAACCTGACAGTCCCCGCCTTCGCGGTGGATATGCAGGGCGCGATTTTAACAGTGCCCATGGCCGAATACGGCGGCATGTCCGACTACCTGATGACGATTGGGGGAAATTTCGTATGCAACGGGCAGGAAATCCCCAGCCACCTGCTGCTGTCTCCCGATCTGCGTTCCCTGGATTTCCTGTTGAGAAAGCTGGGCGTTAGCGATGGCTGAGCAAAAGCTGACGGTAGGAATTGCTGACATGAAGATGCTCCAGGGGGAGGGCATCCTGGTGACTTACGCGCTGGGCTCCTGCATCGGACTGTGCTTCCATGACCCGAAGTTGCGGCTGGGAGCGCTGCTCCATATCATGCTGCCGCTGAATATGGAGGCGGGACGGGCCCACCCGCTGAAGTACGCCGACAGCGGCATCAAGGAGACGCTGCGGCAGCTGGAGGCCAAGGGGGCCTCCCGGGGCCGGCTGACGGTAAAGATCGCCGGCGGCGCCAAGATGTTTGAGGTCTCCGGCGGCGGCGGTCTGGGCAATATCGGACAGCGAAATATTGAAAGCGTCCACGCGATCCTGAAACGGGAGAATATCCGCCTTTTGGCGGAGGACGTGGGCGGGAAGGTGGCCCGGACACTGCTCTTTGACGTGGCCAGCGGCCAGGGCTGCATCCGGTCCTACGGACAAAAAGACATCATTTTTTAACCAGCGAGCGGTCCAAGGCGCCGGGCGGCGCTTATCCTAAATAGAGTGAGGAGTGTCAGAAATGGCGGAGGTACATAACAGCGGTATCCTTTTGGAGTCCGGCACCAACGAGATCGAGATCATGGAGTTTACTATTGACGGAAACCTGTACGGAATCAACGTGGCCAAGGTGCGGGAGATTGTCATGCCTACCCCGGTCAAGATGATGCCCCATGCCCACCCGGCCGTGGAGGGAATCATTAAGCCGCGGGACATTGTCATTACCGTGGTGGACCTGCCTACCTACCTGGGCGCGGCCAACCCGAAGGGCGAGAAAGACCTGTTTATCATTACCAACTTTAATAAGATGTACATTGCCTTCCGGGTGCACACGGTGGTGGGCATTAACCGCATCTCCTGGATGGACATTCACAAGCCGGACAAGACGGTGTCCGGCGGGTCCGAGGGGGTGGCCACCGGCATCGCCCAGTGCGGCAAAGACCTGGTGACCATTCTGGACTTTGAGCGCATTGTAGCCGAGATTGCCCCGGAGACCACCATCCAGGCGGACGAGATTGAACAGATGGGCCCCCGGACCCGCAGCGAGGAGCCAATCTGGATTGCGGAGGACTCCATCCTCCTGTCCAAGATGATTGGGGACTGCCTGCACAAGGCGGGGTACGCCAACCTGAAAATGTTCCCCAATGGCCGGGAGCTGTGGGAGGCGCTGAACGCCCTGCCTGAGGAAGGCAGGATGTTTGACCAGGTTGCGCTGATTATCACCGATATTGAGATGCCCCAGATGGACGGCCACCGGCTGACCAAGCTGGTGAAGAGCACCCCGCGCTTCCAGGATATCCCGCTGATTATCTTCTCCTCCCTTATCAGCGAGGAGATGCGGATCAAGGGTCGCCAGTTGGGCGCCGACGAGCAGATGAGCAAGCCGGAGATCGGCCACCTGGTGGACGTGATGGACCATCTTCTGGAAGAAAAAAGAACTGCGAAATAAAGAAAAAGCCCGCCGGCGGCGGGCTTTTTCTTATTCCTGTCGATTGTGGTGCGGGTGGTCCATAACGGTTTTACAGGCCCGGGTAAGCTGGGCAAAGATGGTGGAGTTGTACCGCCCCTCATAGACGGTAAGCATGGGAATGCGGTCCAGCTTGGACAGCACCACATACTTGGGAACCAGATTGGTGAGGGTGAGGGCCTTGACATCAGCGGCGCACTGCTTGCAGGTGCAGAGCCCAAACTTTTTGATATAGGCGGGGGCCTTCTCCTCCACCAGCACCTGCATAATGTTTGTATAGGAGACCTCGTCCTCCTCAGGAGGCTGGGGCTTGGGAGCAGGTTTTGGAGCCTCCGGTGCGGGGGCGGGCTTCGGGGGTTCGGAGGGAGTACCGGCACCGGCCAGCAGTTTTTCGATGTCCTCCTGGCTCATCTTGCCGCCGGCGGCGGGTGCGGGCGCAGGGG
>ERZ779633.56-NODE-56-length-56773-cov-9.093621_pt1 | contig 56773 bp, 52 predicted proteins | sample MGYA00514195_ERZ779633 | MGnify/ENA primary metagenome ERZ779633 (study PRJEB29562, sample SAMEA4376707) | mouse gut metagenome | isolation source: Cecum | study: EMG produced TPA metagenomics assembly of the A DSS colitis mouse model was used to assess the microbial...
ACTCCTGGTGCTTTTCGTTTTCTCTCACGTTGTTTAATTTACAAGGTACACGCCCCAAAAGGAGCAGTCAGGCACCGCACCCCTCGGGGTGAGTGCCTGACTACTATACCAAAGCCGACCGGGAATGTCAAGAACTTTTTTCACAAAATCCAAAAAAATTTTTCGGAGGTTTGGGAAGATCATCTGTTACTGCAAGATCTCTTTTGTCCCAGACAGGTGGGGCAGGTGATCTCCCTTGTGCCGGAGCGGATCTTCCCCGTGCCGTTGCAGGAGGGGCAAGCCCCCCAGTGCATCAGTCCCCCGGCGCTTCCCTGATTGGTGGCGGGGGTAATGGTAATGGTCATAGTGTAGGTGACCGTGTTATTGCGGTAGGGCACGCCGTAGCCGCCCCAGTTCTCGTCCACGTAGGCCTTGACGGTGACCACCCCGGGCCGCTTAGCGTAGAACCGGCATGTGGCCTGGTTGCGGTCCGCCTTCACCAGCTCGCCGCCGTCCGCGATCTCCCAACTGTAAGCATAGTTGTCCCCGGAGGATTTGTAGGAGTTGTAGAGAGTAAGAGACTCCCCCACCTCCATGGTGTAGTTGAAGCCGTCGATGGTGTAGTGCTCCACATACTTCCGGGCGGTCTCAGGCACGTCCTCGGACGCAAACAGCCGCTGGCTCTCCGCCAGCTCGACCAGGTCCTCCCCCGCCTGACTCTCATTGGAGACGATCACCAACTGGTAGGTCGGCTCGTAGCCCACCCACAGGCCCAGCCCCTCCAGCACATAGCGCGCAGGCACATAGGTGCGGTTGTTCAACGCCTTGGAGGGAGCCTCCATGGTCTTTTTTTGCACCTGACTGCCCTTTTATGAGTACGTCCTTTGAGCCGATGACGTGGCTCACCTTGCAGTTGCCTAATGTATAGGTGGTGTTGGTCTTGGAATCCCATGCGCTTGTACCGCCGAAGGCGTCCACGATGCGGCTCACCGGCACTAAAGTGCGGTTGTTCTCCGCGATGGGGTACACATTGGCGTTCTGGTCGTCCACCTGAACCACGTCGTCGTTGACGCACATCTTATTGAAGCCGATGCCCAGCACCGCCGTTACCTTTTCCGGCGGACGCTCCGCGCTACCCAGCTTCGCCCCCATGGGTGTCCTCCCGGGTGACCAACTGGCCGTCCTTTCGCCGGGAGATCAGGTAGAAATTGTCCTCGCCCACCAGCATATCCACATTCCTGGGCGATCCGGAACAGCTCATCGTAGGAAACAGGGTCCTTGCTCGTGTCCTCATACTGGATATCATCAAAGCAGGTCAGATAGTACCCCATGGCAGAGTCCAGACTCTGGAAGGTGTTGCTGGAGTTGCCCACCTTGTTTCCGTCGGTCTCTCCCTAATCCGTGTTGGAAGGCCGGTCGTCCCCCTTTTCAGGGGTCGCCGTAAAGGTCGAGCCCTCCGGCCGCAGGGCGGAGTCCCACCGCACGGTGACGCAGTTGCGCCGGGCGCCGTTGGGGCGGGAGGCGTCCCGCTCGGCCCGAACGATGACGTGGTATTCCCCGTAGTCGGGCCAGGGCTTGTCCGCCTTCATCCCCACTCCCACATTTTCCTGAAACTCCGGGAAGCACACCGGACTGGCGGCCATGGCAGGGACCAGCCCCACCCCCAGCGCCACGCACAGCAACAGGGCCACCAGCTTCTTCGTTGCCTTTTTCATTTGTGCTTCCTCCTTTATATATTACGGACATCATAGGGTGTGGTCTGATATACGTAGTAGTTGAGCCAGTTGGTATACAAAAGCTGGGCCGCCGAACGCCAGCGGACGATGGGCTCCTTCGTCGGGTCGTCGCCGGGGAAATAGTGGGCGGGCACCGCGATATCCAGCCCCTTGTCCCGGTCGCGCTGATACTCCTTGGCCAGGGTGTCCGGGTCGTACTCCGGGTGGCCGGTGACAAAGAACTGCCTCGAGTCCTCTGTCTTGGCCAAGAACACTCCCGCTTCCTCTGACCGGGCCAGCACCTCCAGCCCCGCGCGGAGGATGTCCGCCTCCCAAACCTCGGTGTAGCGGGAGTGGGGGGCGTAGAACACGTCGTCGAAGCCGCGAAACAGCGGCGCATTGGGCTTTAGTACCTGATGTGGAAACACCCCGAACAGCTTTTTGTCCAGAGGCCGCTTGGGAATGCCGTAGTGGTAAAACAGCCCCGCCTGCGCCCCCCAGCAGATGTGGAAGGTGCAGTGGACGTGGGTCTTGGACCACGCCATGATCTCGCACAGCTCCGGCCAGTAGTCCACCTCCTCAAACTCCAGGTTCTCCACCGGCGCGCCGGTGATGATAAGGCCGTCATATTTGTTGTCCTTGATCTGCTCAAAGGTGGTGTAGAAGGATTCCAAATGAGACACGTCGGTGTAATGCCCCACGTAGCTGGCTGTCTGCAGCAGCTCCACTTGGATCTGAAGCGGCGTGTTGGACAGCTTGCGCAGCAGCTGGGTCTCGGTGACGATCTTGGTGGGCATGAGGTTGAGGATGAGCACCTTTAAGGGGCGGATGTCCTGATGGAACGCCCGGTATTCGGTCATGGTGAAGATGTTCTCCGCGTCCAGCGCCTCGCGGGCGGGCAGGGAGTCCGGGATGCGAATGGGCATGGGCCTACCTCCTAAAATCATTTCAATAAACTATTATAGTCCTTTTCCCTCAATGGCGCAAGGTGAAACATAGAAGCCTTGTTTAAAATGTATGCCCTCCCCGGTTTTCGCCATACTAAGGAAAACTGTGTCAGGAGGACTTTTATGGAAGAAACCACCCCCACCGCGCCCCAGTGCGACAACGACAGCCAAGGCGGCAGTTCCGCCGAGTTCCGCCAGGACATCGTGGATCTTGGCTCGTCCACCATCCGTACCTCCCGGGGCTCCATCCACACGCTCACCATCGTGGGCCAGATCGAGGGCCACCAGGAGCTGCCCTCCAATGCCAAGGCCACCAAATATGAGCACGTCCTCCCCCTGCTGGCGGCAGTGGAGGAAAGCGAGGATGTGGACGGCCTGCTGGTGCTCCTCAATACCGTGGGCGGCGACATTGAGGCGGGCCTTGCTATCGCGGAGCTAATCGCGGGGATGAAAAAGCCCACCGTCTCTCTGGTGCTGGGCGGCGGCCATTCCATTGGCGTGCCTCTGGCGGTGTCGGCCAAAAAGTCCTTCATTGTCCCCTCCGCGGCTATGACCATCCACCCCGTTCGCCTCAACGGTCTGGTCATCGCCGTACCCCAGACCTTTAATTATTTTGAGCGCATCCAAGAGCGCATCATTGAGTTTGTTGTGACCAATTCCCATGTCGCCCGGGAGGACTTCACCCGCCTCATGCTCCGCACCGGCGAGCTGGCCGCCGACGTGGGTAGCGTCATCTATGGGCAAGAAGCGGTGGAACGGGGCCTCATCGACGCCATCGGCGGGCTCTCTGACGCCTTGGACTGCCTTCATTCCATGATTGCCCGGCAAAATGTAGAGAAAAAATAAAAAACGGCTTGACCCTTGACGGCCTCCTTCCTGTGCTGTATAATATCCACAAAGATGGGCGGATTATATCTCTTTCTCTCTGTATGATTTGACCCAATTTTTCAAAATCCGACTAATAGAGAGGCAAAGGAAGCGCTTTGCCAGTCAGGAGGCACGGAATGAGTACAAAAAAACACAGATTCCCCGAATTTACCGCGGGCAGCGCGGTAGACGCCTACTCCTATTTGGGCGCGCACCCCGAGAAAAAAGGCTGGACCTTCCGGGTCTGGGCTCCCGCCGCCAAGGCAGTCTCCCTCGTGGGCGACTTCAACGGCTGGAATGATAAGGCCAACACCATGTTCCCCCTGGGCGACGGCATTTGGGAGGTCCATGTGGACGGTCTGGAGCAGTATGACATCTATAAATACGCCATCACCGGCTCCGACGGCCAGGTCCGTTTTAAGGCCGACCCCTACGCCTTCCACGCCGAGACCCGCCCCGGCACCGCCTCCAAGCTCTATGACCTGGCGGGCTACAAGTGGGGCGACGCCGCCTGGCTTAAGCGCCGGGCCGCCACCCCCATCTACGACGCTCCCGCCAACATCTACGAGATCCACCTAGGCTCCTGGCGGCGCACGCAGGACGGTGAATTTCTCTCCTACCGCGACATGGCCGAGCAGTTGCCCGGCTACGTGAAGGAAATGGGCTTCACCCATGTGGAGTTGATGCCCATCACCGAGTATCCTCTGGACGCCTCCTGGGGCTATCAGTGCACCGGCTACTTTGCCGCCACCAGCCGCTATGGCACCCCCCACGACCTTATGTACTTGATCGACAAGCTCCATCAGGCCGGGGTAGGCGTGATCCTGGACTGGGTCCCTGCCCACTTCCCCCGGGACGCCTTCGGCCTCTATCAGTTTGACGGCTCCCCCACCTATGAATACGCCGATTCCCGCAAGGGTGAGCACAAGGACTGGGGCACCATGGTCTTCGACTATGCCCGTCATGAGGTCCGTTCCTTTCTCTTCTCCTCCGCCAACTTCTGGATGCAGGAGTATCACATCGACGGTCTGCGGGTGGACGCGGTGGCTTCCATGCTGTATCTGGATTACAGCCGCCGCGCCGGCGAGTGGATGCCCAACATCAACGGCGGACACGAGAACCTGGAGGCGGTGGACTTCCTTCAGAAGCTCAACCAGCACATGTTCTCCCTGCACCCCGGTTGCCTGATGATCGCGGAGGAATCCACCGCCTGGCCCAACGTGTCCAAGCCCGTGGGTAAGGGCGGCCTGGAGGGCGGCCTGGGCTTCAACCTCAAGTGGAACATGGGCTGGATGAACGACATCACCCACTACATGAAGCTGGACCCCTATTTCCGTCAGTTCAACCACAAGGATATTACCTTCTCCTTTATGTATGCTTTTTCGGAAAACTTTGTCCTTCCTCTGAGCCACGACGAGGTGGTACATATGAAGGGTTCCTTCCTCAACAAGATGCCCGGCAAGTACGAAGAGCAGTTCCAGGGCGTGCGCGCCTTCTACGGCTATATGATGACCCATCCGGGCAAGAAGCTCACCATGATGGGTAGCGAGTTCGGCCAGTGGAACGAGTGGCACTTTGAGTCCTCTCTGGACTGGCACCTCATTGACCCTGCCACCCCCAACTGCCTCCAGCACCGCCAGCTCCACGCCTATTTCAAGGCCCTCAACGACTTCTACCTGAAGACCCCCGCCCTCTGGGAGCAGGACTTCTCCTGGGAGGGCTTCGAGTGGCTGTGCGCCGACGACAACCAAAACAATGTGGCCTCCTTTATCCGCCGGGACAAAAAGGGCAAGTGGGTCATGGTGGTATGCAATTTCTCCCCCGTTCTGCGTCAGGATTACCGCGTGGGCGTTCCCGAGGCCGGACAGTACGAAGTGCTCTTCTCTTCCGACGACGCCGCCTTTGGCGGCGAGGACCGTGCCCCCAAGGGCAAGCTCAAGACCGCCAAGGAGCCCATGCACGGCCGTGAGCAGTCTCTGTCGCTGACCATCCCGCCCATGTCCACCATGATCCTGGCCTGCACCAAGAAGGAGACCCCTAAGAAGCCCGCCGCCAAGAAGGCGGCCAAGCCCGCGGCCGTGAAGCCTGTTGAGAAGAAGGCCGAGCCTGTTAAGGCTCCCCCGAAGGCCGTGGCCAAGCCCACCGTGAAAAAACTCGGGCCCGTCAAGGCCGATGTGAAGCCTGCTGAGAAAAAGCCCGAGCCTGTTAGGGTTCCCCTGAAGGTCGTGGTCAAGCCCGCCGCGAAAAAGCCCGAGCCGGTCAAGGCTCCCGCGCCGGTCAAGGCCCCGGAGAAGGTGATCGAAAAGCCTGTTCCCACTGCGGCACCCGTCGCCGCGAAAAAAGATGTGAAGAAGGATGTGAAGAAGCCGTGAAAAAAGAATGTGTCGCCATGCTGCTGGCAGGCGGTCAGGGCAGTCGTCTCAAAGCTCTGACCCGTCACGTGGCAAAGCCCGCCGTCCCCTTTGGGGGCAAGTACCGCATCATCGACTTCCCCCTTTCCAACTGCGTCAACTCCGGCATCGACACCGTTGGCGTTCTCACCCAGTACCGCCCCCTGGAGTTGAACTCCTACATCGGCAATGGTCAGCCCTGGGATCTAGACCGCTCTGACGGCGGCGTCCACATCCTCCCCCCCTATTTGGGTGAAAATGAGGAAGGCTCCTGGTACAAGGGCACTGCCAACGCCATCTGCCAGAACATCAACTTCATCGACCAGTACGACCCCGAGTATGTGCTCATCCTCTCGGGCGATCACATTTACAAGATGGACTACGCCAAGATGCTGGAACACCACAAGAGGATGGGCGCCGCCTGCACCATCTCCGTGCTGGAGGTCACCATGGAGGAGGCCAGCCGGTTCGGCATCATGAATGTTAACGAAAACGACCAGATCTACGAATTTGAGGAAAAGCCCAAGAAACCCAAGAGCAATCTGGCATCCATGGGCATCTACATCTTTACCTGGTCCAAGCTGCGCAAGTATCTTCTGGATGACGACGCCGACCCCAACAGCTCCAATGACTTCGGCAAGAACATCATCCCCGCCATGCTGGCCAAGAAGGAGATCCTCACCGCCTACCGCTTTAAGGGCTACTGGCGGGACGTGGGCACCATTGATTCCCTCTGGGACGCCAACATGGACATGCTCTCTTCCGACGCGGGCATCAACCTCTCCGACGAGGACGACTGGACCATCTACGCCCGCACCCCGACCAAGCCGCCCCATTTCGTGGGCGAGGACGCCAAGGTCACCCACTCCCTCCTTACCGGCGGTTGCCAGGTGGAGGGCGAGGTGGACCACAGTGTGCTCTTCCACTCGGTCACCGTAGAGCCCGGTGCCAGCGTGCACTATTCCATCCTGATGCCCGGCGCGGTGGTCAAGGCCGGCAGCCGCGTGGATTACGCCATCGTGGCCGAAGACGCGGTCATTGAATCCGGCGCCGTTGTGGGCGCGCCTCCCGCTGAAAAGGAAGACGGCAGCTGGGACATCGCAGTTGTGGCCCAGGGCGTAAAGGTGGGCAAAAACGCCACCGTCGCCCCTGCGGCTATGGTCACCAAAAACGTAAAGGAGGGCGCTAAGGTATGAACAACCTCCACGGTCTGGTTTTTGCCTATCGCTCCAACAAAGACCTTCGGGAGCTGACTCAGCACCGCAACACCTGCTCCATCCCCTTTGGCGGCCGCTACCGCCTGGTAGACTTCACCCTTTCCAGCATGGTCAACGCCGGCGTCACCGATGTGGGCATGATCGTCCACTCCAGCTATCAGTCCCTTCTGGACCACGTGGGCTCCGGCAAAGACTGGGACCTCTCCCGTAAGCACGGCGGTCTTCGGATCCTGCCCCCCTTCGGCTATGCCGATGCCCCCACCGGCGATTATTATGGCCGCATGGACTCCTTGGCCGGGGTGCGCTCCTATCTGGAGGACATCAAGCAGGACTATGTGATCCTCGCCGGCGGCGACATCGCCGCCAACCTTCCCGTGCAGGACATCTACAACCAGCATCTGTCCACCAAGGCGGACATCACCGCCGTGGTCACCTGCCAGAGCATTGGCGAACCCCGCTCCTGTACCTACATGTCCACCAACCCTGACGGGCGGGTCACCGACGTGTTCGTTCACCCCAAGTCCCCCATGGGCTGCGAGGCGGTAGAGGTCTACCTGCTCTCCAAGCCCCTGCTGCTCTCCCTGGTGGACCACTGCGCCGCCCATAACATCCACTCCTTCAGCGACGGCGTCATCCTGGCCATGAAGGACCGCCTCCACATCCACGCCTACCAGTTTGACGGCTATGTGGGCCGGTTCCACACCTTGGGCGCTTATTTTGAGCACTCCATGGATCTTCTGGACCCCGCCGTGCGCACCAGCCTCTTTGATCCCCGCTTCCCTATCAAGACCAAGGACCAGTCCAACCCCTCCACCTACTACGGCCTGGAGGCCCACGCCTCCAGCTCCCTCATCGCGGACGGCTGCCGGGTCGAGGGCGAGGTGGACCACTGCATTCTCTTCCGCGGGGTCACGGTGGAGAAGGGCGCACGGTTGAGCCACTGCATCCTCATGCAGGGCACCACCGTGGGTGCGGGGGCGACCCTCCAATACGCCATCACCGACAAAAACGTACTCATCAACCCCGGACGGATGCTCATGGGCCACGAGAGCTACCCCATTGCCATCGCCAAGTACTCCAAGGTCTGAGCGCCTTTGAAATTCACTCCACTTTTCCGAATTTGAAAGGAGAACACAATGAAAATCTTGTTTGCCGCTTCGGAAGCGGCCCCCTTTATCAAGACCGGCGGACTGGCCGACGTGGCCGGCTCCCTTCCCGCCGCTCTGGCAAAGGCCGGGCATGAAGTCAAGGTCATTCTCCCTCTCTACGAGGGCATTGGCCCCGCTTGGCGGGACAAGATGACCTTCCTCAAGTATTTCTATGTCAACCTGGCCTGGCGCACCCCCTACTGCGGCGTGTTCGAGCTGGAGCACAACGGCGTGACCTACTGGTTCGTGGATAACGAGTACTACTTCCGCCGCTCCCAGGTCTACGGCCACTACGACGATGGTGAGCGCTTCGCCTTCTTCTCCCGCGCCGTGCTGGAGGTCCCCTGCCAGCTGGACTGGTCCCCTGAGATCATCCACTGCAACGACTGGCAGACCGCTCTGGTGCCGGTGTACCTGATGGAGGAGCGCTGGCGTCATCCCCAACTCCAGAACTCCAAGACCGTGTTCACCATCCACAACATCGAGTATCAGGGCCGCTACGGCAAGCAGACCATCCAGGACCTGTTCGGCCTCAACCAGGGGTACTTCTCCCCCGAGCTGCTGGAGTATCATGACGACGTCAACCTGATGAAGGGCGCCATTCTGGCCTCCGACTGGGTCACCACCGTCTCGCCCACCTATGCCAACGAGCTGGGCTACTCCTTCTACGGCCACGGCCTGGAGGGCGTGGTCAACCAGTGCCGCAGCAAATTCTCCGGCATCCTCAATGGCATTGACGTGGACCTCTACGACCCCAGCAAGGACCCCAACCTGCCCAAGAACTTCTCCGTCCGCGCCCTGGCGGGCAAGAAGGTCTGTAAGGCCGCTCTTCAGCAGGCGGTGGGCCTCCAGGAGAACCCTGACGTGCCCATCATCGCCTGTGTCTCCCGCCTGGTGAGCCACAAGGGCTTTGATTTGGTCAACGCCGTCCTCCACGACATTATGCGCATGAACCTCCAGATGGTGGTGCTGGGTACCGGCGACTGGGCCTTTGAGGAGTCCTTCCGTCAAGCCGCCGGCCAGTATCCCGGCCGCTTCTCTGCCCAGATCATGTACTCCGCCCAACTCTCCGGCCTGATCTACGCTGGCGCGGACCTCTTCCTCATGCCCTCTATCGCGGAGCCCTGCGGCTTGAGCCAGATGATCGCCATGCGCTATGGCACCCTGCCCGTGGTCCGGGAGACTGGTGGACTGAAGGACAGCGTGATCCCCTACAACTACGTCACCGGCGAGGGCACCGGCTTCACCTTTGCTAACGTCAACGCCCACGAGATGCTCCATGTCCTGGAGAGCGCCGTCGGCCTCTACTACGACTACACCAAGGAATTCAAGAAGCTTCAGAAGAACGCCATGACCGCCGATTTCTCCTGGGCCGCCTCTGCCAAGGCCTATGAAGAGATCTACCAGTGCTTGACAGGCTGATTCCTTTTGTGGTAAACTGAACGTCCGGGGTTGGAAACGTTCCCTGCCCCGGACGTTTTTCTTTGCCTGTTCCGCCGCGATCAACTTCCGTCGGTGCGCATAGAATAGGACACGTGATGTGAGGATAGAATTTTAGAGAAGAAGAAAGGTAGGATCGATCACATGGCTTATACCTCCAAACAGCTTTCCCGACTGATGGTAGACAAACTGCGCCGCACCTTCGGCCGCGACGTGAGCGAAGCCACCGCCGCTGACATGTTCCAGGCCTGCGCCCTGGTTCTGCGGGATATCATGTCCGACAACCGGGTGGAGACCCGGGAAAAGACCGACAAGTCCGGCGCCCGTCAGGTACATTATCTGTCCCTGGAGTTTCTGGTGGGCCGTTCCTTGGAAAAGAACGCCTACAACCTGGGTGTTCTGCCCCAACTGAAGCAGGCTCTCGATTCCCTGGGCTTCAACGCCTCCGACATCTTCGAGCTGGAGCCTGATGCCGGTCTGGGCAACGGCGGCCTGGGCCGCCTGGCCGCCTGCTATCTGGAAGCCATGTCCACCTTGGAGATCCCCGCCACCGGCTACTCCATCTGCTATGAGCTTGGTATCTTCAAGCAGAAGATCGTAGACGGCCAGCAGGTGGAGCTGCCCGACAACTGGCAGGACCTGGGCGGCGCGTGGCTCACCACCCGCCCGGAGGACACTGAGGAAGTCCACTTCGGCGGCCAAGTGGAGGTGGGCTTTGAAAACGACAAGCACTTTGTGAAGCATACCGGCTACACCACCGTTCTCGCCGTTCCCCGGGACATGAAGATTGCCGGCTACAACACCAACCACACCAACCGCCTGCGTCTCTGGGACGCCAAAAGCCCCACCCCCGTGGACTTCTCCCGCTTCTCCAGCGGCGACTACCTCAAGGCCGTGGAGGATCAGGCCATGGCCGAGGCCATCGCCAAGGTGCTTTATCCCGAGGACAATCACTACGAGGGCAAGATGCTGCGCCTGCGCCAGCAGTATTTCTTCGTGTCCGCCACCATCCAGTCCATCATCCGCCGTCATAAGGCCAAGTACGGCACCCTGCGCAACTTCCACGAGAAGCACGCCATTCAGATCAACGACACCCACCCCACCCTTGTTATCCCCGAGCTGATGCGCATCCTGCTGGACGAGGAAGGCTACTCCTGGGACGATGCCTGGTATATCACCACCCACACCGTCTCCTACACCAACCACACCGTTCTGGCCGAGGCGCTGGAGCGCTGGCCCCAGGACCTGGTCATCTCTCTGCTGCCCCGGATCTGGCTGATCCTCAACGAGATCTCCGGCAAGTATCAGGCCCAGCTGGAGCAGCAGTTCCACGGCGACATGGACCGGGTGGCCCGCAACGCCATCATCTGGGACGGCCAGGTGCGTATGGCCAACCTGTGCATCTGCGCCTGCCAGGCTATTAACGGCGTGTCCGCTCTCCACTCCGACATTCTGAAGAACGACGTCTTTAACGACGCTTACCGTCAGACCCCCAAGAAGTTCCTCAACGTTACCAACGGCATCGACCATCGCCGCTGGCTGGGCCAGATCAACCCCGGCCTTCACACCCTGATCTGCGACACCGTGGGCGGCGACGGCTATCTGCTCCACCCTGAGCAGCTGGCGCAGTTTGAGAAGAAGGCTACCGCCTCCACCATGAAAGCTCTGGGCGAGATCAAGCAGGCCAACAAGAAGGAGTTTGCCGCCTGGTATGCCAAGGAGACCGGCGTCGTTCTCAACACCGACGCCATCTTCGACGTGCAGGTCAAGCGCCTCCACGAGTATAAGCGCCAGCTGCTCAACGCCATGCACATCATTTACCTCTACCAGAAGCTGAAGGACGACCCCAACTTCAAGATGACCCCCCGGGTCTATCTCTTCGGCGCCAAGGCCGCTCCCGGCTACGCCATGGCCAAGCAGATCATCCACCTCATCAACTCTCTGGCCGCTACGGTGAACGCCGACCCGGTGTGCAAGGATAAGCTCCAGGTGGTCTTCCTGGAAAACTACCGGGTGTCTCTGGCCGAGAAGCTCATGCCTGCCGCCGAGCTCTCTGAGCAGATCTCCACCGCCGGCAAAGAGGCTTCCGGCACCGGCAACATGAAGTTCATGATGAACGGCGCCCTCACCATCGGCACCCTGGACGGCGCCAACGTGGAGATGTGTGAGCAGGTCACCGACAAGAACATGTTCCTCTTCGGCCTCACCGCCCAGGAGGTTGCCGACCGCCGGGAGCAGGGCTACCGCTCCTACGAGTATTACAGCCAGAGCGAGACCATCAAACGTATTCTGGACCAGATGACCCACGGCTTTGACGACGGCGTAAGCTACACCGACATCGTCAATTCCCTTCTCTTCGGGCAGGGTGGCAGCATGGCCGACCAGTACTTCCTTCTGGCCGATTTCGAGAGCTACCGCGCCGCCCAGACTCTGGCTGGAGAGACCTACCTGGACCCCAAGGTCTGGAACAAGATGGCCCTCATCAACGTGGCCCGCTCCGGCCTGTTTGCCGCCGACCGCGCCGTCAGCGAGTACGCCAAGAACATCTGGAAGGTCCCCGTCCGCAAGGCGTAAGACCTCACTGTGTATTTTTTGGGGAGACCTCCAGGGAGGTCTCCCCTTTTTCTCCTCTACGGACCGTAGGACCCCGGAAAACCGGGAACTCTACGGTCCGTGGGTGTTCTTTTCCCCCGCGCTTTGATAGGATGGTCGTGAAAGGAGGACACCATGGATCAAATCAAGATCGGATGCTTCATCGCCCAACGGCGGCGGGGCCTCGACCTCACCCAGCGGCAGCTGGCCGACAGGCTGGGCATCAGCGACAAGACGGTGTCCAAATGGGAGCGGGGCAACGGCTTCCCCGAGCCCTCCCTCCTGCTCCCTCTGTGCCGGGAGCTGGGGATCACCGTCAACGACCTGCTCTCGGGTGAGGTGGTCGCCCCCGCCGACTATCAACAAAAAGCGGAGGAAAATATCATGCGTATTCTACAGGAAAACCGACGGCGGCTGGCGCTGACCACACTGGCGGGCATCAGCTCGACCCTGGCCTTTCTGACCCTCATCCTTGGCGTGGATATCTACGCCGAGGTGTTTCCTCTCCCCGTCAAGCTCACTGTTGTGGCCATCGCCTGTGTGGTCTTTGGCCTGGGGCTCTATGTGGCCATGAAGGGGGAGCAGACCATCGGGGCGTACCGCTGTCCCCACTGCGGCCACGACTTCGCCCCCACCTTCAAGGCGTATATGATGGGACCCCACGTCTTCCTCACCCGCCGCCTGCGCTGCCCCCAGTGTCACCAAAAGGGCTGGTGCAAAAAGGTGTTGGATACCGAGGGTAATTGAACACGGAAAAGGGACGGCGCCGCCGTCCCTTTTTTACTCCTCGCCCTCAATGAGATACCGGTAGCTCACCCCGAAGCGCCCGCAGCTCCAGGTCGGTCACGTAACGCTTGTTGGTCTCGATGCGGGTGATGACGTTCTTATCCATATCCATCCCCATGAGCTGGAGCTGTTGGGCCAGGTCTCGCTGGGACATATCCGCCTCGCCCCCGCCGCAGAGGACGGTCCCCTGGCCCTGACCCCGGAATATCGCGCGATCAAGGAGCGTCAGGACCGGCTTTTCGGCCAATGACCGCCGCCCTGGGCGAGGTCCGCTCCCCCCTGCTCCAAGACTACGTCGATGCCCTGCGCGCCCAAGAAGAGCTTTCCGCCCGTCACTTCTTTCAAGAGGACTTTCGCGCCGGGCAGGAGCTGTGCCAAGGCTTTTGATAACGCAAAAACACCACTCCGTTTTCGGGCAGAGTGGTGTTTTCTTTTCTCTTTGCCCTTTTCGTGGGGCTTGACGGCTCTTTAGCCTTGTCCCGGGGAGAGAGTGCCCGCCAAGTAGTCCCGGGTCTGATCGGCGTTCTTCATGACCTCACAGCGAAGCTCCTCCAGGCTGTCGAACCGCCGCTCTCCCCGCAGGCGGTGAAACAGCTCCAACGTCACCGTCTGACCGTACACGTCCCCTTGAAAATCCAGCAAAAATCCCTCTATGGTGACCCGCTCGCCGTCCTCCACCGTGGGCCGCACACCAATGTTGGTAGCCGCCAGATAGCTCTCTCCGTCCTCCAGCGTCACCTTTGAGGCATAGACCCCGTAGGCGGGAAGCAAGATGCCCTCCGGGGGCACGATATTCACCGTGGGAAAGCCCAGCGTGCGTCCCAGCCCCTTGCCGTGGCGGACGCTCCCCCGGATCAAATGGGGATGGGCCAGATAGCGCCCCGCGGTCTCCATGTCTCCCGCCTCCACCAGAGAGCGGATGTAGGTAGAGGACACCGTGCGGCCGTCCAGCGTCACCTTGTCCACCACCTCACAGGCTATGGAAAGCTTGGCGCACAGCTCCTTCAGCCTGGAAGGGGTCCCCTCCCCCTTGTAGCCAAACCGGTAGTCATGACCTACCACCACCCCCACGCAGTCCAACCCGCGAATGAGGTGATCGGTAACAAAGGCTTCCCACGGCATGGTCATCATTTCCCGGTCAAAGGGGGCGGCGATGACCTCCCGGATGCCGTATAGCTTCTTCATCAGATACGCCCGGTCCTCCGGGGTGGACAGCAAGGGCGTCGGCTCCAAGCTTAACAGCGTGCTGGGATGCTGCGCGAAGGTGTGGGCAGCGGGAATGGCGTCCAGCTTTTCCGCCAGCTCCACCGTGCGCTTCAAAAGGGCCCCGTGGCCCAGATGCACCCCGTCGAAAAAGCCCAGGGCAATGACCTTCTTCATGGCTGGCCCACCTCACAGAAGGTTTTGACGACCCGGCACTCCCTGCCGTCGCACCGGCCCAACAGGAGAAAATTTCCGTCCTCGTCAAACACCTTATACTCCCCCGCGGGCTTTGCCAGGAAGAAGGGATTTCCATTGCGCGCCCGCTTCAACGCCGTACCCCCGATGGTCACAGAGGGTTGGGGAAAGCAGTCCTCCACAGGCCGTATATATTGCCAGGGATCGTCCGCGCTGATCAGGGTCTCCATAGAGACCGCCTGCTCAATGGGAAAGGCTCCCACCCGAACACGCCGCAGAGCGGCCATACACCCGCCGCAGCCCAACGTCTGCCCGATGTCGTGGCAGAGGGTACGCACATACGTCCCCTTGGAGCAGACCACCCGCAGGGTAACGTCTCCCTCATCGGACCGTCCCACCGCCTCCAGCGTGCGGATGGTGACCGGGCGGGGCTTGCGTTCCACCTCTATCCCCTTGCGGGCCAACTCGTAGAGCTTCTTCCCCTGCACCTTGATGGCGGAATACATGGGCGGAAGCTGTTCGATTTCCCCGGTGAAACGGGCCAGGACCGCCTCCAGCTGTTCCCCGGTCACCGTGGCCTCCCGCTCCTCCAGGATGGTCCCGGTGGTGTCCTGGGTATCGGTGATAAGGCCCAGCCGCAACGCGGCAATGTACTCCTTCTCCCCCTCGGTGACGTATTCCACCGCCCGGGTAGCCCGGCCCAAAAACACCGGAAGCACTCCGGTGGCCATGGGGTCCAGGGTCCCGCCGTGGCCCACCCGTTTTTGATGAAACACCCCCCGGAGCTTGGCACACACGTCCATGGATGTCCACCCTGCGGGCTTGTCCACCACCAAAACACCGCCCAGGGCGGCTCTTTTCTCCGCGTCAATCCCCATGGAGCACCTTCCTGATGGCCTGGGCCATGGCCGAGCGCGCAGCGGCTACGTCCCCCTTCACCGTAGCCCCGGCGGCGGCCTTGTGCCCGCCGCCGCCCAACAGAGCGCAGACCGCGCAGGCGTCCAGATAGGACGAATCGGTGCGCAGAGAGAGCTTGCACTCCCCGTCCCGCAGTTCCCGAATGGTAGCCGAGGCCTTCACGCCCTCGATCTGACCCAGCACGGCGGCGATATCCTCCGCGTCCACCTCGGCGGCGCCTACCCTTGCCATGTCCGCAAGACTCAGCGCGCCGACGACCACCTTCCCTCCCTCCAGCTCCTCCAGGCTCTGGATGAGGATGGTCTCCAGCTTCATGCGCTTTTGGGACTTGGTGCGGAAATGCCGCTTGTTGATCTCCCTGTAAGGAATTTCCTGCGCCATCAGCGCCGCCGCCACCGCGTGGGTATTGGCGGTGGTGTTGGCGTAGGCAAAACAGCCCGTGTCTGTGGACACGGCCACATAGAGCATCTTGGCGATCTCAGCGTCCAGCCTGCCCAGCTCGCCCACCAGCTTGAAAATGATCTCCCCACATGCGGCCTTGTCCGCCTCCACACAACTGGCCGCGGCATATCCCGTGTTGGACGGGTGGTGGTCTACGCACAGGTCGATCCCCCGGGCGTCGGCAATGGTCCTCTCAGCGTTCGTCAACAGGTCAAGGGTCGCCACATCCACCGCTACCACCTTATCATACGCAAACCCCGCCGGGGAGATATAGTCCTCCAGATAGGGGGTAAACAGCTCGGTCGCGTCCTCGTTGGGGTGGAGCCAAGCGGTCTTGCCCAGTTGGCGCAGGAGCGCGCAAAGGCCCACCGCGCACCCGATGGTGTCGCCGTCGGGCCTCCGGTGGGTCAAAATGAGGATATGATCCCAGCCGCCCAGCAGGGCGGCTGCTTGCTTATAGTCGATGTTCATGTCAGCTCTCCTTGCCGTCCAGGGAGCGCAGAATGCTCAAAATGTGGGCTCCCTTGTCCATGGAGTCGTCGGCGATGAAAAACAGCTCCGGGGTAGCCCGAAGGGTCAGGGCGCGGCCCACCTCCCGCCGCAGCCAGCCCGCCGCCGATTTGAGGCCCTTGAGGGCGTCCTTCTCCTTGGACTTGTCCAGCACACTGACGTAGACCTTCGCCTGCTTCAGGTCGGCGGCGGCGTCCACACCTGTGACCGAGATCATCCCGGCCTCTGCCACCCGGGGGTCCTTTACCGTGGGGATGAGGGCCGCCAGCTCCCGCTGCAGCTCCTCGTTCACCCGCGCCATACGATTCGATGCCATAGTGTTCTCCTTTTGTCAGCCCACAGGCTGAGGGCGGTGCTCCGCCTCCCATGCCCGCAGCAGCTTGATATCTTTTTTCAGGTCCGCGCGTACCGACGCCTGCCAGAAGTATTCCCCCAAGAACAGGATGCGCTCCAACCCCCGCTTGCATACCAGCGCGTGCAATAGGTTTTTGCAGGAATAGATCCGCCGGCTGGCCAGAATGATCTCCTGCTGCAGCTCCACCGGGGTGATACGCTCCGGACGATGGACCACCTTGCCCACGCAGCGCGCCCAATCCCCCTGCCACAGAAGTCGGTCCTTGTGGCTCTCGTACACCGGCGTTCCGGGGATGAAGTACATGGACTGGATCAAAATGCCGGAGATATGGTGTTCCTCCACAAACGCCGCCAGCCGTTCCCCAATACCGGGGGTATGGTTGTCCGCCCCAAAGATAAACAGTCCCCTGGTGCGCAGACCGTGGCGCTGGATGTTGGCCACCGCGTCGCAGACCTCTTGATAGGTGCTCTTCTTGTGGTAGCTGGCAAAGGCCTCATTCTCCAGAAATTCAATGCCCAGGGCCAACTCCTGAAAACCCGCCCGCTTGAGAAGCTCCAGCATCTCGTCGTCAAAGCCCACCTCATAGCGGGCCTGAATGGTAAAGGCATATTGAATGCCGCTTTCGATGATGGCGTTGAGCACCGAGACGGCCCAAGCCCGGTCGGCAAAAAAGTTGTCATCGGTGATCCACAGCATCTTCGCCAGCCGGCGGCGTTTCCGGTCAAAAAAGTCGATGGCCTGCCGGATGTCCTCCACCACCGCCTCTGGGCTGCGGGTTCGCACCGTCCGTCCAAAGGCCGCCACCAGCGCACAGTAGTCGCAGCAGTGTGGACAGCCCCGGGAGGCGTGGACCTGAGGCCACAGGGTATTGTGTCCCGCCATCTTCTGAAAGCGATAGAGTAAATTGCGGTCCGGGATGGCGTCAATGTCCCGGGGCGGAACCGGCGCGCCGGTGTCTACCAGCGTCTCTCCCTCTCTCCACAGCGCGCCGGGTACGGAAGCAGGCCGCTCTCCCGCCGCCAAGGCGCGGACAAAGGGCAAGATGCTCTCGTCCCCCTCACCCCGCAGCACATAGTCGCCATGCTCCAGCGCCTCTTCCCCGTTCAGCGTAGCGTGAAGCCCACCAAAGACCACCGTTGCGCCGCTGTGAGCGCGGATATAGTCTGCCAGCACGTAGCCTCGCTCTGCGCTGAAGGTGAAAATGCTGATGAAGATCAGGTCTGCATCCAGCACGTCCTTCCAACGGATATGGGAGATAGACTCGCTGTAGCAAAGCACGTCGTCATACTCCCGCTTCAAAATAGTCGCCAGCGTCAAAATGCCGTTGGAGGGGGTGCGGATGGTGCGCTCATAGACAAAGTAGTTCAGCAAGGACCGCCGGTAAGGGCGGTTGCCCGGCTCCAAAAACCGTATCTTCATCGGCGATCCCTCTTTTGTACTTACTGCCGCTCGCGCACGTCGGAGCGGCCCACCAGATAGTCCAGGCTCACGTCAAAATAGTCGGCGATGGCAATGAGGCCGGGAACATCGGGATAAGCCTCGTTGTATTCATAGCACTGATAGGAGCGTACCCGCAAGCCCAGCGTGTCGGCCATATCCTGCTGGGTCATCTTGCGCTCTGTACGTAGCTCCTTCATGCGTGACGAAAAGTTTGCCATAGTTTTCCCCCTATGGTATTGACACGCAATACAATTTAGTGCATTATTATTGCGTGTAAAGTTATTACGCCAGGAGTGTTTAATATGCAAGACCTGCTTTTTCAACTGCTTTGGGGCAATACAGACATCGGCCGAAAAGCCCACGCTCTGGCCCTGGCGGCCCCGGGCTATGAGGCGGCGTTCCAGACCTACCAGGCCGCCCACCAAAAGCTCCAGGCCCTGGTGGGCTTTGACGCGCTGGACGACTACGACGTCGCTTTTTCACGCCTGCACTGCTACCAGAACGACGTCTACTACGCCCTAGGCCTTGGCCTTCGCCAAGAGCTGGCTAAGCTGTGGGCGGGCTGTCATGTTCGCATTAGACGCATCACACCTCGCGCTTCGCCGCTGTCACGCTCCCGTTGGACACGCCGCGGCCCCGCTTCCCGCTCCTTGGCAAAATGCCGCTCACACCTCGATCTGCTCCAGGATAAACGCCTCGATGGTGTCCCCTTCCTTCACGTCGCCGTACTTCTCGATGGTGATGCCGCACTCGTAGCCCTCGGCCACATCCTTCACGTCGTCCTTGAACCGCTTGAGAGTGGCGATCACGCCCTCGTGGATGATGATGTTGTCCCGGATCAGCCGCAGCTTCGCGCCGCGCTGGATATGGCCGCTCTGAACGTAACAGCCAGCCACAATACCCGCGCCGGTGATCTTGAACACCTGGCGGACCTCCGCCTCACCCAGGGAGACCTCGCGGAACTTGGGCGCCAGCATCCCCTTCATGGCAGTCTCGATCTCGTTGATGGCGTCGTAGATAACGCTGTAAAGCCGCAGGTCCACATTGAGGCGGTTGGCGGTGTCCCGGGCATTGTTGTCGGGACGGACGTTGAAACCCACAATGATGGCCTTGGAGGTAGCCGCCAGGGTCACGTCCGACTCGTTGATCGCGCCCACGGCGCAGTGGATGACCCGCACCCGCACTTCGTCGTTGGCGATCTTCTCCAAACTGGCCTTCAACGCCTCGGCGGAGCCTTGCACGTCCGCCTTGACGATGACGTTCAGATCCTTGATCTCCCCCTGCTGGATCTGGCTAAAGAGGTCCTCCAGGGTGACCTTCTGCCCGGCGGGGCCGGCGGCGACCTGCTTCTGCTCGTGCTTGCGCTGCTCTACCAGTTCCCGGGCCATGCGCTCGTCGGCCACGGCGTGGAAGTCATCGCCCGCGCCGGGGACCTCGCTCATACCGGTGATCTCCACGGGCACGGAGGGACCTGCCTCGGTGACCTTTTCCCCCCGGGCGTTGGTCATGGCACGGACACGGCCCACTGCCGTCCCGGCAATGATCACGTCGCCCTGCTTCAAGGTGCCGTTCTGCACCAGCAGGGTCGCCACCGGGCCGCGGCCCTTGTCCAGCCGGGCCTCGATCACCGCGCCGTGAGCGGTGCGGTCCGGGTTGGCCTTCAGCTCCCGCATCTCGGCGGTAAGATTGACCATCTCCAGCAGGTTCTCCACCCCCTGGCCGGTCTTGGCGGAGATGGGACAGATAATAGTCTCGCCGCCCCAGTCCTCCGCCACCAGCTCATACTCGGTGAGCTGCTGCTTGATGCGCTCGGGGTTAGCCTCGGGCTTATCCATCTTGTTGATGGCCACGATGATGGGAATGTTGGCGGCCTTGGCGTGGTTGATGGACTCGATGGTCTGGGGCATGATGCCGTCGTCGGCGGCCACCACCAGGATCGCCACGTCGGTGATCATCGCGCCCCGGGCGCGCATGGCGGTAAACGCCTCATGGCCGGGGGTATCCAGGAAGGTGATGGGCTTGCCCTGGACCATGACTTGATAGGCGCCGATGTGCTGGGTGATGCCGCCTGCCTCGCCGGAGGCGACGTGGGAATCACGGATATAGTCCAGCAGGGAGGTCTTGCCGTGGTCCACGTGGCCCATGACCACCACCACGGGGGCCCGGGGCTGCAGATCCTCCTCCTTGTCCTCAGACACGTCGATGAGCCGTTCCTCGATGGTGACGATGACCTCCTTCTCCACCTTACAGCCCAGCTCTTCGGTGATGATGGCGGCGGTGTCAAAGTCGATCACGTCGCTGACCGAGGCCATCACGCCGTTTTTCATCAAGGTCTTGACCACCTCGGCGGCGGTCTTCTTCATGCGGGAGGCCAATTCGCCCACGTTGATCTCGTCGGGGATCTTCACCACCAGAGGGTGCTTCTTGGCGATCTCCGCGTGGAGGCGGCGCATCTTCTCCTGCTCCTCGGCACGGCGCTTACCGCTCTGGAAAGCGTTGTTGCGCCGCTGGTTGCGGCCCTGGAACTTCTGCTTGCCCGCGGACATCTGTTGGGTGCGGCCCGCTGCGATGTTCTCCAGCCGCTCGTCATATTTCTCCAGGTTGACCTGGCCGCCCTTGCGGGTGTCCACCACCCGCTTCTCGGGCACCCGGGTGGTGGGCCGCTGGAGGGGCGGTTGGGTGGGCTTGGCCGGGGTGGCGGGCTTGGCCGCCGCGGCCTGACCGGCTTCGGCGGGCACCGTAGCGGGCGCCTGGGGCGCGGCCTCGGCGGCCTCGGGCGCCTCCACCGCCGGAGTGGGAGCCTCCTCCACCGCAGCCTTGGGTTCGTGGTAGACCTCGGTCTCAAAGATGCTGGCCATATCCTCCACCTGATTGTGAACGGTCAGGTAGGCAAAGATGATGGACAGCTCCTCGTCGGTGAGGGCCTGCATATGGTTTTTCGGGGTGGTGGCGTATTTGGTCAGGATCTCGGTGATCTCCTTGGTGGGGCGCTTGAAATCCTTAGCTACCTCGTGGACGCGATACTTGTTGTCGATACTCAAAGAACGACACCTCCATCTTGGTGTTGTGCCGCCATGGGGAGCAGCTCCTCCAGGCGGCGGGCAAAGCCGGGATCAGTGACGGCTACAAGGGCGCAGCTCTTGCGGCCCAGAGCATATCCCAGGCGGGACTTGTCGGCAGAAACATAGCGGCAGGGCGTATTCCCCAGGTGGCGGCGGACCTTGTCAACGGTGTTCTCCGCCGCGTCGGCCGCCAGATAGACGATTTTTACCTTGCCGTGGGCCAGGGCCGTGTGGACGGGGACCTCCCCCACTTCCACCTGTTTGGCCCGCAGGGCCAGGCCCAACAGGGTAAGAAACCTATCCATCTCCCGGCCCCCTCTCAGCCAGCTGGGCCTCCAGCTCGCTCAAGACCTCGGGGGGCAGGGGCGCGGCAAAGGCCCGCTCCAGCGCCCTGGACTTCACCGCCCGCTTAAGACAGGCGGGGTCGAGGCAGAGATAGGCCCCCCGTCCCGGCTTCTTGCCCCGGTCATCCAAGGAAACCTCCCCCTCAGGGGAACGGACCACCCGGATGAGCTTGGGCTTTTCCTTCATCTGGCGGCACCCCACGCACATGCGCTGGGGCTGCTTCTTGGGCATGGGGAACACCTCCTTACCACGACACTCGCGGCTTATTCTTCGCCGGGCACGTTCTCCGCGGTCTCCGCAGGCGCCTCTTCCGGCTCAGCGGGCGCGGACTGGGGCTTGATGTCGATCTTAAAGCCGGTGAGCTTGGCGGCCAGACGGGCGTTCTGTCCCTCCCGGCCGATAGCCAGGGAGAGCTGGTCGTCGGGGACGATGACCTGGCAGCTCTTTCCGTCGTCCAGCAGGGTGACGCTTATCACCGAGGCGGGAGCCAGGGCGGCGGAGACATAGGCCACAGGGTCGTCGGAATACTTGATGATGTCGATCTTCTCCCCCTTCAGCTCCTCCACAATGGTGTTCACCCGCTGTCCGCGGGTGCCCACACAGGCGCCGATGGGGTCCACGTTGGGGTCGGCGGACCACACGGCAATCTTGGTGCGGCTGCCCGCCTCCCGGGCGGTGGAGCGGATCTCCACCGTGCCGTCGTAGATCTCGGGCACTTCCAGCTCAAACAGCCGCTTGACCAGCCCGGGGTGGGTACGAGAGATCATCACCTGGGGACCCCTGGTGGCCCGGCGGACCTCCGACACATAGACCTTCAGGCGGTCGCCCTCCTTCAAGACCTCTCCCGGCACCTGCTCGGTGGGGGCCAGGTAGGCGTCGGTAAACTCGCCGCCGCTGGCAATGCGGACGGAGGCAGAGCCGTTGCGCGGGTCCAGGCGGATGACGATGCCGGTCAGGATCTCGCGCTCCTTGGCGGAGAACTCGTCGTAAATCATCCCCTGCTCGGCCTCCCGCATACCCTGGACAATGACCTGGCGGGCGGTCTGGGCGGCGATGCGGCCAAAGGCCCGGGTCTTGACCTCTATGCGCAGCACGTCGCCCAGCTGAGCCTGGGGCAGCTTGGCCTGGGCCTCCTCCAGGGACATCTCGGTGTAAGGATTGTCCACGGTCTCCACCACGTCCTTCTTGACGTACATCTTGACCTCGGCCTTCTCCTCGTTAAAGTCCACCACCACGTTGTCGGTGATGCCCTCATGGTCCCGCTTATAGGCGGACACCAGAGCCTGGGTGATCTTGTCCAGCATATAGCTCTTGGGGATGCCCTTCTCCTGCTCGATGAGGTTGACGGCGGCAAAAAACTCCTTGCCGTCCAGCTCAACGGACTTGGGGGCGGGTGCTTTCTTAGCCATTGCTATCTTCTCCTTCGTTAAAAAGTGATATATAGTCTGATTTGGGCGATATCCTGCTTTGTCAACATGTGCGGGCCGTTGGGGGTCTCAATGGTAACGTCGCCGTCCGCATAGTTTTGCAGCGCGCCCACAAGGCTCTTTACGCCGTCCACCGGGCGGTAGAGCCTGACCTCCACCTGCTCGCCCAGGAACCGTTCAAAGTGTTCGGGCTTTCGGAGGACCCGGTCCGCGCCGGGGGAGGACACCTCCAGCACGTAGCTGCCTTCAATGGGGTCTGCCTCGTCCAGCTTCGCGTCCAGCGCCCGGCTCACCGCCTCGCAGTGGTCGATGGTCACGCCGTCGGCCCGGTCCAGATACACCCGCAAAAACCAGGTGCCCGCCTCCCTGACATATTCCACGTCCCAAATCTCACAGCCGTTTTCCTGTGCGATGGGCTCGGCCAGAGCGTGGACCACATCCGTGAGCTTTGCCATCCGCTTTCCCCCTTTTTCCCAAAAGAAAGAGCGGGGCGAACCCCACTCTTGCCAATACCTACTCTTCATACTATGCGTAGTATACCACCTCATCTTAGGAAATGCAAGGTTTTTTTGGAAATATCCCGCTCCGGCGAGGAGAATTTTTCCGTCTTCCGAGGCATCAAGGAAAGATTCGCTCCCATCTTGCGTGAAAAAACAGGATATGGTAAAATACCACCGCACGGTAAATGTACCGTATATAAGCGCTAAAATACCAACGGAAAGGAAGCTGAGGGCATGAGGATGAAAAAAACCGCGAGTTTGCTCCTGGCACTGGCTGTACTTGCTTCTCTGGCACTCCCGGCACGGGCGGTGGAAAACAACACCCGCTATTCCGACGTGGACGGACACTACGCCGCCCAGGCCATCGAGACCTGGAGCGGCTACGGTGTACTCCAAGGGTGTGGAGACGGCGCTTTCCGGCCGGACGGAGTCATCACCCGCGCCGAGCTTGCCGCAGTCCTGGACCGGGTCATGGGGTATCAGGACGCGGCGGAAAACAACTTCCTGGACCTGCCCACGGACCGGTGGTATACCAGCCATCTTCTCCGGCTGGCCCGGCAGGGCATTTTTCGGGGGAACGGAGACAAGAGGATGCTCCCCGAGACTCCCATTACCCGGCAGGAGGCCTTTGCGGTCCTGGCCCGGGCACTGGAGCTGGAGGAAAGCGGCAAGACCGCGGGCTTTGCCGATGACGAGGACATCTCCGATTGGGCCGGGGGATATGTAGCCTCCATGCAGGAGGCGGGATATGTCCGGGGCGATCCAGAGGGAAATATCCACCCCAACGCGCCCATTACCCGGGCTGAGGTGGTCACCGTCCTGGACCGCATGGCGGCGGGCTTCATCCATGAGGACGGAACTTACTCCAAAAACTGCGCGGGCAATCTGCTGGTCAACGCCAAAAACGTGACCCTAAGAGACATGACCGTGGCGGGCGACCTGATCGTCACCGACGGCGTGGGCAACGGAGACGTGACCCTGGAAAAGGTCACGGTGGAAGGGCGCGTCATTCTCCGGGGCTGTGGGGAAAACTCCTTTCACATCCTCCCCGGCTGTGAGGTAAAGGATATTATTGTCACCAAGGCCACCAACGGAATGCTTCGGCTGGTCAACGCCTCAAGCAAGACCATTCCCATGGTCTTTATCAATGACGGGCAGAGCGGCGTGATCCTGGACGGAGACGCGCTGGGCAGCGTGGTGGTCAACTGTGACACACAGGTGATCATCAAGGCAAAAAACGTCCGAACGGTCTCCGTCACGGCGGATGCCAAGGTAACGGTGGAAAAGAGCGCGGTCGTCTCCATGGTGGAGGTGGGCAAAACCGCGTCCAACGCCGCCCTCACCATCAACGGAACGGTTGGCAAGCTGACCAACGACGCCAACATCAAGGTGGAGGACAACCGCCCTGTCTCCGGCAGCTCCTCCGGCGGCGGGCCAAATAGTGGTCCGTCTGGCGGCTCTTCCACGCCCTCCCCCTCTCCCTCGCCTTCCCCCGCTCCGGTCACCGAGATCAAAGAGGTAAAGCTCCAGCTTCTGGCTCCCTCCTTCGGAGAGATCCCCGATACTGCCGACGTGCTGGGCGCGGGCTATACCGCCCAAACTCAGTGGCTCAACGCCGACGGTTCTGCGCCCAGTTTTCTCTGGAAGCCCGCAGACAGCGTCGATGAGGATGCCTTCACCGCCGACCAAGCCTATCAGGTGGTGATCGTTTTGAGTCCCGTGAGTGGCTACGCGTTTGCGGAAAACCTGAAGGTAATCATCACCGACGGAAAGGATCTCCCCACTACCTACACCCCCACCAAAGTAGAAAAACGCGGCGACGACCGGGTGGTGACCATGGTGTACAACAAGACTGAACACCGGGATCCGGTGAGCGGGGTGACCGTGGCGGCGCCGGCGGCGGTGGGCCTGGGCGGGACTGCCCAACTCACAGTGTCCTATTTCAACAACCGTTTGGTAGACCCGGATACCTTTACATATCAGTGGTATCGATGCGATGATGCGGACGGCAACGGCAAGGCTCCCATCCCGGAGGCCACAGGCAAGGAGTATACTGTCCCTGCAGAGGATACCCTGCAAGCGGGAGACCGCTATTATTGCTGTGAGATCACCATTTGGGGGAAGGGATATCTCTCTTCGGTGCATACCTTGGATGTGAGCGACGCTCTGGATGTGGCCGCCGTGCCCGTCCCCGTCATCGGGGAGACCATCGTGGTACAGGACAACGGACGATGGGCGGACGTGGAGATCACCGACCTGCTGCGGCATAAGGATGTGAGCTATCTGGTCAGCGTTTCCACCCAGCTGAAAACCCTGAACGGTACGGCGCTTGGCGGCAGCGGGGTCATGGAAACTACCCTTGATCCCAGCAACATTCAGGCAGATGGACGGGCAATCTATGCTGTAGATCTGGTGGGTTTGGCCGACGGGTATATTTCCACACTGCTGGAACGGGACATGTCCTATAGCTACGATTTCACGCTGGAAGAGCTTACGGTGACGGTAACGCCCCAGATCCGGCAAGAGCCACAAGCGGAAAGGGAGCAGACAAAGCTCCTTGACCTGGACGGGAAAGGAAACTTTTACATCCATAACTATGACACCCCTGACGACGGTTGGCACGGCCCATCCAGGGATATGCAGCTGGTCATTCAGTCTGTACATGGCAGTCCCCGGGGACAGTTTGTGGACAAAAACGATCCCACTGGCGACGCCGTACCCACCGGGCAGTATCCATATGTGGATATTGTTTTCGGCAAGAGCCACGGCGACTGGCAGCCCTGCCTTTACAAGGAAAACTGGGACGGCGAGGTCTTCATCTGGGACAACTGGCTGACCGGCCTCGAAACCGGAACGTCTAAAGCAGAGGTGCGCTGCGCGTTTTACGCAGGCAACGCGCCCGACGGCGGAATGAATGTCTACTACATCAGGTTCATCAGCAGCGATATCATATTTGACCTGGAAAACAACTGAACGTGGCGGTCACGCCGCTGACAAAAGGGACAGGGCCTACGGCCCTGTCCCTTTTGTTTTTCCTCGGTTTACCCCTGGGCCCCGTATTGCGCCAGATAGGCGTCGATCTGAGCAGCGCGGTGATCGTCCACCACCACTTCCCCGTCGACCTCCAGGTTCAGGAGAAAGCTCTGGATGTCCCTGATCGTAACGATGGGGTGGACGGCGATCCCGTAGTCGGCGCGTAGCTCGTCCAGCGTGGTCCGCTCCCCCGTGCCCCGCTCCATGCGGTCTGCGGAAACGAACAGATGGGTGACCTTCACCTTTTTCCCCAGCGCCTCGAAGAAGGCCAGTGTCTCCCGCACGGCGGTGCCTGCGGTGACTACGTCCTCAATGATAGCGACGCTGTCCCCATCCTTCACCTGATAGCCCACCAGCGCCCCCCCCTCGCCGTGGTCCTTGGCCTCCTTGCGGTTGAAGCAGTAGGGCAGGTCCCGGTCATAATTGCGGGCCAGGGACGCCGCCGTGGTCACCACCAGTGGGATGCCCTTGTAGGCCGGGCCAAAGAGGCAATCGATGCCTTCAGGAGCGTTCTCCTGCACACAGGCGGCGTAGTAGTCTCCCAACCGCGCGGCCTGCGCTCCTGTTTTATAGTTTCCTGTGTTGATAAAATAGGGGGTCTTGCGGCCCGATTTGGTGGTAAAGTCCCCAAAGGTCAGCACCCCCGAACGTACCATAAACGTAATGAAATCCTCTTTGTAGCCCATATGGTCCCCTCCTTGCGATTTTCTTTATCATATCGGAAATGATAGGGCTTGTCAACGGTCCGCTCTTGTGTTAGAATGGAACAAAAGTTTGAACGGAGGTGCGCACTGTGCCTGATTTTCACGTTGTCTCTCCCTTCACTCCCTCCGGCGACCAGCCCGAGGCGATCGAGGCCCTGGCGGCGGGAGTGGAAAACGGCCTTTCCGAGCAGGTGCTCTTGGGCGTTACCGGCTCGGGCAAGACCTTTACCATGGCCAAGGTCATTGAGAAGGTCCAGCGGCCCACCCTGGTGCTGGCCCACAATAAAATTCTGGCCGCCCAGCTGTGCGCGGAGTTCAAGGAGTTCTTCCCCGACAACGCCGTAGAGTATTTCGTCTCCTACTACGACTATTACCAGCCCGAGGCCTATATTCCCCACACCGACACGTTTATCGAGAAGGATTCCTCGGTCAACGACGAGATCGACCGGCTGCGCCTCTCCGCCACCGCCTCCCTCATCGAGCGGCGGGACGTGATCGTCGTGTCATCGGTGAGCTGTATCTATGGCTTGGGCGAGCCGGACGACTACGCCAACATGATGATCCCTCTGCGCGTCGGCCAAGTGATGAAGCGGGAGGAACTGATGGCCCGGCTTATCGAAGACCGCTATGAACGCAACGACATCGCCTGGGAGCGCAACATGTTCCGGGTCCGGGGGGACACCATGGAGGTATGGCCCGCCTACTGGCGGGACACCGCCATCCGGGTGGAGTTCTTTGGCGACGAGATCGACCGCCTCTCCGAGATCAACGTGGTCACCGGAGACGTGATCCGCCGTCTGGAGCATATTCCCATCTACCCCGCCAGCCACTATATCACCCCCAAGGAAAAGCTGGCGGCGGCCATCCAGGAGATCTACGGCGAGCTGGAGCAGCAGGTGGCCTTTTTTGAGAGCCAGAACATGCTGGTAGAGGCCCAGCGCATCAAGCAGCGCACCATGTACGACATTGAAATGCTCCAGGAGCTGGGCCACTGCTCGGGCATCGAGAACTATTCCCGTCCCTTGGCGGGCCGCCCTGCCGGGTCGCCGCCCATGACCCTGCTGGACTACTTCCCCGATGACTTCCTCATGTTCATCGACGAGAGCCACGTCACCTTGCCCCAAGTCAGAGCTATGTATAATGGGGACCGGGCGCGTAAAACCACGCTGGTGGACTACGGCTTCCGCCTTCCCTGCGCCTATGACAACCGCCCCTTGAAATTCGACGAGTTTGAACAGCGGCTCAATCAGGTCATCTACGTCTCCGCCACCCCCGGCGAGTACGAACGCACCCGCGCCGGACAGGTGGTGGAGCAGGTCATCCGCCCCACCGGACTTTTGGACCCCAAGGTGCTCCTTCACCCCATTGAGGGACAGATCGACCACCTCATCGGGGAGATCAACGCGCGGGTGGAGCGCAACGAGCGCGTGCTGGTCACCACCCTCACCAAGAAGATGGCGGAGGACCTCACCGCCTATCTCCAGGGGGTGGGCATCAAGGTCCGCTACCTCCACCACGACATCGACACCATGGAGCGCCAGGAGATCATCCGGGACCTTCGTCTGGGCGTCTTCCACGTGCTGGTAGGTATCAACCTCCTGCGGGAGGGTCTGGACTTGCCCGAGGTCAGTCTGGTGGCTGTGCTGGATGCGGACAAGGAAGGGTTCCTCCGAAGCGAGACCTCCCTCATCCAGACCATCGGCCGCGCCGCCCGAAACGCCGACGGCGTGGTCATCCTCTACGCCGACGCGGTCACCCCATCCATGGCCGCCGCCATGGATGAGACCAAACGGCGGCGCGCCAAGCAGGACGCCTTTAACCAAGCCCACGGCATCGTCCCCAAGACCATCGTCAAGGAGGTGCGGGGCGTGCTCAATCTGGCGGAGGACGAGGCGGATGTGTCCAAGGCCGCCCGCCTCAAGCACAAGATGTCCCGCGCCGAACGGGACGCCGCCATTGCCAAGCTGGAAAAAGAGATGCGCGAGGCGTCCAAGCGGCTGGAGTTCGAGTACGCCGCCGTTTTGCGCGACCAGATCATCGAGCTGCGGGGACGCTGAAGGGAGCGAGAGACCATGTCCAAACAGAAAGAGGAAAAGACCAACGTCATGCGCATTCTGGAGCAGAAAAAGGTCGCATATACCGCCCATAGCTACGACCCTGAGGTGAGCGGCATTGACGGCATCAGCGTAGCCAAAGCGCTGGGGCAAGATTCCGCCGCGGTGTTCAAGACCTTGGTGGCCAAGGGCGCTTCCGGGGGGTACTATGTTTTTGATATTCCGGTGGCCGAGACCTTAGATTTGAAAAAAGCCGCCAATGCGGTGGGTGAAAAGTCCATTGCCATGCTTCCTCAAAAGGACCTGCTCCCCCTCACGGGGTACATCCACGGCGGCTGCTCCCCCGTGGGGATGAAAAAGCGGTTTCCCACTGTGTTTGACGAAAGCTGTCTGGCTCATAAGACCATCTGCGTCTCCGCGGGCAAGGTGGGCTTCCAGGTGGAGCTGTCGCCGGGGGATCTGCTGGACTTGACAGGAGGCGCCACCGCCGAGTTGTGCACCGGCCTCTCTTAGTCCAGGACAAAAGGAACGGGCGTAAACCTGAAACGTTTACGCCCGTTTTAATTTTATCCGGCTCCACAGCACCCCCGCTAAGGCCACCGCCACAAGCACAAGGCTTACCCACTGCGAGGTGGAAAACCATCCAAGCTGCCCGCGTTCCGCGTCATAGCGCAGATACTCCAAACAAAACCGCGCCGTGCCGTAAAGTCCCATATAGAGTCCCAGCAGGGACCATTCTCCCCAGCCCCGCAGGCAGAGCGCAAACAGCGTTCCCGCTATGGCAAGCACCAAAACCGCCTCCAAAAGCTGCACCGGGAACAGCGGCACGCCCAAGGGCGCGCCGTAGGAACGCTCATAGGTCACCGCCAGCGGCCCGTCGTAAGGGATACCGAAACAGCATCCGGCCAAATAGCACCCCACCCGCCCGAAGGCGTGGCACAGCGGAAGCAGAGGTACCCCCACGCGCAGATAGGGCTTGACCGCGATCTTGTGGAGCTTCCCCGCCAGCCACAGCCCGAACAGGCCGGTGGGCACGCCGCCGTAAAAGATAAAACCGCCCATCATCAGCGCATTGAAAAAAGCCGGGTCAGTCAGGCGGCTCCAGTCGATACGTCCGGCGTTCAGGAGCAGATAGGCCCCCTTGGCCCCGATCACGCCAAAGGCCACCGTATAGGTAGCCAACAACAGGAAGTCGTTAAAGTCCAAGGCAAAGCGGCGGGTCAAAAACCAGCCCGCCGCGCCTGCGGTCAGAATCCCCGCCGCGATCATCAAACCGTATGGGCTGACTGTCATCGCTCTTCCACCCCTCTTCAAAAAATTTGGGCCGGTGAATACTCACCGGCCCGGTCTGACATCTTGCGACATTCCGTGCTTCCCTTAGCTCAGGCTGCCGGCGGCGTCAATGATCGCGCTCGCACAGGCGGCGCAAGCCACCCAGCACACGATCGCCAAAGCGGCGCCGATGATACCGCAGACCAAACCAGCGGTAGCCTTACCGTCTGTGGGATTTTGCTTGCGGGCCATAACGCCAAGGATAATCGCGACGATACCGAGGATCAGGCCCAGCCACACAAAGATAAAGTCAAACACGATGGAGCAAATGCCCACGACCAAAGCTGCAACTGCCATGATGTATTCCCTCCTTCCTCTCAAAATTCTCTCTCCAATTTTCCTCTAAGCGTTCTTGTTTGTTCCCGTTGGGAACAAACAAACGAGGTACCTCGTTTGTCCAAGCACGTTAAAGCTATTCCGGCAATTGGAACCGGACCCTTAGGCTTTCTAAGGTTTTCTCATTATAACAACATTGTGGGGATTTGTCAAGAAAAAGGGAATTATAGGGTCTGCGGCTTCACCATGGCAGTCTGATAGGTGGTGTAGACCACCATGCCCGGCTTGGCCCCCGCGGGCTTTTTTACGTATTTCACCTGGGTATAATCCACCGCCACCTTGTCCGCCTCCCGGCCCTGAGAATACCACGCCGCCAGGCAGGCGGCCTCCTCCACGCTTTGGTCGTCCGGCTCCGCCCCCTCGGTCCACAAAATAACGTGGGCGCCGTGGTGGCCCTGGGCGTGGAACCACCAGTCCCACTTCCCCGCCGCCTTACAGGTCAGAAGGTCGTTTTGGGTGTTGTTCTTGCCCACTGAGATCCGAAGGCCCATAGAGCTTCTCAGCTCCAGGGGCTTGGAGGCGGTCTTCATCTCCCGCTTGGCGGCCTTTTTACCCCGGAGGTAGCCTCCCTGCTCCAGCTCCCGGCGCACCTCATTAAGGTCCCGATCCCCCTCCGCCAGGGCGATGCCCTCCAGCACGCTCTCCAGATACTCCGCCTCCTGCTCCCCCTTTGCAATCTGGGCGGTCAGGATCTCCTCGGCGGTGCGCGCCTTGGCATAGTCCTTGAAATACTTGGCAGCGTTCTGCTGTGGGGTCAGTCGGGGGTCCAGAGCGATCTCCACCGTGGGACAGTCGGGTTCGTAATAGTCCTCCACCGCCGCGCGGGTCATCCCCTTCTCCAGCCGGTAGAGGTTGGCGGTGATCAGCTCTCCCTTGCGGCGCAGATTCTCCCGATCCTTGGCCTGGGCCAGCTCCCGCTGTTGGTTGGCCACCTTCCGGCGCGCCCGATCCCGCAGGGTCTGGACTGTCTTTTGGAGGCCCCCCGCCCGCTGGGAGGCCCGCTGACCCATCTCCTTTTCCGCATAGTAGCGGTCCAGCAGGGTCTTGAAGTCGGGGAAGGAAACATTTTCCACGGTGGGACCGTATTGGAGGATGGGCAGAAAGGAAAAGTCGCTGACCTTGCCGTCCTTCAGTAGTAGCGTAGGGGTAAATTCCCCCTGCTTGATCTCCTCCTCCAGACGGGCCACTCCCGCCTCCACGCTCTCCTTTCCCCGGAACTCGATCTCCCGGCGGATGAGGGGCGGGAAACCCGCCACCGGGTCGGGCAGGCGGTAGTAAAGCCCCGCCATCACCTGCCGCTTGCCGCTGGCGATGTCCCCTTCCATGCGGCGGGTGGAGGCCAGGATGCGGTCCTCGCCGTCGGTGAAGATGAGATTGGTCCCCGTGCCGATGGCCTCTAAGATCAGGTGGCGCTCCACCTTGTCTCCCAGTTCATCGGTGCAGTCAAAGGAGAAGCGCAAAATACGCTCCCCCTGAGGCTGGACGATGGCCGTCAGCCGCCCGCCGGTGAGATGCTTGCGAAGGAGCATACAAAACACCGGCGGCGTGGCGGGATTTTCCCGGCCGAGGCCGGTGAGCTGGGCGCGGGCAAGCCCCGGCTCGGCGCACAGCAAAAGCTTTTCGTTGCCGCCATAGGTGTGCATGGCCAGCACCACCTCGTTGCGCCCCGGTTGGTAGACCTTGTCCACCCGGGCATCCAAAAGGGCGGCGCGCAGCTCGTGAGCCGCCGCCGCCAAACACAGCGCGTCTAAGGCCATTGTGTCTCCTCCATGATGGTTCCAAACAGCTCGTTGAGCCGCCCGGTCCTTCCATTCAAATAGAGCCAGCCGAACAGCGCCTCCAGGGCGGTGGCGGCGGCATATTCCTCCCGGCTGGCGTGCTGGGGAATGGTGTGGGGGCTGGCGTTGCGGCCCCGGCGGAACACGTCGCTCTCCTCCTCACTCAACAGAGGGAGGAGGACCTTCACCGCCGCGGCCTGGGCGGGGGCGGCAACATACCTCACCGCCGCCTTGTGCAGTCCCTTGTTGGTGGCCTTCCCCTGTAAGCACAGGTAAGAGCGCACCATCAGCTCATAGACTCCGTCCCCGATGTAGGCCAGCCCCAGATTGCTGATGGGGCCCAGCTGGGCGGGGGTCAGTTCCAGGTGAAAATAGTCCATCCCGCCGCTCACCGCACCATCATGGCCACGTCCTCCGTGGCCTTTATCCCCGCGTCGGCGGAGGCTGTAACATAGAGGTGGCCCACGGCCAGCCGTTCGCCGTCAGACACGGTCCCGCCGGCAGTGGTGTCCGCCAGGGTGCCCACGGCAGCAGCGCTGCCACTGACCAGAAGTACCTCCCGGCCCGCGTCGGTGGTAAAGCGCTCGCCGGACTTCAGTTCCTTGCTCTGGAACACCGCCCCGGCCTGGGCCAGCTTCTCGTCCACCCGTGTCTCATAGCTGGTGATGGCGATGTCCAGCTGCTTGGCCAGCTCCTCGCTGTTGGCCTTCACCGCCTCGTCCACCTTCTTCTCCAGCTCAGGGGTGACCACCTTCTGAAGGTAGCTCAGGGTGACCAGGGGATCGTCCTTGTCCCCCTGGGTGGCAAGGACGGTAACGCTCCCCGCCGTGATGGCCAGCGCCGCCATAGCGGCGGCAATGAGAATGGATTTTTTCATATGTAGTTTCGCTCCTTTGCTTTTGTCCCGCGCCTCCGGGGGCGTCGCGCTCCCGGAGGGCGGTCAGTCCGTTTAGACCAAGGCGTCTCCATGTAAGCCAAAGCTGACGGCGATGGCGGCGTCCACCTTGTCCATCACCGGCTCATCCAGCCGGCCCATCTTCTCCCGCAGCCGCTTTTTGTCCAGGGTCCTGATCTGCTCCAGCAGCACCAGGGAATTCTTGGGCAAGCCGTAGCGGTTGGCGGACAATTCGATGTGGGTGGGTAGCTTGGCCTTCCCCGTCTGGGAGGTGATGGCGGCTGCGATGACGGTAGGGCTGTGCTTGTTGCCGGTGTCGTTCTGGATAATGAGCACCGGCCGCACCCCTCCCTGCTCGCTGCCCACCACCGGGCTTAAATCGGCGTAGAAGATGTCGCCTCGTTTTACGCTTAGATCCACTGCACTCACGCTCCGCGGTCCCATAGTCACCGGCGGGGCTGCCTGCCCCTCGGTCACTAATGATTCTCCCACGGCGCCATCGGGTTTATACCTCTTAGACGGAAAAAAGCCAGCGGTAGTTTCCCCTTATCGCTCCCTCGTCCGCAGGTCCCCGCTCCAGTGTATGCACGCTCAACTTCTCCCGTTCCCGTAGATCCTGGGCACCCGGCGGGAAATGGACGTAAGGCACTCGTAGCTGATGGTCCCTAAGACGTTCGCCTTATCCTCTGCGGACAACGTCTTGCCAAACACCTCCGCCACATCCCCGGCCTTGACCTGAGGCAGGTCGGTGACGTCCGCCATGCAAAGATCCATACACACCCGGCCCACAATGGGGGCGCGCTGCCCGTCAAAGGCCACCTCCATGGCGTTGGAGAGGCCCCGGTGAAGACCGTCAGCGTACCCGATAGGCAGCACCGCCAGGCGGCTCTCCCGGCTCAAAACATAGGTGCGGCCGTAGCTGACACAGCTTCCGGCAGGCAGAGTGCGCACCGCCGCCACCCGCGTCTTGAGGGTCATCACCGGGATCAGCCCGGGGCCGTCCAACCCCACCGATCCCTCGTCAGGATAGTGGCCGTAGAGGGCGATACCCGGACGGACCATGTCAAGATGAGTACAGGGATAGTGTAGCATAGCCGCGCTGGCGGCGCAATGGTTGATTTTAAAGGTTATCCCTTCCTTTGCCAGCGCGTCCCGGAGGTCCAAAAAGTCGGTGAACTGTCCCATGGTGTATTCTTCCGAGCCGTCCGCGTCGGCAAAGTGGGTAAAAAGTCCCTCGCAGTCCAACCCCGGCAGCTGATAGGCTTCCTTGATCGACCCCACCCGGTTTTCACCGGAAAAGCCCAGCCGCCCCATGCCCGTGTCCGCCTTGATGTGGACCTTCATGGGTTTGCCCGCCTCCGCCGCTGCCTTGGAATATTCTTTTGCGGTGGACAAGTCAAATACCGTCTGGGTAATATCATACCGAAGCAGTTCAGCGGCAAATTGCCCCGGCGTGCCCCCCAAAATGAGGATGGGCGCGGTGACCCCCGCCTCCCGCAGCTCCACCGCCTCGTCCAGGCAGGCCACCGCCAGATATTCCGCGCCTAATTTCTCCAGCTTCTTTGCCACGGGGACCGCCCCGTGGCCGTAAGCGTTGGCCTTTACCACGCCCACAAAGCGACACCCCGGCTCCAGATTTGAGCGCAGGGCACGGTAGTTATGGGCCAGCGCGTCCAAGTCGATCTCCGCCCATGTTCTCATTTGTGTCTGTTCCATGTTAGACCTCCCGTTTTTGTAACGTTCGGACTGCGGGGACAGTTTTTCCTGTCGGGCTCTATCCGACAGAAGAACCCTCCTCCTGTCCGGGCAGCATAACCTCAAATTCCAAAACCCCTACCGCCGCCACCCGGCTACCATCCCAAAACAATTCGCCGGAAAGAGGCTTGTGGGTCTCGGTATCAAAAATCACCTCTGCCTCCAGCCCTGTGCCGGGGCTTTGCCCGTCGGGACGGTAGGTGACCGTGAGCGTCTTGTCCTTCTCACTTGAAGCCACCGCCGCAATATAGCCCTCCGTGATCTGCCGCCATAGGGCGGGCAGGGTCTCCATGGGTGAGATCCCTTCGTCAGTAAGAGGGCCCACCTCCAGGCTGAAGCCGTCGTAGCTCAGCGCCGTCTCCCCGGCGGAAAATTTCGCCGTGACCCCACGGACCAGCTCCGGCTCCACAATGGTCAGCGCTCCGCCGGTCACCTGGTCGTAGGCCGCGTCCAGTACACATTCAAAGGCCCGCTCGCCGTAGTCCGCCGTGAGGGCAAACCGCCCTGTGCAGGCGGTCATTTGTCCGAACTCCTTCTGGATCGTCAGGGCCAGATCCTCGCCCGATTGCTTTCCCTGCTCCCCGGCGGCGCACCCCGCCAGCAGAAGCAGGCTCATCATCAGTGGAAACCAGCGTCCCCGCCGTTTCACACGTGATTCCTCCTTACCAAAGCTGTATTCACGGGCGGGGCAAGCCCCTCCCCTACATCATTCTCCACCTCTCAGTTCGCCTTCTCTCATGGCAGCGGGGAGGTAAGTCAGCAGATCGGCGGCGGTCATGGCGTACTCCCCTAACGCTTCCGCCGCCAGATCGCCGGCGCGGCCGTGGAGGTACACCGCCGCCGGGACAGCCCATTTCGGGTCAAAGCCCTGCCCCAGCAGAGATGCCAGTATTCCCGCCAGCACGTCCCCAGAGCCGCCGGCGGCCATGCCAGGGTTGCCCGTGGGGTTGACAAAGGCCTCCCCGTCGGGAAAGGCGGTCAGTGTACGGTGGCCCTTCAGCACCATAACGCAGCCGTGGACCTTCGCGAACGCCCGGGCCGCCCCTTGCGGGTCCTCCGGGGTCTCGCCCAACAGGCGGCATAACTCGCCGAAATGCGGGGTGAGCACCGTCACCTTGTCCCGCCGCGCATCTATGACATCTATATGTCCCGCCAGCGCGTTTAGACCATCGGCGTCCACCACCAGCGGACAGGGTGCCTCTTCCACCACCGCCCGGGCCACCGTGTCCGCCCGGCCCAGGCCGGGTCCCACCAGGGCTGCGTCTGATCCGCGCAAAGCCTTAAGAATATCGGGCAGAGCGCTCTCCGCCACCACGCCGTTCTGCTCGGGCAGGGGCTTGGGCATGGCGCACAGGAGCTTCGCCGCCACGGCGGGCCAGGCGCTCCGGGGCGTTCCCACCCTCACCAGCCCCGCGCCGCTTTTCAGCGCGCCCGCCGCAGCCAGCACCGGCGCGCCGGTGAAGCCCACGCTGCCCGCCAAAATGTAGATCCGCCCAAAGTCCCCCTTATGGGCTGTCCGCGCCCGCCGGGGCAAGACCGGGGCCAACGTGACGCGCGGCTCCATCAATCGCCCTCCCGTTCGTAGGTCACATAGGAAAACCCTAAGCCGTTTTCCGTCAGCGGCCCTTCCTCCGCCACGATCCTCCAACCGCCCAAGGCATCCAGATCAGGGAAAAAGGCGTCCGCTTCAAAGGCGCTATGTATTTTCGTCACATAGACCCTGTCGCAATCAGGCAGCAGAGCGCGGTAGACGCTCTCTCCGCCGATCACAAACGCGTCCTTGGGGGCATAGCTCAGCAATTCTTCCAGATTGCGAAACACCCTCGCCCCCTCCGGCGCGCTGGACATTGTGGTTGACATAATTAAATTCTCCCGACCAGGAAGAGGTCTGCCGCCGGGAAAGGTCTGAAGGGTCTTTCGGCCCAGAATCACAGCGTGGCCGGTGGTCAGCGCCTTGAAGCGGCGCAGGTCTGCGGAGATACGCGCCAGCAGCTCTCCCTTTTGCCCAATGCCCCACGCTTCGTCCACCGCGACGATGGCGTTCATTGTGTTCCCCCCTTGGTCCGAATGTCGGAACACAGTTTATCACAATTCCGGTCAAGAAACAAGCTTGGAGCCCTGCGGGCATAAAAAAGTAACCCCCCCAGCCGCTGTTCGACTGGGGGGTTTACTGCTCGTTCTGGATCTCCATGTTCTCAACCTCATGCTTTCTACAGATTTTCGCGCTTTGGAATGTCTGAGCCGTCCTTCTGTCTCTTTCTTCAAACCGGTTGCCACGTTTTCTTGGAGCTTCTGTTTCCTTTGTTTCCACGCTTTTGGGGTCTTCTTTGCTGCTTCTTTTCTTCCTTGCGTTTTTGTTTCCGGTCTACTGTTCTCCGTTGCCGTGTGCTCTGTTCGCTCTATGCGATGGTTTGGTGGATAGAATGATCGCTCCGGCTTCCCGCGCTGAAAGGAATTTCGCGGTTTCGTGCTTTTTGAGCTCTGGCCTTCGGCCTTTTCTTAGCCCATTGGACTCGCCTTCCTTTCTCTGGTTATAATATATAACATTCCTTGAAATCTGTCAATGGTTTTTATGAAAATTTTCTAAAATTTTTTTGCGGGCGAAACAGGGTGAGCTTTCCCTGTTCCGTCCCCCATTTTTGTCCGCGGCAGCGGTGACATTTACGACCGTCCCCCTCCTTTGATCTGACCGCATATCCGCTGAGACCATGCCGTATACAAAAATTCGGATTGCATTTTTCCCCCCGCCGTGTTACAATTTTTCTTGCCATTTTCCACAAGGCAGGAAACTCAAGGAGGTAAAATCGATGAAGAAAAATGTTTTGGCAATTCTTTTGGCGTTGTGTCTCTGCGCGGTGTTTCTGCCCACGTCGGCCCTTGCCGCAGACGACGGTTTTGTGGTGTCCAACGGCGTTTTGACCGCGTATAACGGCCCCGGCGGCCACGTGACCATCCCCTCCACCGTGAAGGAGATCCGCGGCTTTGCCCCCTATCAGGATCAGAGCATCACCTCCGTCACCATTCCCTCTTCGGTGACGCGCATCGGCAACAATGCCTTTCAGGGCCTGCAAGCCCTCACTGAGATCACCATTCCCGACTCGGTCACCTTCATCGGCAGCTACGCCTTCCAAGACTGCCGCCAGTTGGCGAAGGCCACCCTGCCTGCAACACTGGATCTTTTGGACAGCTACGCCTTTGCCGACTGTCCTGCCCTTACCGGCGTCACACTGCCCCGCACGGTAAAGAACATGAGCTCCAACGTCTTCAGCAACACCCCTTGGGTGAAAGCTCAGGGGGAATTCCCCACCGTGGACGGCATTCTCTATGCCTACAACGGCAACGGCAGCAATGTGACCGTCCCCCAGGGCGTGACCAAGATCGTCTGCACCTTTGAGGAGGCCTTTGCCGAGAGCAGCCCCATCACCTCCATCACCATTCCCGAGGGCGTGACCGACATTTGCCCCAGCGCTTTTATGAGCTGCGTGTCTTTGAAAAACGTGACCCTTCCCTCCACGTTGAAGCATCTCGGTTCCTCCGCGTTCTGGGGCTGTACCGCACTGGAAAGCGTCGTCCTTCCCAACGGTCTGACTGCTTTGGAGGACCAGATGTTCTGGGGCTGCACTGCGCTGAAGGACGTGACCATTCCCTCCTCTGTGGCCAGCATCGACTCCCTCTGCTTCGTCTCTGACTCCAGCTATAAAGATGGTCACATGACCGGCATTCCCCTCTCCGGCATCACCATTCACGGCGCAGCAGGCAGCGCGGCGGAGCGTTTCGCCAAGCACGCCGGCTACAGCTTCGTAGCCGACCAGAGCGCGGTCGGTCTCCCCGCCAAAGAAGGCACCGCCTACCCCGCTACCCAGACCGTCACCGTGGTGGACACTCATTATGACGAGACCCTCGCCCAAGATGTTACCACCAAGACCCCCGTCACCTTCTACTGCTACGCGCTGAAGGATCCCGCCACCGGCTACCTCACCAACTATGTGAAGCTCCGCGACGTAGCCAAGGCCCTTGACGGCACTCTCCGCGGCTTTAACGTCGGCTGGGATGGCGCCATCAGCATTGTGGACGGCGACCCTTACCAGCCCAACGGAACGGAAATGCTCCAAAGCCTCACCGGCGAGCAGCCCTATGTGGTCAGCGAGATGCAGGTGAACATGTACTCCCTCCCTGTGATCCTGGACTCCATCCTTCTCACCGACGCTAACGGCGGCGGTCATACCTACGTCAAGCTCCGCGACCTCGGCCGCGTGATCAACTTTAACGTCGCTTGGCGGGACGGCGGCATCGTCATCGACACTTGGGATACCTACACCGACGCGGATTAAACGCCAAAAACCGTTGATGATAGGGGGGACGGCTCTTTGGGGCCGTCCCCGCTTGCTTTCTCCTTGCAAAAAATCTGCAAATATGATATGGTGATGGGCGAATGTTAGAAAGGGTGTGGTGGCGGTGAAAACTTCCATGACGGCAGGTATGGTCCACAAGCAGTATGACGAGGGCATCTCCGCCTTTCGGCGGCTCATTCCCGACCCGGCGGTCCGTCTGGCCTTCGTCAAGGAGATCGATGGCTTTATGCGTAAGACCGCCATGGGCGTTTGGGCCAAGGACGGCGGTCTGGGCCCCAGGCACGTGGAATATTACAACGCCATTTACTGCAAGGGCAGCGCCGTGCCCTCCATCCTCTATTGGGACCTGGCCACCCAGGTCAGCGAATACCCCGGCTTCCAGCCTCCGGCGTTTTTCCAAAAGCTTGTTCAGCTGGACAAGCTCTCCGGCAAGAAGCTCTCCCGGCGGTTCATCGACACCTTCACCCTCATGCTGCTCCTGTTTGCCGCCGTGGACGACGTAGTCAGTGAAAAGGAGGCCGCCTTTGTCAACGACTGCGCCGACGCCCTCACCGCCCTGTGCGACGGCGCGGACATCCCCTCGGACAAGGCCAAGCTCCACATCCGGGACTTTGTCACCCCCGGCGCCGACGCTCCGCAGGAACCGGGCGTCCCCGCCGCGGCCGCCCAGGGCAGCGGCGTGCAGACCGCCGAGACCGCCGCCAAAACAGATGAGGCTCCCGCCCCCTCGCTGGACGAGCTCATGGCCCAGCTGGACGAGCTGTGCGGCCTGGACAAGGTAAAGGCGGATGTGAAGAGCCTCATCAATCTGGTCAAGGTCCGCAAGCTACGGGAGCAGGAGGGTCTTCCCGTGCCCCCTATGTCCCTCCACCTGGTATTTATGGGCAACCCGGGCACAGGCAAGACTACAGTGGCCCGGCTGCTGGCGCAGATCTACCACGCCATCGGCGTGCTGTCCAAGGGCCAGCTCATCGAGGTGGACCGCTCCGGCCTGGTAGCCGGGTTCGTGGGACAGACTGCCATCAAGACCAACGAGGTCATTCAAAAGGCCCTTGGAGGCGTGTTGTTTATTGACGAGGCCTACGCCCTTTCCAATCACGACTCCCCCTCCGACTTTGGCCAGGAGGCCATCGAGGCCCTGCTCAAGGGCATGGAGGACCACCGCTCCGACCTCATCGTCATTGTGGCAGGATACACCGACCTGATGAGCAACTTCATCAACTCCAATCCCGGCCTGGAGAGCCGCTTCAATAAGTATTTCTACTTTGACGACTACACCGGCGACCAGCTCATGGCCATTTTCCGCTCCATGTGCGACAAAAATGGCTATACCATCGACCAGGAGACGGGCAAGTTCTGCGTGGACGCTTTCGCCCGGCTGTATGAGGAGCGGGACGAGAATTTCGGCAACGCTCGGGACGTGCGCAATATCTTCGAGCGGGGCATTGCCCGCCAGGCCGACCGGGTGGCGGCCATGGAGGCCCCCGGCAAGGAGGATCTGATGGCTCTGACCGTCGCTGACCTGGCCGACGAGGACGCCGAGAAACAAGAGGAGGACGCCCCCGCAACAGAGGACAAGCCTCAGGAGGACGAAAGCAAATGACCCCTGACATCCGTTTGATCGCACTGGACATGGACGGCACTCTGCTGGACGCCGACCATTCCACCATCCCCCCCCGCAACCTGAATGCCCTGCGCGCCGCCGCGGCCAAGGGCGTTCACATCGCCATCGCCACCGGGCGCAGCTGGTCGCTGGTGCAGGAAACGGCCCAGACCCTGGGCTGCGTCAGCTACGGCATCACCGCCAACGGCGCGCTGGCCTTGGACACAGTCGGCGAAACGCCTCTGGTCAAATTCCCCATGGACCCCCGCCAATGCGTGGAGATCATCCGCACCCTGCGCCGGCATGGTCTCTATTACGAGCTGTATGTGGACGGAAGAAACTATATGCAGGCCGATGAACTGGAGGGGGCGCGGGAGTTTTGCCTTTCCGACGCCTTCTATGAGATGTTCCGCCGCCATGTGATTCTCCAGCCGGACATGGAGCTCTTTGCCGCCGAGACCCAGCCGGAGAAGTTCGATATTTTCTATGTGGACGCAGACAAACGGGCTGCGGTAGTAAACGAGCTGTTGTCCACCGGGCCCCTGGAGGTCACCGGCGCGCTCCAGACCAACCTGGAGCTCACCGCCCGCGGCGTTAACAAGGGCCGCGCCCTGGCGGCCCTTGCGGATAAGCTTGGGCTCGACGCCTCCCAGGTCATGGCCTTTGGCGACGCGGACAACGACCTGGAGATGCTTGCCTGGGCCGGCTGGTCCTTTGCCATGGAAAACGGCACCGATCAGGCCAAAGCAGCGGCAAAATTTATCACCGAACGCAACTCCGAGGGCGGCGTGGGCATTGCCGTGGAAAAATATTGTGTCTTTCATTGAAATTACCGTTGACACCGCTTTAGGGCTGTGCTATACTAACGTTAAGTCTGAATGTGCAACTTGGCTCACGGTACGTAAGTCATCATTGTCGTGACTTGCGAAGCGTGGGCCTTTTGTTTTGCAGACGGAACAAATTTTTGGAGGTCGTAGAAATGTATCAGGGAACAGTTAAGTGGTTCAACGAGACCAAGGGTTTTGGCTTTATCGCCAACGACGAGGGCGGCGAGGACGTGTTCGTCCACTTCTCCGCCATTCAGACCGAGGGCTTCAAGACCTTGGCCGAGGGCCAGAAGGTCACCTTCGACACCGAGCCCGATCCCCGTGGCAATGGTAAGCTCCGCGCCGTGAACGTCATTCCCCAGTAATCACAGCATTTTTTGTTTGATCTGTTTTTGCTTGGAATGGAAAGTCCCCCGCCGTCATAAGACGGCGGGGGACTTTTTTGTTCCAACAAACCAACCAGCCGCATTCGGCGGCACGGCTTACAGCGCGCCGGAAACTACCTGGCCATGGAACACCACGGCCTTGAGGGTGTAGTCGGTGTTGAGCACGGCGAAGTTGGCGTCCTTCCCCGCGTCCAAACTGCCCAGACGGTCATAGACCCCCAGGGCCTTGGCGGGATTCACCGAGGCGGCGGTGACGGCGGCCCAGAGGGAGACGCCAAACTCGGTGGCTTTCTTCACACAGCCCATCAGATCGCTCACCGACCCGGCCAGGGTCTCGGGGTGGCCAAGGATAGTAGCCCGCGCCCCGTGGACCTCGATATACTGCCCGCCAAAGGGGTACTCCCCGTCTCCCATACCGGCGGCCCGGAGAGAGTCGGAGATGAGGATCATTCGCTTCGGCCCAAAGAGCCGGAACATGGCGCGCACCGCGCTGGCGTGAACATGGACGCCGTCGCAGATCAGCTCCGCCATGACCTCCTCATGGTCGGCAGCGGCGCCAATGACCCCCGGCTCCCTGTGGGTGAAGGAGGGCATGGCGTTAAAGAGGTGCGTGGCCTGCCGCGCCCCGGCGTTGTAGGCGGCGGTCGCAGTGTCATAGTCGGCGGTGGTGTGCCCCAGGGACACCCGCACTCCCAGCTCATTGGCCTTGCGAATGAAATCGATAGCCCCCGGCCCCTCAGGAGCCAGGGTCACCAGCTTCACGTGGCCCTTAGCGGCCTTCTGGAGCCGCTCCAGCATATCTCCGTCGGGGTCGTGGACAAAATCACCGTTTTGGGCGCCCTTCTTGGCCATGGAGATGAACGGCCCCTCCAGATGAAGGCCAAGAAGCTCCGCACCGGGCTTGTTGCCCTCAATGTGGGCGGCGGCGTTTTCACAGATGGCGGTGAGAGTGTCCTCCCCCAGGGTCATGCCCGCCGGACAGATGCCGGTGATGCCCCGGGAGAGTTGGTAGTCCGCGATCTTCTGGAGACCGTCGGGGGTGGCGTCGGAGAAATCCTCCCCCACGCAGCCGTGGAAGTGGAGATCGATGAGGCCGGGGATCACATAGCACCCGGCCAGGTCAACGGCCTTGTCCCCGCTCTGCTCAGTAAGCACGCCGTTTCCGGCGCAGACCTCACCCAGCACAAAGCCCTTTCGGGGATGAAAGACCTGCGCGCCGGTCAGTCGCATACCTTGCCGCCCTCCTTGATATACTCTGCCAGCGCGGCCTCGTCGGCCACGATGGTCACGTCGGGGTGGAACTGGAGGATGGAGGCGGGCACCTGGGGGGTAACGGGGCCCAGGAGAGCCTTGGCCACAATACCGGCCTTATCCGCGCCGGACACCACAACCAGGATCTTCTTGGCGGACATGATGGTGCCGATGCCCATGGTCACCGCCTGGGTGGGCACCTTCTTGGGGTCGTTGTCAAAGAAGCGGGCGTTGGCCTCCAGGGTCATGGGATCCAGGTCCACCAAATGGGTGCCGTTGGGGAACTCGTCGCAGGGCTCGTTGAAGCCAATGTGGCCATCGTGACCCATGCCCAGCAGCTGCAGGTCCGCACCGCCCAAAGAGGCCACCAGCGCGTCATAGCGCTTGCACTCGGCCTTGATGTCCGCGGCCATGCCGTCGGGCACATTGGTCACCGACTTGTCGATGTCCACGTGGTCGAAGAGGTTGTCGTTCATGAAGTAGCGGTAGGACTGGTCGTGGGTGATGGGCAGGCCCCGGTACTCGTCCAGATTGACGGTCTTGACCTGGGAGAAGCTCAGATAGCCCTCCTTGTTCCACTCGATGAGCTGCTTGTAGGTGCCCACCGGGCTGGAGCCGGTGGCCAGCCCCAGCACACAGTCGGGCTTGAGCACCACCAGGGAGCAGATGATGTTGGCCGCCTTCTTGGACATGGCGGCGTAATCCGCGGTCTTGTAAACTTTCATGGGGATCCTCTCCTTACGATAAAATTCGGCGGCTGCCCGCCGTCGGCCGCCCTTGGCGGCACTTTGCTGTCTCCTATTTTAACACCTTCCAAAGCGTTTTTCAACAAATACTGTCAGAAGAGGAAAATATTTTTTGTACGTAGTGCCAGAACGAAGCAAATTCAGCTCCATTCAAATGCCTTTACCAGGGACCCGCCGCAGGCAGGACGGCGCTTTTGCGCCGTAAAATTGGCCAGCGGCCAATTTGCGCAGGGGCGGCTTCGCCGACCCCGAACATCATAATACCGAAGGGTGGAGGCGGCCTTGGCCGCCGGAACCCAAAAAGAAAGACACGCTGGGCGTGTCTTTCTTTTTGGTGGGAGCGGGTGGATTCGAACCACCGTAGCTTACGCAACAGATTTACAGTCTGCCCCCTTTGGCCGCTCGGGAACGCTCCCATATAAAGTTGTGGAGCTGGTGGACGGACTCGAACCCCCGACCTGCTGATTACAAATCAGCTGCTCTACCAACTGAGCTACACCAGCACCAGGCTGTTCGTCCAACAGCGAAAGTTATTTTACCAGAAAAAACTCCGCTTGTCAACAGGTAAATTTCTGCAACTTTCACTTGCTAACGTGTTAAAAGTTTGATGCACTAATAGCTATCTTTTACAGTTTGACCTCTTCGCCAAAGAAGTGGTTGACACAGCGGCGGTGTCTGGTGTATAATCCCTTTTAGTCATTGACGGTCAACACTCAAATACGCAGGTGTAGTTCAATGGTAGAATGTCAGCTTCCCAAGCTGAACACGAGGGTTCGATTCCCTTCACCTGCTCCAAAAGAAACGACACATCATCACTGATGTGTCGTTTCCTTTTGCTCTTATTCCACAATCAATTCCCCATCCCGTACGTCCAGCTTCAGGGTCTGGCCCGGCGCAACTGCACCGGCGATGATCTGCTTGGAGATGAGAGTCTCCACCGTGTGCTGGAGGTAGCGGCGCAGGGGCCGCGCGCCGTAATGGGGGTCGTAGGCCGCGTCCAGAATAAAAGTCTTGGCGGCGTCGGTGGCGGTCACCGACAGCTCCTTGTCCGCCAGCCGCCGGTTGAGCCCCGCCAGCTGCAGATCCACGATGTGGTCCAAATTCTCCTTAGAAAGGGGCTTGAAGGACACGATCTCGTCCAGGCGGTTCAAAAACTCGGGCCGGAACTCCTGCTTGAGTAAAGCGTTCACCTGCTCCCTTGCCTCAGAGGTGATGTTCCCCGCCTCGTCCATCCCCTCCAGGAGATATTGGCTGCCCAGGTTGGAGGTGAGGATGATAACGGTGTTCTTGAAGTCCACCGTCCGGCCCTGACTGTCCGTCACCCGCCCGTCGTCCAACACCTGAAGCAGGACGTTGAACACATCGGGGTGGGCCTTCTCCACCTCGTCAAAGAGGATAACAGAGTAAGGCTGACGGCGCACCGCCTCGGTGAGCTGTCCCCCTTCCTCATAGCCCACATAGCCGGGAGGGGCGCCGATGAGGCGGGAGACGGAAAACTTCTCCATATATTCGCTCATATCGATGCGCACCAGGTTCTTTTCACTGTCAAAGAGGGCCGCCGCCAGCGTCTTGGCGAGCTCCGTCTTACCCACGCCTGTCGGACCGAGGAAGAGGAACGACCCGATGGGCTTATCCGGGTCGGCGATGCCCGCCCGGGAGCGCAAGATCGCCTCGCTCACCAACCGCACCGCGTCGTCCTGACCGACGACCCGTTCATGGAGGATGTCCTCCAGGTGAAGCAGCTTCTCCCGCTCCCCCTCCATGAGCCGGGCCACAGGAATCCCCGTCCACCGCTCTACGATACGGGCGATCTCTTCTTCGGTGACCTTGTCCCGCAGGAGAGAGGCGGCCTTGCCCTCGTTGGCCGTCTCTTCGCTCTGCTCCAGTTCCTTTTGCAGAGCTGGGATGGTGCCGTATTTCAGCTCCGCCGCCTTTTCCAGGTCGTACTCCCGCTGAGCCTTTTCCAACTCGGCGTTGGCCTCGTCCAGGTCGCTTCTCAGCTTCTGTACCCGGCCGATAGCGTTCTTCTCGTTCTCCCACTGGGCCTTCTTGGCGTTAAAATCCTCCCGCGCCTCCGCCAGTTCTTTTTGCAGCTCGGCCAGACGGCTCTGAGAGAGCTTATCCGTCTCCTTTTTCAGTGCCGCTTCTTCGATCTCCCATTGGACGATCCGCCGGGAGATCACATCCAGCTCGGTGGGCATGGAGTCCATCTCCGTGCGAATGAGAGCGCAGGCCTCGTCGATGAGGTCGATGGCCTTATCAGGCAGAAAACGGTCGGTGATATAGCGGTTGGAGAGGGTCGCCGCGGCAATGATGGCCGGGTCGGTGATCTTCACCCCGTGGTAGACCTCGTAGCGCTCCTTGAGGCCGCGGAGGATGGCAATGGCGTCCTCCACTGTGGGCTCCGCCACCAAAACGGGCTGGAACCGCCGCTCCAGCGCCGCGTCCTTCTCGATATACTGGCGGTACTCATTCAGCGTGGTCGCTCCGATACAGTGCAGTTCCCCCCGGGCCAGCATGGGCTTTAAGAGGTTGCCCGCGTCCATGCTCCCCTCGGTCTTGCCTGCGCCCACGATGGTGTGGAGCTCGTCGATGAAGAGCAAAATGCGCCCTTCCGACTTCTTCACTTCGTTCAAAACGGCCTTGAGCCGTTCCTCAAACTCGCCCCGGTACTTTGCTCCGGCGATGAGCGCGCCCATGTCCAGAGAAAACACCGTCTTGTCCCGGAGAGACGCGGGCACGTCTCCCTTGACGATACGCTGGGCCAGCCCTTCGGCGATGGCGGTCTTGCCTACGCCCGGTTCACCGATGAGCACCGGGTTGTTTTTGCTCTTGCGGGAGAGGATGCGGATGACGTTGCGGATCTCGTCATCCCGCCCGATCACCGGATCGAGCTGGTTCTTGCGGGCCCGGTCCACAAGGTCCGTTCCGTACTTTTTCAGCGCGTCGTAGGTGTCCTCCGGGTTGTCCGAGGTCACCCGCTGGCTGCCCCGCAGAGCCGCCAACGCCTGCATGACCTTCTCCTTCTCCACGCCGTAGGTGCGGAAAACCTCCTTCACGCCCCCCTCGGCGGCCTCCAACAGGCCCAGCAGCAGATGCTCTACCGACACAAACTCGTCGTGCATGCTTCCGGCGCTTTTCTCCGCGGCGTTCAGGGCCTTGTCCGCCCCGGCGGAGATATACACCTTGTCCGCCTCCCGTCCGCCGCCGGACACCTTGGGCAGCTTCTCCACCTCCGCGCGCGCCGCCGCCTGGAAGGACTCCAACGTCAGGCCCATGTTGGCCAGCAGCTGGGGCACAAAGCCCCCCTCCTGCTCCACCAGCGCCAGGAGCAGGTGGCTCTGCTCGATCTGGGGATTGCCGTGCTCGATACTGATGCGCTGGGCGTTCTGAAGCGCGTCTATGGACTTCTGGGTCAATTTCTGCATGTTCATGGTCTGACCCTCCTTTCATTTGTCCTTAGTATAGTGCGCCGCAAGGAGAAATACATGAACACATTGTAAACAATTAGCACTCTCTTAAAGAGAGTGCTAATCCAGCGTCTCAGAGGCGCGGCCCGATAATCGGCGGGCGGGGCAAGCCCCGCCCCTACGAAGGAACACGTTATCATAGACAATGTAGGGGAGGGGCTTGCCCCTCCCGGGACACGGACGCAAACTCAGCCCCTCGACTCCTCAAAAATTTGCCGCATGCCCTCCACCACTTCAAAAACCATCCGTTTCCCTAATGATGTCATTGAACAGGTCGAGGTCGCCATCCGCAGAACAGGCGCATCCTTCTCCGCCTTTGTCATCGAGGCCACTCGGGTGGCGTTGGAGGATCTGGCAGAGGAAGAATAAGCTCTGAAAAGGAGGGGGTAACCCCTCCTTTTGTTGTTTAAAGACACACCGCAATGGTTCCTTCTCCACCCCTATCCCTTTTGAAGCCGCCCTTGCGTCCTTTTTGAAAAAGCGGTATACTATGAGCAAATCCTTTTGCAAGGAAGTGAACGCTATGCTCTCCCAACGCTGTGTCGACCTGGGCACCGCCCGCTCGGTGATCCGGGAGCTGTTTGAATACGGCAAGCTCCGCGCCAAGGAAGTAGGCGCGGACAAGGTCTTTGACTTTTCCATCGGCAACCCCTCCGTCCCCCCTCCCCATGAGGTGCAGGAAACGCTGGCGCGGCTGCTGACCACCGTCGATCCCCTCACCCTCCACGGCTACACCTCCGCCCAAGGGGACCTGGCCGTCCGGGAGCTGCTGGCCGCCAGCCTTTCCAAGCGGTTTGGGCACGAGTATACCGCCTCTCAGCTTTACCTCACTGTGGGCGCGGCGGCGGCGCTGTGCTGCGTGTTCCATGCCCTCACCGTCCCCGGCGACGAGTATATCCTCTTCGCTCCCTATTTCCCCGAATATACGGTGTTTATCGAAGGGGCAGGGGCCCGGGTCAATATCCTGCCGCCCCAATATCCCGACTTTCAGATCGACTTGAACGCTCTGGAGGCGGCGGTGAACGAGCACACCAAGGCGGTGCTCATCAACTCCCCCAACAACCCCTCCGGCGCGGTATATACCCCGGAGACCTTGAACGCTCTGGGCAAACTACTGGAGGATAAGTCCCGGCAATACGGCCACCCTATTTATCTGATCTCCGACGAGCCCTACCGGGAGCTGACCTATGACAGCGTGACCACCCCCTGGACGCCCGACTTCTACCGGGATACCATCGTGTGCTATTCCTACAGCAAGTCCCTCTCCCTCCCCGGCGAGCGCATAGGCTACGTGCTGGTGGGCCGGTCGGTGACGGACAGCGAAACGGTCTACGCCGCCGTGGCCGGGGCGGGACGCACCCTGGGCTATGTGAACGCTCCCTCCCTTTTTCAGCGGGTGGCGGCCGCCTGCGACGGTCTGCGCGCCGATGTGGGTGTCTACGCCGAAAACCGCCGTCTTCTCACCGAGGAGTTGGGTAAGCTGGGCTACGACACCGCTCACCCGCCCCAAGGCACGTTCTATTACTTCCTACCCACCCTGGAACCGGACGACGTAGCCTTCTGCCAACAGGCCAAGGCCCTTGACCTGCTTCTTGTCCCCGGCTCCGGCTTTGGCGCGCCGGGATATGCCCGCCTGTCCTTCTGCGTCCCTACAGACCGCATCCGGGGCGCGATCCCCGGTTTTCACGCACTGGCCCAACGATACGGGAGGTGACCCACATGGCTTTTGAAGGCTTTTCCGAGCAGACCATCGACTTTCTCTACGGCATCTTTTTTCAAAACGAGCGGCTTTGGTTCGCCGCCCACAAGGACGAGTATCTGACCCATCTCCAGCGGCCCATGAAGGCGCTGGCCGACGAGACCTTCCAGCGGCTCACCGCCCTCTATCCCCGCAAGGATCTGGTCTGCCGGGTTGCCCGGATCTACCGGGACGCCCGCCGCTGCCGGGGCATCAATTTTTACAAGGAATCCCTCTGGTTCACTCTCCAGCCTCCCGCGGAGCCGGGACAGGACTACCCCTGCTTCTGGTTTGAGCTGGGCCGGGAGACCTGGAGCTACGGTATGGGCTTTTGGATGCCCTCCGCCGCCACCATGGCCCGCCACCGCGCCGCCATCGACGCCGCGCCCCAGCAGCTGGGCCGGCTCCACGCCCGGCTGCTCACCCAGGCGGAATTTTTGCTGGAGGGGGAGCGCTACGCCCGTTTCAAGACCGGCGCACCCCCCGATCTGGCCGGGTGGTACAACATGAAGGCCTTCTCCCTCCAGCACGAGAGCATCGACGTGACCGAGACCTTTGACGGCCCCGCGCTGGTGGAGCGGCTGGTGAACGGCTTTTCCTTCCTCATGCCCTACTATGACTATTTCCTTCCTCTCTCCCAGGCGGGACAGCCCCGGCAAGTCCCCTAAACTTCCAGCAACTTTTTCCCCGCCCTGGGCAAACTACCTCTTGACTTCAACAAGAGGGAGGTGGGCCTATGGCAGCGAGATATAGAAACTGGTTTTGGCTGGGCCTGGCGGCGTTGGCCGCCGCTGTTCTGCTACTTCGCCCCCAGGAACCGCCTAAGATAGCCCAGGTAGACAGCCCCGTAGAGGTGGCCGAGGCTCAGCCCAAGCTGTTGGCCCTCACCTTTGACGACGGTCCCCGCCGCTCCACCACCTCTAAGCTACTGGAGGGGTTGGACCAGCGTGGGGTGCAGGCCACCTTTTTCCTCATCGGCAAGCAGATCGAGGGCAACGAGGACCTGATCCTCCAAATGGCGGAGGGCGGCCACCAGATCGGCGTCCACACCTTCGACCATGTGGAGCTGCGTGACCTCTCCCCCGCTGACATCCACCGCCAGCTGGACCCTACCCGTGAGGCTCTGCGCTCCCTTCTGGGTGACCGAGAATTTATTCTCCGCCCACCCTACGGCTTTGTGGATGACACCCTTCTCCAGCAGGCCGACTCCCCCATCATCCTCTGGTCGGTGGACCCGGAGGACTGGCACGACCGCGACGTCCAGCGGGAGGTGGCCCATATCGTCTCCCATGTCCAGGACGGCGACATCATTTTGATGCACGATATTTTTTCCGAAAGCGTAGACGCCGCCCTCCAGGTGGTGGACCAGCTCCGCCAGGCGGGCTACGCCTTCGTCACCGTGGACGATTTGCTGCTCTCCCGAGGCATTACGGCGGAAAACGGAGCGGTCTACCGCCACGCGCATCCCCAGTGACGACCTTTCCTCCGCCCCACTATTTTTCCTCTCTCCTGTATCCATATATCCCCCCAAAGCAAAAATTTTCTTCCATTTTCCCTTGCATTTTCATGGAAATCATGGTATGCTAATTTCTGGAAGAGAATTTCAGGGAGAGGGGGGAGTCCGATGTTTCAGGTGGGAGACAAGATCGTGCACCCCATGCACGGCGCGGGGATCGTGGATTCTATCGTCACCAAAAAGGTCAACGGGATAAAGCGGGACTACTACATCCTCAAGCTCCCTGTAGGCGGCATGGTGGTCATGATCCCCACCGCCACCTCCGACACCATCGGTGTACGCGCGGTCATCGACGCCGGTCAGGCCAACCGGGTCATCGACGCCATTCCCTCCTTGCCCATCGACATGACAGCCGGTTGGAACCAGCGGTACCGGGAGAACATGACCCACCTGAAAAGCGGCGATCTGCTGGAGGTAGCCCTGGTGGTCAAGGGACTGACCCGGCGGGACAACGACCGAGGTCTTTCCACCGGAGAGCGAAAGATGCTTCACACCGCCCGCCAGATCCTGATCTCCGAGCTGGTCATGTCTCAAAGCGCCACCTACGACGAAATGGAGCGGCGGGTCAACGCCGCCCTGGCCCAGTAAGGCCATTCCAAAAAGGAGCCGGTCCGGCTCCTTTTTTCAAATACTTTGGGAGGTTTCCTATGTCTATTCTCAGCTTCTTGCGCCGTCATAAGCCCACCGTCCCCGCCCCCCGCTGCGGCTGCGTGGTCGCCGCCGCAGGCAGCTCCACCCGCATGGGCGGCGCGGATAAGCTCTTTGCCAGCGTAGACGGTATCCCCGTGCTGGTGCGCACCCTTCAGGCCCTCTCCGCCAGCCCCTACATCCACGAGATCACCGTAGTCACCCGCCGGGACAAGCTGCTGGAGGTTGGCTCCCTTTGCCGGGGCGCGTGCCTTCCCAAGGTGACCCAGGTCATCGTAGGCGGAGACAGCCGGCTGGAGTCGGTCTATAAAGGGATCCATCAGCTCTCCGACAAGGTAAAGCTCATTGCCGTCCACGACGCGGCCCGGTGTCTGGTGCCTCGGGCGGTCATTGACGCTGCCGTCCTCACCGCCGCCCGGTGCAATGCCGCCGTCCCGGCGGTGGCGGTAAAGGACACTGTCAAGACCTTTGACGGCGAGTTCATTACCTCCACCCCGGACCGTGAGACCCTTCGGGCCGTTCAGACCCCCCAGGTGTTCCGCGCCGAGCTTTTACGCGCAGCCCTTCAAAAGGCTATGGAGGAGGGCTGGGAGGTCACCGACGACTCCTCCGCTGTGGAGCGGCTGGGGGCCACCGTACCCCTCACCCCCGGGGACGAGCGTAATATCAAGATCACCACCCCCATCGATCTCGCGGTGGCGGAGGCTATTTTGCGGGAGGATGCGCCATGAGGATCGGCCACGGCTACGACGTACATCAGCTGGCGGAGGAACGTCGGCTCATTCTGGGCGGGGTGAATATCCCTTATGAAAAGGGTCTTCTGGGCCACTCCGACGCCGACGTGCTCACCCACGCCGTTATGGACGCCCTGCTGGGCGCGCTGGCTCTGGGCGATATCGGACAGCACTTCCCCGACACCGATCCCAAATATTCCGGCGCGGACAGCTTGCAATTATTGCACCATGTGGTAGAATTGGTCCAGAGCCACGGCTGCCGGGTGGGCAATGTGGACGCCACCATCCTGGCCCAAGCCCCCAAGCTGGCCCCCCACATCCCCGCCATGCGGGAAAACTTAGCCCGGACCATGAGCGTGGATGTGTCTCAGGTCAGCGTCAAGGCTACCACCGAGGAAGGGCTTGGCTTCACCGGGAAAAAAGAGGGCATTGCCGCCCATGCAGTTACACTGCTAGTATAATGCTCGACCCGGCGGACCCGGGTCTCCGCAAATTCTTGGCGCGCCGCGCCCGCGAATTTCGCCGCCGGGGCGGCGTCCCCGCTCCCGCGGGTGCCCTCCGGACAGTCTAAAGGAGTTGTTTTCATGAAGATCACCGACATCAAGATCGACCGGGTCAAAGTACCTCTCACCGAGCCCTTTCGTATCTCTCTGGGCGTCATCACCAACGCGGAAAGCGCAGTGGTGACCATAGAGACCGACGAGGGCCTTGTGGGTTACGGCGAGGGTGCGCCCGGCGTGTTCGTTTCGGGAGAAAACCTTCCCGGTACCGCCGCCTCCATCGAGCTCATGGCCCGGGATCTGATGGGCGTAGACCCCACCGATCTGGAGAAGGTCTACTGGATCATGGACAAGGCCACCGCCCATGCCCACTGCGCCAAGACCGCCATCGACATCGCCTGCCACGACCTGCTGGGCAAGAAAGCGGGCCTGCCGGTCTACAAGCTGCTGGGCGGGCTTTCCAACACCATGGAGACCGACGTGACCATCCCCATCAACCCCCCCGAATACATGGCCCAAAAGGCCCGGGAGCGGGTGGCCCAGGGCTTTGACGTGCTCAAGGTGAAGATGGGGGTGGACGAGGCCTCCGACCTGGCCCGGATGAAGGCCATTCGGGAGGCCGTGGGCGCCAACGTGAAGATCCGGATAGACGCCAATCAGGCGTGGAGCGCCAAGGAGGCAATCAACATGATCGCCCGGCTGGACGAGTATGACCTGGAGCTGGTGGAGCAGCCTGTCAAGGCAGACGACCTGGAGGGTCTGGCGGAGGTCACCCGCGCCAGCCGCGTACCCATCATGTCCGACGAGTCCTGCTTCACCGCCAAGGACGCCCTGAAGCTCATCCGGGGCCGGTGCGTGGATATCGTCAACATCAAACTTATGAAGTGCGGCGGCCTGCGGGAGGCCCAGAAGATCAACGCCATCTGCGAGGCCGCGGGGGTCACCGTCATGCTGGGCTGTATGGCGGAGGAGACCAACATCGGCATCACCGCCGCCGCCAGCCTGGGCGCGGCCCTCAAAAATATCACCCGCGCCGACCTGGACGCCACCTTCTCTCTGGCCGACCTCCCCTTCCAGGGCGGCGTTGGCCGGGAGGTGGGCAAGGCGCTCACCCTGCCCGAGGAGCCGGGCTTCGGCTTCAAGGGCTTGAAAGCATAACACAGGAGGGATCAGCATGGAAAAGCAACTCTGCCCCGACATGAACTACTGCGGCGTGCCTCTGCCCGACGACGTCGCCGCCATGAAACACGCCGGCTTCTTTGACGACTGCCGCGCCGCCATCGCCAACTATTTGAGCGGCGATATCCCCGACTGCCTGCGCAAGCGGCTGGAGTTGGAGTTGACCCGCCTGGACTTTCTCCCCCTCTCCGAGTATCCGTACACCGACGAGGAGGCGTTGAGCCTTTTACGGGAGACCTTCCGGGATTTCAAGGATGAAGAGCTGCCCCAGTTGGTAAACAGCCGCGCCGCCGACTGGCTCTACATCAAGGGAGTCCGCCACTTCCACCGCCGCTTTATTGCCAACATACTCACCACCCGGGACGACTACGCCGCCCGTCAGCTTCACCCCGCCGCCGAGGATGAGGCCAGTGCAGCCCGCAAGGGCCGCATCAAGAGCAACATCGCCCTCATGAAGGAAAAGGGCGGCCGCGCCGCCCGCATTACTGTGAAGCAGACCTTCTCCCTCAAGCCCGAGGCGGTGGAAAACGCGCCCCTCACAGTCCATCTTCCCATCCCCAAGCCCTGCACCCACCAGTCGGACATTCGCATCCTGGAGCTGTCCCACCCCGACCTCGCCGTGGTCGCCCCCGAGGAAGCCCCCATGCGAACGGTGTGCTTCCCCGGTGCGAAAGCAGGCGACACCTTCTCGGTGACGTATAGTTATGTAAACCGTTTAGCCTATGTGGAGCCCGTCTCCGGTCAGTCCGGCGACACTCCGCTACCCGACGACGCTCTGGCCTGCCTGGGGGAGCAGACGCCCAACATTCTCTTTACCCCCTTCATGCGCCAGCTCTCTCAGGAAATTCAGGGGACAGAAACGGATCCTCTCAAAAAGGCCCGCAACGCCTATGATTTTGTGACCACCAAGGTGAAATATTCCTATATGCGGGAATACGCCGCCCTGGACACCATCTGCGACTATGCCGCTAAAAACTTGAAGGGTGACTGCGGCGTTCAGGCCATTTTGTTTATTACCCTATGCCGTCTGGCGGGGGTGCCCGCCCGGTGGCAGTCCGGCTTCGCCGCCGACCCGGCCAGCGTGGGCTGTCACGACTGGGCGCAGCTTTATGTAAATCAATATGGCTGGCTCTACGCCGACCCCTCTTACGGCGGCTCAGCCTACCGCGCCGGGGATCTGGAACGCTGGAACTACTACTTCGGCAATCTGGACATCTTCCGCACGGTGTTCAATTCCGACCTTCATCAAGAATTCCAGCCCCCCAAGGCTCATTTCCGTGCCGATCCCACCGATAACCAGCGGGGGGAGGCGGAATACCCCCACCGTGGCATTCTCCCCTTCGAGTTCCAGCACAACGAGGATATGCTGGCGTTTGAGGAATTGTAATTATGTAAACTAATTTTGAAAAATGACCCCGCAGAGCCACTCGCTCTGCGGGGTCATTTTATACCTCATCTGCAATGTTATGTAAACTTCTTAATAGGAAACGCCCTGCCAAAGCATGGCCTCGGCCACCTTCAAGAACCCGGCGATGTTCGCCCCGGCCACCAGATTGCCCGCCATACCGTAATCTGCGGCGGCCTTGGCAGCGGCGGCGTAGATGTTCACCATGATACCGTGGAGCTTTTCGTCCACCTCGTCGAAGGTCCAGGAAAGGCGCATGGAGTTCTGGCTCATCTCCAAACCGGAGGTGGCCACGCCGCCGGCGTTGGACGCCTTGGCGGGGGCGAAGAGGACCCCATGGCTCTGGAACCAGGTCACCGCCTCGGGGGTGGAGGGCATATTCGCGCCCTCGGCCACGGCAAAGCAGCCGTGCTCGGTAAGGGCCTTTGCCCCCTCCTCGTCCAGCTCGTTCTGGGTGGCACAGGGGAGGGCAATGTCACAGGGCACGGTCCAGATGCCCTTGCAGCCCTCCACATACTTGGCGGAGGGCACGTAGTCCAGGTAGGTCTTGATCCGGGCCCGCTTGACCTCCTTGATCTCCTTGATGATCTTGTAGTCGATGCCGTGCTCGTCCACGATGTACCCGTTGGAATCGCTCATAGCGATGACCTTGCCGCCCAGCTGGGTGGCCTTCTGGTTTGCGTAAATGGCCACGTTGCCGCTGCCGGAGATGACCACCCTATGGCCCTGGAAGGACTTTCCGTTGGCCTTGAGCATCTCGTCGGCAAAGTAGCAAAGGCCGTAGCCGGTGGCCTCGGTACGGGCTAGGGAGCCGCCATAGGTCAGGCCCTTGCCGGTGAGTACGCCGGTAAACTCATCGCGCAGACGCTTGTACTGGCCGAACATAAAGCCGATCTCCCGGGCGCCCACGCCAATGTCCCCGGCGGGCACATCGGTGTCCGGGCCGATGTGGCGCTGCAGCTCGGTCATGAAGGACTGGCAGAAGCGCATGACCTCGTTGTCGCTCTTGCCCTTGGGGTCGAAGTCGGAGCCGCCCTTGCCGCCGCCCATGGGC
>ERZ779633.57-NODE-57-length-55462-cov-7.541737_pt1 | contig 55462 bp, 50 predicted proteins | sample MGYA00514195_ERZ779633 | MGnify/ENA primary metagenome ERZ779633 (study PRJEB29562, sample SAMEA4376707) | mouse gut metagenome | isolation source: Cecum | study: EMG produced TPA metagenomics assembly of the A DSS colitis mouse model was used to assess the microbial...
ACGCCTGCGCCGCCAACCTGATGCGCCCCGCCATGTACGGGGCCTACCACCACATTTCCGTCATGGGCAAGGAGGACCTTCCCTGCGACCACGTCTACGACGTGGTGGGCGGGCTGTGCGAAAACAACGACAAGTTTGCCATCGACCGGGCCTTGCCGGAGATCGCCCTTGGCGACCTGCTGGTCATCCACGACAGCGGCGCCCACGGCTTTTCTATGGGCTACAACTACAACGGCAAGCTGCGCTCGGCGGAGCTGCTGTTAAAGGAAGACGGCAGCGTGAAGCTCATCCGTCGTGCCGAGACGCCGGAGGACTATTTCTCCACCATGATCTTTGAATAAGGAGAGTGCGTTATGGGCCTGTTTGACCGCTTTAAGAAAAAGCAAGTCTCCGCCCCGGCGGAGAACGCCTCCCCGAATGCTCCCCAGTCGGAGTGGCCCCAGCCTCCCGCAGCGGATACCATGTGCTTACTGCTCATGGACCGCCTTCTGGACAGTGTAGAGCCCGCCGTCGCCCTGCTCCGCTCCGCCTTTGGCGAGAACGCCGTGGGCGGCGTGGACGACAGCCATCCCAGAGTACCCGCCGTCACCGTCACCGTGGACGGTCTGGAGTTCTGGGTCTCCTATCTGCCCATGCCGGTGCCCCCCGATTCGGCAGACATTCCCACGGCGGCCAGGTACAGCTTTCTCCTCTCCGATGAGGAAAAGCAGGCTTTTATCTCCCACAAGTCCTTCTGGATGCTGGCCCAAAAGAGCGGCGGCAAGACCCTGGCGGAAAAGCGCCGGGTCTGCTGGGCCTTCTCCCGCCTCATTTCTGCCCTTATGGGGCTGGACGGCGCGGTGGGGATCAACCCCATCAACCGGGGCGGACTGCTGGTGAGCAAGCGCCACTGTCTCCAGCAACGGGAGCTGATGGAGGGCAAGTCCTGGGACAACGCCGACGGTTTCTTCCCCGTCCCTCTATGGGTGTGGGTCTACGGAACCACCGGCGACGGTGGCAAGCCTACCATCCAGACCACCGGCCTCAAGGATTTTGGTCTGCCCGAGCTGGGCTTTTTTGACCCTCAGCGGGAGGTAAAAGAGCTGCTGGATCTGCTCTACTCCATGTCCTGCCTCCAGATCACCGGGAAACAGCTCTACCGCAATATGGCCCTGGTGCCCCTGGACGAGAAGACCGAGGTGGTCTGCAAGCAGGACGGCGAGACCCTGTTCTTCATCGGAGCATAAGAAATGGAATTCTCCACCGTAACTGTAAAAGGGCGGTTTGCCCCCTCCCCCAGCGGACGGATGCATCTGGGCAACCTCTTCTCCTTTCTCCTGGCCTGGCTCTCCGCCCGCTCTCAGGACGGTAAAATGGTCCTCCGGGTGGAGGACCTGGACCCGGTGCGCTGTCAGCCCTCGTACGCCTGGCAGCTGATGGAGGACCTGGAGTGGCTGGGTCTGGACTGGGACGAGGGAGGCGAAAGCCCCTCCACCTGGCAGTCCAACCGGGGAGGGCTCTATGCCGCCGCCTTCGAGAAGCTGTCGGCTATGGGTCTCACCTACCCTTGCTTTTGCTCCCGCATCCAGCGGCTCAATGAGGCCCCCCATGTCCACGAAGTCTCCCCCTCCTGTCCCTGTGCCGCACTGACAACGGCAGAAGCGGTGGAGCGGATAAAAGAGAAAGCGCCCAGCTACCGGGTCCGGGTCCCCCGAAAAACCATTTCCTTTTCCGACGGTCTTCAAGGGAAATACAGCCAGGACCTCTGGACCGAGTGCGGCGACTTTCCCATCAAGCGCGCCGACGGAGCCTGGGCCTATCAGCTGGCCGTGGTGGTGGATGACGCCGCCATGGGCGTCACCGAGGTGGTGCGGGGCCGGGACCTGCTCTCTTCCACTCCCCGGCAGCTCTTTCTCTATGAGGCCCTGGGGCTGGAGGTCCCCGTATTTTATCACGTCCCTCTCCTCCTGGCCCCTGATGGCCGCCGTCTGGCCAAGCGGGACGCCGACCTGGACATGGGTGCCCTGCGGCGAAGGTACTCCCCCGAGGCTCTGGTGGGTCTTCTGGCCCAGATGGCGGGACAGCAGGAGACACCCGAGCCGGTGTCCGCCGCCCAGCTTGCCCGGCGCTTTGACCGGGCCAAAGTCCCCCACGAGGATATCCCGGTCACCGCGGATCTGATGAAATAAAAAGAACGTCCACCCGAAAAGCTCGGATGGACGTTCTTTCTTCTTTGCTTTACCGTAAAGCCCACAGCACCTTGGCCGCCTCGCCCCGGCTCATGGGTGCGGTGACCTTCAGGGTGCCGTCGCCGTAGCCGTTGACAATGCCCTGGCCCACCAGGCTGCGGACGTAGCTCTCGGCCCAGGCTGGCACCTCGCTCCCATCGCTGAAGCCGTCCAGCTCCGCTTCGGGATAGCCCTTCATCTGGGTGCGGCCCAGGATGGTCATCACCTCGCAGCGGCTGACCCCGGACAGGGGGTGGAGATAGAGCACCCCGCCATCCAGGCTGCCCTGGATGACCCCCCGCTGGTACATGGCCTTCACCGGAGCCAAGGCCCACTCCGGGACATCTCCCAGGTCGGCGAAGGGCAGCTCCACGTCCTCATACTGGCTGAGGTCAAGTCCCATCCACCGGGCCACCAGGGTAAAGAACTCCGCCCGCGTAATGTTGGAGTTGGGCTGGAAGTAGACCTGGTCGCCGTCGGCCACGCCGTAGGTGATACCCTGCTCAAAGAGGTATCCGGCATAGGGCTGGGCCCAGTGGTCCACCATATCCGCGAACTCTACCACGGCCTCGTTGGGAATGTCGTAGGAAGCCCGGCCCACGTTGCCGCTGATGTCCACAGCCGTCACCGTGACCCGATGGCTGCCCAGAGTCAGCTCGGGCAGGGTGGCCTTAAAGGTGTTGGCCGCGGCATTCCACTCGCCGGAGATCATGGCCCCGTCATACTGGATCATCACCGCGCCCGCGGCAATGGTCCGGTCCACATCGTCGCTGATGGTGGCGGTAAGCTGAGTTCCGTCGGTAACCTCAATGACGATCTGCGGCGGCGTCAGGTCCTCCCGCTCCTCATTGGCGGTGGTGAGCTGATCCAGCCAGATCGTGCCGGTGCGCTCCTCGCCGCCACCGTAGAGGAAGATCAGCTGCTTCAACGTATCACAGCCCTCGGGCAGCGGGACAAGCACGTGCTTCCAGCCGGTAAAGCCCAGGCCGCAGAGAGGCACCGATTCCTCGGCGTCTGGCCCGGTGAAGTGGGCAATGAGACTATCCATGGAACCGTTGCCATAGACCCACAGTCCCATATATTTTTCCCCTGCCGGGATAGAGATGTTGGCGCTCAAGCCGCTCCAACCGCTCTCCCCGGTATCATAGTCCACCCGGAGGCTCTGTCGGCCCACGCGCACATGGGTCAGGTCAGGATCGGGGATCGCCCCCACCAACTCGGTGGAGGTAAAGAGGGTATCCTCCTTCTCCATGTCCTCCAGGAGCAAAATATGGCCCGCTACATTCACCGGGATGGTCTGGGTGTGATCCCCGGCGGTGACGGTGATCTCTCCCGAGGCGGTCTTGTCCCCGGCAGTAAAGGCCCCGTCTGGGGCAATGACGCCGACAGCCTCATCGCAGGCCCAAAGGTAGTTCTCGTCCCTGGACTGGAGAGGCAGATTGCGCCAGAATGCCTCGGAGCGAAGGGAGACCTCCTCCCCCGGGTCCAGCGTCAGGTTCAGCACCAAGCCCCCGGTGGTCTCGTTTGTCACCTCAATAGCGTCAGGAGTTCGGATGGTAGTGAGAGTAGCCTGCCCGGTCAACTCTCCCTGGCGGGCGGTGAGAGTGGTGACGGCATCCTCCGTCCCGGCCTGGAAGGCTCCGCCCTCCACGATGCTGCCGCCGCCCTGGGCTTCATATTCCACGTTGGAGGCGGCGCCAAGAAGGCGGTAGCCGGTGTCCACCCGGTAGCTCACCAGGGGCAGAATGGCCCCAGACAGCAGCAGAGCGTCTCCAGGCTCGACCTGCAAATAGGACGGCTCCCCGGTCCCCTCCAGTTCGGTGGTCAAAAAGACAGCGCTGGTATTCCGGCGTTGAACACCGTCGGAGGGCTTGTTCAAAACGCCAAAGGAATTGTCCAGCGTCCCAGTGGCTCCCAGAGTGGTGGAGCCGCCGCCGTCCAGCCCCACCGCGTCCACGCAGCCCAACTCGGCCAGCCGCAGGGCGATCTGCTCACAGGTGGCTCCCACGCTGTACTTGGGCTGACGCCCGTCCAGAGTATAAAAAACTACATCGCCGTTTTCCTTCACGCCGATGGCGGTACGGGGGCTGGTCTGGCCGCCGTTGTTGTCCTCCAGCCCTTGGCCCAGCTGGCCGTTCTCCAGCAAGCGAAACAGTCCGCCTATGCTCTCAGTGACCTCCTCCCACCGCCTGTCCTCGGTAGTCAGGTCGATGAGGACCTCATCCCCCGGCTGAAGAGAGCGGAGCATATTCAACGTTCCCTCATCATCCTTGCCGTTCATGGTGAGCACGAACATCCCCTCGGGGATGGGATTGGCCCCGGCAGCCTCGGAGACATAGTCCACCTCGCAGCGTACCCGGCTGCCCACCCGAAGCTCTTGTGAAAGAAGAAGCTCCCGCCCCAGTCCAGTATCTTCAGCGGAAAGGGTCTCCCCCAGCCGTTCATCCTCCACGGGCTTCAAAAACACGTCCACGCCGGGAGCGGTATTCTGGGTGTTGGCTCCAAAATCCCCGGTGAGCAGGGTCAGGCCGCCGCCGTCCTCATTGCGGATCTGGCGGACCTTGTTGATCCCGCCAAAAACTGTCACCCGCTCGCCCTGCATGACGGCGGAGACGTTGAGATAGGGCGTGCCCACAAACGCGGTGCCGTCTGCGCGGAAGCCTATGGCGGGATGATAGGACGAAGAGGATCGGACCACGCCCTCCGTCACCACCAGACCCAAAGGCTCCCCGGTGGCGGGAACATAGAAGTCGCCGTTGACGCCGCCCACCACCCGTTTGCCTGCTTCCTCCAGGCTTTTGGCCATATCGGATAGGGTGTAGCGGTTCAGGAGGGCGTCTCCATAGACCACCGTAGGCCGGACGCTCTCGTTGGGGGTATAGGTAAAAAAGCGCTCGGTCCGCAGGTCGGAGTATGTATCGCTCCAGAAATAGCTCCGGGTCAGAGTGGTCCCCTCGGACAAAATGGACGTCCCAGCATGTAGATCATGGCCCAGGGCGTCGGAGGCCAGGGCAGCCTGTCCCAAAAGCAGCGACAGGGCAAGCCCCGCCGCGGTCAGTTTTTTCAAAGGGTTTCTCATGGTTCCTCCTTGGGGTGGTGTGCAATACTGTCACGCTTCGCAAAGGTCTGGTCGCTCGGTGCTGTCTCGCAGACCTCTGCTCTACACTTCTTTCATCATAACACAAGCGCCGGACGGTGTAAACCGTCCGGCGGCTGTTTCCAGATGTTGTTTATTTCTCCTTGCCTTCGAGCGGCTCCGTCATGTCCCGGCGGGCGGTAACCTTCAGCTTGGGCAACACACTTTGAAGGCTGGCGGCCTCCTGCACGCCCAACAGGTCGCCAATAAGCTGGTTGGACACCAAAAAGCCCTTGGGGGTCAGATACCACCGCCGGTCCTTCCGCATTGCCCAGCCCTGGCGTTCATATTCTTCCAGCTTTTGCTCCAGAGGGTCGAAGTTCATGGAGTACTCCCGGCGATACTCCCACTCCTCAATGCCCCGCACCGTCCGTAACCGGAGCATCAAATACTCCCCTCCCCGCTCCCGGTGAGGGATGAGCTGATCCTCATCCACAATGGCTCCCCCGCTCAAAACGCCGGCAATATACGCATCCAGGTCCCGGACAAAGGAATACCGCCGGGAACCGAAGTCGGAATGAGCGCCGGGGCCAAAGCCAATATAGGGCTTGCCCATCCAATATTTCAGGTTATGCCGGGACTGAAAGCCCGGCTTTGCGAAGTTGGATATCTCATATTGGGGATAGCCCGCCTGGGCCAGTCTCTCCACCGTCCAAAGATACATATCCGCCTGGAGGTCGTCGCCGGGAAGGGACTCCCCACGGGAGACCCGCCCGTCCAGAGGCGTGCCCGCTTCCACCTTGAGACCGTAACAGGAAAGATGCTCCGGCTCCAGCTTCAACGCTTCCTCCACACTTTTGCGCCAGCTATCCATACTCTGACCGGGGAGGCCGTAGATCAGGTCCAGGGACAGGTTCTTCAGCTTCGCCTTCCGGACGGCCTTCACCGCTTCCACCACCTGGGAAAAGTCATGGAGCCGGTGGACGGCATGAAGCTCTCCGTCACAGGCCGACTGCATCCCCAGGCTCAGCCGGTTCACCCCGGCCCGACGGACTGCCTTTAAAAAGTCCAGGTCGGCGCTCTCCGGGTTTGCCTCACAGGTGATCTCTGCGTCACGGGTCAGGTCCAGGCAGTGGCGAAGCTCCTTTAGAAGAGTCGTCATCCGCTTGGCCCCGAATACACTGGGGGTGCCGCCGCCAATGTAGACCGTGTCCACCTGCCACCCCTTGGCCAGTGGGGCGGTCTCCTTGATATGGGCGGTAAGCGCCTTCAGATAGTCATCCATGGTCCCCTCCCGGCCAGGGAGAGAATAGAAGTCGCAGTAATCGCATTTTGCCCGGCAAAACGGAATGTGGATATAGACTCCTAACTTTTCGCCCATGACCTTCCCCCCTTGTCATAATTGGGAACCTGGCTTTTTATAATGGTATGACCACGGAAAGGCAAAGCGCTTGTCCGTAACTTCTGTTGATAAGAATGATTATACAATATTTCTCTTTGCTTGGAAAGCCCCCAGAAAAAGTTTTCTTCCCTTTTTGCTCATTTTATTGTATAAATTATACAATGCTTCTCTGTGTTAAAGTGTACTTTTTAATAGATTTGACAATTCTTTCCTGTTGTGGTATGATATCAGCGTTTTTTGGCGCCCCGCCCCGACCAGTTTCGATCCGGCCCAGGCGAGGCACGTCGGTTGGGAAAGGAGGTAAACGTATGGATAAGAATGATCCCAGATACGGCAGCTTTGTTCAGATCCTCCGGGAGGAGTTGGTCCCCGCCATGGGCTGTACCGAACCCATCGCCTTGGCCTATGGCGCCGCTAAGGCTCGTGACGTCCTGGGCTGTCTGCCTGACAAGGTCAAGGTGGAGGCCAGCGGCAACATCATTAAGAATGTCAAGAGCGTGGTGGTCCCCAACACCGACGGACTTAAGGGTATCGAAGCCGCCACAGCGGCGGGCATCGTGGCCGGTAAGTCAGAGAAGATCCTGGAGGTCATCTCCTCCGTTACGGACGCCGAGAAGGCCGCCATCCGCAAGTACATGGACGGTCATGAGATCAAGGTCCTCCCCGCTGAGAGCGATGCGATCTTTGACATTATCATCACCCTTTCAGCCGGGACGGACTGCGTCAAGCTCCGCATCAAGGACTACCATACCAACATCGTATACATCGAGAAAAACGGCCATGTCCTCCTGGACAGCGGCGAGATCACTCAGGCGGGAGCCGCCCAGGGCCTTACGGACCGCTCCTGTATGTCGGTGGAAGCCATCGTGGACTTTGTGGAGACTATGGACGTTGATGACGTTCGGGAGCTGGTGGAGCGTCAGGTGGAGTACAACTACGCCATTGCCACCGAGGGCATGACCAATCCGTGGGGCGCCAACGTAGGCAAGGTCATGAAAAACCACCTGGGCACCGACGTCCAGACCCGCGCCCGGTACATGGCCGCGGCGGGTTCCGACGCCCGTATGAGCGGGTGCGAGATGCCGGTCATCATCATCTCCGGCAGCGGCAATCAGGGCATTACCGCCTCGGTCCCCGTGGTGGAATTTGCCCGGGAATTGGGCACGGACCATGACACTATGCTCCGTGCTGTCACCCTCAGCGATCTGCTGGCCACCCACATGAAGACAGGCATTGGCCGCCTCAGCGCCTATTGCGGTGCGGTGTGCGCCGGCTGCGCAGCCGGTGGGGCCATCTGTTGGCTCAATGGCGGCGGCATAAAGGAGATCTCTGATACCCTGACCAATGCCTTGGCCACCGTTTCCGGCATGATCTGCGACGGAGCCAAGCCCTCCTGCGCGGCGAAGATTTCCGCCGCGGTGGGCGCCGGTATCCTGGGCTGGAGCATGACCCGTGACGGCCAGGCTTTTCTGGGCGGCGACGGCATCGTGGGCAAAAGTGTGGAAAACACCATCGTCAATGTGGGCCGTCTGGGCCGGGTCGGTATGCGGGAGACCGACAAGACCATCCTTCGTATCATGACCGACCAGCCCGATCCTGTGTAAATCGGGCTGTGAATGTCAAAGCACCATCAAATCGTCAGTGAGAAGAAAAAAGGAGGAACTGTTCTATGGCTTCTGAGAAGAAAGGTATGAGCCTGCCCCTCAAGTTGCTCATCGGCATCGTGATCGGCATTATCGCCGGTATCCTGTGCAGCAATTTTGAGCTGAAGCAGGTCATGACCATCGTGGTCACGCTCAAGTATGTGCTCAACCAGCTTATCATGTTCTGCGTCCCCCTGATCGTCATCGGCTTTATTGCTCCCTCCATTACCAAAATGGGATCCAACGCCACCAAGATGCTGCTGGTGGCCATTGCCATTGCCTACATCAGCACTGTGCTTGCCACCACCATGTCCATGGTCGCCGGCTATCTGCTGGTCCCCGTCCTCCCCATTGCTTCCTCTATGGAGGGCTTGAAGGATCTGCCCGACGTGGCCTTCCAGCTGGACATTCCCCAGATCATGCCCGTGATGAGCGCCCTGGTCTTCTCCGTCCTCATCGGCCTGGCCGCCGTTTGGACCCGCGCCAAGACCATCACCACCGTGCTTCAGGAGTTCCAGAACATCGTTTTGAGCGTCGTAAAGAAGATCGTGATCCCCATTCTACCCTTCTTTATCGCCCTCACCTTCTGCGGTCTCAGCTATGACGGCACCATCACCAAGCAGTTCCCCGCTTTCCTGTTGGCCATCGTCATCGTCATGGCCGGTCACTACGTCTGGATGGCCATCCTCTATGGCGTTGCTGGCGCCTACTCCGGCCACAACTGCATTGAGGTGGTGAAGCACTATGGCCCCGCCTATCTGACCGCCGTTGGCACCATGTCCTCCGCCGCCACCCTGGCTGTGGCCCTGGAGTGCGCCCGCAAGAGTAAGGTCCTTCGCTCCGACATGGTGGAGTTCGGCATTCCCCTGTTCGCCAACATCCACCTGTGCGGCTCCGCCCTGACCGAGACCTTCTTCGTTATGATCGTCTCCAAGGTCCTCTACGGTCAACTGCCCAACGTCGGCAATATGATCCTGTTCATTTTGCTCCTGGGCATTTTCGCCATTGGCGCCCCCGGCGTCCCCGGCGGCACTGTCATGGCCTCCCTGGGCCTCATCACCGGCGTTCTGAACTTCAATGGCGACGGCACTGCCCTGATGCTGGCCATCTTTGCCCTTCAGGACAGCTTCGGCACCGCCTGCAACGTCACCGGCGACGGCGCCCTGACCCTGTTCCTCACCGGCTATGCCGAGAAGCACGGCATCAAGGAGGAGAAGATCGCCGCCATCGACCTTTGATCCTTCCATCGAACTTTTGGAACCTGCAAACAAAGAGAGCGGCCCCCACGGGGCCGCTCTCTTTCTCTGTCTCCTAGGGCTTAACTCATGCACCAAACAGTTCCGCTGTCTTTTTCATCCGCTGGGCGATCTTTACCCCGAAGGGGCAGCGGCTCTCGCAGTTCTGGCAGCCGATGCACGCGCCGGCGCGCTGCTCCAGGGCCAGGTAATGTTCTCTCACTGCGGCGGGAACTTCAGGCTGCATGGTTGCCAGGTCGTAGTATTTGTTCACCATGGCGATGTCGATCTTCACCGGGCAGGGCTTGCAATGTCCGCAATAGGTGCACTCGCCCTGGGCAAAGGTATGGCGGGGGGCGCTTGCCAGGACGCCGGCGTAATCCCGCTCCTCCGGGGAGGCGCTTTCATACGCCACGGCCTGCTCTACCTGCTCCGGGGTATCATATCCGGCCAAAACCGAGGCCACTGCCGGACGGGTCAGACAGTAGTGGATGCACTGTACCGGCGTCAGCGCCACGCCGAAGGGAGAACGCTTTTCGTCAAACAACCGCCCACCAGCGTAAGGCTTCATCACAGTAATACCCACATCATTCTGCTCACACAGCTTATAAAGCTCCCCACGGCTGGGATCGATACCGCCCAAATCGGCGCGGTAGTTCTCCCAGGCAAAATAGGTATCCAGGTCATCGGTAGAGGGGTGCATGTCAAAGGCGGGGTTGACGCTGAAGAGTATCATCTCCACGATCCCGCTCTCCGCCGCCCGCTTTGCCATATCCGGGTTATGGGTGCTCATACCGATGTGCCGGATCTTGCCAGTCTCCTTCAGCTCCTTCACATACTGGAGATAGGCTCCGCTAGTAGCGGCCTCCCAGTCACTCTCAGAGTCAACAAAGTGGATCATGCCCAGGTCGATGTAGTCGGTCTGAAGCCGCTCCAGCAGGTCGGCAAAGGCCGTGCGGCACCTGTCCACATCCCTGGTACGGACATACTGTCCGCCCTGCCAAGTAGAGCCGATATGCCCCTGGATATACCAGCGCTCCCGTCTGCCCGAGAGCGCCTTTCCGATATTGGAGCGCACCTTCGGCTCGGACATCCAGCAGTCCAGGATATTGATCCCCAGTGCGTCGGCCCGGTCAATAATGGCTTTGCACTCCTCCTCGTTATGACGCTCCAGCCACTCCCCGCCAAAGCCGATCTCGCTCACCATCAGGTTTGTTTTCCCCAGTCTGCGATACTGCATGGTATCCCCCCTGTTTCTTATAGCTGTCTGGCGCTTGATGTAATGACACGTTCAAATTCTACATGGAAAATAAGCCGCCGTCAAGCCGTCCCTCCTTCCCGGTTGACTTCCCCCAGGTTCTGTGATACCTTTTTCTTATTACGGAAAGGGGGGTGGCAGCAACGCGGTATCTGGAATTCCCTGTATCCCCCGGCGAGGAGGGCAAGCGGGTGGACGCCCTCCTCCGCTCCCACGGTCTGTCTACCTCTGCCATCCGCCGCTCCAAGCACCGGGAGCGGGGGCTGCTGGTGGACGGCGAAGACATCTATACCAGCTATCTCCTCCACGCCGGACAGACGGTGGCCATCCTCTGCGATGACCGAACCGGCTCGGACATCGTCCCCTTTGATGGTTCGGTGAATATCGTCTATGAGGATGGCGACCTGCTGGTGGTGGACAAACCCGCCGGACTTACCGTCCATCCCTGCGCCGGAAACTGGGAGGATTCCCTGGGTGCCCGGCTGGTGTGTTACTATCAAAAAATCGGCCTTCAGGCCGACTTCCACCCAGTCCATCGGCTAGACAAGGGCACCTCGGGGCTGATGGTAGTGGCCAAGCACCCCGCCGCCCAGCATGCTCTCACTGCCGCCCTCCACGACCGCGGCTTTCTCCGGGAGTACCTGGCGGTGTGTGAGGGTCTCCCCTCCCCAGCCGTTGGGGTGGTGGACGCCCCCCTGGGGCGGACGGAGGAGTCTTATATCCGCCAGTGCGTCCGCCCGGACGGCAAGCCCGCCCGGACCCACTATGAGGTGGTGGAACACAATGCCCACTTCTCCCTGCTCCGGCTACGGCTGGAGACTGGACGGACCCACCAGATCCGGGTGCATATGGCCTATCTGGGCCATCCCCTGGCCGGGGATTTTCTCTATGGCACCGAGGACCCCGACCTCATTTCCCGCCCCGCCCTCCACTCCCACCGCCTGGAGCTGAAGCAGCCTTTCACCGGGGAGGAACTGTCTTTTACCTCTCCTTTGCCGAAGGATATGACAAAGCTGATAAGGTGATGCCCCTGGTCATCCGCCAAGGCGTATTGTAGGGGCGCATACTATGCGCCCGCGGACGGCTAATAGCCGCCCCTACAAAGCGATCAAAAAACCGCCTTTCCATGATTCGGAAAGGCGGTCCTTTTTTCTCTTATTCCGCCGTGTCCAGGTGGGCCAGGCGCACCCACTTTCCACTCTTCCAGCGGAGCACGCACAAAATACCCCGCAGGGTCAGATCCATGGCCATGGCCCCCCACACCCCGCTGAGGCCCCAGTGGAAGCCCAGCACGAAGAGGCAAGCAAAAGGCACCCGGACGCCCCACATACAGAAAAGACCGATGAACATGGGGAATCGCACATCGTTGGCGCCGTGGAGGGCATTGGTGAGAATAATGCTCAGGGCAAAGAACGGCTCAGCAAAGGCCACCGTCCGCAGGGCCAGAGACGCCTCATAGACCACCTGGGCGTCGGAGTTGAAGATGGAGGCCAGAGGTGGGGCGAATACAAAGAGCACCGTCCCTGTCACCAGGCAGAGAAGAAATCCCAAGGCTCCGGTAAGGGTGCCGTAGGCTCTGGCGTCATCCTTGTTCCCCGCCCCCACCGCCTGTCCCACCAGGGCCACGGCAGCGTAGCCGATACCGTAGGCGGGCAGATAGCAAAAGCCCTCGGCGGTGGTGGCCACATGGTTGGCGGCCATGGCCGCCGTGGTAAGGGCGTGGCCCACCAGAGCAGTGGTGGCGATCTGGCCCAGGTTCACCGCTGCCCGCTCCAGGGCCGAGGGCAATCCCAAAAAGGCCGCCCGGCGGACGATGGCAGCGTCGGGAGACAACCCCTCCCGCAAGGAGGTCTGATACCCGCTCTGCCGGAAAGCGGCCCAGGCCGCCCAAAGCCCCGCAGCCGTGATGGAGACGCTGGTGGCAACAGCGGCCCCCTCCACTCCCCAGCCCAGTCCGGGGATAATGTGGCCGTGCCAGGTGCGGGTGGGGTAGATAAAGAAGAAATTCAAAACCACGTTAAGCAGGTTGGTGGCAGTGTTAAAGAGCAGCGGCGTCTTGGTATTGCCCATGCACCGCAGCGTAGCTGAAAAGATAGTAAGCAAGGCGTTGAAGAGAAGGGACGCACTGTAAATACGCATATAACCGATGGCGTGGGGCAGCACCTCAGGCTTCGCACCCATCCAAAAGGGAAGGTACCCGCTGAGAAGCTCGTACAGGCCACAGGCGATGGCTCCGCAGACCAGGGCGGCCAGAAATGCCTGCCGGATGACCACCCGCACCCGCTCCCGGTCCCCCGCTCCGATGGCGTTGGAGACCTGGACGGAGTAGCCCACCCCCACGCCGATGAGCAGGCCGTGAATGAGCCAGATGGGTGGACCGTTCACCGACACGGCGGCGGAACCCACCTCGCCCATGACCCCCACCATGGCGGTATCCACATAGCTCACCATGGTCCCAAGCACCTGCTCGATGATGGCGGGCCAGCTCAACGCCCACATCCGCCGCAGCCGGGGCTTTTCCTGTTGTATGTTCGTCAAGATGGACAAAGTCCCTCACCTCCCATGCGGCGCATATAAATGTGGGCGGATACTATCCGCCCCTATATCAGACGCCTGTCAGGTCAAACTCGGGCACATACTCTTCGCTGGCTGCCGCCCCGTCCTGGGTATACCCCGGCAGATCCAGGGCGGCCATGTATTCCTGAGCGGCTTTGACCTCGCTTTTTCGCAGCCGCCTGTTGATCTCGGGATACTCCCCTGCCCGGCCCAGGGGAACATACTGGCTCATCAGGGAAAAATAAACGCTCCCCCTTGGAAATTCCGACGCCACCCAGTCCATTACCGCCTTAGCCTCGCTGACCCCACCAGGAAGAAGCAAATGGCGGATGATGACCCCTCTCTGGAGGATGCCCCCATCATCAAAGACACAGGGACCGGTCTGGCGAAACATCTCCCGGATGGCGGCAGTAGCCATCTTCGGATAGTCCGGGGCGGCGGAGTAACGGCGGGCGCGCTCTGAGTCTAAGTATTTCAAATCTGGGAGGTAGACCTGCACCTTCCCCTCCAGCTTCCTAAGGGTCTCCACCGATTCATATCCCCCGGTGTTCCACACCACGGGCACGGTCAGAGGCTCGTCCAGCGCCTGGAGCAGAATGTGAGCGAAATGGGTCGGAGTCACCAGGTTGATATTGTGGGCGCCCTGGTCGATCAGCCCGTGAAATATCTCCCGCAGCCTCTCCACACTCACGCTCTTTCCAATGCCCTTCTGGCTGATGGAGCTATTTTGGCAGAAGACGCAGCGGAGATTACAGCCAGAAAAAAACACCGTACCTGAACCTCTGACGCCGGAGATCGGCGGCTCCTCCCAGAAGTGGAGGGCGGCCCGGGCCACCACCGCTGTCTCGGGCATGGCACATACCCCGGCGGGCACATCGGGCAGCCGCTGGGCGCCGCAGCGGCGGGGACATTGGGTGCAGAGCATGGCCCCGCCTCCTCTCTGGCATGTATTTCCCGCAATGAGAAAAAAGCGCCGCGTTGCGGCGCTTTTTCTTTGCGTGAGTTGGGTTTTCGCTTACTCGCCGAAGTTGCTGTCGATAAGCGCCACCAGGGCCTCCACAGCCTCTTTCTCGTCAGCGCCGTCGGCGATAAGGTTAATGGCGGTACCCTTGACGATGCCCAGAGACAGAACGCCCAGCAGACTCTTGGCGTTTACCCGGCGCTCATCCTTCTCCACCCAGATGGAGCTTTTGAACTCGTTGGCCTTCTGAATGAAGAACGTGGCCGGACGGGCGTGCAGGCCCACCTGGTTGTTCACGATAGCTTCTTTCACATACATGGCCTTTCCCCTCCTCAAAACAACATTACCGAGTGTACCTTTAGAATACCAAATCCAGGGCCTTCCCGTCAATGGCATTTTCCACCAAGATAACGCCTTCGCCGACGTTGCTTTCCCACTACTTTACCGAAGTTCCGCCACCGTCACACCGTCCTCTCCCTCCCCGTAATGTCCGGGGCGGAAGCTCTTCACATAGGCGCTGCGCTTCAGGTGCTCCCGCACCCGCTGGCGGACCGCCCCAGTGCCCTTGCCGTGGATGATCCGCACCTGCTGCAGCTTACCCATAACGGCCTGGTCCAGGAAACGGTCCAGTTCCATCACCGCCTCGTCGCCTGTCATCCCCCGCAGGTCCACCTCGGGAGATGCTCCCAGCATGCGCAAAGTATGGGTGGCCCGTTGGACGATTTTTTTGGCCGACTTTTCCGTCTCCCCCTCCGTCACCCGCACCTCATCCTGGGTGGCAGTGAGCTTCAAAATACCCGCCTGTAATTGCAAAGTACCGTCTTTCTTCACATCCAGCACATCGGCGTAGGTCCCCGGCATCTTTACAAGCTCCACCCGATCTCCCTTTTTCGCGGGCCGGGTAGGGGGTGGTACAGGAACGGCGGCGGGGGCGCCCAGGGCGTCGTCGGCCTCGTTAAGGCGGCGGCGAAGCTGCGAGCGCGCGTCATTGATCCTCTGGGCGTCCTGCTCGGCCCTGCTCTGCTTGCGCATGTGATCCAGTTCCTTAAAGGTCTCATCGGCGGCCCTGCGGGCCTCCTCGATGATCTCCCGGGCCTCAGCCTTGGCCTTTTCCACCGCCTTGGCCCTCTCCTTTTCCAGCGCGTCCCGGTAGGTCTTGGCCTGGGAACGGTACTCCTCGGTCTCCCGGCGGGCCAGTCTGGCCTGCTCCTTCTCCTTCTCCATCTCCTGACGCTGAACGTCCAGCTGTGTGAGAACGTCCTCAAAGCGGACGTTCTCAGCGCTCACTCTTCTGGCGGCGGCGTCAATGATATGACCGGGCAATCCCAGATGCCGGGAGATGGCAAAGGCGTTGGATTTGCCGGGGATGCCGATAAGCAACTTATAGGTGGGCGCCAGGGTCTCCACGTTGAACTCACAGGAGGCGTTCTCCACCCCGGGGGTGGTCATGGCATAGACCTTCAGCTCGGCATAGTGGGTGGTGGCGCACACCAGGGCCCCCAGAGACCGGGTCTCCTCGATGACGGCTGCCGCCAGGGCAGCTCCCTCCACCGGGTCGGTGCCCGCCCCCAGCTCGTCAAAGAGCACCAGGACGTCATCGTCGGTCTCGCTCAGGATACTTACAATGTTGGTCATATGGGAAGAGAAGGTGGACAGGCTCTGGGCAATAGACTGCTCGTCGCCGATGTCGGCGAGGACCCGGCGGAAGACCCGCATCCGGCTTTCCCCTGCCGCCGGGATGTGCAGCCCGCACTGGGCCATAAGCACCAGCAGCCCCATAGTCTTCAACGTCACCGTCTTGCCGCCGGTGTTGGGGCCGGTGATGACCAGGGTGTCAAAGCCCTCCCCCAGCCACAGGTCGTTGCGCACCGCCGTGTCCTTATCCAGCAAGGGGTGTCTTGCCCGCTCAAAGCGCAGCCCCTTCTCCACGATGGCGGGGGCCATACCCCCCTGGCGCAGGGACAGTCCCGCCTTGGCAAAGATCACGTCCAGCATGATAAGGAAGCTGTAATCCTGGGCGATATCCTCTCTATGGGCGGCGCACTCGGCGGAAAGCTCGGCCAGGATACGCTCGATCTCCTTCTTCTCCTTAGCCTCCAGCTCCCGCAACTCGTTGTTGGCTTTGACGACCCCCATAGGCTCAATAAAGAAGGTGCCGCCGCTGGAGGAGAGGTCGTGGACCAAGCCGGGGACCTCATTCTTGAACTCCGACTTCACCGGCACCACATAGCGGCCATTGCGCTGGGTGATGATGGACTCCTGTAAATACTTCGACTGATTGGAGGAGAGCAGCCGCTGCAATATTTCCCGCACCTTCCCCGCCGTGGCGCGCTTGTGGCGGCGGATGTCGGCAAGCTCCGGGCTGGCCGCGTCGGCGATTTCCTCCTCGGAGAGAATGGAGCCGGTGATCCTCTCCTCCAGATACTTATTAGCGGTGAGGCCCCGGAACAGAACGTCCAGCGGGGTCTTTTTGTCTCCGCTCCCGGCAGCGTACTCCATACAGCTTCTGGCGCAGCGAAGCACTGCGGCGATGTCCAGCAGCTCACGGGTGTTCAGCGCGCCGCCCATGTCGGCGCGTTGAAGGGAGTGGGCCACCGGCTTCACTCCACCGAAATAGGGCGCGCCCCGAAGAGAGACCATATCCACTGCGGCGGAGGTCTCACTGAGGGCACGTTTTACGTCGTCGGCGTCGGTAAAGGGCCGCAGGGCGCGGCAGCGCTCCTTGCCCTCCTCGGTCACAGCCTCGGTGGCAAGGAGCTCCAGCACCTTGGGAAGCTCCAGGGTCTCCATGGATTTTTCAAATAACTCGTCTTTCATAAAATACCTCAATTACAGAAACAGGCTCCCCACCTGATAGATGAGAAAGCTCACCATGTAGGCCACCGCCACCTGGAAGCACACCGAAAAGGCCGTCCACTTCCAGCTTCCCGACTCCCGGCGGATGACGCCGATGGTGGCGGCGCAGGGCACATAGAGCAGGCAGAAGGTCATCACGCAATAGGCATTCAGCGGCCCAAAGCCCATGGCGGCGAGGCTCCCCCGCACAGCGGCCATACCGGCGGCAGAGTTGATGTTGTTCACCCCGAAGAGGATGGCGGTGGAGGACACCACCACCTCCTTGGCGGAGATCCCGGCAATGAGTGCCACAGCAATAGGCCAAAAGCCCAGTCCCGCAGGGGCCAGAACAGGGGCGATGGCCTTACCGATGATGGCGCCGAAGGATCCCTCCATGGCGGAAGTATATCCGCCGGGGCCAAAATTCAGAACGAACCACAGCACGATAGAGGCTACGAAGATGACCGTACCCGCTTTGGTGAGATAATCCTTCACCTTCTCCCATACATAGACCGCCACGGTGCGCCCCGAGGGCATTTTGTATTCCGGCAGCTCGATGAGCAGGTCGTTGGGTTCCACGCCCTTCTTATTCTCCCCCAGCCGGATGGCCAACGCCACCAGCAGCCCCACCAGGATACCCAGCAGATACATGGAGAAGGCGGCCACCATGGCCTTATCTCCAAAGAACATGTCGGAAAAAAGAATGTATACGGGAAGCCGGGCTGAGCAGGACATGAAGGGCGTCACCAGCATGGTCTTCAGTCGGTCACGGCGGTTTTCCAGGGCACGGGAGGCCATGATGGCAGGCACAGTGCAGCCAAAGCCCAGCACCATGGGCAAAAACGCCCGGCCGGAGAGGCCCAGCTTGCTCATGATGCCGTCCATCACATAGGCCACCCGGGCCATGTAGCCTGTGTCCTCCAGGAAGGCCAGGGCCAGGAAAAGAATAAAAATGTTGGGCAAAAAGGTGAGAATACCGCCTACCCCGGCGATAACGCCGTCCACGATAAGGGCAATGAGCAGCTCCCCTGCCCCCAGAGAAACAAGGCCGCTTCGGACAAGCTCGGAAAAGGCCCCCACCGCCAATTCAAAGTAGCCCGCCAAAAAGTCGCCCACGGTAAAGGTGAGGAAAAAGACCACGGCCATAATGCCCAGGAAGATGGGCAGCCCCCAAACGGGGTGGGTCAGTACCTGGTCCACCCGCTCGGTGAGGGCGGCTTTCTCCTCCCGGTGGACCAGCACCTCCTCCATGACCTCCTCGATAAAGTCATACTTCTGGTTGATGATGTCCGTCTCGTAGTTCTTGTCCAAAATGTCGGGCAGAGACACCGGGTACTTTTCCGCGATCTCCCCGTCGGCCTCCAGCAGCTTGACGGCATGCCAGCGGAGGGACCTGCCGGTAAGCTCCGGCCACTTGCGATTCAAAGCTTCCGAAATGGCGTCAATGCGAAACTCCATCAGCTCATCATAGACCATGACGTATTGGCTGTGCTTATCCACCGGGCCGCTCCCGCCTCTGCCGTGCCACTCGTGCTCATGGATGATGGGGTCCCGGTGATCGCTCCCGGCATGGTGGGCAGCGGCGTGCATCAGTACGGTGAGACCCGTCCGCTTCCGGGCGGAGACCGGGATCACGGGCACACCCAGCATCTCTGGCAGTCGATGCAGGTCGATCTCCATGCCACGCTTTTCCACGATATCCATCATATTGAGGGCCACTACCACCGGCTTGCCCAGCTCCAGGAGCTGAAGGGTAAGGTAGAGATTGCGCTCCAGGGCGGAGGCGTCCACCACGTCGATGATAACGTCCACCTCGTCGGAGAGGATGAATTGCCGGGAGACCTGCTCCTCCATGGTGTAGCTGGTGAGGGAGTATGTACCCGGTAGGTCCACCAGGCGGATATTCAGATCATGATCCTTCAGCGTGCCCTCTACCCGCTCCACCGTCACACCCGGCCAGTTGGCCACCTTCAGGTTGGCCCCGGTGTAAGCGTTGAAAAGGGTGGTCTTGCCGCAGTTGGGATTGCCAATAAAGGCCACTGTCAATTCCTTTTTTGTGCCCATCTCACAGCACCTCTATCTTCGTGGTAATGCCCCGGCCCAGGGCGAACCGGGTCCCCCGCACCTTCAACACCAGAATACCCCGGCTCTTGTTCTCCAGCACTGAGACCTTGGTACCCAAGGTCATGCCCAGGGCCTCCAGCCGGTGCTCCACCGCCTGGGGAAGGCTCAGCGCAGCCACGGTATATTCTTCTCCGGGCCTGCCTTTGTCCAACGTCATATGTATTCGACCTCTCTTAGGATACTTCCGCCATGATATACCACTGTATACGCCGCTTGTCAAGCGGCAGCTTTGCTTGCTCTTGTCAACCCAAGCGAATGCTCTTGTAAAAATCCAGCGTCCGAAACCCCCGCTCCAGCTGGGTCAGGAGGAAGCCTTCGCACACGCCGGAGAATACTCCGGCGCTCTCCGGGGGTAAGGTGAAAGAAAACAGACGCTTGGGGTCCCCGTAAACAATGTGCCGCAGAGCGGCCAGAGTAGGCCCATCCACCGGCAGGGACACCCCGTCCTCCTCCAAAGCTCCCCGACAGGAGGCACAGTGGAGCACGCCCTCATTAAGATTCAGCCGCGGTCCCTCCGGCCCAGGCTTGCCACAGACAGCACAGCCATCCAGGAGCGGCTCGTATCCAATCAGGCAGCACAGCTTCATCTCAAAGGCTCCTTTGACCAGAGCCAGAGGTTTTCCCAGTTTATCCAGGGCATAGAGGGAGTTAAGTACCAGGCTCAGCAGACCGGGGGTCTCCACCCCCTCCTCCGCCACCGCCTCCGCCGCCTCGGCGAAGTAGGAGCCAAGAGACAGCTTCTCCAGATCCTCCCGCACCCCCCGGAACTCATTGAGGGTATTGGCCTCCTTGAGAGAAAGCCGCTCCTGAAAGTCAAAGAGGGTCATTTCGGAGTAGACCAGCAACTGCCCCGCCGCCGACAGCGAGTTGTTCTTCCGGCGGCAACCGGGGGCCTTCACCGTGCGCTTTCCCTCTCCCTCGGCCAGGACGGTCAATATTTTGTCGCTCTCCTTGTAGTTGACCTCCCGGAGGACCAGTCCCCGGGTAACGAAGTGGGCCATGCAGGGCCGACCTCCTTTTCCCGCAGCGAGCGGTAGAGATTGTACGCCTCCGGCAAGCCGGTGGTCTGAAACAGGTCCCAGGCGTTTTCCGCGGTCATGGTCAAGCCCCCTCACAGTTTTATGAGTAGCTTGACCATGGCCGCAGTGAAATATCAATGGTAAATTTTAATCGTCCCGGTAACCCATGGTGTGGACAAAGTTCAAATTATCTCGCCAGTTTTCTTTTACCTTCACCCAGGTCTGAAGAAATATCTTGGTCCCCATGAACCGCTCCATGTCCTCCCGTGCCAGGGTGGATATTTTTTTCAGCATGGCGCCCTTTTTGCCAATGATGATGCCTTTGTGGCTCTCCTTCTCACAGTAGATGGTGGCGTCGCACTCGACGACCTCGTCATCCCGCTCGATAAACCGGGTCAGCTCCACCGCCGTGCCGTGGGGAACCTCCTTATCCAGGCACAGCAGCAGCTTCTCCCGTATGATCTCCCCGCAGACCTGCCGCTCGGGTTGGTCGGTGACCATCCCCTCGGGAAAGAGCCAGGGGCCTTCCGGGAGATACCCCTCCAGCAGACCGAGAAGCTCAGAGACTCCGTCCCCCTCCTTGGCGGAGATGGGCAGCACGGCGGCAAATTCCCCCACGGAGGCGTAGGCAGCGATGACCGCCAGGAGCTTTTCCTTCTCCACCGTGTCGATCTTATTGATGCCCAGAATGGTGGGGATATGCCGCTTTTTCAGCTCTTCTATCAACTCGGCCTCAGGTCCCCCCACATTGGCAATGGGTTCCACCAGCAGCAGAGCGGCGTCCACGTCGCTGACGCTCTGGTGGACTACTCCCACCATGTAATCTCCCAACCGGGTGCGGGCGGTGTGAAGGCCGGGAGTGTCCAGGAAAACAAACTGGTCGCTCCCCCGGCACACCACGGCGGCAATGCGGTTGCGGGTGGTCTGGGGCTTGTTGGAGACGATGGCGATCTTCTCCCCCACCAGAGCGTTGGTGAGGGTGGACTTGCCCACGTTGGGCCGGCCCACGATGGCGATCATCCCGGCCCTTGTCTTTTGTGTTGACATAGGTGATTCTCCTTTGATTGGGAGCTATTGTATGTAGTATTCGTCCTCTTCCCACTTCGCGGGATTCGTGTCGATGTATTGCCAAATACGGAGATAGTCAGCCTCATTGCGGATGATGTGGTCGTAGAAGCCCCGTTGCCACAGCGGCTTTCCAGGTGTCCCCCGCACCAGGTTGATTTTCCTGGCAGAAAATGTCTTGAATTGGCGCATTGCTTCCGAAAGGGATGTCCGGGCGGGTTTAGAACCCGCCCCTACGCAACCATTTTCTAATATGATAACACCATGAAAATGGTTGGGCATTACTATAAATTTATCCATACGGATCCCCGTTGTATGGGCAGGTAGTTCCAGCCATGTTTGTGCGACAAGGTCCCCCAATGAGTTCGTAGGGGCGGGTTCCAAACCCGCCCGTCCCCCGTCCCAAAACAGCCGTTCCCGTCCCTGCACACACACCGTCACAAAATAGCACCCTGCACCGCTGTAGTCATATCCCCTCAGCCGCAAGGGTCTTCTCTCCAGCAAGCTCATCTCCCCATGCCCAGCATGGCCAGGATGGCCTCCTCCCTCTCCCGCATCTGGGCCTTCATCGGCCCGTCGTCCATGTGATCGTAACCCAGAAGATGGAGCACCGAGTGGACCGCCAGATAGGCCGCCTCCCGCCGGGGGCCATGACCGTACTCCTCCCCCTGGGCGCAGATCCGCTCCAGGTTCAGCACCATATCTCCCAAAGGCACCAGCCCCGAGCCGGGGTCGGCATCCTTTGCCGAGGGCTTGTCCCCCGGCTTCAGGTCGAACATGGGAAAGCTGAGCACATCGGTGGGGGCATCCACCCCCCGCTGCTCCAGGTTGATGGCATGGATACCCTCATTACCGGTGAGAAGCACATCCACCTCGCAGGGTACATCCACCCCCTCCGCGTCCAGGGCGGCGGAAATGACCCCCCGAAGCAGCTCCTCCAGTTCGGCGGTATCCTCCTCCGTCTCCACGGAAAGGATGACCCGGTGGCCCATTCCCCCGTCCATCTCCCGCCGGTGGGTGCGGCCCGCCAGATAATCCATGGACACACCGAACAGGTCGGCGATCTGCACCAGGTTGGCAAAGTTGGGGGTGTTCCCATCAGCCTCCAACCGCTGATAGTTTCGATAGGCGATGGACAGCTTCTCCGCTGTTTCCTGCTGTGTCCAGCCTTTTTCCTTCCGCAATCCCCGCAGTCTCTCATTAAAAATCATTTTTCTCCCCTCACCCGTTGACACGCATCCTCTTATCGTGTTTCGGCTTTCTTACTTCCCGCAGCCTTTTCCGCCGGAACTGTTGACCTCCCGGTTATCGGTGCGGCCTGCCATGTAGTCCATGGACACACCGAAGAGATCGGCGATCTGCACCAGGTTGGCAAAGTTGGGGGTACTCCCATCAGCCTCCAGGCGCTGATAGTGTCGGTAGTTAAGGCCCAGGGCCTCCGCCGTCTGCATCTGCGTCATCTTTCTCTCTTGCCGAAGCATTTTCAGCCGCTCATTAAAAATCATTTTTACACTTCCCTATTGACACGTACATTTTAGACGTGTATAATCATAACGTACAAAGATGTACGTTTCAAGGAGGCTATTCTATGGCAGAACCCATTCCCGAAGTGATCGACTATCTGTACAACTATTTCGTCACCGAGCCCAACCCGAAATTCTGGCCATCCTACATCCAGAGCAAACCCATACTGGCCCACGGCATGTGGTCGTTCTACCAGGGGCTTCTGCTGGGCCTACAGCTGGCCGACGCCTGCCGGGAGCAGTAAACGCCGTTACTTCCCGCCGTCCGGGGCGGCGGACTTCCAGAGCTGATAGTAAGTAACGATGTACAGGATGATGACAACAAAGGCGGCGATGAGCCACACCAGAGCCATCATCGGGTTGACCAGTCCCAGCACATAGGCGGCGATGACAGTCCCCGCCAGGGCGTACCAGATCACCCGGAAGCGCTGCACCAGAGCGCTACCCCAGCCCTGCTCCTCTGCCTGCTCCCTGGCCCAGACCACCAGGCGATAGGTGTTGAGCAGCTGGAGGATGCTCCCGATGGGAAACGTCATACCGTAGCCGAAGATCGCCGCTCCCCAGACCACCGCCATAATGACGGCGGAGGCCACCGCGATGGTGCGGCTGGCATTGAGGCTGGGACACTCATAGCCCTCGTCCAGACCCAGGAAAATAAGGATATAGCCCACAAATTCCGGCAAAATATTGACAGTCTGGATATGGAAATTAAAGAAAAGAAAGATCAGGCCGATAAATATTTTTTTCATTTTTTCTCCTCCCTCTTATCCCTTGATCTGCTTCACGTCACTGAGCCGGATGAGCAGCTCCCGCTGGTTCCACTTGCCCTCGTTACGGAGAACGTGCGCCCACTCCTCATCGGCGTCCAGCACCTTGCAGGGACTTCCCCCATCCTGATAGAGTGTCACCATTACCGTCTGCCCTACCTTCTGCCGGAGCTGGTTCCCCAGCGAGTCCATCCCCCCGGGGCGGATGTTGTTCTCCCGCAGGGTACGCTCCAGCCGCTTCACCTTAGACAGCGAATAAATGCCCAGCAAAAAACCGAGTAATCCGAAAGTCTCCATCAATCCTTACCCCCCTCCGGGAGAATGGTGATGGTGCGAATGGATGACAGGGGGATGAGCCGCCTGTCCCGCTTCTCCCCTTTTTTATCCTTTACGAACTCCACATTGGCCCAGCCGCCGTCAAAATCCAAGATCTGGCACCAGCGGCAGCCCACGGTGTTCTCTTCCTCATAGAAGCTGAGCAGGAGTCTTTTCCCCACCGCCGCCTGGAGCAGCCGGGTCACCGGGGAAGGGGGCGCTTCGCCCTCCCTCTCCGCCACTCCCAACAGATAGTCGCAGCTTACCCCGAACAGGGTCGCCATGCGGACGATCTTGTCGGTCTCAGGGTAGGCCGTGTCGCTCTCCCAGCGGGAGACCGCTTGACGGGTCACGCCCAGCTTTTCCGCCAGCTGCTCCTGGGTCAGGTTTCGGTTTCGTCTCTCCCGGGCCAGTCTCGAGCCTATACTCATTCTGCACCTCATATCATAGCCCCCGTTGGGGCTGGAATGGGGAAAAGTATAGAGGACTTGTCCCATTTTGCCCAGGGCCTTGGGGTTTCTAAATGCAACCTTTCGGTTGCGTTCTCATTTTTTCTTCCGCTTGGCCTCGTCTTGTTCATAGGCGGCGATGATCCTCTGTACAATGACGTGGCGCACCACGTCGGAGCCGGTGAGGCGGCAGATGGCGATGTCCTCCACCTTGTCCAGCACCCGCATGGCCTCCTTCAGTCCGCTGACCTGCTCGTTGGGCAGGTCGATCTGGGTGATGTCGCCGGTGATGACGATCTTGCTTCCAAAGCCCATTCTGGTAAGGAACATCTTCATCTGCTCCCGGCTGGTGTTCTGGGCCTCGTCCAGAATGATGAAGCTGTCATCCAGGGTGCGCCCCCGCATATAGGCCAGGGGGGCCACCTCGATATTCCCCCGCTCCAGATACTTTTGGTAGGTCTCCGCCCCCAGCATTTCAAAAAGGGCGTCATAGAGGGGCCGGAGGTATGGATCCACCTTACTCTGGAGGTCGCCGGGGAGAAAACCCAGCCGCTCCCCCGCCTCCACGGCGGGCCGGGTGAGGATGATGCGGTTGACCTCTCCCGCCCGGAAGGCGGCCACGGCGGCAGCTACCGCCAGGTAGGTCTTGCCTGTACCGGCGGGGCCAATGCCCAGGGTCACCAGGTTCTTGCGAATGGCGTCCACATACTTCTTCTGGCCCAGGGTCTTGGACTTGATGGGCTTACCCTTGGCAGTGACACAGATGACGTCGTTGGAGAACTGGCCGATCTTGTCCTCGTTGCCCGCTTTCACCAGGTTCAGGATGTAGCGCACATTCTGCTCGGTGATGCTCTCCCCCCGGCCGATGAGCTTCAAAAGCCCCTTCAGGGCCTTGACGGCAAAGATGACCTTCTCCCCGTCCTCCCCGGCGATCTTCAGCACACCGTCCCGGTTGACCACCGTCACGTCCAGGTCCCTTTCGATGAGCTTGACGTTCTCGTCCATAGAGCCAAAGAGGTTGACGGTCTCCTCCAAACGCTCTACGCTGATGCTCTGTTCTATCAAGTCAGTCTCTCCTTTGTATCATATATCCTCTAGGAAGCGGGGACAAACCGTCCCAGCTCCTCCCTGCATTCAGCGGTAAGGGTAACGGTGAGCAGCCCATCCCTCTCCTGGGCGGAAAAGCTGTGGCTCAGCTCCTCCCCGCTCTCCCCCAGCAAAGCGTGGAGCCGCTGGAGGAGTTGGACCTCCAGCATAGCCTGGGCCGCGACAGCGTCAATGGTCACACTCTGGGTCTCATAGGAGCGGAGGGTCTCCCGGCCCAGCGCCGCCGGCAGCGCACCCACCCCAGGAAGGGTAAGCTCCCATACGTTGCTTATTTTATCATATCTTCCATATGAAATTCCACTGTTTTGGAAAAAATTGACCCTTCGCCCTAAAATCGACAGCCACCAGCGGGTGGTCTTCTCCCCATCATAGGTCTTTACCGCCGCTGTTAGGGGGATCGACGCCTCAATGGTCCGCCAGGTTCGTCCCTCCACCTTGCCCATGGCCCGAACCGCCATCCACTCAATGGGAAGCTCACTATATTGAGGTGGGTCGATCTGTACGCTTCCCCGAATGAGCGTCTCTCCCGGCATGACGATGCTCCCTTTTGCCACCGCCGGGTCCCCTGACCACACCTCCATGCGCTCGACCAGGCCGGGGGCTTTCGCCACAATGTCCCCCAGGGTCTTCTTATCCAGCAGCTCCGGCTTTTTGATTCTCTCCCGTACCACCACCTGGGCCCGGATGCCGTGGAGATTTACCGTCATCCAGGACAGGTCCTCCAGCCGGATCAGGGCCTCGTTGGTCATCTCCCGCACGGGGAGGGATGGTCCATAGACGCCGGGGCGAAGTCCCTGGCGGCGCAGCTCCGAGAGGATGATCTGGCTGGGTACCGACTCGTTGCCCTCCACCTCGATCACCAATACGAACCGGGACAGGACACATACCGCCGCCAACGCCAGGGCCAGGCCCGTGAGAAAGGCATAGCGCTTTTTAAAGCCCAGGAGAAATGGAGGCATTCCTTTTTTCCCCCGCTGGCGGATGGTGCAGCCTGTCCGCTCCGCCAGTTCCTCCAGCCCCTTGCGGTCTGTCCAGGCCACGGTAAGGCGGAGGGTGCGGCTGTCGGGCTGCTCCACGCCCCAAAAGGCCACCCCACGCTGGGCGCACAGGTTCAGAAATCGCTCAGGAAAGGCGCCCACCACCTCCAGCTTTACGCTTCCCCGCAGCAGATTTACCATTTGACTAACCGCCATGGGCCATCCCCCCCTATGTCAGTTCCACTACTGTTACCGTTCCCGTGATGAGCAGCTCCGAGGCGTTCATAGCCTTCAATTCCAAGCCGCTGCCCATGATTTTTACAATGACCTTGCCTCCGCTGATGATGATTTCCTCCCGGCCATAGGCCAGGATGCCCCGGTGGTTCTCCATCCGCAGCTCATGGCGGCCCACCAACTCTACCCTGGGCAGCCCCGCCGCCTGGCCGGGGATATCCAGGGCTTGGGCCGTCCACTCCAAAAGGCCGTCTTTCCGTTCTTTTCGCTCCATAAAAACGCCCTCCCATTCCCGCTGTGGAAGCACTGAATCAATCAACGCACACAGATTGTCAGCAAAATTTTTCGTCTGATAAGGCAAAAAACCGTAGGAATCCTGACGGATTTCAAGGTTTTTTAACACAGTCAAACGGAAAATTGGGCGGCAAGATGTGTTCGGGGATCGATTCAGTGGTTCCATATGTATATGCGGTCAGGGAGGGCGGTATGAGGCCCCCATTACAGCAGTTTCTTCAGCTTTTCCACCGTATTGTCCTTGGGGTGCTCCAACAAATGAAGGGCCAATTTTTTTTGGGCGGCGCTGATGGCGGGTCCGTTGAGACCCAACTCCATCAAGTCCTGGGCGGTCAGGGCCAGCATGGGGATAAGCTTAGCCTCCGGGTGCTCCACCGCCCGGCGAAGCCTCCGCTCTACCGGCAAAGCGGTAATGGGGAAGCCCGTAGCATAGCAAAAACCCTGCCAGCGCTCTTCTGCCGTGGCAGGAAGGGCTGCCAGGCTCGAAAGGCCGAACTCCCTGGGGAACTCATAAAGGTGCGCCAGCAGTCCCAGAGAGATCATTTCTCCCACCATTTCCGGGCGGGGGGAAAGCAGGGTCTTCTCCATCTCCGCCTTGATCCGTTCCCGGGAGACCTTAGCGGTCAAAGGCGCATTCCTCCTCATGGCGGCACGGGTACCTTCCTCGATCTCAAAGCCCAGCTGGGCAGCGAAGCGTACGCCCCGGAGCATCCGCAGAGCGTCCTCAGAGAAGCGGCGGTCCGCTTCTCCTACGCAGCGGATGATCTTGCTCCTCAGGTCCTTCCGGCCACCAAGAGGGTCGATGACCTCTCCGTCGGAGTCCATTGCCATGGCGTTGACGGTAAAATCCCGGCGGCGCAGGTCTTCCAGCAGCCCCGCGTCAAAGCTGACGCTGTCGGGATGGCGGGCGTCGGCATAGTCCCCGTCCCGGCGGAAGGTAGTGATCTCTACGTTTCCGTCCTCTGTGGGAATGGTAACGGTACCATGGACGATGCCGGTAGGAACGGCTCGGGGAAAAAGGGCCATCACCGCTTCGGGGTGGGCGGCGGTGCAGATATCTACATCTCCTGGTTCCCGGCCCAGCAGCACATCCCGGACACAGCCCCCCACCGGATAGGCGGCATAGCCCGCGCTCTTCAATCTCTCCAGGCACTCCCGAGCTCCGGCAGATAGCTTTTTCCAGGTCATTTTCCTCCCCCCTCACCACAAATAAGTATAACACCTTGCGCGTCGGCGTACAATGTTCTTGCCAATTTATTCCCGGTGGTCTATAATGGTTTTGAATATAGCCTTTCCGGGCCGCTTTTGCCCCTTTCCACATAAAATCTTATAAAAAGGTCGTGTGCCTATGGCTCACCTTGATATTTCCTCTTATCTGACCCCTAACTGCCGCACCCACCTGGTGGGGATCGGCGGCGTATCTATGGCTCCTCTGGCCGAAGTGCTCCACGGCATGGGGATGACCATCACCGGCTCCGACGTCCGGGAGAGCGGTACAGTCGCGCATCTGCGTTCCCTGGGCATTGAGGTCCATATCGGCCACAGCGCCGAAAACCTGGGGGACGCCCAGCTGGTCATCCGCACCGCCGCCGCCCATGATGACAACCCCGAAATTTCCGGCGCCCGTGCCCGTGGCATCCCGGTCTTTGAGCGTGCCCAGGCCTGGGGCGAGATCATGAAGCATTACAAAAACGCCCTGTGTGTCTCAGGCACTCACGGAAAAACCACCACCACCAGCATGTGTACCCACATCATCATGGCCGCCGACATGGACCCCACGGTGATGATCGGCGGCACTCTGCCCCTGCTGGGGGCTGGCCACCGGGTAGGCCATGGGGAGACCATCATTCTGGAGAGCTGCGAGTACTGCAACTCCTTCCTCTCCTTCTTCCCCACCATCGCCGTCATCCTCAATGTAGACGCCGACCACCTGGACTTCTTTAAGGACCTGGAGGACGTGGAGCACTCCTTCCGGGCCTTTGCCGACCTGGTACCGGAGGACACCGGACTCATCATCGCCAACCGGGACGACGAAAACACCATGACCACCCTCAAGGGGGAGACCCGGCCTCTGCGCACCTTTGGTCTCAGCGAGGGCGACGTTCACGCCGATAACCTGTCCTACGACCACGGTCTGCCCACCTTTGACATCATCTGCCAGGACAAGACCGTGGCCACCGTAAAGCTCCAGATCCCCGGCGAGCACAACGTCCGCAACGCTCTGGCGGCAGCGGCAGCCTGTCTCTCCCTGGGCGTTCCCGCCCAGGCGGTAGAGCGGGGCCTCCGGGCCTTCCGGGGCGCGGGGCGGCGGTTTGAAAAGAAGGGGACGATCAACGGTGCCGACGTCTACGACGACTACGCCCACCACCCCAGCGAGGTCCAGGCCCTGCTGAGCATGGCCATGGGCCTGGGCTACCGGCGGGTCATCTGTGCCTTCCAGCCCCACACCTACTCCCGGACAAAGGCCCTCTTTGACGAGTTTGTCCAGGTCCTCTCCCAGCCCGACGTGACCCTGCTGGCGGAGATCTTTGCCGCCCGGGAGGACAACGACCTGGGGATCTCCTCCAAGGACCTGTGCCAGCACATCCCCGGCAGCGAGTATTTCCCCACCCTGAAGGCCCTCACCGCCCGGCTGCGGGAGCTGGCCCAGCCGGGAGACCTGATCCTCACCGTAGGCGCGGGAGACATCTACACTGTAGGCGAAAACCTGGTAAAGAGTGAATAAATAACTTCAAAAAGCCCCGCCCAGTGGGCGGGGCTTTTTCTGTCCATTTATCCTTAACCGTTGAGCTGCTTGCGGCGGGAGAGGTTGATGGTGCCGTCCTGCATCCCATCCAGGCTCTCCAGGCTCTTACCGGTGCCGTAGGCCACACAGGAGATGGCGTCGTCGGCCACATGGGTCTCGATGCCGGTGCGGGACTCGATGAGCTTGTCAAAGCCCTGCACCAGAGAGCCGCCGCCCGTCATGACGATGCCGTTATTGGAAATGTCGGCCACCAGCTCGGGAGGCGTACGCTCCAGGACGGAGTGGATGGCCTCCAGAATGCGGGTGGAGGGCTCCTCAAAGGCTTCGATCATCTCGCTGGAGGTGACGGTGAAGACCTGGGGCAGGCCGGTCATCAGGCTGCGGCCCTTGATCTCCACGCTCTTCTCCTCCTCCGGGGGGAAGACGCAGCCGATCTGCATCTTCAGCTCCTCGGCGGTGCGCTCACCCACCAGCACGTTGTGCTTGCGGCGGATATACTTGATGACCGCCTCGTCGAACTGGTCGCCGGCGATCTTGATGGAGGTGGACTCCACGATGCCGCTGAGGGAGATGACGGCAATGTCGGAGGTGCCGCCGCCAATGTCCACTACCATGTGACCGTCGGGCTTGGAGATGTCGATACCCGCGCCGATGGCGGCGGCTACCGGCTCCTCAATGAGGTAGACCCGGCGGGCGCCGGCCTGGATGCCCGCGTCGATGACGGCGCGCTCCTCCACCTCAGTAATCCCCGAGGGAACGCAGATAATGATACGGGGCTTAAAGAGGCGGAAAGTAGTGACCTTGCGGATAAACTCCTTGAGCATCCGCTCGGTCATATCGTAATCGGAGATAACACCCTCCCGCAGGGGGCGAATAGCAACGATGTTGCCGGGGGTACGGCCCAGCATCTGTTGGGCGTCGGTGCCCACCTTCAGGAGCTTGCCGGTATTCTTGTCGATGGCCACCACCGAAGGCTCCCGGAGGACCACTCCCTTACCCTTGACATAGACCAGGATGGACGCGGTGCCCAGATCGATACCGATATCTTTACTAAACATACTCATTACCTGCTCTCATATATTTGACCTCGCCCGGCTATTGTTGCCGGAGGGCTTGGATTTTACACCAAGATCAGCGTCAGGAGACCATTATAGCCGATTTCTCCCGGCTTTTCAACCATTCAACGGGAAAAAAGCCAAAAAGTTACTTCTCCGCCCTCGCCAACGTGGTACAGACCACTGCCTCCGCCCCCGCCAGACGCAGGGTCCTGGCGCACTCCGAGAGGGTGGCCCCGGTAGTGAGGACGTCGTCCACCAAAAGCACCCGCTTGTCCCGGAATGCCTCTGCATCGACAGCGGTATATGCTCCCAGTAGATTGGTCCGTCGGGCCTCCCTGCCGTCCAGGCCCGACTGGGCCGGGCGGTGCTCCTTTTGCAGCGTCCGTACCACAGGAAGTCCTAACTCCTTCCCCACCTTCTCCGCCAGCAGCCGGGCCTGGTCATAGCCCCGCTCCCGCAGCCGCTTTTTTGACAGCGGCGGCCAGGAGACCAGGTCGGCGGTGAGGTCGTGGTCTTTTACACATTGGGCAATGAGTAGACCAAATGCTACGCTCCGGGCAGACCTGCCGTGAAATTTGAAGGCGTGGACGCCCTTCTTTACCCGCTCGTCATACTCCGCCACCGAGACACAGCCCCCGGTCAGCTCTATCTTCCGTTCCCCCACCGTCCCGGTGAGCCAGGGCAGTCCGTTCTGACATTCCGGGCACAGCAACTGCCCCTTCTCCAGCAGCTTGCCGCAGAAGGGGCACTTGGGCGGGTAGAGAAGGTCAAGAATGGCTTCAGGAAAGGACATTTTCAATGTCCTTGTCGGTAATGGGGCCATGCTCTTTCTCGAATTCACGGATACAGGTCTGCATTAGGTAATACACCTGACCGTTTAAGGTGCGCCCCTCATATTCGGCAATATAGGCCATCTTACCATGCACCTCCGGCACAACCCGGAGCCCAATACATTTCACGCGTTTTGTCGGCATACATTATCCCTCCATTTAAAAATAATGTATGCAATTTCTTGCTGTTTATGTGCATAATGCGTTTTAATATAACGCACTATATTTGCCACTGTGGCAAAATGCCCCCAAGGGCCTTTTCCACCACTATGGTGGAAACATTAGAGAACTCTTTGCCATAAAGAACGCAAAAAAGCCCTTCCGCCCCTGCCGGCGGAAAACTGATATTGATATTATTAATTAAATACTATTCCTCCGCCAGTCTGGCCCGGAGGCCGGAATACCGTTTGGTCTGCCTGTCGTTGGCCGTCATCCTGGCGATGACCCCTTCATCCCCCACGATGACCAACAGCTCCCTGGCCCGGGTGATGGCGGTATACAGTACCCCACGGGTCAGCAGCCGGGGGGCGGAATCCAGCGCCGTCAGGATCACCGCCCGGTACTCGCTGCCCTGAGACTTGTGGACGGTGACGGCATAGGCCGGCTCCAGTTCCCCCAGCATATCGGGGGCATAGTCCACAATGTGGCCGTCAAAATCCACCGTCACCAGCTCCCGCTGGGCGTCGACCTTCAAAACGTGGCCGATATCTCCGTTAAAAACTCCCATACCCATCTCCAGGCCATCCGGGGTCTTCCAAAGGATATCGTAGTTGTTCTTCACCTGCATGACCCGGTCTCCCTCGCGGAAGATATAGGGGCCGTATGCCCTTTCCCCCTTCCCTTCGGCATGGGGATTCACCGCCGCCTGGATGGCCTTGTTGAGGCTGGCGGTCCCTCCCACTCTTTTTCGGGTGGGAGAGAGCACCTGTATCTGGTGGGACGGGATGCCCATATTCTCCGGCAGCCGTTTTCCTACCAGCTCCACAATGGTCTCCTCCGCCATGGCCGGATCGGGGCGGCGGAGGAAAAACACATCCTGACTGCTGTCGTTGCGAAGCTCCGGTGGAATACCCTCATTGACCTGATGGGCCGAGCGGATGATGGCGCTCTGAGCGGCCTGGCGAAAAACTTCTGTCAACCTGACCGTGGGTACCCTGCCGCTGCGGATCAGGTCAGAGAGAAGATTCCCCGCCCCTACGGAAGGAAGCTGGTCCGGGTCTCCCACCAGCACCAGGCGGCAGTCATCCCGCAGGGCGTCCAGAAGAGCGGACATAAGTATTATGTCAACCATAGAGGTCTCATCCACAATAACGGCGTCGGCGTCCAGGGGGGAATCGGCGTTATGAGCAAAGACCAACTGCCCCGTCTTGGTATCAAAGCGGGTCTCCAACAGACGGTGGATGGTAGTTCCCTCAGCGCCGCAGACCTCCCCCAGCCGTTTGGCGGCCCGGCCCGTGGGGGCGGCCAGAGCAGTCTTCAGTTCCATGGCTTCAAAGAGGGAGAGCACCGCCCGAAGGGTCGTGGTCTTGCCGGTACCGGGACCGCCGGTGAGAAGGATGACCTGCCGCTGGGCGGCCAGCTCCACCGCCCTGCGCTGCTGGGGGGCATAGGCGATGCCCTGGGCCTTTTCAATTCCCCCGATAAGCTTGTCCAGCCCCTCGGGGGAACGTATCTCGCTGTCACTCATGGTCCGGATACGGCGGGCCACATTGCTTTCCGCCTCCCAGAGGGGGGAGAGATAGCACGCCTCCTCTCCCGCCACTGCCTCCTCCACCACCTCGCCCTCTTCTATGAGGGCGGCAAGGGCATCCTCCACGATCTCCACGTCGCCGATCCCCAACAGAGCGGCGGCGGTGGAAAGCAGCTTGCCCCGGGGCAAAAAGGTATGTCCGTTGTCCAAATTGTGGCGCAAAACAAAGGCCACTCCGGCCACCGCCCTCCGGGGGTGGTCGTCGGCGAAGCCCAGGTCCAGGGCCAGAGTATCAGCCATCCCGAAATCCAATCCCAGCTCGCCGTCGGTAAGGATGTAGGGGTCTTCCCGGAGCCGATCCAGCGCCCCGTTCCCATAGCGCCGGTAAAGGGGCATACTCAAGGCCGGGGGCAGAGAATGGGCAGCAAGAAAATCCAGCAGCCGCCGCATTCCCATTTGAAGGCGGAAATGCTCCCCCATACTGATTGCGGTCTTCTTGGTAATGCCCTTGATCTTGGCCAGCCGCTCCGGCTCATTTTCCAGCACATCCAAGGCGTCAGCGCCGAACTCCTCCACCATGCGGCGAGCGGTGGCGATACCGATGCCCTTCACCGCCCCGGAGGAGAGGTAATCAAAGACCGCCTTCTCCCCGGTGGGCATGCCCCGGCGGGCCGCCTCGGCCTTGAACTGAGTCCCGTAGGTGGCGTGGCGGGTCCAGCTTCCCTGGGCGGAGAGGGTCTCGCCGGGGGACACGCCGGGGATGCAGCCCACCACCGTCACCGGCTCTTCCTCTCCCACATCCAGGCGGAGGACAGTGTAGCCGTTCTCCTGGTTCTGATAGACCACCGCCTCCACAGTGCCCTCCAGGCTATTCCATTCCTCCGGCATATACTCACCTCCACAACGGAAACATATTAGCTAAATAACTAATGAAAGTGCAGGTTTTCGCGGCAAAACAAGCAAATGGCCGCAGGCAGACCTGCGGCCATATCGGATCAGGCCATCACCGCGGTGAACAAGTTCACTCCCAGATAGGTAAGGCCGGTCATGATACACCCGGCCAGGACCACTCCGGCAATAATGCTGGGCAGGGCTTTCCGCAGGGGCATATCCAGGAACGCCGCGGCCAGAGAGCCGGTCCAGGCCCCCGTCCCCGGCAGAGGAACGCCCACAAAGAGCAGTAGGCCCAGGTACTTATATTTATTTACCGTGGCCCCCTTCAGGTGGGCCTTGTTTTCCAGCTTGTCCACTACGCCGTTGAACCGGGGCAGCTTTCGGCGCATCCACTGGAAGATACGGCGGATATATACCACGATGAAAGGCGCGGGCAGGATATTACCCATGACGGCGGCCACAAAGGCCATGGGGTATGGAAGCCCCAGGGCCACGCCAAAGGGCAGCCCTCCCCGCAGCTCCACGACAGGGATCATGGACACCAGCATGGTAAAGATGAACTCTCCGCCCAGGGTGCCCTCCAGCCAGTTCAGAATATCCAAGCCACCCCTCCTCTCTCTTTTTCTCTTATTGTAGCACAGGGATGGAAATAACCCATAAATATTTTATGAATTTTTCTTACCCAGCATCTTTTTCAAGTACTGCCCGGTGTAGCTGCCGGGGCAGGCGGCCACCTCCTCCGGCGTGCCGGTACAGACGATGCTGCCGCCCTTGTCGCCTCCCTCGGGGCCAAGGTCGATGAGGTAGTCGGCGGTCTTGACCACGTCCAGGTTGTGCTCGATGACCACCACGGTGTTGCCCAGCTCCACCAAGCGCTGAAGCACCTCGATGAGCTTGTGGACGTCGTAGCTGTGCAGCCCGGTGGTTGGCTCGTCCAGAATATAGATGGTGCGCCCTGTGGAACTCTTTGCAAGCTCGGTAGCCAGCTTCACCCGCTGGGCCTCGCCGCCGGACAGCTCTGTGGAGGGCTGTCCCAGCTTGATATAGCTCAGGCCCACCTGGCTCAGGGTCAGCAGCTTATTATAGATCTTGGGCAGGGACTCAAAGAAGGGCAGAGCCTCGTCCACCGTCATTTCCAAAATTTCATAGATATTCTTGCCTTTGTAGCGCACCTCCAGGGTCTCCCGGTTGTATCGCTTTCCGTGGCAAACGTCGCAGGGAACATAGATGTCCGGCAGAAAATGCATTTCGATCTTCAGCAACCCGTCGCCCTGGCAGGCTTCGCAGCGCCCACCCCGGATATTGAAGGAAAACCGTCCCGGACCATAGCCACGTGCCTTGGCGTCAGGGGTGGCGGCAAAAAGTTCCCGGATATCGCCGAAGAGTCCGGTGTAGGTAGCTGGATTGGAGCGGGGGGTGCGGCCAATGGGAGACTGGTCGATGTTGATGACCTTGTCCAAAAACTCCTCGCCCTCAATGGCCTTGTGCTTCCCTGCCCGGTTCTTGGCCCGGTTCAGGTCGGCGGAGAGCTTCTTATACAAAATTTCATTGACCAGGGAGGACTTCCCTGAGCCGGACACGCCGGTAACGCAGGTGAAGGTCCCCAGCGGGATAGACACGTCCACGTCCCGCAGGTTGTTCTCCGCCGCGCCCCGGATGGTAAGCACGCCGCCGTTGCCCTTTCTTCTCTCCTTGGGCACCGGGATGCTCATCCGCCCGGAGAGGTAGGCGCCGGTGACAGAGGCCGGTTCCGCCTCGATGTCCTCCACCGTACCCTGGGCGATGATACGCCCGCCGTGGACCCCCGCGCCGGGTCCCACGTCGATAATGTGGTCGGCAGCGCGCATGGTGTCCTCGTCATGCTCCACCACAAGCAGGGTATTGCCCAAGTCCCGGAGGTGCTTCAGAGTCTCCAGCAGCTTGTCATTGTCCCGCTGATGCAGACCGATGGAAGGCTCGTCCAAAATATAAAGCACTCCCATCAAGGAGGAACCGATCTGGGTGGCAAGGCGTATGCGCTGGCTCTCTCCGCCGGACAGAGTACCAGCGGAACGGGACAGGGTAAGATACTCCAGTCCCACAGACTGGAGGAAGTTCAGGCGGGTCTTGATCTCCTTTACGATCTGTCCCGCGATCATGGTCTTCTGCTCGCTGAGGGTAAGCTTCCCCATAAATTCTAAGGCATCGGTCACAGACTTATGGCAGAACGCGTCGATGTCCAGTTCTCCCACCGTCACCGCCAGGGACTCCCGGCGCAGCCGCTTGCCGTGGCAGTCGGGACAATCGCACTCGCTCATGCACTCCTCCAACTCCCGGCGCATGGAGTCGGACTGGGTCTCCCGGTAGCGGCGCTCTAAGTTGTTGCAAATGCCCTCAAAGGCTTGCATCAGGGTCCCCTGGCCGTTGGCCCGCTCATAGGTCAGCTTCAGCTTCTCCCCCTTGGTACCGTGGAGGATCACGTCCACCACCTCCTCCGGCAGGTCCTTCACCGGGGTGGTGAGCTTAAAATGGTACTTCTTGGACAGGGCCTCAAAGTACATCCGGGAGATGGAATCCCCCTTGATGTTGTTCCAGCCCGAGGCGGTGATGGCCCCGTCCAAAATGGACAGCTCCCGGTTGGGGATGATGAGGTCAGGGTCCACCTTGAGCTGTACCCCCAAGCCGGTACAGGTGGGACAAGCTCCGAAGGGGTTATTGAAGGAGAACATCCGGGGGGTCAGTTCCTCAATGGAGATACCACAGTCCTCACAGGCGTAGTTCTGAGAAAAGGAGATGTCCCGGTCTTCCCCCACGATGTTGATGAGGATCAGCCCGCCGGAGAGGCCGGAGGCCACCTCCACACTGTCAGTGAGCCGCTGCGCCACGTCCTCCCGGATGACCAGGCGGTCTACCACCACCTCGATGTTGTGTTTTTTATTTTTATCCAGAGGGATATCTTCACTCAGGTCGTAGAGAGAACCGTCCACCCGAACGCGGACATAGCCTGACTTCCGGGCGTCCTCAAAAATTTTCTGGTGCTCGCCCTTCTTCCCCCGGATCACCGGGGCCATGACCTGAATGCGGGTGGCCTCAGGCAGCTTCATCACCTGATCGATGATCTGGTCAATGGTCTGCTGCTGAATTTCTTTTCCGCACACTGGGCAGTGGGGAGTTCCCACCCGCGCCCAGAGAAGGCGGAGGTAGTCGTAAATTTCCGTCACCGTACCTACGGTGGAGCGGGGGTTCTTGGAGGTGGTCTTCTGGTCAATGGAGATGGCGGGGGAAAGACCGTCAATGGAGTCCACATCGGGCTTCTCCATCTGGCCCAGGAACATCCGGGCATAGGAGGACAGACTCTCCACATAGCGGCGCTGGCCCTCGGCGTAAATGGTATCGAAGGCCAGGGAGGACTTCCCCGAGCCGGACACTCCTGTGAGCACTACCAGCTTGTCCCGGGGAATGTCCACAGTGACGTTTTTCAGGTTATTGGCGCGGGCGCCTTTCACGACAATGGTATCTTGCACGGTAAGGTTCTCCTTTGTTTGGGGTTCAGGTTTTTGAGGGGCGGCGGGAAATCAGGCCACGGAGGTCAGGCCCATGATGAGCACGATCAGCTCCATCAGGAGGAATAGCCCCCAGCCCACATGGCGGGTAAATATCTCCCACTCCGACGGCTCCACACTCTCCGGGTCGGCCACCCGGAAGCTCATGCTCCAGACGAAAAGCTCCTCGGCCCAGACGATAGATACAATATTGATCGCCGCCACCAGCAGGCCCAGGAGATAGGCCCAGCCCGCCCCATGGTGGGTCAGCGCCTTCTCCTCCGCCCCCAGGCTGAAGGCCACCAGGTCGTAAGGGCCGGGGCCTTCTTCGGGGCTGGCGGGTGAATAGTTAAAATATTTGACGCCGTCCACCGTCATATAGTTAGCCGAATCGCCCTCGGTAGTCACCGTCTCACTGATGAGCTGGGTGTAAGTGTTCCTCAGCCCATAGCCGCCCCGGAAAAGGGTCTCCCCGGTGGCGACGTCGATGATCTCCAGGCCACCGTCCAGGCGCATGGCGAAGTCAGCCAGGGTGGCGGTCTCAGGGGCGGCCCGAAAGTCCTCCAGGGGGAAAGTCTTCAACGTGTATGGGCCGAAGCTCTCCCCCTCCACCTGGCACTCCATCCTGTAGCCCTCCGGGGTCTGGGAGACGGTGTAGGCGGTCTTTTTGCCCTCGCCGTTACCCCCTCTGATGTTGATCCCGCTGGTATAAAAATTCTGCTGCCCATGGTCGACGCCGATGTAGACCTTGGCGCTGTCCACGGTCTTCACGCGGTAGAAATCGTCCCCATACACCAGCCCCTTCTGGGTGTTGGCGATGGGGTAGAGAACAGCGAAAATGGCCAGGATGCCCGCGGTGGCCAGAAGCATGGCCCGACGGTAGACCGGCCATGCGGCCCATTTTTCTTTCATGGGGTGTCCCCTCCTTACGCCTTCTTTTTCTTCTTGGGCAGCGGCGTGACGGTCTCGGCCAGGCGCACTGCCTCCCGAAGCTTCTCCCTGTCGTCAGGGTCCAGAACATAATGAGGCTTGGCCCCCTGGTAGGGTGGCTGGGTGGGATGGTCCTCCAGCAGCGGCTCCAGAATGGGGAGCACCTTTACCATTGGGGTGTCGTCACAGACGATGACCACCGGCTTGTCGTTGCAGTAGATAAGATATTCCCCAAACATTTTTTTGGAGCGGATATCTCCCAACCCGGCCAACTGGTCACAGAGGTATTCTATCGTTCCAGGCGCAGTAGCCATCTGCTCCCCTCCCTTTTATTTCTCTTTCTTTCCCCGCAGCTCGATGATACGGTCCCGAAGCACAGCGGCATACTCAAACTCCAGCCGTTTGCTGGCTTCCTTCATTTCCTTCTCCAGCTTCTCCACCGCCGCATCCAGCTCCCGCTTGCTCATGTTGTTCTTCAGCCGGACAGCGTGCTCGGCCTCTTCCTCGCCGTGGGACAGGTCTACCAGCTCCCGCACCGACTTGATGATGGTCTTGGGAACGATGCCGTTTTCTTCATTGTAGGCGTTCTGTTTCTCCCGCCGCCGCTCGGTCTCACCAATGGCGGCGCGCATGGAGGGGGTAATGGTGTCGGCGTACATGATGACCAGGCCCTCGGCGTTTCGGGCCGCCCGGCCAATGGTCTGGATAAGGCTTGTCTCGCTGCGTAGGAAGCCCTCCTTGTCAGCGTCCAGAATAGCCACCAGGCTCACCTCCGGCAGGTCCAGTCCCTCCCGGAGAAGGTTGATACCCACCAGCACGTCGAAGGTGCCCAGCCGCAGGTCCCGGATGATCTCCTGGCGCTCGATGGTGTCCACATCGTGGTGCATATACTGCACCTTGATGCCCACATTTTTGAGGTATGTGGTCAGGTCCTCCGCCATTTTCTTGGTAAGCGTGGTGACCAGCACCCGCTCACTGCGCTGGGTACGAGCGTTGATCTCGCCGATAAGGTCGTCGATCTGCCCCTCTACCGGGCGGACCTCCACCTTGGGGTCCAGCAGCCCGGTGGGCCGGATGACCTGCTCCACGATCTGCCCTGACCGCTCCCGCTCATATTCCGCCGGAGTCGCGGAAACGTAGATGACCTGGTTGAGCCGCCCTTCAAACTCCTCAAATTTCAGCGGGCGGTTATCAAAGGCGGAGGGCAAACGGAAGCCGTAATCCACCAGGGTGGTCTTCCGGGCCCGGTCTCCGTTATACATGGCCCGCACCTGGGGCAGGGTCACATGGGACTCGTCGATGAACATCAAAAAATCCTTGGGGAAGTAGTCGATGAGGGTCATGGGCGGGGACCCGGCGGGCCGTCCGGCAATGGGCCGGGAGTAGTTTTCGATGCCCGAGCAGAAACCCAGCTCCTGGAGCATCTCAATGTCGTACATGGTCCGCTGCTTGATCCTTTGTGCCTCCACCAGCATATTATTGCTTTCAAAAAAGGCGACCCGCTCCTCCATCTCCCTGTAGATGTCTTGAACGGCCCGCGCCATCTTTTCCCGCGGGGTAATATAGTGGCTGGCCGGATAGATAGGAATGTGCTCCAGCCGCCGGATGGGGGCGCCGGTAACTACATTGATCTCAGAGATACGGTCTATTTCATCCCCGAAAAATTCCACCCGAACGGCGGTATCCCGCCAGTAGGCGGGCCAGACCTCAATGGTGTCCCCCCGGACCCGGAACATATTCCGCTCCCAGGCGATGTCGTTGCGCTCATAACGGTCCTCCACCAGGCGGCGCATCAGCTCCTCCCGCTTCAGAACCTGACCTACCCTCAGGGTGATCATCATGTGGGCGTAGTCATCCGGCTCACCCAGACCGTAAATGCAGGATACCGACGACACCACGATCACATCCCGGCGCTCGATGAGGGAGGCAGTGGCGCTCAGCCGCAGGCGGTCTATCTCATCGTTCACCGAGGAATCCTTCTCAATAAAGGTATCAGTGTGGGGAATATATGCCTCTGGCTGGTAGTAGTCGTAATAGGACACGAAATACTCCACGGCGTTGTCCGGGAAAAATTCTTTGAACTCAGCGCAGAGCTGGGCGGCCAGGGTCTTGTTGTGGGCCAGCACCAGGGTGGGCCGCTGGACCTTCTCGATGACCTTAGCCATAGTGAAGGTCTTGCCTGAGCCGGTGACGCCCAGCAAGGTCTGCTCGGTAAGTCCATTTTCCACTCCCATGGCAAGGGCCTCGATGGCCTGGGGCTGATCTCCACTGGGCTGGAATGGACTGACCACTTTAAATTCCGGCATGGGATCACCTCCTAACGTACAACCGTCCTCAGTATATCAGAACATTTGTTTGATTGCAATAGGGGCCGTGAAAAAACTTTTCTCCCTATTCGTCTTACTCCCGCAAAAAATCAAATCCACTGTCCCGCATGGACACCATTTCATCCTCCGCAAAGATCAGGTGGTCCACCAGCGCGATCCCCACCGTACGCAACACCTTGGCAAGATATACGGTGGTGGCCTTATCTTCGGGCGAGGGAAGGGCCAGCCCGGAGACATGGTTGTGGCCCAGGATAAGGTTGGTCGCGTTCAAGGCAAGGGCGGCCTCCACCACCTTCCGGGCTGTGACCTCGGCAGCGTTAACGCTGCCCTCGCTCACCTGCCGCACGCCCAGACATTTGCCTTTGCCGTCCATGGCTACGATACATACCCGCTCATTCCTGGCTCCGAAAAAGTAGGGGGAAAGGAGTCTGCCGGCGTCCGTCCGGCCCCCCACAATGTTTTCCGCACTGGTCCGCTCCGCCAAATAGCGGCCAGATATCTCCTTTGTGGTCTTCAGCAGAACGGCAGCATGTCCCCCTATTCCCGGCACCTTACAAAGCTCCTCCGGCAGAGCATCCAGCACGCCCGCCAGAGAGCCGAAATGGTCGATGAGGGTATGGGCCAAAGCGTTGGTATCCCGCTGGGGGATGGCATAGAAAAGCAGCAGCTCCAACAGCTTGTGGTCCGGGATGGACTCCGGGCGGGCAAGAAATTCCGTCTTCGTCCTCTCCCGGTGCCCGTTATGGATAATCCCCATGGTCCCGTTCTCCTCTCTTTTCCAGAAAATGGTCATAGTATTATATCACCTTTTCCCATACGGCACAATAGCCGTTCCTTCTCACCTTTTCCTCTCCCTTTGCGTAGAATGGGTCGAAGCAGGCAGGGAGGTGGCGGTGTGGACAGGGCGGAGCTGGAATCTGCGGTGAAAACGGTGAACTGCTCCATCAAATTTCTCGTCCTTTTTATCCTGGGGCTGCTCCTCTCCTTCTCCGCCATCCTCATCCAACGGCGCCAGCTCTACCTGACGATAGAGGGAGGAGACCCGGCCACCCTCCCCTCGCCCTACCCTCTCCAGCACGCCGCCGGAGGTATCTCCTTAGGTGGGCTGGGATACTTCTTCTTTCTGGCCCGACAGACTTACCGTGACGCCCAAAACAGCGGCGACCCCACTTCGGAGTGTCTGGCCCGCTGGAACCTGTTGGCCTCCGCCCTGGTGCTCATTGCCTCCGCCGTACGGCTTTGGACGCTGGAGCAGGGCCAGGGGCGGGCAGTGGATACGCTGGTCCGGGAAGAGAATGTGGACCTACCCGCTTAGGTGGGGCTGGGCCTGTTTTGGAGCGAAAGGAGTGAAACAATGGCATATTCCGACTTAGAGCTTTTGGCCCGCATCATCAAGTGTGAAGCCGGGGGTGAGGGCGAAAACGGGATGAAAGCGGTAGCCAGCGTGGTCATGAACCGGGTCAACGTTACATACGGTGAGTATTCCCGGTACAAGACGGTCCGAGACGTGGTGTTCCAGCCCCGGCAGTTTGTCTGCGCCATGGAGACCGTGGGCGGTGAGTATAACGCCCAGAACATCTATAACATGACCCTGGAGCAGATCCACTGGGACATTGCCGAGTGGGCCATGGCGGGCCACCGCCTGACCAACCTTGGCACCGCACTGTGGTTCTTCAACCCCTATTCTCCCGAATGCCGCAATAACTTTCCCTCGAGAGTGGGCGTCTTTGTTGTCCGCATCGGCGACCACTGTTTCTACAATCCCACCGACGCCTACGCCGACACTTAGCATTTGGAGGTTTTTCTATGGCAAGACTTTATCCCGAGACAACACAGGCCACCACCCTCAACGCTGTCAACGCCCGAAGCGACTCTATCACCACCCCGCCTCCCCAGGATTTTGACACCCCCGCCATGAACGGCTCCATGCAGCAGTTCCTGTCGGAGAACCTGGGCCAGTATGTGGTCATCGAATTTCTCATCGGCACCCAGACCCTTACCACAAAAGCCGGTATTCTCTATGCCGTGGGCACCAGCGTGGTGACTCTCTACCAGGAGCTGAGCCAGACCTTTGTGACCTGCGACATTTTCTCCGTCAAGTTCGTCACCTTCTACCTCCCCGGCCACCGGCCCTGGCAGGTAAACAATCCCCTCTTCGGGCAAGGAGGCACAGTCCCCGGCGGCAGCCAGTGGGACGGCTCCGGGACCTGGAGTCCCAACATGGGCCAAAGCGGCCAATGGACTCCCGGCATGGGCCAGACTCCGGCAGAGACCTCCTTTGGTCAAAGCGGTATGCCCGCCCCCGGCTTTGCCCCGCCCATGGACATGAGCGGCAGCGTCCCCGGCTGCGTCAGCGGCAACTGCGGCGGCGGCGCCACTGGTCCCGCCTGGGGCTGAGCGCACAGCACAAAGTGGCCGTGGGTCTTGCGAAGACCCACGGCCTTTTGCCGCCCCGGTAGGGATTGACGCGGGCTCAAAAATATGCTAAACTCTTATCACTTGTGGACCCCGCTCTTTTGAGACCCGTCTATTTTCTATCCGCTGGTGTGGCTCAGTCGGTAGAGCAGCTGATTCGTAATCAGCAGGTCGCCGGTTCAAGTCCGGCCACCAGCTCCATAGAAAAGGCCCCGGAATCTAGGATTCCGGGGCCTTTCTTTTTCTATTCTCGGCAGATATGCGATCAGCTCAGGCCGTTTTCTGTTTACACCAGCTGGCGGCGCTGCCGCTCCTTCTCCGCCGCCTCGTCCTCGGCGGGATACCACATGGGAGAGGCCAGCCGGATCCGGCAGGCGTCCCCCTCGGCAAAGGAGATGCGGTGGGGGGTCTGGATCTTCAGCACCTGCTCGCCCACGGGCACCAGGTACTCGGTACGGTCTGTGAGGAAGATACGCTTCTGGATATGCGTGGGATAGCCCTCCTCATTGGCTCCCAGAAGATCGATGGAGTTGGGCCGGGTAGCCACCACCATCTCCTTGTCGGCGTCCTTGGGAATGTCCAGAGCCAGAGCGTTCTCCATATCCCCCTTGGCGTAGACCTTGCCGTCTACGATCTCCACATTGATGAAGGTGCTCTCACCCAGGAAGTTGTGGACAAAACGGCTGTTGGGCTTGTTGTAAAGGTTCTCCGGCGTGTCGATCTGCATGATCTTACCCATGTCGCACACCATCATCCGATCAGAGATAGCCATGGCCTCGGACTGGTCATGGGTCACGAAAATGATGGTGAAGTTGAACTTGCGCTGCAGCTCCTTGATCTCAAAGCGCATGGTCTCCCGGAGCTTTGGATCCAGGTTGGACAGCGGCTCGTCCAGCAGCATGACCTTGGGCTGGGTGACAATGGCCCGGGCCAGAGCGATACGCTGCTGCTGGCCGCCGGACAGGTCCGAGGGGTACACGTTCTCCAGGCCCGTAAGGCTGGTGTGCTTCATGGCCTCCTTCACCCGCTGCTCGATCTCGGTCTTGTTCACCTTCTGGATCCGCAGGGGGAAGGCCACATTCTCAAAGACGTTCATGTGGGGCCACACGGCGAAGGACTGGAACACCATGCCCAAGCCCCGCTCCTCAGGGGGAACATAGAGGTTCTTTTCCTTGGAGGACACTAGCTTGCCGCACAGCTCGATCTCGCCCTCGCTCAGATCCTCAAAGCCGGCGATCATCCGCAGGGTGGTGGACTTGCCGCAGCCGGAGGGACCCAGGAAGGAGAAGCACTCGCCCTCGTGGACAGCCAGGTTGAAGTCGTCCACGGCCACGATGTCGCCCAGGGTCTTGGTGGTAAAGCGTTTGGTCACATGTCTCAGTACGACTTGATCCATGGCTCAGACCCCCTTCCTGTCCTTCGTCACTTCTGTGACGATGGTATTACAGACAATGATGATGACGATGGCGATGGAGCCCAAAGCCGCTGCCTGTGGGATCATGCCCGCGTCCCGGAGGGCATAGATCTGCACGCCCAACGTCCGGGTATAAGGCCCGTAGAGAAGCACCGAGGTGGTGACCTCACGCATGGCCGGCAGGAAGATCAGGAAGAAGCCAGAGACCATGGCCGGGCGGATCAGCGGCAGGGTCACATCCTTCAGGCTCTCCATATGGCTGGCGCCGCAAGTCCGGGCCGCCTCCTCCAGAGAGGGGTGCACCTGAAGCAGGGCCGCCGAGGAGCTCTTCATGGAGAAGGACAGATACCGGGCAATGTACGCGATAAGGATGATCCACAGGGTATTATAGAGGCTGATGCCGAAAATGGCGCCCGACCAAGCCAGGATAACGCCAATGGCCAGCACCGTACCGGGCAGGGAGTAGGGCAGCACCGAGAGGATCTCCAGGGCCTCCTTGCCCTTGGGCTTGATCTTCTGCACCACATAGGCGATGAGGGTGCCCAGGAACATACAGATGATACCGGCACCCACGGAGAGGATCACGGAGTTCTTGATAGAACCCAGGGTGCCGTCGGACTTGAAGACCTTGATGTAGTTATTGAAGGTAAAGTTCTCCGGGATCAGCGGCAGACCATATGCCTTCACCAGGCTCACCAGGAAGATCATCACCAGAGGCACGATGACGATGAGCACCAGAGTGGCAATGCTCAGGATGAGCAGAGGCACCTTGGCGCCCCGGAGCTTGATAAGGGTGGGCCGCATACTCTTGCCCTTGATGATATCATAGCTGCCCGAGGAGAGGATCTTCTTCTGGATGATCAGGGCGATGGAGACCACCACAACCAGCATGATGGACAGCGCCGCGCCCTGACGAATGCCCTCAAAGCTACCGCCGGTCCGGGAAATGACCGAGTAGATCTTGGTGGGCAGGGTGAAGATGCCCTGGGAGAAGCCCAGGATGGAGGGCACACCGAAGTGGGCCAGAGAGGTGGTCATGATAAGCAGGGCACCGGCGGAGATGGCGGGCACCACCAGGGGAAGGGTGATCTTGCGGATGACCGTCATCTGCTTGGCCCCCGCGATCCGGGCGCACTCCTCCAAAGTGGGATCCATCCGCTCCAGCGCGGAGACCACCTGCATGAACACAAAGGGGAAATAATAGCTGATCTCCACAAAGATGATGCCCCACAGAGAGTTGATGTTGACCGGGGCCTTTTGGAGATGGAACACGCTCACCAGGAGCTTATTGAGATAGCCGGAACGGCCATTGAGCAGCAGATCCCAGGCCATGGCCCCCAGGAAGGGGGGGAACATATAGGGGATGTTGAACAGCGCCCGCATCAGCCCCTTGGCGGGAATATCGCTGCGTCCCAACAGCCATGCGTAGAAGGTGCCCAGGATGGTGCCCAGCAGGGTCACCCAGAAGGCGATCTTGATGGTATTCCACATGGCGGAAAGGTTGTTGGGATCGGTGAGCTGGCCCACAAAGAGTTGGGGGTCAAAGTGACCCTTGTAGAAGAAGGAGTTATAGATGATGGACACCACAGGGATGACCACCACGATCAGAAGCAGCACCACGCTGACAGCGGTAAGGATACCGTCTACGTTGAAACGCCGGCCATCTACCGCGGCCAGATCGCTGTTTCTCCTCTTGAAGCGGCTCATGCCGACACCTCCTTTTTCGGGGGATAGAAGCGGTAGTTGAGCAGCCGGATGCCGGTCTCCGTCCCTTCCTTCACCACGCCCTGACGCCCGGCGTCCAGCGCGTTCTGCTGAACACGAAGCTCCTGGTCGCCCAAACGGATGAAGTAATCATACTCGCTGCCCAGGAACACCGTCCGGGTGACGGTGGCCTTGATGGGCGAGGCGGGATCAAAGACGATGTCATTGGGCCGGATCCCCACCTCCAGCCCCCGGGACAGATCCTCCCCGGCGGGGAGCTTCCCTTCGTCCCAGGCGACGGCCGCGCCTCCGATGGGCTTCAGGGTCAGCTTATCCCCTGCGGCCTCCACGGGAATAAAGTTGGACACCCCGATAAATTCAAAGGTGAACCGATTGGCGGGACGGAGGATGATGTCCTCGTCGGTGCCGATCTGACACAGATTGCCGTCTGGCTCCATGACCGCCATCCGATCACACAGCTGGAGGGCGGACTGCTGGTCGTGGGTGATGTAAAGGACGGTGGTACCGCTCTTGCGCTGGATCTCCCGGATCTCCTCCAGCATCTGCTCCCGGAGCTTGGCGTCCAGGTTGGTGATGGGTTCGTCCATAACGATGATGTCGCTGTTGGTCACCAAGGCCCGGGCAATGGCCACCCGCTGCTGCTGACCGCCGGAGAGCTGGCTGGGCAGATGGTTGGCGTACTCGCTCATGTTCACCATGGCCAGGGTATCCTTCACCCGCTGGGCGATCTCCGCCTTGTTCACCCGCTTCTTTTTCAGCGGATAGCCCACATTCTCGCTCACCGTCAGATGGGGCCACACAGCGTAGTCCTGAAAAACGATGCCGATATTCCGCCGCTCCACCGGCATGTTGACCCGGCGGCTGGCGCTGAAAATGCAGTTGTCGCCTACATAGATCTCTCCCGTTTCCGGCTTATTGAGGCCCAGCAGACAACGAACCAGGGTAGTCTTGCCGCAGCCGGAGGGTCCAACCAGACACAGGATCTCGCCGCTTTCGATGTCCAGGCTGAAATTCTTCAATATCTGGTTGGCGCCGTACTTGAAGGAGATGTCCTTAAATGAAACCTTTGCCAAAAAGTTTCCCTCCTTACGCTCTGTATTCTGTTAAGAACAAGGTGGGGGAAACGATACGTTACCCCCACCTTGTCGGTCACGCTTTAATGCTTGCTCAGCTCAGACCGAAGATCTTGTTGAAGGTCTCCAGATTGGTCTTGCCGTCGGAAGCCAGCTTGGCGAAGTCGCTGTCCAGCATGGAGGGGATGGCGGTCAGATCCACAGCCTGCTCCACGTCCTCACGGACAGAGACCAGATTGTTGGCCACCAGGATCTCCTGGCCCTCCTTGGAGAGGATGAAGTCATACAGAAGCTTGCCGTTCTCTTCGTTGTTGCAGTCCTTCACCAGGCCGATGGGGCTGGCGATGGAGACGGTGTCCTCGGGATACAGGAAAGCGATGGGAGAACCCTCAGCCACCAGGTTGGCGGTGACGTAGTCCAGGCACACGCCCACCTGATAGGCGCTGGCAGCCAGCTGGTTGTGGGTGGCGGTGGTGCCGCTCTCCAGCAGGCAGCCGTTGTCCTTCAGCTTCTGCATGTAGTCCGCGCCGTACTTATCGGAGCACATCATGGCGTTCATCCAATACTTGGTGGTGCCGGCGGTGCCAGGGTCGGACATGACGATCTGATCCTTCCACTTGGCGTCCAGCAGGTCGTTCCAGGTCTTGGGAGCCTCCTCAGGAGTGACGGTGACAGTGTTGTAGGCAATGCCCACGCCCACCAGACGGGCGGCGGTGTAGTAGCCGTCGGCATCCACATAGGCGGGATCCAGATTGGCGGCCTCGGGGGAGGTGTAGGGCTGGAGAATGTTCTCCTCCTTAAAGGAGACATAGTCGGCAGCGTCGCCCACCCAGATCACGTCGGCGTCCACGTGGCCGGCCTGGGCCTCAGTGGAGATCTTGGTGACCACCTTGCTGGTGCCGGCGAAGTAATACTCCATGGTGATGCCGGGATACTTCTTCTCGAAGCCTTCCTTGACGGCCACCAGCTGATCCTCCTGCATGGAGGAGTACAGCATGACCTTGCCGGAGTAGGTCTTCTCGGGGGCGGGCTCGGCGCCCTTGCTCTCCACAGGAGCAGCAGCGGAGGGCGCGGGGGCGGGGCCGTCGGCTTTCTTTTCGCCGCAGCCGGCCATCAGGGACAGTACCATGACCAGGGACAGGCCGAGACAGATCTTCTTTTTCATTTTCACTCAGTTCCTTTCCACTCTTGATTTATGTAGCGGTAAGGCTCTCCCTCACCTTTGCCAGTTCATTTTATAGCACTTCGCCCAAAAATGGAAGTTTGATTTTTAAAAAAATGTACATTATCACATTTTTGAACCTCGATTTTCTTCTTTTGATAAAGTGTTGACTTCTCTTTTGCTTCCGATATAATTAAAGATATATTGCGAACTTTCAGGAAGGAGGGCCATCTGTGGAGAAAACCGCCAGCACCTCCCGGCTCCGCCGGCATCTGACACAGGTGGGAGGCTGTATCCTCCTTCTGCTGGCCTTTTTGGCCATCTTCCTGTTCCTGTTTTTCCAATTCCGCACCGCCGCCCTCCAAAGCATCACCTCGGCCAACGAGAGCTTCGGCAACTACGTGGACTCGGTGCTGGACCTTTCCCACGCCAACATCCGCACCTCCGCCATGCAGGTGTTCTACACCTCCTCCATCCGCACCCTGCGCACCAAAAAGGACATGACCCGCTCGGAGCAGATCATCGGCCTGCGGGATCTGGGCAACTTTGTCAGCAGCAGCAACTTTATCGATAACATCATGGTCTACAATGGAGAGCTGGACATGGTCTTTACCTCGGAGAGCGGCCACGGCTCCGCCCCCTCCGGGCAATTCCACGACCAGGAGGCCGTCCGGCTGCTCCTTCATTCGGAGAACCACTCCTATCTGACTCCCTTCAAGCGGCAGGCCGGCGGCTACACCCACTATTCCTTTCTCTTCCCCCCCTATGAATCCTCCGAGGAGGGCGCCATGCTGCTGGATATCAACGCCGCCTGGTATGAGGCCCAGCTTTTGGGATCCCTCTCCAAGGAGCGGCACATGATCGTGGACTCTCAGGGCCGGAGCGTGATCCGGGCGTCGGAGGAGGGCATGGAGCTGCCGGCGTGGGAGGTCTTTGAATCCGCTTTTTCCTCCGCCCCCAACAGCGGCTATGTCCTCTTGGACAACTCCCCCTTCCTCTCCTCCTGCTGGGTCTACCATAAGCTGGGGCAGACCGGGTGGTTCTATCTGGAGTATTTCCAGCTGAAGATCGACGCCCCCGGACTGTATCGCGTCCAGCGGGTGGTCTTCGCCGTATTCGCCCTGATCTGCGTGGCCATTCTGATCCTGTTCGCCTATCTGCTGTTCGTGATCCTTCCTACCTTCCTCCACATCTCCCGGGCTCTCACCTCCGTCAGCAGCGAGGGTAGGGATTTTACCGAGAAATTTGACCGGCTGCTCTCCTCCCACCAAGCCTACGAGTCCAACCGCAAGCTTCAGGAGCTCCAGGCCGGAGTCTTTCCCACGGGCACTACCCTGCCTGTAGTTCTGATCGCCGCCAGCAGCGACAGCGGAGAAAGTCTCTACGACCTTCTCCTCCTCTCCTGTGGCATCGGGGAGGCTGTGGTGGCCCGCTCCGAGCTGGGAGACGTGCTGGTCCTCCCCGCCTGCAGCAACAAAAGCCGCAACCACCTGTTGGGTTCCCTCCAGGGATTGGCTCTGCCCTCCCCCATCTTTGTGAGCCTGCCCTGCTACTCGGAGGAGCAGCTCCTGGAGACCTTCAACGCCCTGGACGAACTGCGCGCCCTCGCCTTCCTCTACCCCAACCAGTCCATCCTCTGTCAGGAGCTGCTCTCCGACTGTAGCGAGAAGAGCAGCCTCCAGCCGGAGATGGTATCCTCCCTGGAAAACGCCCTGAAAAAGGGTCAGCTGGAGGTGGCCCAGGCCCAATGGCTGCTCCTGTTTGATCATATTCGCCGGGATCGGTACAATGATTTCCACTTTGCCCTTCACTATGTGGACCGTATGCTCTCCAACCTGGCCGCGGAATATGGTCTGGAGGGCTTCGGCCCCATTGACAGCTGCCTGGGAAGCCTCACCCAGCTCCAAGCCCATATAGACGCCCGGCTCCGCTCCATCACCGACGCCGCTGCCGCCCAGCAGCAGCAACTGGCGGAATCCCTGTCCGGCTCAGTGTGGGACAAGGTATACGAACTCTACCAGGATGAGAATTGCTGCAGCCAGATGATCGCCGAGCAGCTGGGCATGAGTCCTGGCTATCTGAACCGCCAGTTCCGCTCCGCGGCGGGCATGTCCATCAACGACGCCATCCAGCACGTGCGCATCGACAAGGTCTGTAAGCTTTTGCGGCAGTCCGACCTGCCGGTGGAGCAGATCGCCCGGCAGGTGGGCTACAGCAACACCAAGTATTTCTTCGTGCTCTTTAAAAAGTTTACCGGGAAGACCCCCTCCCAATTCCGCAGCGACCTGCCGGAATAATTTCCTCCCGCTCTATCCATTAACGTCAAAAAAGTCCCCGGTTTCATCTGAAACCAGGGACTTTTTTCTTATATCTAAAAATGATCGCAAAACGCTGTGATAACGTTGGTCCTCATCCACGCTACAGGATGGGGGCAATATGATTTTATAAAGAACTCTCAGCCGCTCTCTTTCTCCTCCAGGCTCCAGGGAACCACCTCAGACTGGCACCTCTCCCCCTGGAGCAGTCGCAGCATCAGCTCGGCAGCCAGCTCCCCCAGATTCTGCGTCTCATGGGAGAGAGAGGTGATGTGGACAGGGGCCAGCTCGCTATATTGGCTGTTGTCAAAACTGACCACCGCCATCTCTCCGGGAACGTCGATATTCCGCTTTTTCAAGTGGGTGATGACCCGGATGGCCACCTCGTCGTTATAGCACACAATGGCGGAGCAGCCCCGAAAGTTCTCCAGGATAGAATCCAAAGCAGCTTCAGTCCGAAAGGACTTACGGGTCTCGGTATTGTACCAACAGGTCTGCTTGTCCTCCAAAGGAAGGTCCAGCTCCCGCAGTCCTGGATATACCCGGCATACCGCTGGGTGCCCTGCATATCGTCATTTTTGAAGATACCGGCAATATTGCGGTGGCCCTTGCCATAGAGATAGGTCACTAGCTGTTTCCCGCCTCCGAAGTCGTCCGCCAAAACGGAAGGGCAGCTGGAAAGCTCGGAATAGGTCCCGTTGAAAAAGACCAGCCGTACTCCCTGGTCCAACAGCTTCTGATAGAGGTCCAGGTTGGGATTTGGCAGGGCGGTCTTGCTCCCCTCCACCAGCACCCCATCCAGGTCCCTCATAGCCAAAAGGGTATGTAATATCTTCCGCTCTGTGGAGATCTGATTCTGGGTGGCAAACAGCAGCGGCGCGCTGCCGTTTGCAGTCAGGACTCGCTCCATCCCCCGGAGGATGCTGGGGAAAATATAATCACTTATATATGTAGTGACCACCGCGATAGAACACCGGGGCGGCAACGGCTTGGGCGCCGCCGGCTCCCGCAGCCTGGAACCGCTACCCTGCCGCCGGTCAATGAGTCCCTCCCCCTCCAGCACAGACAACGCCCGACGGACGGTCTGGCGGCTGATCTGATACCGCTGGCATAGCAGCTGCTCCGTGGGAAGACGCTCTCCGCCGTCATACCGGCCTTCTTCGATCTCCCGCCGCAGGGAATCGGCAATGAATTGGTACTTCGGCGCCATCAAAAAGCCCCCCACCTGAGCATTTATTTTACAGTCATTGTAGCACAATATCGAAATTTGTACAAAAAGAAATTAATTTGTCCGTACATTTTATGCACTTTGACGGGAGTTCCCGGAAAAAGCCTCCAGCATGCAAACAATGCATTCTTCAAAATATATGCCCACTTTTCTCCAATTTGTATAGTTTTAATCACATTCTTTGAGAGACTATAAAATTTATATACATTTTATGTCAATATTACGCAAATTTGTATTGTTTAATTCCTGGAATTTCAGGAATTAAACAATACAAATCATTGACCGCAAAGAACACAAATTCTATACTGACCTCAGTTCAAGCCTCCGCGCAAAACGAAGATTTTTTGAAAGCAATGATCCAGGACGAGGTGGACTTCCTCCTCCTCTCCCCCGCCTCCACCACCGGCTGGGACACCGTTCTGAAGGACGCCCAGGCTGCCGGCATCACCCACGGTGTGGATGGCGACGTCATCGTCATGGGCTTTGACTGCAACAAGTAGGCTCTCGAGGAGCTGCTGGCCGGTCGTTGGAACTACGATGGCCAGTGCAACCCCTTCCAGGCTGAGACTGTCGACGGCATTATCAAGGACCTGATGGCCGGCAAGGCTCCCGCCCAGAAGGTCATCTACACTCCCGAGCAGGGCTTTGACGCCAAGACCATCACCGCCGAGGATATGAACAACTTCGGCATCTGATCGCAACCTGCTACATAACCAATCTGTAACCAGACACGCGGCGCGGCATGCCAGCCGCGCCGCGTGTTGAATTTTTAAGAATGGAGGCATATCCCTATGCAGGAAGGCGCTGTATTGGAAATGCGCGGCATCTGCAAGTACTTCCCGGGTGTGCGCGCCCTCCAGGATGTGGACTTCACCCTGCGGGAGGGCGAGATCCACGCTCTGATGGGGGAAAACGGCGCGGGCAAATCCACGCTGATAAAGGTACTTACCGGCGTATATCCCAAGGATGGGGGCGAAGTCCACATCCGGGGCGTCGAGGGCGCGGCGGCGATCCGCTCCCCCCAGGACGCCCAGAACGCGGGCATCAGCACCGTCTACCAGGAGATCACCCTATGTCCCAACCTGACCGTGGCGGAAAATATGTACATTGGCCGCACCAAGGGAGCCACGGCAAACTGGAAGTCCATGATCGACGGCGCCGGGAAGATCCTCGCGTCCCTGGGCATTCCCGCCAGCCCCAGGCAGCAGCTGGGTTCCTGCTCCATCGCCGTGCAGCAGATGGTGGCCATCGCCCGGGCGGTGGACATGGAGTGTAAGGTCCTCATTCTGGACGAACCCACCTCCTCCCTGGACGAGCAGGAGGTACAAAAGCTCTTTGGCCTGATGCGAGACCTGAAGGCCAAGGGCGTGGGCATTATCTTCGTCACCCACTTTTTGGAGCAGGTCTATGAGGTCTGTGACCGGATCACCGTTCTGCGGGACGGCCAACTGGTGGGCGAATACGTCATTGAGGACCTGCCCCGGGTCCAGCTGGTCAGCAAGATGCTGGGCAAGGAGCTGGACGACATGGCCGACATTAAGGGCGAGATGGGCGGCGCGTCGGTCAACATGGACGAGACCGTGTTGGAGGCGGAAGCCCTGTGCAGCAACGCAGGCATCAAGCCCTTCGACTTTGCCATCCGTAAGGGCGAGGTCAACGGCTTTACCGGGCTGCTGGGCTCCGGGCGCAGTGAGTGTGTCCGCGCCATCTTTGGCGCCGACCACGTCACCGGCGGCAGCGTCAGGGTGGACGGTAAGGAAGTAAAGATACGCAAGCCCCTGGACGCCATGAAGAAGGGGATCGGATACCTGCCTGAGGACCGAAAGGGCGACGGTATCGTGGGTGAACTCAGCGTTCGGGAAAACATCATCCTGGCCCTCCAGGTGATGAAGGGCTTCTTCCGCCCCTTCTCCAGAGCCCAGGCGGAAGCCTTTGCCGACGAGTACATCAAGCTGCTGGAGATCAAGACCGCCTCGGCGGATACCCCCATCAAATCCCTCTCCGGCGGTAACCAGCAAAAGTGCATCCTGGCCCGGTGGCTGCTCACCGATCCCAAGTATCTGATCCTGGACGAGCCCACCCGGGGCATCGACATCGGCACCAAGATCGAGATACAGAAGCTGGTCCTCAAACTGGCCGCGGAGGGCAAGAGCGTCACCTTTATCTCCTCGGAGATCGACGAGATGCTGCGCACCTGCTCCCGGCTCATTGTCATGCGGGACAGAAAAGCGGTGGGCGAACTTACCGGCGAGGACTTGACCCAGACCAAAATTATGGCTACAATAGCAGGAGGTGACGAGGAATGACCACTCCCGTGAAAACTCCCGAAACCAAGCTGAAGCGGCCTGACGAGAGCCTTTTTAAGCGTCTCACCCGGCAGCAGCTATTTATCCCCATCGCCGCCCTCACCCTGTTGGTGCTCTTCAACCTCATCGCCGACCCCAGCTTCTTCGAGGTCACGATGAAAGAGAATAGCCTGGGCAACCCGGTTCTCAGCGGCAACATCATTTCCGTTCTGGACAACGCCTCGGAGCTGGTCATCCTGGCCATCGGCATAACCCTGGTGTCCGCCTCCTCCGGCGGACAGGATATCTCGGTGGGCGCCACCATGGCCATCGCCGGCAGCGTCATTCTCCGCATGGTCTGCGGCGGCCAGGTCACTGCCGACGTCATGCAGATGCCCCTGCTCCTGGCGGTAGGTATCGGCATCGTGGTGAGCATGTTCTTCGGCGCCTTTAACGGGGTCCTGGTGGCCTACTTCAAGATCCAGCCCATGGTGGCCACTCTCATCATGTTTACCGCAGGCCGCTCCATCGCGGCCTGGATCAACAATAACCAGCTTCCCATCGTCAACGACATTTCCTTCAAGTATGCGGGGACCTTCCTCCCCGGCATCCCCGTTCCCACCCCTGTTTTTATTACCCTCTTCATGATCCTGGTGTTCTGGCTGGTGCTGAAGTTCACCAACCTGGGCCTCTACACCCAGTCGGTGGGCATCAACGCCAACTCCTCCCGCCTCAACGGTCTGAACCCCCAGCTCATCAAGCTCCTTACTTACGTGATCCTGGGCGTGTGCGTGGCCGTGGC
>ERZ779633.58-NODE-58-length-53648-cov-7.761555_pt1 | contig 53648 bp, 53 predicted proteins | sample MGYA00514195_ERZ779633 | MGnify/ENA primary metagenome ERZ779633 (study PRJEB29562, sample SAMEA4376707) | mouse gut metagenome | isolation source: Cecum | study: EMG produced TPA metagenomics assembly of the A DSS colitis mouse model was used to assess the microbial...
GCCCGTGGGGTGCTCTCCCCTCATTACCCCCCGCGCCCCCCCCCCCGGCCGGTGGGGACCCCCCCTTCTCTTGCACATCACTATATAGGAAAAAGTCTGAAATGTCAACAGGAAATTCGAGATTTTTCTGTTGACAAAGGAGAGCTCGCCTCAGCCGGGATCAGCCGCCCAGAGCGGTGGAGGAAAGCTTCGCGCCAAAGGCCTCCACGTCGGTGGGGATCCAGACCCACTTCGCCTCTCCGTTGACGTCGACCTTCTGCAGAGAAAACTCGGCGTCAAAGTCGGTCAGGTCGTCGCCAGGCTCCAGAGCCTCCATGGCCTGGACGATCGTTTCCACCAAAACGCTGATCAGGTTGTCGGGGTCGCTGAGAATGTCGGGGTTGTTGGCGACCAGGTCAGTCATGGCCTCGGTCATGGCAGTCTCCACAGCGTCAGCGGGGAAGGAGGAGATGTGGCAGGTGACCGTAGCGGTCCGCTCTTTATCGTTCTGCTCCTTGGTCTCGGCGGTGAAGGTGAGCTTGCCCATCATGGAGAGGAAGGCATTTACCAGACGCTGGGTATCCTCATTGGTGACGGCGCCCATGCCAAGGGAGTTGAGCTGAGTGGCTACCTCGCCGGCAATCGCCTCATAGAGGCTGCCGTCATCGCTGCCGAAGTCGGCGCGGGCCTCCGCCTCGCTGGGATAGTTCAGCGCCTTGGTGATGGCAGAGGCATCGTCCCGCAGAAGGATGTCAAAAAGAGCCACAGCCACTTCATGAGGCGGGGCGGTATCGATCGGTTTCTTACCACCGCAGCCTGTGAGGGCGGTAAGTACCAAGACAAGTGCCAGCAAAAGCGCGGGGATACGTTTGTTCCATTTCATCTTGATTTCTCCTCCAAAAAATCTATTTTATCTCGGGAGACCTCAAAGGTTTTGCCCCGGAGATAACTGAGACAGCCGGCGTCGGTGGTGAAGGAAAACTCCAGTCGGTAGGCCCACAGGGCCTGAAAGGTGCGGCCATAGCGGCGGTTGAGCCGCCCGTCGCCGTACTTGCCGTCTCCCAGCAGGGGATGGCCCGCATGGGCCATCTGGGCGCGGATTTGGTGGGTGCGTCCGGTGAGCAGATGGCACTCCACCAGGGAAAGACCATCCTTCACCGCCAGGGTGCAGTATTCGGTCCGGGCGGTCTTGCCGCCGGGAACGGGGCGGTCTCGGAGAAAGACCTGCTTTTTGTCCTCGTCCTTCCAAAGATAGTCCTCCAGCAGGCCGCTTTGGGGGGAGAGGACGCCACTGACCACGCAGAGGTAATACTTTTCCAGCTCCCGGTCCTTGATTTTTTGGTTCATCACCCGCAGGGCCTCGGCGGTCTTGGCGGCAATGACCAGTCCGCCGGTGTTGCGGTCGATGCGGTGGCAGAGGGCGGGGATGAAGGCGTTCTCCGCTCTGGGGTCCCACTCCTTCTTTTGATAGAGATAGGCCTGGATGTGGGTGATGAGGGTGTTGACGTATTCATTCGCGTCCGGGTGGCAGAGCAGACCAGGCCGCTTGTTGCAGATAATGAGCTGGTCATCCTCGTAGACGATGTCCAAGCTGGGCTTGAAGACGGAGAGGAAAGCGTTGTCCTCCCGGGGGCGGTCAAAGAACTCGTCGTTGATGTAGAGCTCCAGCAGGTCGCCCTGCACCAGGCGGTAGTCCCGCTGGGAGCCCTTGCCGTTGACCTTGACCCGCTTGAGGCGGATGTATTTCTGGGCCAGAGGGGCGGGAAGCAGGGGCAGAGTTTTGCCCAGCCAGCGGTCCAGCCGCTGCCCGGCATCGTTTTTTTCGACGGTAAACTCCCGCATCTCTCCGCCTCCTGACGGTCAAATAAGGGACCCGCCGCAGGCAGGGCGAGCTTTGCAAGCCCGAGCATCATAAAGTCCCCCAGTCACCAAAAAGAAGAGACACCGAAGGCGTCTCTTCTTTTTGGTGCGGATGGCGGGACTCGAACCCGCACGTCCATCCGGACACTAGCACCTCAAGCTAGCCAGTCTACCAATTCCAGCACATCCGCATATGTAGCCCCGAAAGGCTCTTTCTTATTATAGCGACTGCCGCCCGGTTTGTCAACTGTCTTTTTCCTTGCTGTGCGCGGCGGTCACCGGGGCAAAAGAAAGCCGTCCTTGGCGGCAGAGCGCAGAGACACGCAGTCTGGGAGAAAACGGTAGTAATCCACCAGCCGGATATCCAGTGTTTCCAGAGAGCGCTGAAGTCCCTCCAGAGACGCGCTACGCGCGGGAGAGGGCAGGGCGGCAAGATCCTCGGCGCATTCCGCCAGGACCACAAGGGTGCTGCCAAGCTCCAAACACAGCAGAGCCAATTCCCGCACGTCAAGCTCGTCAAAGGAGGAGACAGGATGGACCGCCTTGACGCAGTAGCGGGGGTCCAGCACGATGACATAGACGTCGCCGGGGACCGGACGGGTGGTGCGCTGCAGCAGGAGAGCGGAGAGGTCATCTGGAGCGCGCAAGGGAGCGCGGGAGGGAGAGAACAGGCGGTATTCAGTCTGGAAGAGCACGTCGGGGATCAGGGTGAGAAAACGTGACACCTTGGGCCCCACGCCACGGATGGCGCAAAGCTCCTCTCTGGGCGCGTCCAGTGCCGCGGGCAGAGAACCAAAGCGTTGGATGAGCGCGTGGGCCATGGGGTTGACGTCCTGACGGGGCAGAGCGTAAAAGAGCAGAAGCTCCAGCACCTCATGGTCGGAAAAGCCGTCCAGGCCGTTGATGAGAAAGCGGCGGCGCATGCGGCCGCGGTGTCCCGCGTGGATCCCTTTTGGAAACTCCTTCATGGCGGGTCACCGTCTTCCCGAACGCCCGGCCAGGGAGAGCAGGAAATAGAGGGCCAGATACAGGGTAATGGAGGCGCCGGTAGAGGCGCCGAGATAATAAGAGGTGAAGAGACCGGCCAGGCCGCACACAATGGCGCCCAGAATGGCGAAAAGGTGGTATTGCCGCACATTTTTTGCCAGATTCCGTGCGGCGGCGGCCGGGAGCACCAGCAGGGAATTGATGACCAACAGGCCCACCCAGGTCATGGACAGGGTGACCACCACCGCCACGGCGGCGGTAAACAGCAGTTCCTCCCAGGCTACGCCCACCCCGCGGCTGTGGGCCAGCACAGGGTGGACGCTGGAGAGCAGGAGGCGGTTGAAGGAGGTGACCCACAGAGCGGTCACCAGCAGCAGAATGATCGCCAACAGGCCGATGGAGGCAGGGTCCACACTGAGGATATCCCCAATCAGGTAGGAGTTGAATTTGGTGAAGCTGCCGCCGTTAAAGGTGGCCACAAAGATGCCAAGGGCCACGGCGGTGGAGGAAAACACGCCGATGACCGTATCGCTGGCCAGGGTGGTACGGTGGCGTACCCAGGTAAACAGAGCGGAGAGGGCCACGGCGAAGGCGACGGAGGCCAGGGTGGGGTCCTTCATGCCGCACAGTACGCCGATGGCCGCGCCGGTAAAGGCGCAGTGCCCCAAAGCGTCGGAGAAGAAGGACATCTTCTGGGTGACCACCATGGTGGACAAAAGCCCAAACAGCGGCGTGATCACCAGCACCGCCAGCATGGCGTTTTTCATAAAGAACATGTGGCCGGGCGCGGCCCACTCAAAGGGAAGTAGTTCCACAAGCGAATACCAGAGGCTCACGGCGTTCCCTCCTTTCCCAAGCGCAGATGGAATACCTGGGCAAACTCCGGACTCTCCATGACCTCCAAGGGCCGCCCCACCTTCAAAACGGTCTCCTTCATCAGTACCACCTTGTCGGCGTAGTCCGCCAGGTTGGAAAAGTCGTGGGTGGAGAGCAGGATAGACAGGTCGAAGGTGCGGCGTAGCTCGTCCAGCAGGCGCAGCAGCTGCAGCTCGCCCTCCACATCCACCCCGGAGAAGGGCTCGTCCAAAATGAGGATATGGGGAAGAGGCTCCAGGGCCAGGGCAAGTAAGACCCGTTGAAGCTCGCCGCCGGAGAGGGAGCCCAGACGCTGGTCGACGAGCCCCTCGGCGTGGACCCGGCGCAGGCAGTCGGTCACCCGTCGGCGCAGGCCCTTGGGGATGGGGAGAAAGATAGGGTAAATGGACACAGCGGCGGCAAAGAAGTCAAGTACGCTTACCGGATCGCCCTTGTCAAAGGTAGGGGACTGGGGAACATAGCCGATGAGGGGGCGGGTCTTCTCTCCGCCGGAGCGCTGGAAGTCGATGGAGCCGGTGTGGGGCCGCTGACCCAGAATGGCTTGGAACAGGGTGGACTTGCCCGCGCCGTTTGGGCCAATGACCGCCACAATCTGGCCGCAATGGATGTGCAGGTCGATGTCCCGGAGGATAGAGCGGCCGTCGGAGACCACCCCCAGGCCGGTGACCTGAAGACAGCAGGAGTCGTGGCAGCTGTCGCCGCTGTGCTTGTGGATGGTCATGAAAACGCCTCCAAAATGGTGGTGAGATTCCGGTCCATGGCGTCGAGGTAGGGCTGGATGCCCTCGCCGTCTCCCGACATGAGCATGTCAAGCTCATAGACCGTACAGCCTGTCTCCCGGGCAATCACGTCGGCGGTCTTGCGCGAGCCGTTCCGCTCCACGAAGATGGCGGGAATGTGGTTCTCCTCAATAAGAGCCACGATCTCTTTGATTTCAGCGGCGGAGACGGCGGCACCTTCCTCCTCCTCGATGGCCTTCAAAAGTTCCAGACCATAGGCGTTTGCAAAATACTGAAAGCCGTCGTGGAAGGTGATAAGGGGCGGCCGTTCAATGGGATAAGGGCCATGGAGGGTCTTGCACCAGGAATCGCCGAAATCCAACAGCTTGTTGGAAACATCAAACGCCCTGGTCTGGTACTCCTCCGAGCCAGTCAAGTCTGCCAGGGCGTTGCCGATGGTGAAGACGGCCACTTCGGGACAGCCCATCCAGTAGTGAGGGTCGTATTCCTCCTCGTGGTCGTGACCGTCGTGGCCTGCGTGCTCCAGGGTGGGGAGGAGGGGGACCTCATCCGAGCAGTCGATGACGGCAGCGGCGGACTGGCTGAGGGCGTCCGCCATAAACTCCTCCATTCCCGCGCCATTCATGATAATGACATCCGCTCCCTCGATGGTCTTCATGTCCTTGACGGTGAGGGTGTAGTCGTGAAGACAGGAGGTCTGGGAATTGACCAGCAGCTCTACTTCCACATTCTTCGCGCCGCCCACCACAGCGGTGGTGAAAAGGTAAACAGGGTAGGTGGTGGCCAGAATGTGGAGGGTATGATCCTCTTCCGGGAGGGTCTGGGCACAGCTGGACAGCAGAGCCAGGGACAGCAAAATGACAAAAGCGCGGCGTAAACGGGCCATGGCAAGCCTCCCTTTCTGTAAGGATTTGTCCAAATATTATACGCCGAAATGTTCCGTTTGTAAATGCTTTGAGACAAAAAACGAAAAAGGGGGAGAAGGGCAAGAAAATGTCTTTACGAGAAGGAAAATTTAGAGTATACTGTAATGTGCTGGAAGTTGGGCTCACACACGAGGAAGACTTTGCCGGGTTTGATAACGACAGGAGGGTCAGGCGTGAAAATTACCGATGTGATCACCATGATCGGCGCCATTGCGGTGTTCCTATTTGGAATGTCCACCATGACACAGGGCTTGGAAAAGGTTTCCAGCGGTCGGCTGGAGAGCATTTTGGAAAAGCTGACCAACAATGTGTTCAAGGGCGTGCTGTTAGGTGCGCTGGTCACCGCGCTGATCCACTCCTCCGCCACCACCACGGTCATGTGCGTGGGCTTCGTCAACGCCGGCATCATGCGCCTGGAGCAGACAGTGGGTATTATCATGGGCGCCAACATCGGCACCACGGTCACGGCGCAGATCCTTCGTCTTTCCAGTATTTCCTCGGACGGCAATATCATCCTGACGCTTCTCCAGCCTGCGGTGTTAGGTCCGCTGCTGGCTGTGGTGGGCATTGTTTTCTATATGTTCCTCTCGGGTGGGCATAAGCGCAACATTGGCGAGATCATCCTGGGCATGGGCCTTTTGTTCATTGGGATGAACACCATGACCGCCGCTGTGGCCCCCCTCCAAAACGAGCCCTGGCTGGCGGGGCTGTTCACCGCTTTCTCCAACCCCGTGCTGGGTATGCTGGTGGGCGCGATCCTTACCGCCGTGCTCCAGAGCTCTACTGCCTTCACGGGCATTTTGCAGGCGCTGTCTACCACCGGCGCCATTTGCTACAATACCGCCATCCCCCTCATCATGGGCCAGAACATCGGCACCACCCTGACTGCCTTGCTCTCCAGCACGGGGGCCAGCAAAAACGCCAAGCGCACCGCCCTCATCCACCTGTTTTTTAATGTGATCGGCTCTGTATTCTTCCTGGTGGTGCTCTATGCGGGCAACGCCATCTTCCACTTTGCCTTCTGGACGGACGTGGTGGACATGGGCAGCATCGCCAACTTCCATCTGGTGTTTAATCTGGCGTGTACGGCGCTGCTGCTGCCCTTCCGCAAGGCTCTGGTTCGTCTGGTGGAGCGGCTGGTGCCCGGCGACAAGGAAGAGGTGGAGGTTTCCGCTATTCTGGATGAGCGCTTTCTTCTCTCCCCGGCGCTGGCGCTGGAAAAGTCCCGAGTGGCGGTGATCCAGATGGGCAAGCTGGCTCAAAGTAATTTTAAGCGGGCAGCAAGGCTTTTAGAGCACTATGACCCCAAGGAGATGGAGAAGCTGGGCGAGGTGGAGGACTCCATCGACAAGCTAGAGGCGGGACTGGACAACTATCTTGTCCGCCTCTCCGACCATGCCTTGACGCCGGAGGACTCCAGCCGGGTATCTGAGCTGTTGCACACTCTTTCCGATTTTGAGCGCATCGGCGATTATGTGGTAAACGTAGCGGAGTGTGCCGAGGCTATGGAAGAACGGGGGATCGTGTTCTCCAAGAAGGCGCGCTTTGAACTGGAGACCCTGAACAAGGCGGTGGGCGAGATCATTGACAAGGCCATCACCTGCTACGAGACCCAGGACACCCGCCTGGCGGCGATGGTGGAGCCGCTGGAAGAGGTCATCGACCTGATGCGTGACGAGCTTCGCAACCGCCATATCGAGCGGCTGAAGGCGGGGGACTGCACCATTGAGACGGGAACCCAGTTCCTGGAGCTGCTCATCAATCTGGAGCGTGTGGCGGACCACTGCTCTAACGTGGCCATGTACATCATCCGGGAGGAGGCCAAGGAGGGCGACCCCATCCGGGAAAACTCCCACCTCTACCTCCATCAGCTCCACGAGGGCGGCAGCGACAAGGGCTTTGACCAGATGTACGGGGAGTACAAGGCGCAGTATTATAACGTCCTCAAGGAGCCAGAGGCCCAGGAGGTCCCGCCCATGTTCCGTGAGGGCGCGACCAAGGCCTAAGGGAAAAGTTTTGAAAAAAGCGAAAAAGCGGTTGCATTCTTTTGCCGGGAATGGTAGTATAAAGGCAGAAGGTCAACTGGGGTTGACCAGACCCACTGAATACTACGAGGAGTGAGTAACAATGGTTAAAGTGATCATGGGAGTGAAGGGCACCGGCAAGACCAAGCAGATGATTGACCTCATCAACAGCGCTGTCGCCAACGAGCACGGCAACGTGGTCTGCATCGAGCGCAGCCGCAAGCTCACTTACGATATCCATTATCAGATCCGGTTGGTGGACGCCGAGCAGTATAACCTCAGCTCGTTCGAGGTCCTGCGCGGCTTTATTTGCGGCCTGTACGCCGGCAACTACGACATCACCCACATCTTCATCGACAGCCTGTGCAAGATCGTCCCCAGCGACTGCGGCCCCGAGGTGGACAAGTTCCTCAGCTGGCTGGACGGCTTCTCTGAGAAGAACAACATCAAGTTCACCGTCACCATCAGCGCGGATGCGGAGCTGGCCTCCGACGACGTGAAGAAGTTCTTCTAAGATCCTCCGCTCCATACAAAACACCGGGAACGCATGCGTTCCCGGTGTTTTTTCTGCTTTGTAAGCCTGCCTTTTACAGGTGGGCGTCAATCATCTGGGCGAAGCTCTCCTTGGGAAGGACGCCCACCAGCCGGTCCACCTCATTGCCGCCCTGGAAGAGCACTACGGTGGGGATGTTCATAATACCGTAATTCATAGCCAGGGATTGGTTCTCGTCGGTGTCCAGCTTGAGCACATGGAGCCTGCCCTCGTAGTCGGCGGCCAGCTCCTCAATGACGGGGGCCAGCATCTTGCAGGGACCGCACCAGGTGGCGAAAAAGTCCACCAGCATGGGTTCGCCGCTCTCCAGGATCTTGGAAAAAGCCTCTTCATTTCCGTGCAAAACTGCCATTTTTACTTCCTCCTTGGGTTTTTTATGGATATGGTATTATTTCTTCTGCGCGTCCAGCCACTGGGCCGCGCTGTGGGCGGCCAGTTGTCCCTCTCCCACCGCCTTGGCGATCTGGAGGGGCAGACCGGTGCAGTCTCCCGCGGCAAATACGCCGGGAAGGCGGGTCGCCATGGTTCGGTCCACCCGGATATAGCCGCCGTCTAAGGAAAGGCCTGGAAACAGGGCGGCGGGGGCGATGGTGTCCCGCAGGAGAAACACGCCCTGGCAGGGGAGCGTTTTGTCATCGGTCAGGACGCCTTCCACCCGTTCCTCTCCTAGGATGGACAATTTCCCCGATTTTATAAAGGGAATGGCGGCGTCCAGCTCCTCCGGGCGCTTGGGGGCAAGGTAAGTGACCTTACAGCCGATCCTGGAGAGCATGGCGGCCTCCTCCGGGGCGTCCTGAGCCAAGCCCACCACCACAACCTCACGGCCCCGGTAGAGCATCCCGTCACAGGTGGCGCAATAGCTGACCCCCTTGCCCAGCAGCTCCGCTTCGCCGGGATAGGGCCGGGCCCGGGCCACGCCGGTGGCGAGGATGACCGCGCGGCCCTGGTATACCTCGCTGCCCACAGTGACGTAAAATACGCCGCTTAAGGACATGGCGTTGAGAGCGCGGCCCTCCAGAAGGTCGATCCCCTCTGCCTCCCGGGCGTGGGCGAGAAAGGCGTTCAGCATATCCCTGCCATTTATGCGAGGCAGGCCCAGGTAGTTGTCCACCCGCTCCGCCTTGGAAAGGGGGCTGGTCCGGGGCGGATTGCCGATAACCAGGGCGGTCTTGCCCCGGGCGGCGCACTGCAGCGCGGCGGACAGCCCCGCCGGGCCCGCGCCTAAAATGAGAACGTCGTAGGTCATGGCGGCCACCCTCCTTTGCTGATTCTGTTATATCATATTATGGGCATCAGCACAAGATTTTTTCTTCCGATTGACAAAAGGCGGCGCGGTGTGGTAAAATATTTGCTGTTACAGGCACAGAAGGGGAGGAGTACCCCATGAGAGCCGGTCAAGAGAGGGAGCGGGCGGTGCAAGCTTCTCCGGCGCATGGGCGAAGTGGCCCCGGAGCCGCGAGGGTGAACGTAGGGCGCGACGACCCAGCGCGCCATGATAACTCCCGCCGTTTCCCGCGTTAAGGGACAATGAGACCAAATTCAGGTGGTACCGCGGACTTTTGAAGTTCGCCCTGAGCAAAATGCTTGGGGCGAGCTTTTTGTTTTGCCCCGAAAGGAGAGAGGAATATGAGAAAAGAGTTACCCAAGGCGTATGAGCCCAAAGAGGTCGAACAGCACATTTACGAGGCGTGGGAGAAGGGCGGGTGCTTCAAGGCCCACCGGGACCCGGCCAAGAAGCCCTTTACCATCGTCATGCCGCCCCCTAACGTGACGGGTCAGCTCCACATGGGCCACGCCATGGACTGCACCCTCCAGGATATTCTCATCCGCTTCAAGCGGATGCAGGGCTACGCCGCCCTGTGGGTGCCCGGCGCCGACCACGCGGGCATCGCCACCCAGGCCAAGGTGGAGGAAAACCTCCGGGAGACCGAGGGCCTCAGCCGCTACGACCTGGGCCGGGAGAAGTTCCTGGAGCGTGTCTGGGCCTGGAAGGAGCAGTATGGCAACCGCATTGTGGAGCAGCAAAAGAAGCTGGGCGTGTCCTGCGATTGGGACCGCTCCCGCTTCACCCTGGACGAGGGCCTTTCCAAGGCAGTGCGCCATGTGTTCGTGAGTCTTTATGAAAAGGGGCTTATCTACAAGGGCAGCCGCATCATCAACTGGTGCCCCCACTGCGTCACCGCCCTTTCCGATGTGGAGGTAGAGTATCAGGACAAGCCGGGTAATCTCTGGCACATCCGTTATCCAATTGTCGGGGAGGAGGACAAGTGGGTTATTGTGGCCACTACCCGGCCGGAGACCATGCTGGGTGACACCGGCGTAGCTGTCCACCCCGACGACGAGCGGTATAAGGACATTGTGGGCAAGAAATGTCTGCTGCCGCTGGTGGGCCGGGAAATGCCCATCGTGGCCGATGAGTATGTGGATCTGGAGTTTGGCACGGGCTGCGTGAAGATGACTCCCGCCCACGACCCCAACGACTTTGAGGTTGGCCTGCGCCACAACCTGGAGACCATCCGGGTCCTGGACGACAACGGCAAGGTGGTGGAGGGCTACGGAAAGTACTCCGGCCTGGACCGCTACGAGGCCCGCAAGCTCATTATCGCCGACCTGGAGGCCGGCGGGTACCTGGTGCAGGTGGACGCCCACCAGCACAACGTAGGCACCTGCTCGCGCTGTCACCACGACGTGGAGCCGCTGATCTCCGCCCAGTGGTTCGTGAAGATGGAGCCCCTGGCCAAGGAGGCCCTGAGGGTGGTGAAGGAAGGGGAGACCCAGTTTGTCCCCGACCGCTTCTCCAAGACCTATCTCAACTGGATGGAGAATGTCCGGGACTGGTGCATCTCCCGCCAGCTTTGGTGGGGCCACCGCATCCCGGCGTGGCAGTGTGAGGACTGCGGGGAGATGACCGTCTCCGAGACCGATCCTTCCGAGTGCGCCCACTGTCACTCCAAGCGCATCCGTCAGGAAGAGGACGTGCTGGACACCTGGTTCTCCTCCGCCCTGTGGCCCTTCTCCACGTTGGGCTGGCCGGAGAACACCGAGGACTTTAAATATTTCTATCCCACCGACGTACTGGTCACCGGCTACGATATCATCTTCTTCTGGGTGGCGCGGATGATCTTCTCCGCCTGCGAGCACACGGGCAAGCCGCCCTTCCACACCGTGCTCATCCACGGCCTGGTGCGGGATGACAAGGGCCGCAAGATGTCCAAGTCTCTGGGCAACGGCGTGGACCCGCTGGTGGTGGCGGAGCAGTACGGCGCGGACGCCCTGCGCTTCAACCTGGTGACGGGAAACTCCCCCGGCAATGACATGCGCTTCCTCCCCGAGCGGTGCGAGGCCATGCGCAACTTCGCCAACAAGATCTGGAACGCCAGCCGCTTTGTGATGATGAACTTGACCATCGACAAGTGCGAGCTGCCCGAGAAGTTGGAACGGGAGGACAAGTGGATCTTATCTAAACTCAACCGCCTCATCGCCGAGGTCACCGAGAACATGGACGCCTACGAGCTGGGCGTGGCCTCTGCCAAGGTGTATGACTTTATCTGGAGCGACTACTGCGACTGGTATATCGAGCTGACCAAGGCCCGCCTCCAGGGGGAGGACGAGGGAGCCAAGATCCAGGCCCAGCAAGTGCTTTGCTATGTGCTCACCGAGACACTAAAGCTCCTCCATCCCTTCATGCCCTTCCTCACCGAGGAGATTTGGCAGGCATTGCCTCATGAGGGGGACTTCCTGATGCTCCAGAGCTGGCCTGTGACCTCCGGGGAGATGGACTACCCCGAGGATGAGAAGGCCATGGAGGTCATCATGGAGGCCATTGGCGCCATCCGTACCCGTAGAGGTGAGATGAACGTGCCCCCCAGCCGCAAGGTGAAACTGACCATCGCCAGCGCGGACGCTCAGGTGTTTACTGACGGCGCCGCCTTCTTCGGCCGTCTGGCCTCCGCCAGCGAGGTGGAGGTCATCCCCATGGCGCAGGCCCCCGCCAGCGACGAGGCCCAGAAGCAGGGCCTGGTGGAGATTATTACCCACGCCGCCCGTATCTTCATGCCCTTGGCTGAGCTGGTGGACATGGAGCAGGAGAGGGCCCGGCTGGACAAGGAGATCGGCAAGGCGCAGAAGGAGCTGGCCGGGTTGAAGGGTAAGCTGTCCAACGAGAACTTTGTGAACAAGGCCCCCGCCAACGTAGTTGCCGCGGAGCGGGAGCGGCTGGAGAAGCTGGAGGCTCTGCTGGAAAAGCTCACCGCCCAGCGGGAGGCCATGTAAGTGAACATCCAATGGTACCCCGGCCACATGACCAAGACACGCCGGCAGATCGAGGCCGACCTGAAAAACGTGGACATGGTGGCGGAGATCATCGACGTGCGTATTCCCCGTTCCTCCCGAAACCCGGACATCGACGCCATCGTGGGGGATAAGCCCCGGCTCATCGTCCTCAACCGCGCCGACCAGGCGGACGAGACCGCCAGCCGCAAGTGGCGGGAGTTGTTTAAGCGCCAAGGATGGGCGGTGCTCATGACCGACGCCAAGACAGGGAAGGGCGTGAAGGAGTTTTCCGCCGTCATCCAGCAGGCGCTGGCGGAGCAGATCGCCCGCTGGCGGGAGAAGGGCCAGATCGGCCGCAAGGTGCGGGTGATGGTGGTGGGGGTGCCCAATGTGGGCAAGTCCACCTTCATCAACCAGGTTGCCAAGCGCAAGTCCGCCAAGGCGGGAGACAGGCCCGGCGTCACCCGGGGGAAGCAGTGGGTCACGGTGGACGCCACCCTGGAGCTGTTGGACACCCCTGGTATTCTCTGGCCCAAGTTTGAAGATCCCCAGGTGGGGCTGAACCTTGCCTTCACCGGGGCGGTGAAGGACGACATTATGGACATCGAGAGGCTGGCCTGCCATCTGTTGGAGCTGTTGAACGCCCATTATCCCCAGGCCATGACCGAGCGGTATAAGATCGAAGCCGACTCGGAAGCCCAGGGCTGGGAACTACTGGGGCGCGCTGCCCGTAAGCGGGGCTTCCTCATCTCCGGCGGCGAGGTGGACACCCAGCGCATGGCAAATATCCTTCTGGACGAGTTCCGCGGCGGAAAGCTGGGGCGCATTACCTTGGAATGGCCGGAGGAGACACCATGAGCTTATGGGAAGTAGAAAACCTTTACAGAGAAAAAGGCTATACCGCTATCTGCGGGTGTGATGAGGCGGGGGCTGGGCCGCTGGCGGGGCCGGTGTACGCCGCGGCGGTGATCCTGCCCTTTGGGGTGGACATCCCTGGCCTCAACGACTCCAAGCAGCTGACAGAGAAAATGCGGGAGGCGCTGTTTCCCATTATCCAAGAGACCGCTGTAGCTTGGGCCATCGCCAGCGTCAGCGCCCAGGAGATCGACGCCACAGATATTTTAACGGCACGGATGAAGGCGATGGACCTGGCCATCTCTCAGCTCTCTCCCCAAGCGGACTTCGCCCTCATCGACGGCAACCGGGATCATGGAAGAGGATCGGCCATTACGCTGGCCCATCAATGTGTTGTGAAGGGAGACAGCTTGTCGGCCTCTATCGCCGCCGCTTCGATCCTGGCCAAGGTGAGCCGGGACCGGGTGATGGTGGAGCTGGACCGGCGCTATCCCCAATATGGCTTTGCCAAGCACAAGGGCTATCCCACCAAGGCGCACAAGGCGGCCATTGCCGCTCTTGGCCCGTGCCCCGAGCACAGAAGGAGCTACAAATGGACGTAGAGAGACAGGCCAGGGGCGCGGAAAACCACCTGCTGGGCAAGTGGGGAGAGGCGCTGGTGGCGGAGGACCTGAGAAAGAAGGGGTGGCAGGTGCTGGCCGCTGGCTACCGCTGCCGCCTGGGAGAGATCGATCTGATCGCCCGCAAGGGCCGGTTTATCGTCTTTCTTGAGGTCAAGCTGCGCAAGAGCGAGGACTACGGGAGGGCCGCGGAGGCGGTGGATAGCCGAAAGCAGAGCCGCCTGCGCGCCACGGCGCAGCTCTATCTGGCGCAGCGCCCTACCGACCTTCAGCCCCGCTTTGACGTGGCAGAGGTCTATGCCCCCCAGGGAATGGAGACGCCGGCGCCTCGGATCGGCTACATTGAAAACGCCTTTTAGGAGGGGTTTGATGCGTTTTTTTGACTGCCACTGTGATACGGTCCTGCGCTGTTATCAGAAGGGCGGGCACCTGGCGGACAGCGCAGGCCACTGGAGCCTTGACAAGATAAAAGACTTTACAGGTGCGGCGCAGTTCTTCGCCTGCTTTGGCGAACCGGAGGACATGCCCGGACGGGCGCTTTGGGAGGTTTTCCAAGAGGAGGCCGCCCTTCTGCGCCGGGAGATCGCCTTGAGCCGGGACCGTATAGCCCTTTGCACCACCGCCGACGCGCTGGAGGCTGCATGGGAAGAGGGAAAGGCGGCAGCGTTCCTCTCGGCGGAGGGGGCGGAACTGCTGGATTGTGATATAGAAAAACTGCGTCTGGCCCATCAGATGGGCGTCCGCGCCGTCAACCTCACCTGGAATCACGCCAACGTATTGTCCGGCACCAATGTGGAGGAGCCGGACCGGGGCTTGAGCGGGCAGGGGAAGGACTTTGTGGCGGAAATGAACCGCCTGGGCGTACTGGTGGACGTGTCCCACCTCTCCGACCCCGGCTTCTGGGACGTGGTGAGTATCACGAGGGCGCCAATTATCGCCAGCCATTCCAACAGCCGGTCGTGCCATTTCCACACGAGGAACTTGACGGATGAACAATTTACTGCCATAATAGGGCTAAATGGAGCGGTAGGGCTCAATGTTTGCCCCGAGTTTTTGGGAGAGAGCGCTGACCTGGACACCCTTCGCGGCCACCTGGAGCATTTTCTGGACCTGGGTGGCGAAGACACCGTGGCGCTGGGTGGCGATTGGGATGGCGTGAGCCGTCTGCCCCAAGGGATGGAGGATATCACCGGTTGGGCGGTGTTTTACGGGCACTTAAGGGACCACGGCTATCGTGAGACTCTGCTTGACAAGCTGTTCTACAAAAACCTAGTGAGGGTCGTGAGAGAAGTATGTACTATGTAAGCACCAGAGGGACCCAGCGGCTGACCGCGCCGGAGGCCATTACCCAGGGCATGGCCCGCGACGGGGGCTTGATGACCCCCGAGGTGTTCATGCGTCTGCCCACCAGCGCCATGGACACCATGAAGGACATGTCCTATCCCCAGCGGGCGGTCTATGTAATGAGCACCTTCCTGGAAGAGTTTTCCACCGCCGAGCTTAACGACTTCGCCCAAAAAGCCTATGGCCCGGATAAATTTGACACGCCCCAGGTGGCGCCGGTGCGCCGGGTGGACGACAGCACCTACTGCCTGGAGCTGTGGCACGGTCCCACCTGCGCTTTCAAGGACATGGCCCTGCAAATGCTGCCCCATCTGCTCACCGCTTCTCTCAGGAAGATCGGGGAGCGCAAAAAGGCGTGCATCCTGGTGGCCACCTCCGGGGACACGGGCAAGGGCGCGCTGGAGGGCTTTAAGGACGTTCCCCAGACAAAGATCCTGGTCTTCTATCCCAAGGACGGCGTTTCTGCGGTCCAGGAGCTGCAGATGGTGACCCAGGAGGGGGATAATGTGGGCGTCTGCGCCGTTAAGGGCAACTTTGACGACGCCCAGGCCGGCGTCAAAGCTCTGTTCTCCGATGAGAACCTGCGCGAGCAGCTGGCCAAGCGGCGTTACTTCCTCTCCTCCGCCAACTCCATCAACTGGGGCCGGGTCCTGCCCCAAATCGTCTATTATGTTTCCGCTTACTGCGATCTTCTGAAGGCGGAGGTGATCCGCCCCGGAGACGCGGTAAACGTCTGCGTCCCCACGGGGAACTTTGGCAACATTTTGGCGGCCTACTACGCCAAGACCATGGGGGTGCCCATCAACAAATTTATCTGCGCCTCCAACGCCAACAATGTGCTGACGGAGTTTATCCAGACCGGCGTTTATGACAAGAACCGCCCCTTCTACAACACCATTTCTCCCTCCATGGACATCCTGGTCTCCAGCAATATGGAGCGGCTGCTGCTGGCGCTGACCATAGACCCGGAGGAGGTGGCGGGATATATGGCGGAGCTGGCGTCCACCGGGCGGTATCAGGTGTCCGACAAGGTGCTGAAAAAGCTCCAGGGGCAGTTTGCCGCCGGCTTCTGTGACGATGAGCAGACCCGTGCCCAGATTTTCAAGACCTGGAAGGAGCACGGCTATCTCATCGATCCCCACACCGCTGTGGCTTTCCATGTGCTGGAGGAATACCGGGCCAAGACCGGGGACAAGACCCCCACCATTGCCGTCTCCACCGCCAGTCCCTTTAAGTTCTGCGCGGCGGTCCTGGACGCGCTGGGCATTCGCGACAAAGCGCCGGGGCTGGACATTCTGGACCAGCTTTCCGAGGTCACCGGCTGTCCCATTCCAGCGCCCCTGGCCGGTCTGCGGGGGAAGGCGCCCCGCTTCAAGACCTGGGTGGAGAAGGAGGACATGATGGACCAGGTGCTGAAGATGCTGAGCTGAGAGGTGACGTCGTGGCCCTATATGCGATCGGAGATACCCATCTGTCTCTGGGGTGCGCCAAGCCTATGGATGTGTTTGGCGGCGTTTGGGAGAATTATGTAGAAAAGCTCAAGGCCGGCTTTGAGGGGGTCAGGGCGGAGGACACGGTGGTCCTCTGCGGCGACCTCTCCTGGGGAATGAGCCTGGAGGAGGCTCTGCCCGACTTTGCCTTCCTGGACGCCCTGCCCGGAACGAAATACATCGTTAAGGGCAACCACGACTATTGGTGGACGACAGCCAACAAGATGACCACCTTTTGGGCGGCCAACGGGCTGACCACTCTCCATCTGCTTCACAACAACTGCGTTTTTTATGGCGACGTGGCGCTGTGTGGGACCCGGGGCTGGTTCTTCGATCCCGCCTCGGCGGAAACGGAGAGCGACAAGGTCTACCGCCGGGAGTTGATCCGGCTGGAGGCGTCGCTGACGGCGGCAGGGAAGGCCAGGGAAAAACTGGTCTTTCTGCACTATCCGCCCAAATACCAGGGCTACGCCTGCCGGGAGATCATAGAGCTATTGGAGAAATTTCAAGTTTCCAGATGCTTTTACGGTCATCTGCACGGCCATTCCCATAAGCTGGCGCTGGAGGGTCCGGCGGGCGGCGTGGACTATCGGCTGGTGGCGGCGGACTATCTGGATTTCGTCCCCGAAAAAATCTTAGACTAAATTGAAAAAAAGAGTGGAAATCTTTTCCCCAATCTGCTAAAATAAGAATGTTGCGGGCCTCTGGCGGCCCAGTCTAGCTGTGACATTGGGTCGCGGCCCAACAGGAGGATGCGGTAAACATGAATGTAAAGAGCAAGAAAAAGGGCGAACACAGCACCGTCGAGTTGGTCATCGAGGTGGACGCCAAGAGCTTTGATGAGGCTGTCAACCGGGTGTATCTGAAGCAGCGCAAGCGCATCAGCATTCCCGGCTTCCGCAAGGGGAAGGCACCGCGCAATATGCTGGAGGCCATGTATGGCGCGAACCTCTTCTATGAGGACGCCATCAAGGATATCTATCCCGCCGCTTATGAGGAAGCCATTGCGCAGGAGAAACTGAAGCCCGCGGCCTACCCTCAGATCGAGATCGTGGAGGTGGGCAAGGAGGGGTTTACCTTCAAGGCCATCGTCACCCTGAAGCCCGATGTGAAGCTGGGTGAGTACAAGGGCCTCACCGCCCCCAAGGAGAAGGTGAGCGTCACCGACGCAGACATTGACGCCGAGATGGCGCCTTACATCCAGCGGGCTACCCGCCTGACCGCCGTGAAGCGCAAGGCCAAGAAGGGGGATACCGCCGTCATCGACTTCGAGGGCTTTGACAACGGCGTGCCCTTTGAGGGCGGCAAGGGCGAGGGCTACAGCCTGGAGTTGGGTTCGGGCACCTTTATCCCCGGGTTTGAGGACGGCGTTGTCGGTATGAAGGCCGGGGAGGAGAAGGAGCTTGACATCACCTTCCCCGAGGATTATTCCCCCGACCTGGCGGGAAAGCCGGTGGTGTTCAAGGTGAAGGTCCAGGAGGTCAAGGAGCCGGTCAAGCCCGAGCTGGACGATGAGTTCGCCAAGGACGTGTCCGAGTTTGAGACCCTGGCGGACTTCCGCGCCGACCTGAAGAAGAAAATCACCGAGCGCCGGGAGAAGCAGGTCGACACCGAGTATGAGCGCGCCATCACCGACCAGCTCATCGACAACCTGGAGGTGGACCTGCCCCAGGCCATTGTGGACCAGCAGACCGACCGTATGATGGACGACTACCGGATGCGGGTGGAGAGCCAGGGCATTCCCTTTGACCAGTATATGTCCATGATGGGCATGAACCCGCAGATGCTTCGGCAGGAGGCCGCCGTGGGCGCCCGCCGCCGGGTGCTCAACGAGCTTGCGCTGGAGGCCGTCGCCAAGGCAGAGAAGCTGAAGATCTCCGCGGCGGAGAAGAAAGCGGAGTATGAGCGGCTGGCCAAGGAGTACAACATGGAGGTCGAGCAGATCAAGGCGGCGGTGGACGAGGAGACCCTGAGTGAGGACCTGCTCTATCAGAAGGCCGCCAAATTCGTTTTGGAAAACGCCAAGGTGGGCAAGGCGCCCGCCAAAAAGGCGGCCAAGAAGGACGAGGGCGAGGCGGCGGAGAAGAAGCCCGCCGCGAAGAAGACCACCGCGAAGGCCAAAACGGACGCCGCCGAGAAGAAGCCCACGGCGAAAAAGACCGCTAAAAAGGCAGAGGAATAAACCACAGGGAATATTCGGAGCGGGACAGGGTTATACTTTGGTGTAATGCTGTCCCGCGCCCATTTTTGTAAAGGAGAACCACTATGAGCTTAGTACCTTATGTCGTCGAGCAAACCAGCCGGGGGGAGCGTTCTTACGATATCTTTTCCCGCCTGCTCAATGACCGCATCATCTTCCTGGGGGAGGAGGTCAACGCCACCACCGCCTCCCTGGTGGTCGCCCAGCTGCTCTTCCTGGAGGCCCAGGACCCCGACAAGGACATCCAGTTTTACATCAACAGCCCCGGCGGCTCCATCACAGACGGTATGGCGATCTATGACACCATGCAGTATATCAAGTGCGACGTGTCCACCATCTGCATCGGCATGGGCGCTTCCATGGCTGCTTTTCTGCTGAACGCCGGTACAAAGGGCAAGCGTCTGGCCCTGCCCAACGCGGAGATCATGATCCACCAGCCCTCCGCCGGTACGCAGGGTCAGGTCACCGATATGGCCATCCATCTTAAGCGCTTTGAGTTCATCAAAAAGCGCATGAACTCCATTATGGCCCAGAACACGGGGAAGACCATCGAGGAGATCACCGCCGCCTGTGAGCGGGATAACTTCATGACTGCCGACGAGGCGGTGGAGTTCGGCCTGATCGACAAGGTCATTCACAACCGCGACTAAACAGACTGCTTCCACCGACGAAGAGGTGATACCATGCCCAATCAAGACAACCGATCCATCCGCTGCTCCTTTTGCGGCAAGAAGCAGGAGCAGGTGGAGCGGATTATCGCGGGCCCCAGCGCCTACATCTGCAACGAGTGTATCCAGCTATGCCTCAGCATTTTAGAGGGCGAGGAGGAACGGGCGGAACGGCCCCTGGAGGCCGGCCGAAGCGATATCCACGATATCCCTACCCCCCAAGAGATCCACGCCGTCCTGGATGAGTATATCATCGGGCAGGACGAGGCCAAAATCGCTATGTCCGTGGCGGTGTATAACCACTACAAGCGCATTTTCCTGGGTGGAGAAAACGATGATGTGGAGCTGCAAAAGAGCAACATCCTGCTCATGGGGCCCACCGGTTGCGGTAAGACCATGTTTGCTCAGACCCTGGCCCGCATTTTGAAGGTCCCCTTTGCCATTGCCGATGCCACTACGCTGACCGAGGCGGGCTATGTGGGCGATGACGTGGAAAATATCCTCCTGCGCCTGTACCAGGCCGCCGACTGCGATGTGGAGCTGGCGGAGCGTGGTATCATCTATGTGGATGAGATCGACAAGATCGCCCGGAAGAGCGAAAATACCTCCATCACCCGGGACGTGTCTGGGGAGGGGGTACAGCAGGCCCTGCTGAAGATCCTGGAGGGGACAGTGGCCCATGTTCCACCTCAGGGCGGCCGCAAGCATCCCCATCAGGATTTCATCCAGATCGACACAAAAAATATTCTTTTCATTTGCGGCGGCGCCTTTGACGGCATCGAGAAGATAATTGAAAGCCGTCTGGATAAGAAGACCATCGGCTTCGGAGCCGACGTGCACACCGCCAAGGAGCGCCAGGCGTCCAACGTGCTGATGGAAGTCCAGCCTCACGACCTGCTGAAGTTTGGCATTATCCCTGAGCTGGTGGGCCGCCTGCCCGTGATCGCCACCGTCAGTGCACTTACCAAGGAGCAGCTGGTGGAGATCCTGACCAAGCCCAAAAACGCCCTGGTCAAGCAGTATAAGAAGCTGTTGAGCTATGATAACGTGGAGCTGGAGTTCCAGCCGGAGGCATTGGAGGCCACGGCGGACAAGGCCATAGAGCGGGGTATTGGTGCGCGGGGACTGCGCGCGGTGCTGGAGGGGGTCATGACCCAGGTCATGTATGATATCCCCGGCCACCCCGAGATCGCCAAGGTGACCATCACCCCTGCCTGCGTCACCGAACACGCCCAACCGCTCCTTGAGCGGGACGCGACACGCCATAAGGCTTCGCTTTCCCCGCAGGACAACGCGTCTTAAATTGTTAAAAGGCGATAATTACCGCGGTAGTTATCGCCTTTTTGATATCTATTCACTTTAGCCCGCCCGGAAAGGATGTGAGGGCAATGACCTTTACGCCAATATCTGCTGCCACAATGCCTATTCTGGCTCTACGGGGACTTACGGTATTTCCCCGTATGCTGCTCCAATTTGATGTGGCCCGTCCCAAGTCTGTTCAAGCCCTGGATTACGCGATGGAAGTTGGCGGCCCCATCTTTTTGATCCCCCAGCGGGACCTGGCCGTGGAAGACCCGCAGGGCAAAGACCTTTACAATATTGGGGTGATCTGTACCATCCGTCAGCTCCTTCGGCTGCCCGGCGGGAGCGTCCGCGCGCTGGTGGAGGGGATGGATCGGGGACACATCCTCCGCCTGACCGAAACAGAGCCATACCTCCGGGGGGAGATCGAGTGCATTCCCCCGATACAGATGGGCAATTCCCCCCGCGTAGAGGCGCTGAGGCGCCAGAGCTACGCCATTTACCAACGCTATGCAGAGCTTGCGCCCACCTCGCCGGAGACACTGCTGTCCGTACTGTCCAGCGACGATCCCGGCGAGATCGCTGACGCCATTGCCCAGAATTCCTCCATGCGTTTGGAGGACAAGCAGGCCATTTTGGAGGAGCTGCGTCCGAGGATGCGGCTGGAGAGGCTGTGCCGTCTGCTTCGGCGGGAGACGGAGATCCTGGAGCTGGAGAACGACGTGGAGAACAAGGTGCGTCAGGGCTTGGACCGCACCCAGCGGGAGTATTACCTGCGCCAGCAGCTCAAGGTGATCGAGGAAGAGCTGGGGGAGGGCGAGGACAGTGAGCTGACAGAATACCGGACGCTGATCCAAGAGGCCAAGCTGCCCAAAGAGGTGGAGGAGCGCCTCTTCAAGGAGCTGGAGCGCCTGGGCAAGCAACCCTATGCCTCGGCGGAGGCGTCGGTCAGCCGCAACTATCTGGACGTGTGCCTGGAGCTGCCCTGGGGGAAGACCACCAAGGAGCGTCTGGACGTGTCTGCCACCCGCAGAGCGCTGGACAAAGACCACTACGGTCTGGAAAAGGTGAAGGAGCGTATTTTGGAATATGTGGCGGTGCGCCGCATGGCGCCCGAGCAGAAGGGGCAGATCCTCTGTTTGGTGGGCGCGCCGGGGGTGGGGAAGACGTCAATCGCTCAGTCCGTGGCAAAGGCCTTGAACCGCAAGCTGGCCCGGATATCTCTGGGAGGCATTCACGACGAGGCGGAGGTCCGGGGCCACCGCAAGACCTATGTAGGAGCCATGCCCGGCCGGATCATTGCCGGGCTCCGTCAGGCGGGGTCTTGCAACCCCGTGATGGTCCTGGACGAGATCGACAAGCTGGGGCACGACGGACGGAGCGATCCGTCCTCCGCTCTTTTAGAGGTGCTGGACCCGGAACAAAACGCGTCCTTCCGGGACCACTTTTTGGAGCTTCCCTTTGACCTTTCCGATGTGCTGTTCATCACCACCGCCAACACCCTGGAAACCATCCCCCGGCCGCTTCTGGACCGCATGGAGGTCATAGAGCTGCCCAGCTACACCGACGAGGAAAAGTTGCGCATCGCCAAGGGATATCTGCTGCCCAAGGAGTTAAAGCGCCACGGGCTCAAGCGCGCGCAGCTGAAGCTCTCCGACAACGCTCTGCGCGAGATCATCACCGGCTATACCAAGGAGGGCGGCGTGCGGCTCCTGGACCGACAGCTGGCAAAGTTGTGCCGCCGGGCGGCCATGAAGGTGCTGGAGGGAAGTGTAAAGCGCATCACCATTGCGGAGGATGATTTGGAGGCCTATCTTGGCCCCCGGAAATATCACCGGTCCACTGGGGTCTTGGAGTGCCGGGTAGGGGTGGTGAACGGTCTGGCCTGGACAGAGGCCGGCGGTGAGCTGCTGGAGGTGGAGGTCAGCGTCATGCCGGGCAGCGGCAAGCTGGAGCTGACCGGGAACCTGGGGGACGTGATGAAGGAGTCCGCCCGAGCGGCCCTCTCCTATCTGCGCTCCCACGCCGAGGCCCTTGATTTGCCCTCCGACTTCTACAAGAAGACCGATCTCCATGTCCATTTCCCGGAAGGGGCGGTGCCCAAAGACGGCCCGTCTGCCGGGATCGCCGTCACCACGGCCATGGCCTCCGCCTTGACCGGGCGGGCGGTGCGGCCGGGTTTGGCCATGACTGGGGAGGTCACCCTGCGGGGGCGGGTGCTGGCCATCGGCGGATTGCGGGAAAAGACCATGGCCGCCTTGCGGGCAGGGATCGCCCAAGTTATCCTGCCTCGGGAAAATGAACGGGACCTGGAGGAGATCGACCAGAGCGTTCGCGAAAAGCTCTCTTTTCTGCCGGTTTCCGACATGGCACAGGTGCTGGACCGGGTCCTGGAGGCGGCTCCGCCGCCCCGCGCCTGTCAGGCAAACAGATCCTATCCACCAACGCAGCACAAGCTCCCTGTGACCGCCTTTGACCCAGCGCCCCGCCCGACGGCGCCCCCGTTTCAACAGTGAGGTGAAGCCATGAAGATCAACTGGAACAAGGCAGAATTTGTCCGCTCGGCGGTCAAGCCTGCGGACTTTCCCCGGGACGGTCTGCCCCAGATCGTGTTTTCCGGCCGCTCCAACGTGGGAAAATCATCGGTCATCAACCGTCTGTTGAACCGCAAGAACTTTGCCCGGGTGGGCGCGGCGCCGGGGAAGACCACTCATATCAATTACTTTCTCATCGACGAGGCCCTCTACCTGGTGGACCTGCCCGGATACGGCTACGCCAAGGTCTCCATGGCGGAGCGCCAGCGGTGGGGGCGGCTGATCGAGGCCTGGTTCAACGACACCTCCCTCATGGCCCTGGGGGTAATGCTGGTGGACCTGCGCCATAAGCCCACGGCGGACGATCTCACCATGGGGGAGTGGTACAAGGCCAGCGGCAAGCCCTATGTGGTGGTGGCCAACAAGCTGGACAAGGTGAAGAAGAGCGAGCTGGAGGGCAACCTCCTTCGCATCCGTGAGACGTTAGAACTGTCGGAGGACGTGAAGATCATCCCCTTCTCCGCGGAAAAGGGAGACGGGAAGGAAGAACTGCTGGGGCAGATCCTGGCTCATATCGGAGGATAGATCCATGAAATACATCCGTTTTCAAGGTAACGACGGCCCCCGCTGGGGCGTGGTGGAGGGGGATCGGGTCCGGCCGCTGGAACGGCCGCCCTATGAAGCCCTCTCCTACACAGGAGAGACCCTGCCCCTCGGCGCGTGCAAGCTTCTGGAGCCGGTGGAGCCCACCAAGATCGTCTGCGTGGGCAAGAACTACTATGACCATGCGGTGGAGATGGGAGAGGGCATCCCGAAGACGCCTATTCTTTTCCTCAAGGGGCCGAACGTACTAAACGCCCCCGGCGCGGCCATTACCGCCCCGGATCATGTCACCCGGGTGGACTACGAAGGGGAACTGGGCGTAGTCATCCGCAGACGGGCCAAGGCGGTGAAGGCCGCGGAGGCGATGGACTATGTGCTGGGCTATACCTGCTTCAACGACGTGACCGCCCGGATCATTCAAAAGTCCGACGGCCAGTGGACGAGAGGGAAGAGCATGGACGGCTTTGGACCCTGCGGCCCCTGGATCACCGACGAGGTGGACCCGGCGGACCTGGCTGTCACCACCCGGCTCAACGGGGCGGTGGTCCAGCAAAGCCGTACCGGGCTTCTGATGCGGGACGTGGCCCACCTCATCGAGTTTATCACCGCCTCCATGACTCTGGAACCGGGGGACCTGATCGCCACCGGGACCCCCGCGGGTATTGGCCCCATGTATGACGGAGACAGGGTGGAGGTAGAGATCGAGGGGATCGGTATTCTGGGAAATCCGGTGGTCCTGCCCCACATTCCGAGAGAGTAAAAAACAGGCGCCGTCCTATGACAGCGCCTGTTTCCATTTGCTACTGCGTTTACAATCCGTCCGCGTCCACCAGGATGTTGTCCGTGCCGTGCTCTTCAAACTCGGAGATGTAGGCGTCGATGCGGGTGGCCAGCTCCTGGTAGTTGCTCTCGTCGATGGGCGGGTCGTCCATGTCCCGGCGGGCCAGGTCCTCGGCCAGGATCTCAAAGAAGACGTTGTTTTCATATTCCATGATGGCCTCGTGAATGCCGCCGTCCACAAAGGCCCGGGAGGGGACGATCTCGCCGCGGTACAGCTCGGCCAGGGAGGGCATTCCCTCCTCCGCGGCCCGTTGGAACAGCAGGGACTCTACGCGGTCATAGTCCTTGAAACGGTCCTCTCCGCGGGTGGAGTTCAAGATCCAGTTGCCGATGTAGACCATATCCAGCAGACGGCGAAATTCTTTTTTCGTCAGCTCCAGCTTCATGCCCCGGTCCTCCTGTTCCCGCACAGTCAGCGTTCAAACTATACCCCATATTATAGCGATTTTTCCACCGTTGTCAAACCCCCGGCGCTGGCCAATTTCTGGGGAAAGAAGACGCTTTTTGGCGCGGTGGAGCTGTCCGGGCAGAAATGGCGGAAAAATTTGAAAACAGTGTTGAAAAATGGTGGGAAGTTGGATATAATAAGCGGGTAATAATAGAAGGGCAAGCTGCCCGTAGAAATCAGGAGGTCATTCTTATGGCTAAGATCACGAAAGATACCATCATTGGCGATATTCTGGACATCGCGCCCCAGGCGGCGCCTGTTTTCATGTCCATCGGCATGCACTGCCTGGGCTGCCCCGCCTCCCGGGGGGAGACCGTGGAGGAGGCCTGCGCCGTCCACGGCATCGACTGCCAGAGCATTTTGGATAAGCTCAATGAGCTGATCCCCGACTAAGCACGAAACGCCCCAAGGGGGGAGCGGCATCGCTATGCCGCTCCCTTTTTGTAAGGAAAGGAGCGCCGCGATGACATATCCTGCTCTAACGCCCCGCCTGCACGCTGTGGCGGACCTTGTGCCGCCGGGGACGCGGTTGGTAGATGTGGGCACCGACCACGCCTATCTGCCCGCGTATCTGTTGGGAAAGGGCCGCATTGCTTCCGCCATCGCCACCGACATCCGCCCGGGGCCGCTGGAGCGGGCGAAGGCGACCGCGGAGCGTTACGGCCTGGAGGCGCGGGTCCAGCTTCGGCTTTGCGACGGTTTGGACGCTGTGGACGCCGACGAGGTGGACACGGTGGTCATCGCCGGAATGGGGGGAGAGACCATCCTCGCCATCCTGGAGGCGGACCCCTGGAGCTTTGACAAGGTGTGCGTTCTTCAGCCTATGAGTGCGGCGGAGACCTTACGCGCGGGGTTGGACCGGCGGGGGATATCCATTGCGCGGGAGGTGCTAGTACGGGAGGGAGAGACCCTTTATCTGCTGTTTCTCCTTGACGGGGGAAAGACCGAAAAGGGGAATGCCTTAACATCGGCTGAACACTATGCAGGTACCGTTTCCGCCCATGGGGATGACCCCTTATGGCCGGAATATCTGGCGCGGTCAAGAGACCGGGCGGCGCGGGCACTGGTCGGGCTGGAGCGCTCCAGAAAGCCTGAGGACGAAGCGCGGCGGGTGTATTTTACACAGGTGCTGGCTGGCCTGGACGAGATGGCAAAAGAGGTGGAGAGCATATGAACGTACAGGATATCTATGGCTACATTGACCATATTGCGCCTTTTTCTACCCAGTTGGATTATGATAACGCCGGTCTGCTGATGGGAAGCGGGGTGGCGGAGGTGGAGCGGGTGCTGGTGACGTTAGATGTCACGTTCGAGGTGGCAAAAGAGGCCGCGCGTAAAAAGTGCCAGCTGATCGTCAGCCACCATCCGCTGATCTTTCACGGCTTGAAGTCCGTTACTCCCGGTGATCCCACCGGAGCGGTGGTGCTGGAGCTGGCCCGGCGGAACATAGCCCTCATTTCCGCCCACACCAACTGGGACCAGGCCGCCGGTGGTGTCAGCGACGTACTGTTGGAGCGCCTGGGCATCGCTTCCGCCGGTTTTTTGGAGCCTGCTGGAGAAACCTCGGAAGGGACCCCTTACGGCATGGGGGCGGTGGGTGAGCTGGAAGCGCCCATGCCGCCGAAAGAGTTCGCCAGGGCGGTTAGAACTGCTCTTCACGCCCGGGGCGCGCGGGTAGTGCTGGGTGACCGCCCAGTGAAGAAGGTGGCCGTGTGCGGCGGCGCGGGGGGCGATCTGCTGGCCCGGGCGGCGGCCTGGGGCGCGGACGCCTATGTGACGGCGGACGTGAAGTATCATGAGTTTTTGGAAGCCCACCAGCGGGGGATCACGCTGATCGACGGCGGTCACTTTGCCACCGAGGACCCCGCCATGGACGTGCTCTGCCAGCGGCTTCAGAATGCATTTGCGAAGGACGGGGTGGAATTTTTCCGTTCTCGCAGACACAAGGAGGTCTATTTTGCGCTCTGAGATAGAAATAGGGGTTGAAAAAGGACAAAAACTATGGTAAACTATGAGACGAATTTTTGAGAAGGGAAGGATACCATGTCGGGACATTCCAAGTGGCATAACATTCAAAAGACCAAGGGTGCGGCGGACGCCAAGCGCTCTCAGATCTTCACCAAGATCGCCAAGGAGATGATCGTGGCGGTCAAGACCGGGGGCAGCGGCGATCCCGCGAACAACTCCCGCTTGGCTACTGTTATCGCAAAGGCTAAGGCCGCCAATATGCCCAACGACAACATCAAGCGCACCATCGACCGGGCCTTGGGCTCGGGCAACGCCGACGCGTACGAGAGCGTGGTATACGAGGGCTATGGGCCCTGCGGCGTGGCCGTGATCGTGGAGGCGCTGACCGACAACCGCAACCGCACTGCTCCCAATGTTCGCCATCTGTTTGACAAGTACGGCGGGAACCTGGGCGCTACCGGCTGTGTGTCCTGGTCCTTTGACCGCAAGGGTGTGATCGTCATTGAGAAGGAGGACCTGGACGAGGACACTGTGATGATGGATGCGCTGGACGCTGGGGCGGACGACATGCAGGTGGAGGACGAGGTCTTTGAGGTCTACACCGACCCCGACGCCTTTGCTGCCGTCACTGAGGCGCTGGAGGCCAAGGGCTATACCTTCCTGGAGGCCGAGGTGCAGATGGTTCCCCAGAACTATATCAAGCTGGAGAACGAGGACGACATCAAGAACATGGAGAAGATGATCGACCTGCTGGAAGAGGACGACGACGTCCAGAACGTCTGGCACAACTGGGATAACTGAGCCTACAGATCTGTACACAAAAGCAGGAGCGGCGCCGCCGCTCCTGCTTTTCTATTACCGCTCAATTGCCTTCTGTAGTAACGGCGGCCTTTGGTTCCTCCAGGGAAAAGGTGACCGAAACATTGTCGCCGCTGGCCTTCAACACCTGACACAGCTCGGCGTGCGTTACGTTATCAATATGCCCCAACAGCGTAAAATTCCAGAAGTTTACATCGTAATAAATGGTAATACTGCTGCCTTGATAGAGAATAATGTCTCCCGGCACGGTGGTAATCTGGCGGTCGGTCTGTGTAAGGGTCGTGCCTATGGAGCCCACCTTCTCAAATCCACCGTAGTCGTGCATGTCTACGGTGAGAGGGCCTTTATCCAAAAGCTCCTTCAACGCCGTGGTGGATGGATTTTCCTCCAGGGTTGCAGTCCAAACCGTTTCGCCGATCTGAAGATACATCTTGTTTGCCTCCTCGTTGGGCGTCTCAGGCTGTAGGACCGGCTTAGGCAGCTCCAAGCCGTTGACCCACTCCTCCACCTGGCTGACGCCGCTGAACCTCTGGCCTGTACGCCAAGTGGCGTCTGGCTCATAGCCCCGAATGGTGCCATCCTCGTGGCCGCTGCCTCCGGAGGTGCAGAAGGTGGCGACGGTCTTACCGCTCAGATCATAGGTTTCCAGGAAGGTGTGGATGATCTTGGGGGCCTTGCCCCACCAGATGGGATAGCCGATGAGCACCGCGTCATACTGGGCCATGTCCTCTACGGCGTTGGCGATGGCGGGCCTGGCGTCGGGATCGTTCTGCTCGGCGTTGGCCCGGCAATCGCAGTTGTAGTTGAGGTCGGCGGCGGTGTAGGGCTGGGCGGGAATGATCTCAAAGAGGTCGCCGCCGCTGACCTCCGCCACCTTTTCTGCCACCGGGCGGGTGCTGCCGGTGGCGGAGAAATAGGCCACCAGGACCTTGCCGCCCTCTGGAGCGGGCTCGGGAGTGGGCGTGGGGGCAGGAGAGGGCGGCGTGGCGGAACTACTTCCGGAAGAGCTTCCGCTGCCGGAAGGCCGCCGGGTGGGGGTGGGCTCCGGCTCGGCAGGAGCGAAGGTCTCGTAGAGGGCGATAGCAGCCTCAGCTCGGGTGGCAGGCATAGCCAACTCCGCGTTGCCTGTCCAAGTGGGGTTTTCTTCGTTCTGTCGCGCGATCACCACATGCAGCATCTCCTTGCTCACTGGATCGTCCACCCCGAACAGACCGTTGCCATAGCCTCGGAGAAGACCCTTTTCCGAAGCCCAGACCACGGCGTTGGAGTACCAAACCTCGGGCAGCGCGTCGGTGAAGCTGGGCGCACCGGAGACGGTGGGCACCCCGGCCTGACGGTAGAGGACCGTCGCCAGCATAGCGCGGGACATGGAGCCGTCGGGGTCAAAATTTGCGCCGTCCTCCACGCCGTTTATCAGGCCGTTTTCCGCGCACCAAGCCACCGCTTTGGCGTAGTCCACATCGTCGGGTACATCGGCAAAGACCGGTGTGACGGTGTTGGCGGCGCAGGCCGCGATTTGGAACAGCATGATGAGCGCCAGCAAACAACTCAAAATTCGTTTCATTTTGATTTCCTCCTTAGTATTAACACAATGTTTCATATTGCCTATTGTCTACCGGCTCGCACCACTCGGTGGAGCAGTCTTCACCGGGAGCTTCAAAGGCAATGTGGCTGAACCAGCTATCCTTTGCCGCGCCGTGCCAGTGCTTGACCCCCGCAGGGATAAAGACCACGTCGCCGGGGCGGAGCTCCTGGGCCTCCTCGTCCCAAGCCTGATACCAGCCCTGGCCGTCGGTACAGAGCAGGATCTGCCCGCCGCCTTTGACGGCATGATGGATGTGCCAGTGGTTGCGGCAGCCCGGCTCAAAGGTGACGTTGGCCAGGAAGATGGTCTCCTTGGGATCGGTGAGGGGGTTAAGGTAGCTATTGCCGTCAAAATACTGGGCGTAAGCGTCGTTAGGTGCGCCCAGTCCAAACATTCCCCCATCCACGCCGGGGTCATCCTTATAGACCTCCACCGCCGCGCGGAACGCCGCCCATGCGTTGGGCCATCCAGCATAAAAGGCCACATGGGTCAAGATCTCCGCCATCTCACTTTTGGTCACACCGTTTTTCTTGGCATTCATCAAGTGGTGCTGGAAGGACGTATCGAAAAGTCCCTTGCTTACCAGCACGGTGACGGTGAGGATAGAGCGGAGCTTCAGAGAAAGCCCTTTCCGGTTCCAGACCTCCCCAAAGAGCACGTCGTCGTTCAGTGCCGCAAATGCGGGCGCAAAGTCGCCCAATTGATCTCGTCCTGCGGTTTGCTTTACCATGGTCGTTTCCTCCTTTAGTTCAAATGTTCCCTGAAGAATTTCTCCAACTTTTCAAAGGGGATGATAAGAAAACCCCGCTCCGCCATGGTCTGGGCATACAGCCCGGCGCACTGCTCCTTCACCGCCCCAAAGGGGCCGCACACGGCGATGGCGGGCAAGTTGCCCGCCGCTCCCTTGGGGGTGTAGAGGTCGGCGGTCAGAGTGATGCCGTAACGGTTGTGGAAGGTCACCTTGCGGTGATCTGCCTTCTCGCTCTTTGGAAAGGTCTTATCCCATTCTTGGGTCAAGGTCAACTTTTCTTCCATCTTGCGTTCCTCCTTGTTACGCTTTTGCTTTCTTTTCTATCTGATAAACCAAGTAATCCAGGCAGTCTATCTTTCGCTCCGCTGCGTGGCAATGCTCCAGCAGGTTTTTTCGGTGTCGGGCCAGAAGGCTGAGGGCCTCTTTCTCCCGTCCTTGACCAATCAGCGAAAGAAACTGCTCTGTCAATAGGTCGTCACACCCCGCGTCCATAAGATTTTGCCGCAGTGCGTCTTTGTCCTCCAAGGTCACCACCCCCTTTGAGGCTATTGTATAAGCACAAAAATGAAATAGCAAATACTTAATTTCTATATTGTGTTATTCTTGAAAAGAATAACATATTCTGCTATACTGGCAGCAGGAGGTGTTATCATGGAGCTTCGTATCTTACGTTATTTTCTCGCCGTGGCCCGGGAGGGGAGCATTACACATGCCGCCCGGCGGCTTCATATCTCCCAACCCACCCTCTCCAAGCAACTGAAGGATCTAGAGGCAGAACTGGGTAAAAAACTCTTTGTCCGTAGCAGCTTTTCTGTCCGTTTGACAGAGGAAGGAATGCTCCTTCGTAAACGGGCAGAAGACATTTTAGACATGGTGGACAAGACGGAGACGGAATTCAAGGCACTGGGGGAGATCCATGGCGGTGACATCCGCATCGGAGCGGCGGAATCTGACGGCATTAAGTATTTGGCCCGGCACATCAAGGAACTGCAAACGCAATACCCCCGCATCCGGGTCCATTTATACAGCGGTGACCGCAACGACTTGGCAGAGAGATTGGAGCAGGGTTTGTTAGATTTTGCTGTTCTGGTGGAATCAAATGACCTGTCCAAGTACAATCATCTCCCACTGCCAGGCGCGGACACTTGGGGGGTCATTTTGCGCAGAGACCATCCTCTGGCAAAAAAGGAAGCGGCTACCCCAGAGGATCTGGTGGGAATTCCTCTCATTTGTCCCCGGCAGGGATTGCAAAAAGAACTTTCTGACTGGTTTCGGGAGAAAGTGGACAGGTTTAATATTATAGCGACCTGTAACCTGGCCTACAACGGCGGAATCCTGGCACGGGAGGGGCTGGGCTGCATGCTTTCCTTTGACAAGCTGGTGGGCACCGGACCGGACAGCCCTCTATGCTTTCGACCCTTGAAGCCTCCGCTTCACTCAAAGCTGTTTCTGGCTTGGAAAAAGTACGCGGTGTTTTCCCCGGTGGCAGAGGTGTTTTTGCAAGAAATGCAAAAAGAATATGTGTCAGAATAAAATATGTCTTCTTTTCCTCTTGATCTGTTGGGAATAATAGGCGTTGTTGGAAGCATACTAAAGCTAACCGTATTGGGGAGGCTTTGGGTATGAAGATGACCAACCAGGAATACAAAAAATATGTGGAGAAAAAGGCGAAGCCGTCACCCATGTGGAAGGACCTGCTGTGGGCCTTCTGTGTGGGCGGCGGCATCTGCGCCGGAGGGCAGGGACTGAGCACCCTCTATCAGTATTTGGGCGCCACCAAAGAGGACGCGGGAACCTGGGTGTCTATCACGTTGATCTTCCTGGCGGCGCTGCTCACCGGCCTTGGGGTGTTCGACGACATCGCCAAGCACGCCGGGGCGGGGACCTTGGTGCCCATCACCGGCTTTTCCAACGCCATGGCCTCTCCTGCGCTGGAATTCAAGAGCGAGGGGTTGGTGCTGGGCACCGGGGCCAAGCTGTTTACCGTGGCCGGACCAGTGCTGGTGTACGGCATCTCGTCCAGCATCCTCTACGGGATCATTCTATGTATTTTAGGCGCGGTCATCAAGTGAATTGGCGACAAAAATAGGCGGACGCCGCGGCGTCCGCCTATTTGTTTTCTTCCTTTGCCCGTTCAAAGGCCTGGGCCACGCTTCGGGAGGGGGAGGAGAGCTGAGTCTGCCGTATCAAGGACGCGATCTGGCCCAGGGTGGTCTCTACCTCATCCTTAAGGGCGGAGGCGGAGACCCGCAGGGCGCCATGGCCCAGGATGATGACCTGGACCAGGCCGTCAGAGGTGGCCACCCGTACCCGGTTGTCCTTACCTAGGCGGTAGGTAGCCTTTTCGATATAGGCGTCGGCGGTCTCCGCCTCTTTGGTATAGACTACGGTGATATTGTTGTGTTTTTCCACCGTTTCCACGCCGCCATGGACCTTATAGGCATCAAATACCACAATGACCCGGTTGCCCCGGTAGCCCTGGTAGTTGCACAGCAGCTCGATGAGAACGGCGCGGGCGGCGTCCAGGCTCTGCCCGGCCAAAGCCTTCAGCTCGTCCCAGGCGAAGATGATGTTATAGCCGTCTACCAGCAGATACTCCGGTTTTGTGCCGCCCAGGTCCACCGCCACCTTGTCGGGGATGGTGGGCGCGGCCTTGGGGGTGGTCATGGGCCGGGGGCCGGGAGAGGGAATGGCGCCGTAGGTCCGCTCGTAGATGGCCTGAAGCTCGGCGTCTTGGGCGATAGTCCCGGTATAAGAGACCTTTTGTGGCGCGTGGGCAGTGACCTGGGCGTTTTCCACCGAGCCGCCGTCCGTGAGCCGCAGACCGCTGGACACATGGGCATGGGCGGGGACCTCGTTCCAGGGAACGCTGTGCCCCGCGCCATGGGAACAGAACACGGAGTCCGCCGGATGCTCCACGTCCCGAAGGGGATCGTAGCCCAGAGCTTCTACCACCGTCTCCTGGCTTGGGCAGGGCTCATACCCGCCGGGGGCGAAGGAGAGCTGAGCGTGGCCGTGAGTGTAGGCGGCCAGGTGGTTGGCGTAATCGCCAAAGGCGGAGACAGCCACAGAGCCTGTCAGAACGGCGTTTTCCCCTTGGGTCAGGGGAACGTCCAGTCTGGCGCCCATTTGGCTTAGATCAGATATGGCACGGCCCACCAGAGGCTGAGGCAGCTCCAAACGGAGAGCGTACCACGGCTCCAGAAGGACGCTTTCGGCTGACATCAGACCCTGGCGCAGGGCGCGGAAGGCCGCCTGCCGGAAGTCGCCGCCCTCGGTGTGCTTGGGGTGGGCACGGCCCGCAATAAGCGTGATCTTCACATCGGTCAGCGGGGAGCCGGTGAGCACGCCCGGGTGGCTGCAGCTCTCTAAAAAGCCCAAAATGAGACGCTGCCAGGAAAACTCCAACACATCTTGTGGGCAATTAGCCGCAAAGGTAAGACCGCTGCCGGATTCACCAGGTTCCAGGAGCAAATGGACCTCCGCATAGTGCCGCAGAGGCTCAAAGTGACCAATGCCGATGGCCGGAGCCTTGATCGTTTCCCGGTAGAGGATAGAGCCAGGGCCAAACGCAACATCCAATTCAAAACGGTCGTGGAGCAGGCGGCGCAGGACCTCTCCCTGTACGTCGCCCATGAGCCGCACATTGATCTCCCGGTTTTGAGCGTTCCATTCTGCATGGAGCTGTGGGTCCTCCGCGGCCAGCTGCTGAAACGCGCGGTAGGCCGTGTATGGGTCCTGGCCCTCGGGCAGCAGGACCTGATAGGCACGGACGGGCTGGAGGGAGGGGGAGGGCGCGGCCGCGGCGTCACCAAATACCTGGCCCGGCGCCGCCTTGGTAAGACCGGTCACCGCGCACAGCGTTCCGGCCGCCACCTGGTCCACGGCCTCGAATTTATCTCCCGAGTAAAGACGGAGCTGGTCTACTTTTTCTTCCCAAGCCTCGTCCCCGGAGCCGCCCCGCAGGAGGGTGCGTACCTTTAACGTGCCGCCTGTGATCTTCAGATGGGTGACCCGTCCGCCGCCCGCCGGATGCTCGACCTTATAAACCTGGGCGGAAAAGGCCTCAGGATAGCTCTTACGGGGCAGATAGCGCTCCAATCCCGCCAGGAGCGTGTCCACCCTCTCCAGTTTGAGCGCCGAGCCAAAGAAGCAGGGGAAGAGCTGCCGGACGGCGATGAGCTGGGCGACGGTACCGTCTGCAAGGGAGCCGCTGTCCAGATATTCGCTCAGCGCGTCCTCATGGCACAGGGCGGCGGCCTCGGCAAAGTCAGCGGTGAAGTCCACGCAGTGGTCGCTGAGCGTTGTTTGAAGCTCATGCATCAGGTCCGCCTGACCCTTGGCGGGCAAATCCATCTTGTTGACAAAAAGGACCGTAGGGACCTGATAGCGCGCCAGCAGCCGCCACAGGGTGCGGGTGTGGCTCTGGACGCCGTCGGTGCCGCTGACCACCAGCAACGCGCAGTCCATGACCTGCAGGGCCCGCTCCATCTCGGCGGAGAAGTCCACGTGGCCCGGGGTGTCCAGCAGGGTGACCCAGCGGTTGCCCAGGGGGAACCTGGCCTGCTTGGAAAAGATGGTGATGCCCCGCTCCCGCTCCAAGGCACTGGAGTCCAGAAAGCTGTCTTGATGATCGACCCGCCCCAGGGCACGCAGCTGTCCGGCGGTGTAGAGCAGTCCCTCGGAAAGGGTGGTCTTGCCCGCGTCCACATGGGCCAAGATCCCCAGAACCAGTTCAGACACAGCCCACCCTCCTTTGAAGTGTTTTTTCTATTATACCACTGGCATATCAAATTGACAAATCGACGCTTCGCAAAAGGAGAAGAGCTGATTTTGAAGCGCGAAAATGAAATGTTGCATAATTAAAAGTCCAAAATCGAAGTTCGCCCATGTGGAAAGCCCTAAAATGAAAAATTTACTGCAAGAAAGTATTGACATTGGGACGGGGGAGGTCTACACTGGACCAAACGGGGGAGAGGCGCCGCTTTTTCCCCGGTGACGCAGAAAACAAACATGGAAAGGGGCGCGTCAGTATGGGGTACACAAAAGAGGACATCATCCGCAAGGTGAAGGAGGAAGACATCCAGTTTATTCGGATGCAGTTCACCGACATTTTCGGGCAGATGAAGAACGTGACCATCACCGAGTCTCAGATCGAGAAGGCCCTGGACAACCAGATCATGATCGATGGTTCCTCCATCGAGGGCTTTGTCCGCATCAACGAGTCCGACCAGTATCTGCGGCCCGACCTGGACAGCTTTGTGGTGTTTCCCTGGCACAAGGTGCAGGGGAAGGTGGCCCGGTTGATCTGCGACGTGTATAATCCCGACGGTACCCCCTTTGTGGGCGACCCCCGCGGGGTGCTCAAGCAGGTGCTGCAAAAGGCAAAGGACATGGGCTTTGATACCTTTAACGTAGGTCCCGAGGCGGAGTTCTTCCTCTTCCAGACCGATGAGGAGGGCAAGCCCACCACCAAGACCAACGACGAGGCCAGCTACTTTGACCTGGGTCCCCTGGACCACGGCGAGCCCACCCGGCGTGAGATCTGCCTGGCCCTGGAGGATATGGGCTTTGAGATCGAGGCCAGCCACCACGAGGTGGCCGAGGGGCAGCACGAGATCGACTTTAAGTATCAGGACGCTCTGCGCTGCGCCGACTCCATCATGACCTTTAAGCTGGCGGTGAAGACCCTGGCCCAGAAAAACGGCCTCCACGCCACCTTCATGCCCAAGCCTATTTTCGGCGTCAACGGCTCTGGGATGCACGTCAACATGTCCCTGTTCAAAAAGGGCAAGAACGTGTTTTTCGATGAGAAGGGTGACAAGACGCTGTCCAAGGACGCATATAGCTTTATTGCCGGCATCCTGCGCCACATGAAAGGGATGTCCGCCATCACCAACCCGCTGGTGAACTCCTACAAGCGGCTGGTACCCGGCTATGAAGCGCCCTGCTACATGGCCTGGTCCGCCTCCAACCGCTCCGCTTTGATCCGCATTCCCGCCGCCCGTGGCCAGTCTACCCGGGTGGAACTGCGCTGCCCCGACCCCTCCTGCAACCCCTACCTGGCCCTGGCGGTCTGCCTGGCCGCGGGACTGGACGGGATCGAGAAGGGGCTGACCCCGCCGCCGGAGATCACCGAGAACATCTTTGAGATGTCTCCCGCCACCCGCCGCCGCCGTGGGATCGACGCCCTGCCTGGCTCCCTGGAGGAGGCCCTGACCGCACTGAAGAAGGATAAATATATTATGAATGTGCTGGGTGAGCACGTGTGCGGCCAGTATATTGCAGGCAAGGAAAAGGAATGGGACGAGTACCGCACCCGCGTTTCCTCCTGGGAGCGGGACAAGTATATCATCAACTACTAAGACCGCAAAGGGGAGCAGGCTATGCGCTTTACCAAGATGGAGGGACTGGGCAACGATTACGTATACCTGGACTGTACCAGGGAGGCGCCTGGCGATCTGCCCGAGCTGGCCCGGAGAATGTCCGACCGGCACTTTGGCGTCGGGAGTGACGGACTCATCTGCATTTTTCCCTCTCAGACCGCTGATTTCAAGATGGTCATGTTCAATGCCGACGGCTCCCAGGCGGAGATGTGCGGCAACGGCATCCGCTGTGTGGGCAAATTCGTCTTTGACAAGGGCCTGACACACAAGACTGAGCTGGCCATTGAGACGCTGGCTGGTGTGAAGCATCTTGCCTTGTCGATTCTCGGCGGGCAGGTAGACGCCGTGACCGTGGATATGGGTGCGCCACGGCTGGAGGAGGCTAGGCGCGTAACCACCCACGGAAAGGAATACCAAGGGATCCCGGTCTCTGTAGGCAATCCGCACTTTGTGATCCCAACAAGCGGTGTAAAGGACTTTGACTTGCAGGTTCATGCACCCCTTTCCGTGCCAAACCACACCTTTCCCGAGGGCGTCAACGTGGAGATCGTAGAGGTCGTAGACCGTAGCCACGTCAAAATGCGGGTATGGGAGCGGGGCAGCGGCGAGACGTTGGCCTGCGGAACGGGAGCCTGCGCCACAGTGGCGGCGTTTGTCAGCGAGGGGCTGACGGACCGGGAGGTCACCGTGTCTTTGCTGGGCGGCGAATTGCACGTCCGCTGGGATGAGACAAACGACCATATCTATATGACCGGGCCCGCCCGCACGGTGTTCGAAGGGGAGTGGCCGGAGGTCATGCTTCTTTGAAAAAACGAGAGAGGATGAACCAGTATGGCGAAGATCAATCAAAACTTTTTGAAGCTGCCCGGGGGCTATCTGTTTCCTGAGATCGGTCGGCGCGTGCGGGCGTTTTCTGCGGAAGATCCCCCTATGCCCCTGATCCGTCTGGGGATCGGAGACGTGACCCTTCCCTTGGCGCCGACAGTGGTGGAGGCCATGACCAAGGCCACGGCGGAGATGGGGGTCAAGGAGACCTTCCGGGGCTATTGCGAGGAGACCTGCGGGGCCTATGACTTTCTGCGCTTCGCCATCCGGGACGACTACAAGGCCCGCGGCGTAGACATCGCGGACGACGAGATCTTTGTCTCCGACGGCGCCAAGAGCGACTGCGGCAACATCGGGGATATCTTTGACGTGGACAACATCGTGGCCGTCTGCGACCCGGTGTATCCGGTGTATGTAGATACCTCCGCCATGGCAGGGCGGGCCGGGGAGTATGACGCCGCCAACCAGCGGTGGACCAAGCTCCACTATATGCCTTGTACGGCTGAGAACGGCTTTACGCCCGCAATCCCCGACAAAAAGGTAGATATGATCTACCTCTGCTTCCCCAACAATCCCACCGGCGCGGTGGCCACCAAGGAGCAGCTGCAAAAGTGGGTGGACTACGCCAACAGTGTGGGTGCGGTGATCCTGTTCGACTCCGCCTACGAAGCGTACATCACCGACCCCGCCATTCCCCACAGCATTTTCGAGATCCCCGGGGCTAAAACCTGCGCCATTGAGCTGCGTTCCTTCTCCAAGACCGCCGGCTTTACCGGGACCCGCTGTGCCTACACGGTGGTCCCCAAGGAGCTGGAGCGGGAGGGAGCCAGCCTGAACAAGCTCTGGAACCGCCGCCAGTCTACCAAGTTTAACGGGGTGTCTTATGTTATCCAGCGGGCTGCGGAGGCGACCCTGACCCCCCTGGGCAAGGAGCAGACCGGAGAGATGATTCGTTATTACCTCCAAAATGCTCAGATCATCAAGGCGGGGCTGACCCAGGCGGGGCTGACGGTGTACGGCGGCGATAACTCCCCCTATATCTGGGCCCGCGTGCCCCAGGGGACGGATTCCTGGAGCTTCTTTGATAAGCTGCTGAAGGAGGCCTGTGTGGTCACTACCCCCGGGGCCGGGTTTGGCCCTTCCGGGGAAGGGTACATTCGCCTCACTGCCTTTGGGGACGCGGAAGCCACTAAGGAGGCCGTCAGGCGCATTCAAAACGTGCTGTAAGCGCAAATATAGTAACAAGTCCCTTGCCAGAGGCAGGGGACTTGTTTTATAATGGGACCACAAAAGGAGGGACCGCCATGAATGAGACGATCCAAGGGCTGTTGGAGCGCAAGTCAGTACGAGTATTTACGGACGAGTCGGTTTCCAACGAGATGAAAACACAACTATTGGAGTGTGCCGCCGCCGCGCCCACCGCGGGAAACCAGCAGCTTTATACCATCCTGGACATCACCGACCAGACGTTGAAGGACACCCTGGCGGTGACCTGTGACAACCAGCCATTTATTGCCAAGGCCCCGGTGGTCCTGATCTTCTGCGCCGACGCAAACAAGTGGTATCAAGGTTTTCAACACTTTGGCTGTGAACCGAGGATGCCGGGGGAAGGGGATCTGATGCTGGCGGTGTGCGATGCGGTGATCGCCGCTCAGAACGTGGTCACAGCGGCCCACAGCCTGGGGCTGGGGGCGTGCTACATCGGTGACATTATGGAGCGGTGCGAGGAACACAGGGCGATTCTGAAGCTCCCGAAATATGTGTTCCCGGTGGCGATGCTGGTGGTCGGCTGGCCCACCCAGCATCAGAAGGACCGCCGAAAGCCGGAACGCCAGCCCCTGTCCATGGTGGTGCGGGAGAACGCGTATGCTCCGTTTGCCAAGGACGAGCTGGCCCGGCTTCTGGAGCCGGCGGCGGGGCAGGAGCAAAGCGTGGAGGAACGCTTCCAAGCTTTCTGCGCGAGAAAATATAACAGCGGCTTTTCCCGGGAAATGACCCGGTCGGTAGAGGAATATCTGAGGGACTTTCGCTAAAAGTCGGCGGGGTCGAAGCCAAACACCTGCACGATCTCCATATTTGGGCTGTGGAGGAAATCCTCCGGGGCGGCAATGCGGCCGCCGTCACTGTCCAGGTCTACTCCCGCCGCCATCCATGCGTACCAGGGGAGATAGCCGCAATGGGCGGAGTGTGGGCCGTCCAAGGGCTGAAACTTGTCGCCAAAGGCCCCGCTGACCAAGCTATAGGGGATGTGGTCCAGCTTGTCTAAGGCAAGCTGGACTACTTTTTCTCCGGTCTTGTCGTCCGCCTTGGGGCGGAGGACCACCATGGTGGAGTAACTGCGCCAATGGTTGGCGTTCATTTGGCTGGAGAGACTGCCCAGCACCACAGACTCCAGGGTAACGCACCGTTCGGCGTCCACCACCAGCCCGGCGTGGCCGTGGCTCCAGCCAGCAGTGTGGGTGGAGAGGGTCACGATGATATCACCGTTTTTCAGCGGAGCCAACGGTACCATAGAGCGGGCATTTCCATTCTCATCCAGAAAACGGTGCTCCCGGGTGGTGATGCCCAGGGGAGAGCAGGGGGCCTCCCCTGGATGGCCCCAAAAGGCGCTTTGCGTCTCTAAGATCTGGGCGGCGCCTGTGTCTCCCAAGGCCAACAGGTCGTCGATGGCCGGCCGGCCAAGACCGGTCTGGGAGAAGAGAAGGGCATAGTCCTCCTCATCCAGCACGGCCTTGGACAGCACCCCCGTCAAATCTGCCGGGGTGCCCTCGGGGACATAGGGACCATGAAAATGGGGGTAAACGTGCTGAAGAAAGAGCCAGAGCACGGCAACCAGAGATAAAATAAGCGCAAGGATCACGAGACGCTTTTTGACTTTAAGCTTCAAGCTTCTTCCACCCTTCATATGGGACTTGCTTTTGACATAATCATAGCACAGGCCGGGTGATTTGGAAAGGGGTTTGGAGCATGGAGGTAGGGATCAGCGATCTGCGCTATAAGGAGATCATCGACGTGGCGGATGGGTGCCGCTACGGTTATCCCCAGGACATCGTCGTGGAGCTGACCACAGGACAGGTGACCGCGCTGCTGGTGCCGGGACAGCCCCGATTTTTCGGCCTATTGGGCCGGGGCGAGGACATTGTCATCCCCTGGTCCCGTGTGCGCCAGGTGGGAGAGGACATCATCCTGGTGGACAGCGGGCAAGGCAAAACGTCAAGCTATCTATCACAGAAAAAACATTAATATTGATCAGGCCGCTCCAACCATACGGTTGGAGCGGCCTGATTTTCGATGATAACGGGAACAGAGAAGATGCTTACTTGCCCAGCTGCTTGGCAATCTCCTCAGCGAAGTTCTCCTGCTTCTTCTCGATGCCCTCGCCCTTCTCAAAGCGAACGGCGTCCTTCAGGGCGATGGAGCCGCCCAGGGCCTTGGCCTGCGCCGCCACGTACTGCTCCACGCTCATGGAGCCGTCCTTGACGAACTCCTGCTGCATGAGGCAGTTCTCCTCGTAGAACTTGCGGAGCTTGCCCATGACGATGCCTTCCTTGACCTTGTCGGGCTTGGCGGCCATCTTGGGGTCGTTCTCCATCTGGACCAGCATGATCTTCTTCTCCTCGTCCAAGACCTCCTGGCCCACCTGGGACTTGTCCAGGAAGCGGGGGTTCAGCGCGGCGATCTGCATGGCCAGGTCCTTGCCCACCTCGGTGACCTTGTCAGCAGGGAGGTCGGTGTCCAGATTGACCAGCACGCCGATACGACCGCCCATGTGGACGTAGGGGACGGACACGCCGCCCTCAAAGCGCTGGAAGCGGCGGATCTTGATGTTCTCGCCAATGACCTGGACCTTCTCAATGGTCTCGTCGGCTACGGAGCGGCCGGTCTCGGGGTAGGGCTTGGTGAGCAGGTCGTCCAGGTCCTTGGGGGCGTCCTTGGCGATGACGGTAGCCACGGTATGGACGAAGTCGGTGAACTTCTCGTTCTTGGCAACAAAGTCGGTCTCGGCATTGACCTCGACCACCACGCCCACGCCGTTGATGACGGTGGCGTAGGCCACGCCCTCGGCGGCGATACGGCCGGCCTTCTTCTGGGCGGTGGCGAGACCCTTCTCGCGCAGGAACTCAACGGCCTTGTCCATGTCGCCGTCGGTGGCGGACAGGGCCTTCTTACAGTCCATCATGCCCACGCCGGTCATCTCGCGGAGCTTCTGTACGTCTTGAGCGGTAATAGCCATTTTATATTCCTCCAGTCAGGTTAGTGTAAGATCAAGCCTCGGCAGGGGCAGCGGGAGCGTCGGCGGCCTCCGCGGCGGGAGCCGCGTCGGCACCCTGGCGGCCCTCCTGAATAGCGTTGGCCATCACGGAAGAAATAAGCTTAATGGCGCGGATGGCGTCGTCGTTGCCGGGGATGACGTAGTCGATCTCGTCGGGGTCACAGTTGGTGTCCACGATGGCGACCACGGGGATGTGGAGCTTCTTGGCCTCGTTGATGGCGTTGCGCTCCTTGCGGGGATCGACCACAAACAGCGCGCCGGGGAGCTTACGCATCTCGGTGACGCCGCCCAGATACTTCTCCAGCTTGGCGATCTCGCCCAGGTGGTGCATGACCTCCTTTTTGGGGAGCATATCGAAGGTGCCGTCCTCCTGCATCTTCTTGAGCTTGGCCAGACGGTCCACACGGCCGCGCATGGTCTTGAAGTTGGTCATCATGCCGCCCAGCCAGCGGGCGTTGACGTAGTACATGCCACAGCGCTGAGCCTCTTCCTTGATGGCCTCCTGAGCCTGCTTCTTGGTGCCCACGAAGAGCATGGTCTGGCCGGACTCGGACAGCTCACGCACGAAGGAGTAAGCCTCCTCCAGCTTCTTCACCGTCTTCTGCAGGTCAATGATATAGATACCATTGCGCTCGGTGTAGATGTAGCTGGCCATTTTGGGGTTCCAGCGGCGGGTCTGGTGACCGAAGTGAACGCCCGCCTCCAGAAGCTGCTTCATAGATACGACTGCCATTGATGTTTTCCTCCTAAATGTTTTGTTTTGCCTCCATCCCGGTCATTTGACCGTACCATTTCCCGAGGGAAACACAGGGCTTGGCCATCACGGAATGTGTGTATTTCGCACAGGCTAAAATATTTTACCACAGAGAGTTGGAAAAAGCAAGCACTTTTTTACTTGAATTTTCCTGGGAAAGGCGGTAAAATGGATCGACAAGAGAAGATACGGAAGGGATGGGGCGCACATGGAGGACCGACGCTGGGGATATGAGCTGCTGAGCCGGTGCAGGGGAGAGCTGATGGGGCTTGCCATGCTTTGGGTCATGCTGTTTCACGCCTTTATGTGGCGGCCCAAGTGGCAGTGGCTCTATTACTTTAAGGGCATCGGCTTTTGCGGCGTGGATATCTTTCTGCTTCTTTCGGGGATGGGGCTGGCCCTGTCCCTTTGCAAACGGGAGCAGCGCTATGGCGAGTATCTCAAGCGGCGGCTGGTGCGTGTTCTGCCCACCTATTGGCTCGTGGTGGGGATCTACGGTCTGGCCCTGCGGCTGGCGGGGCGGACCACTCTCAAAACGGTGGCCTGGACCATGTCCACTCTTTATTATTGGTTCAGCAAGCCCAACTATTTTAATTGGTATGTGCCCGCGCTCCTTGGGTTCTATCTCATTGCCCCCGCGGTGACGGCGTGGTTGAAAAGAAGCGTAAATAGGGTCTCACCGTGGCTGTTGGTCTTCAGCGTCTGGCTGCTGGTGTTTATCCTGTTCCGGGATTTGGCCTCCTGGGGCGAGGTGCGGGAGGGGACGCTGACGCGGCTGCCTATTTTTCTCACCGGCTGCATCCTGGGATTTTACTTATCCCAGGGTAAAAAGTTGACTCCACAGGGGACGGCGGTGTGGTTTCTGCTACCCCTGCTTATTCCTGTTATCAGAAGGGCCCAGTCCCGTTATCTCCCCAACGGCCTTTGGTTCATGCTGGTCTGCGTGCCCTTGTGCCTGGGGCTGACCTGGCTGCTGGAGCGTCTGCCCGAGGGTGGCTTTCGCCGGGGTCTGCGGGAGATCGGCGGCGCCAGCCTGGAGATATACCTTTTGAACGTGGTGTTTGTATTGGAACGCCCTCTTTTGGAACAGATCGTTCCCATTGGGCCAAACTATTTGGTATTTTACGCTCTGACGGTCTCGCTCAATATCCTGCTGGGCATCGCACTCCACTACGCGCTGGCGCGGCCACTGGACTGGCTTCGCGGCAAGCTGGAGGGCTCAAAGAGCTAACGTGCCTGTTTCATCCTCTAAAAGAAGCAAAATGTTTTGCTGAAGCCCGGTTTCGGCGTTGACGTAGATCAGAACGTGCCGGTCCTCCGTTGTCTGGCATTTGAATTCATAGGTCAACACCTCTTCTGTCCCTCCATGGGAGGGGATCAGGGCCAGCTGGGAGCTTAGCAGCGTAACGCTGTTGGGAACGGCGGCCTGGGCGGCCTCCTGGGAGACGGCAGGGGCTTGGAAAGAGCGGTCCCGGTGCTGGTAGAGATAGCCGTGGGCCTCATAGCCCAAGAGCTTGCCGTTGTCCAGGGCGACGGTGAGTTTGACCAGGTCGGGGTAGCAGTAGACCTCCTGGACCACTGGGGCAAAGTGGATGGTGAGCACCCCCTCCCGCTGGATGTGATAGCTGGGCTCCATACGGGGGAAGGCCCAGGCCGCAAGGTAGTTTTGGGCAATGGCGACCGCCTCGTCTACGGTGAGCTTCGGCTGGCCGGGTTGGCGGTCCTGAAAATAGGAGAGGACCTGGCCGCCCTGCCGGGTGACCTCCACGTAGCCTAAGCCGCCGTCCTGGGGCAGGGTAAAGGCATAGACGGGCAGAACGCCCTCAGAGGCGGAGGACAGGGTCAACGCAGCGGGGGAGACGCTTAAAAACGCCGCCGCCCGCTGACGCGCCGTGTCCGCGTCCACAGCTGAAGCTCCCTCCAGCAGTCTGGGCTCAGCGGCGGACATGTGCTCGGAAAAGGGGCCGTCATAGACTAGGGAGGGAAGCTCCGGGAAGTCGGATTCCACTGTTTGGAAGGTGAGGCCGCCGTTGAGCTGTGCCGCGTCCTCGGTGGCGGCGGAAAGGGCCTTGGTGGCTTGGGTCAGATGAGAAAGCTCCAAAGCTCCCGCCTCCAGCTCTCCTTGGAGCTGTGTCAGGGAGCCGCTGAGCTTCCCTGCGGCCTGGGAGAGGGCGGCCAGGTTTTCTCCCACTCCCTCGGCCTCTCCCTCACCCTGGGACAGGGACATGGCATAGTCTCCGGTCTTGGCAAAGAAGGCAGCGGTCTGCTCCAGGTCAATGCTGGCGTAGGGCAGCTCGCCCAAGGCATACTGCGCCGCCAGAGCCTTGGCGTAGATTTGCTGGTAAAGACTGTCCCGCAAGGGACCGGGGGTGGTGTAGGTCACTTTTTGCAGGGCGCTGTCCAGTTCTCTCGCGGCGGTGGTCAGCTCGGCAAAGGCGTGATGATAGGTATTGGCAAGCAGACGCTCGGCTTGCAGGGCGCGAGCCCGCTCCTTGACGGCCACCCCCAAGACGGTGATGAAAATGACGGCCAGACCGGCGGAGAGCGCCACACGAGTACTTTTTTTCATGAAAATCCCTCCCGTGCCAGTATGACACGGGAGGGAAATTTTATGCGGTCAAGTAGGATGATCAGGAAAGATGCTCGATCCCCGCGCGAAGGCGGCGGAGGGTCTCCTCTTTGCCCAGGATATGGCAAAGCTCCACCGCGCCGCCGGGGGTGACCGCCTTGCCGGAGAGGGCGGTGCGTACCGGCCACATGATGCGGCCGTTCTTCAACTCCTTAGCCTCCGCCAGGGTGATGAGGCAGTCGTGGATGGCCTCAAAGCTCCACTGGGGCAGGGCTTCCAGGGCGGGGATGACCCACTCCAGGGCTTCCTTGGAATTGACCTCGTCGGTCTTCATCTTCTTGTGGCAGTAAAGCTCGTTGGAATACTCGGGCACTGCGTCAAAGAAATCCACCTGGGGGGCAATGTCCAGCAGAGTGTCGCACCGGGGCTGCACCAGCGGGGCCACCAGAGACAGGTCAATGGTAGGGGAGTGGACAGCCTTCTTCAAGTAGGGCTCCGCAATAGTGAAGAAGGCATCCGGCTCCAGCGCCCGGAGGTAGTGGGCGTTGAAATATTTGAGCTTCTCCATATCAAAGATAGCGGGGGACTTGGAGATGCCGTGGATATCAAAAACCTTCACCAGCTCGTCCAGGGTGAAAAATTCGGTTTCGGCATATTCCCCTCGGGGGCTCCATCCCAGCAGGGCCACATAGTTCACCACCGCCTCGGAGAGGAAGCCCAGCTCCAGCAGGTCCTCGTAGGAGGGGTCGCCGTGGCGCTTGGACATCTTGTTCTGGGCGTCGCGCATGACGGGGGAGCAGTGGACGTAGGTGGGGATGGCCCAGCCAAAGGCCCGGTACAGGAGGTCGTACTTGGGCGCGGAGGAGAGGTATTCACTGCCCCGTACCACGTGGGTGATACCCATGAGATGGTCGTCGATGACGTTGGCAAAGTTATAGGTGGGCAGACCGTCCCGCTTCAAGAGCACCTGGTCGTCCAGATCGGCGTTGTCCACGGTGATGTCGCCGTAGATGGCGTCGGAGAAGGTGGTGGTCCCGGCAGGGATCTTTTGGCGGATGACAAAGGGCTCCCCAGCCTCCACACGGGCCTTGGCCTCGGCGGGGTCCAGGTCGCGGCAGGGGTCGGCGGCGCGGTCAAAGTCGCCGCTGTCCTCCTCGCTCTCCGCCTTTTCGCAGAAGCAGTAATAGGCCGCGCCCTTTTCCACCAGCAGGTGGGCGTATTCGGCGTAGAGATCCCGGCGCTCGGTCTGGATATAGGGGCCCACGGGGCCGCCCACGTCAGGACCCTCATCCCAGGTGAGCCCCGTCTGCCGTAGGGTCTTATAGATGATGTCGGCGGCGTCCGCCACCAGACGGCCCTGGTCGGTGTCCTCGATGCGCAGGAGAAACTTCCCGACCATGGAGCGGGCGATGAGCCAGGTATAGAGGGCGGTGCGGAGGTTGCCTACGTGCATATACCCTGTGGGAGAGGGGGCAAAGCGAGTGCGTACCTCGCCGGTGGGGATGCGGGCCTCCATTTCGTCAAACCAAGTCATATCCATTGCAATGACCTCCTAATGTATTTCGCGTGAGGTTTATTGTAGCCTTAGCCAAAGCCCGTGTCAAGCCTTGCCGCCCTTTTGGAAGGAGGCGCACCACTCTTGAAGGGTACACTGCTCGCAATAGGGCGCTCTGGCAGTGCACACCGCCCGGCCGTGGAGAACAAGGCGGTGGCAGAAATCGTTGGATTCCTCCGGGAGCAGGACCTTGCGAAGCTGAGTTTCCACCTTGATGGGGTCCTTGGAGCCGTCGGTGAGGCCCAGCCGTCCGGCGATGCGGATGCAGTGGGTGTCCGCCACCACCGCGCCTGGGGTCTTGTGGATGTCCCCCAGAACCAGGTTGGCGGTCTTGCGGCCCACGCCAGGGAGCTTTAAAAGCTCATCCATGGTTCCAGGCACTTTCCCACCATAGTCGCGCAGCAACATTTGGGCGGCGAGCACGATGTCCTTGGCCTTGGCCCGGAAAAAGCCGGTGGAGTGGATGATGCGCTCAATGTCGGCAATGTCTGCCGCCGCCAACGCCTCCAGGGTAGGATAGGTGGAAAACAGCTCCGGAGTCACCAGATTCACCCTCGCGTCGGTACATTGGGCGGAGAGCCGGGTGGCGAACAGCAGCTCGTAGTCCTTGCGGTATTCCAACGAGCAGATGCCCTCAGGATAGGCCTTCTTGAGGGCGTCAACGATGTATTTTGCACGTTCTTTCTTGGTCATGCTACTCTCTCCTCTATCTGCTGTAATAGCATCTTGATCAATGTATTGACTTTATCAGGTTCGTCGGTATTGGAGTTGTGTCCGGCGCTTTCGATCCACTCCAAGGGAATGCTGGTGTGCTTATGCCAGGCCTTGTTGTACCGAACGCAGGAGCCAGCGTGATCCTTTTCTCCGCAGATCAAAAGCGCGGGGCAGGGGATGGCGTAGGGCAGGTCGGCCTCCATGGCCTGGGCCAGCATCCGAAAGCCGTGGCCGGACAGCTTGGCGTACCGGGCCTGGTCGCCGTCATAGACCATCATCATCTCCCGCATCAACGCCCGGCCGTATTCCGAGGTGGCGACGCCATTGGTTCCCAATTTGAGCAAGGACTTCCAGGGCCAATAGCGGTAGACCGGCTCCATACGCTTCAAGAGCCACAACTCCATAGCAGTAACATACTGCCGTTGCAGGGGCGCGGAGTCGATGGACACAAAGCCCTTGAGCTTTTCGGGAAACAGCTGGGCGTAAGCCTGGGCCACGTAGCCGCCCATAGATTGGCCCACGAGGACAGGCGCGGCAAAGCCCTCTGCGGTCAATATTTCGTCCAGCCAGCGGGCCTTGTCCATCAGGGTGAAGTCCAGCGCAAAGGGCCAGGAGGTGGCGTGGCCAGGGGCGTCCCAGACGAAGAGAGGGTATTTTCCCTCAAAAAACTCGATCTGCTTGTCAAACAGCCGGTGGTCGGCGGTGAGACCAGGTAGAAGTACCAGCGCAGGCCCGGGCGCACCCTTCTTGTCGACCCAGTAGTGGATCACGCCCTTTGCTGTTTGATAGGTCTTTTCTTCCATAACGGTTCGCCCCCTTGACGGCGTCGCTGTTTTTCGGTAAAATACATCATACCACATATTTGGGGAGGGCACAAGCATGGTCAAGGAAATGATGGAGCTGATTGCCAAGGCTGACCCGGAGGTCGGCGCAGGCATTTGGGAGGAATTTGAGCGCCAGCGGCGCAACATTGAGCTGATCGCCTCGGAGAACTTTGTCAGCGTCCCTGTGCTGGCTGCCATGGGCACAGTGCTGACCAACAAATACGCTGAGGGCTATCCCGCCCACCGTTACTACGGCGGCTGTCAGTGCGTGGACGTGGTGGAGAATATTGCCCGGGAGCGGGCCTGCAAGCTCTTTGGCGCGGACCACGCCAATGTTCAGCCCCACTCCGGCGCCCAGGCCAACTACGCCGTCTACGCCGCCCTCTGTCAGGTGGGGGACACGGTGATGGGTATGGACCTCTCCAACGGCGGCCATCTCACCCACGGCTCTCCCGCCAACTACTCGGGCAAGAACTATCACATCGTGCCCTACGGGGTCGATCCTGTTACCCACCGCATCGACTATGACAAGCTGCGGGATATTGCCCGGGAGTGCAAGCCCAAAATGATTGTGGCGGGGGCCTCCGCCTATCCACGGGTCATTGACTTCAAGGCTTTTCGGGAGATCGCCGACGAGGTGGGGGCCTACCTGATGGTGGATATGGCCCATATCGCCGGTCTGGTGGCCGCCGGGCTCCATCCCAGCCCCGTGCCCTACGCCCATGTGGTCACCACCACCACCCACAAGACCCTGCGTGGTCCCCGGGGCGGCATGATCCTGTGCACCGAAGAGCTGGCCAAGAAGATCGACTCCGCCATCTTCCCCGGCAGCCAGGGCGGGCCCCTGGAGCACATCATCGCCGCCAAAGCTGTGGCCCTGGGGGAGGCCATGACCCCCGAGTTTGCCGATTATCAGAAGCGTATCGTGGAAAACGCGCAGGCTCTGGCCCAGGGCCTGCTGGACGTGGGCTTTGACCTGGTCTCCGGCGGGACGGATAACCACCTGATGCTGGTGGACCTCCGCAAGGGCCGCATCACCGGGCGGGACATGGAGCACCGCCTGGACGAGGTGAACATCACCGTCAACAAGAACACCATCCCCAACGACCCGGAAAAGCCCACGGTCGCCAGCGGCATTCGGGTGGGCACCCCCGCCGTCACCACCCGCGGGCTGAACACCGAGGATATGAAGGTCATCGCTCAACTCATGTGGGAAGTGGCCACCAACTTTGAGGGTAACGAGGCCGCACTGCGCGCCCGGGTGGCCGAGCTGGTGGCCAAGTACCCCCTCTACGAGGAAGGGTAAGTCTTTACAAGCTGGAACAGACGTGCTAAAATGGAGAGGGAAAATTTCCTCTCCATTTTGCTTTTATTTGGAGGTGACCGGGCATGGCATACCGTCCATTGGCGGACGAAATACGACCGGAGACACTGGACGACGTAGTGGGGCAGGGGCATATCCTTGCCCCCGGTGGCCTGTTGCGGCGTATCATTGAAACAAATCAGGTGCCCAATCTGATCTTCTACGGTCCCTCCGGCACGGGGAAGACCACGGTGGCCAACATTATTGCCAAGCGTTCAGGCCGTACTCTGCGGCGGCTCAACGCCACCACCGCGTCTTTGGCGGATGTGAAGGATGTGATTGCCCAGGTAGGCACCATGCTGGCGCCAAACGGCATTTTGCTCTACCTGGACGAGATCCAGTACTTCAACAAAAAGCAGCAGCAGTCTCTGCTGGAGGTCATTGAGAGCGGCGACGTGACCCTCATCGCATCCACCACGGAGAATCCCTATTTTTATATCTACAACGCCGTGCTGTCCCGCTCCTCTGTGTTTGAATTCAAGCCCCTGTCCGCCAAGGATGTTGAGCCCGCCATCCGCCGGGGCTTTGCCTTTATGAGCGAACGGTTGGGCAAAAAAATTGAGCCGGAGAACGGGGCGGTGGAGCACATTGCCTCCGCCTGCGGCGGAGATGTGCGCAAGGCGCTGAACACAGTGGAGCTTCTCTCCAACGGCGCGGTGACCAAAAAGGGCAAGGCGGTAGTGAAATTAGAGGATGCCCAGCTTGCCGCCCAAGGCTCGTCCATGCGCTATGACAGAGAAGGGGATGACCACTATGATATCGCCTCAGCGCTGATGAAGTCCCTGCGTGGTTCTGACCCGGACGCGGCCCTCCACTATCTGGCGCGGCTGTTGGAGGCAGGCGACCTCATTACCGCCATTCGCCGTATCTTGTGTTCCGCCAGCGAGGATATTGGTATGGCCTATCCTCAAGCAGCGTTGATCGTGAAGGCATTGGTGGATAATGCCTTGCAGTTAGGGCTCCCTGAAGCCCGCCTTCCTTTGGCCCAAGCGGTGGTTTTATTGGCTACCGCACCCAAGTCCAACTCCGTCTGTGCCGCTATTGACGCTGCCGGAGCAGATGTACGGGCCGGGCGCATCGGGCCTATTCCGCGTGAACTGCAAAATGTTCACGCCGACTCTGCCGGGCAGGAGCGGGAGCAGGGCTATCTCTACCCCCACCTGTTCCCCGGCCACTGGGTGCCTCAGCAGTATCTTCCCGATGAGCTGGTGGGCACGGTCTACTACCACTTTGGCGACAACAAAAATGAACAGGCCGCCCAGAGCTATTGGGAAAAGCTCAAAGGGGAGCAGGGATAGATTTTATTCTAATATCGTCTCTGCGGCGGGGCGCTGGCAGTCTTTGGGGGCGTAACGCCAGCGGGGCAGGCGGCCTTCGGTAAGGAAGTAGGTAAACGGTTCGGGGGCGTCCAGCGGCTCCAGATGGTCAATGAGCAACAGCTTGAGCTTCATTTGGCGGGGAAGGATGGACTTGATATACACCGACACCCGTTCACCCTCGTGATAGCCTGCCCGGGGCTCGGCCAGGCCGGAGAGGTTGGGCAGGAGCTCTACAAAAAAGCCGTAGTCCTTGACGCTCCTGATATGGCCGGGTACGGTCATGCCGGCGGTGAACAGCGCGGCGTTTTCCTCCCAGGTGCCCAAAAGCTCTTTATGGGAGAGGGTGACGCGGCTTTTTTTTCGGTCCAGCCCCGTCACCACGGCGAAAATGCGCTGACCCACCTGAAACCTACGGTCGGGGTGGGGGATACGGGAGATGGAGATATTTTCAATGCCGATCATAGAGGGCACGCCGCAGCCGATGTCCACAAAGGCCCCGAAGGGCTCCAAATGGGTAACGGTGGCGGGGAGGATCCGCCCGGGCCGGAGGCTGGAGAAAAGATATTCCAGGGCCATAGTCTGGGCCTGACAGCGGGAGAGGATGGGGCGTACTGTGCCGTCGGAGCGTTCCTCCAGGCCGGTGACCACACAGGAGACCGGCTTTCCCACCCGGGAGAGGATGGCGATTTCCCGTGTGGAGCCGTCGGAGATCCCCAGGGCGGTTTCCTCTCTGGGGATAACGCCCAGGAACGGGCCCAGGCGGACGATCAGGTCGCGCTCAGGACCGCAGGACACCGCCATTCCCTCCAGAATCTGGCGGGCCTTTTGAGCACGGCGCAGACCCTCCAGGGTGGCGCAGGCGGCGGTGTTCTCCACGCTGTCCAGTAGACTGCCCTCCGGGAGACAGACGGTTTTCATTCAGATCCATTCCCTTCTTTTCGCGGATAGGGGAGTATATGCCGCGCCGGGGGAACAGTTGCATAGAAAAAGGGGGAGCCACGATGGATGTTCAGGTCGGTGACGTGCTGGTGATGAAAAAAGCCCACCCCTGCGGGAGCAGGGAGTGGAAGGTGACAAGAGTCGGGATGGACTTTAAGCTGGTGTGCGGCGGCTGTGGCCATCAGGTGATGCTTCCCCGCACAAAGGCGGAGAAGAGCATCAAAAAAATACTGCGAGGCGGGGTGGAGGTATGAAGGAGTTTTGGAGCAAACGGGTGCGGGATATGGTCCCCTACGTCCCCGGTGAGCAGCCCAAGGACCGCAAATTTATCAAGCTCAACACCAACGAAAATCCCTATCCGCCTTCACCTAAGGTCCTGGAGGCGATCAAGACAACGGCAGACGACGCCCTGCGCCTCTACCCGGACCCGGAGTGCGTAATCCTGCGGCAGACCATTGCCGCGCATGCTTGCTTGAATGTGGACCAGGTGTTTTGCGGCAACGGCTCGGACGAGGTGCTGGCCTTTGCGTTTCAGGCGTTTTTTGACAAGGAATACCCCATTACATTTCCTGACATTACTTACAGCTTCTACGAAGTATATGTAAAGTATTTTGACCTTACAGCAAATCTGATCCCGCTGAACGATGACTTTTCACTTCCGGTGGAGCGGTTTGTTCATGAGCCTGCGGGCGGGGTGGTCATCGCCAATCCAAACGCCCCCACCGGACAGGCGGTCACCCTCGATGACCTTTGCCGTATCCTGGAAGGGAACCCGGAGCACGTGGTCATTGTCGATGAAGCCTATGTGGATTTCGGCTGTGACAGCGCGGTGGAGCTGATTGGCGAATATTCCAACCTGCTGGTGATCCAGACCGCCTCCAAATCCCGCTCCTTGGCGGGCTTGCGGGTAGGCTGGGCGCTGGGGAACACAAATTTGATCGCCGCTATGCGCTGCGTACGTGATTCCATCAACTCCTATACGGTGGACCGGGTGGCACAGGGGGCCGCCGTGGCGGCTATCCGTGATGCGGCCTACTTTGAGCAGACCCGCCGGGCCATTATGAGCACCAGAGAACAGACCTTGGAGCGGTTGAAGGCCTTTGGGCTTGAGGGTGCGCCGTCTCAGGCCAATTTCCTGTTCGCGCGCCATCCGAGCCTACCGGGCAAAACGGTCTTCCAGGCCTTGCGTGAACGTGGCATCCTGGTGCGGCGGTGGGATATCCCCCGGATCGAGGACCATCTGCGCATCAGCATTGGCACAGAGGAGGAGATGGACGCTCTGTGCGCGGCGTTGGAGGAGATCGTGAAGGACCTTACAGCAAAGTAACCCGAGCCATGGCAAGGGCATACCATGGGAGTGGAAGGCGTTGAGCATGCTGCAGCGCCTCATCCACTTTCAATATTGGGAGGTCAATGCCATGGCTGATTTTGTCATGCCCGGCTGTGCGCAGGATAATGATGCTTGCCTGCGCGAGGCCGTATGTGTACACACGAGAAAAATCTTTGATTCCTGCCGGGACAAGGATTGCGCGGAGGATCTGCGCTTTTATCCTGCCCAGGGATGCCAGGAGGTCATCGACAAGGCCATCAGCATCAAGCCCGGCACCGCCGAGTTGCTGTATGTCTACATTGACGTGGAGCCGGTGGGCTTTAACCGCGGCTACTACACCGTAGACGCCCGGTATTTCTACAAGGTCACCGCCGACGCCTTTGTGGGCGCCGCCCGTCCCGTGACCATCTGCGGCCTGGCCACCTTCAACAAGCGGGTCATCCTGTTCGGCAGCGAGGGGAGTGCCAAGGTCTTCTCCTCGGAGTATGCTGAGGGCGCCCTGGACGCTCAGGTGGCGGTGCGCAGCAATCTTCCCACGGCCTACGTGGAGGCT
>ERZ779633.59-NODE-59-length-53560-cov-11.947930_pt1 | contig 53560 bp, 52 predicted proteins | sample MGYA00514195_ERZ779633 | MGnify/ENA primary metagenome ERZ779633 (study PRJEB29562, sample SAMEA4376707) | mouse gut metagenome | isolation source: Cecum | study: EMG produced TPA metagenomics assembly of the A DSS colitis mouse model was used to assess the...
GTTGTCGCGCTTCTCTTTCCGCAATTACCGCCTGCGTCGCGTATTCCGAGTTGCCTCGTTTTGATATCTACATGCCGACCGGGCCGTTGCCCTTGCCCGCAAATAGATCAAGCATATCCCCGCCCCCGGGGCTCATTCCCTGGGGCGGCTGAGCCATAGGCTGCTGGAGCTGGCTGAACTCAGCTCCCTTTTGGCGCACCTGCTCCAGCACCCGGTCCTTCCCCTCAAACTCCATCATTTCCAACATTCCCTCGGTCTCCTGGGCCCGCTCTGGGTTGAACACCCCCAGGCCGTAGAGCTCCTTCGCCAGCTCGTTCTGGCTCATGCGGGAGAAGGGATTCTTCTTCTGGGCCTTGACCCGGACGTCAAACACTGGCCTGCGCATCAGGGGATTGCCCGCACTGTCCACCGCCACCTGCTGGGTCCTGATATTGACGTTGGAGTAGCGGACAAAGTCATAGTCCCGGACGCCTCCCCCGGTAATGCGAAAGCTCCTCTCCTGGTCATAAAACTGCCGCACCAGCTCAATGATGAGATAGTCCAGCTGGGTATACGCCCGGTAGCTGGCGGAGATCATGTCCCGGCTGGTCTTGTTTCCCGCCTCCTGGAGGGCCGTAATGGCGGAGGCCGCCGTCACCCCGCCCATGGTCCCCCCGCTGCTCACGTCCCGGTTGGAGCTGGTCTCCTTCAGCTCGTCCACCTTCATCTGAAGCAGATTTAGGGTAGAGCCAGGCAAGGGGGTCGTGGTGATCTCCCGCATGTGGGCGTCGTCCAGATTGGCGCTCCCCTCCACGTCCACAAAGTCCTTGTTCCAATCCAGGAACTGCTCCTTGTTCACCCCCGTCTGGGCCCCGATAAACCACCGCTTCTTTCCCGCCCGCAGGGCATTTTCCAACACGGCCTGGGACAGCTTGTCGATGTACATCTGGGGGTCCTTGCAAAGGGCCACATACCCAAACCCGCAGGGGGTCCCCTTCTCGGGAAACAGCGCGTCAAATACGAAGGGATACTTCCCGTGGTCGTAAAAGCCCCGGTCGGCATACTCATCCATATCCTCGCTGGCAAACAGCAGGGTCTCCCCCACAAACTTGACATAGTGGACCAGCGTCCGTCCATCCTCGGCGCGGACCTTGTAATACCAGTCCACCACCGCCGATTTGCCCGTCAGATCCAGCGTAAGGTCATGCTCATATTGGGGCAGGTCCAGCCCCCTGTCGCCACCCAGCTTCCCCTCCAGCTGGGGATATTCCCGCTCCAGCAGATCGTTGTCCCGCAGATCGAGGACAAACACGTTCCTGCTGTCCTGAATGTCCTGAATCCCCGGCTCCCAGAAAATGTTGAGGATGTCCACCGGCTTGATGTCCACATCGCCCAGACCGTTCTCCAGCCGGGGATTCCAAAAGGACCCGTAGATGGCAGTGCCGTGCTTCAGCTTCTCCCACCAGTTATAGCTGTAGACCTTCTCAAACTCACACCGCTCCAGGATCACCGGAATGATGGCGGAGAGTGTCTTGGCGTCCTCCCGGTCCCCGTCCTCCCGGGGCAGGACGCTGCACTCCGGGAAGTTGTCCATGGCGTCGGCGTGCTTGTTCATGATGGCGTTGAAAAGCCACGCCGACGTAGGCTGCGGCCGGGCGGCGTCTCCCTCCCCCCGCACCACCTCCCAGTGGCGCAGGCGGTACCATTTTTCCTCCTCCCTTACCCGCGCCTCCAGGACCTTTTTCCCGTCCTTGTACTTTTGCAGGATGCCCCTGGCCTCCCGCAGGACCTCCTCGTTGATCCTTTCCATGTCAATACCTCCTGTAAAATTCCCGGCAGTCATATTCCGGCGTGTCCAACGGACTCCAGGCCTTGACCGCCCTGGCCGCCCGCGGCCTCGGACTGATGGGATCGGCCATGCACACATAGCGCAGCTCGTCGTAAGCGTGGTCCTCCCCGTCGGTGTCAATATCCTCCACTTCCGCCTTGTCATATACCAGCGCGGGCAGGGTCCGGATAAGATGCTTGCAGGTGGAGAACACGTAGAGCATGGCTCTTCCCTCCTCGTCAAAGGCCAGGCGGTCATGGATCTGCATCTTTCCCGCCAGCCGCTGGTGGTCCCCCTTCTCAAAAAACACCCCCGCGCGCTCCATGATGGAGGCAATGCTCTCGGTGCCGTCGCTGGCAAAGATGGCCGGGTCGGCCACCCCAAGGACCCGCTTCCCCTTCAGGTTGGGGTCCTCCCCCTCTACCCGGCGGATGGCGTCCGCCACCCGCCCCGGCTCCCACTTCACCCCTGTGTTGGCCCGCCCGGTACAGCCATACAGCTCCCGCACGGCGTAGAGCCGCCTGTCGTGATCCACCGCGTACCAGTGGACGGAAAAGGGTCTGGAATACCCCCAGTCCAACCCCCGGTAGATCCGCCAGGTCTCCGGGAGATGGAAGGGGTCTATCACGTGGCTCCACCGCCGATCCTCATAGTGGTCCGGGTCGTCACGCCACTCAGTAAACACCTGGCCGTCGAAGCTGTCCCAGCTCCCATAGAGCAGGGCGTTGCGCTCCGCCTCGGGCAAAACAGCCAGCCGTGCCACATAGTCGGGGTCGTTGCGCAGCAGCGCCGGATTGTCAAACACCGACGCTGGCACAAACACCCGGGACCGCCACACCTCTCTCCTTCCTCCGTCTGGCATTTGGATCTCCGCCTTGTGCCAGTGGGTCTCTAAAGGCCTGGCCGCTGTGACGAACCGTTCCTTCACCCATCCGTGCCCTACCCCTCCGGGATTGGCCGTCGCCCGGACATAGCACCGCACCCCCGGCCCGTTGGGCCGGTTGCGGGTAAGCAGATACTCGTACTCCTTCTGGGTAAAGTGGGTCAGCTCGTCAAAGGCGATGAAGGCGTAGGCGTGGCCCTGATATTTAAAGCGGTCCCGCTCATGGTGCATGGCCCCAAAGCGAAGCTTCGCCCCGCTGGGAAAGCTCCAGGTGTGAGCGCTGCCGTTGTACCGGGCCTTGGGAAACGCCCGGGGATAGATCGCCTGGCTCTTGTCGATCAGCTCCCCCAGCTCAGGGTAGGTCTTGCGGAGGATCAGCCCCCGGTAATGGGGAATGTGCACCTGGCGCAGGGCCTCCATCACCAGCGCGTCCGACTTCCCGCCCCCGGCGGCTCCGCCATACAGCACCTCGTCCTCCCCCCGGCTCATAAACACCGCCTGCTTAGGCTGGGGCGTCCAAATGATGTCAGCCATGATTTCCCTCCGAAGGTGTGGGCATCTTGGCCGGAGGCAGCTCTACCACCCCTGTCACACCCTTGTCCCTGTTAGATCCCTCCGCCTCCTTGCCCCACCGCACAGGCACACGGTTGGACAAGTAGTACATAATAGAGGTCAGGTGGGGCGGCACGTCCTTGGTGACCGTCTTGGTCAATACGTGGATGTTGCCGTCCCGGTCCAGCTTTTCCTCCTGGGTGACCTCATCAAACTGATAGCCGACGGCCCGCTTCAAAAGTGCCGCCTCCACGACCTGCTCCGGCCGCTCCCGGCCTGCGCTCACCGCGTCGCACAAAGGAACATATTCCTTCTCGCCCGCGCGGCCTTTCTTGATCCAGCTCCGCAGGGTAGTGGTGCTTACTCCAAGTCTTGCGGCGATCTCCTTGAGCCCCGCTCCCGCTCTGGCCCAGTCCAAAACCTCCACCAGCCGTGGCAACACATAGGTCGTGTACTTATCCTTCACCCTATCGCCTCCTTTCACCTTCGTTTGTTGCTCTGCGCAACTCACGATGAAAAATTTTGCAGTCAAAGCTGCTGTCTACACAATTTCAACAGGATAAAGTAGTCTCCCACCTCGCGTCTGTTGCTCTGCGCAACAAATGGTACCACAGGTTTCCTCCGTTGTCAATAGCACAGCGCAAAATTTTTTAAATTTTTTTGTTTCTCTATTGCGCAACGCAAATTCTTGTGTTATCATACCCTTGAAAAGAGGTGTCTCCCATGACCAATCTTGAGCTCGGGCAACGACTGGAGTCGCGGCGCACGGCGCTGGGGCTCACCCTGGACGATGTCGCCCTGCGCGTGGGCGTGGCAAAATCCACCATTCAGCGCTATGAAAAGGGAAAGATCGAAAAGCTGAAGCTTCCGGTCATCGACGCCATTGCGGCGGCGCTGGATACGGACCCGGCCTGGCTGCTGGGAAAAACAGAGACCGTGGGTCCCTATGCGCCGCCCCCCGCCGTACAGATCGTCCGCGTCCCCGTGCTGGGCCTGGTCCCGGCCGGGATCCCCATCGAGGCCATCGAGGACATCGTGGACTGGGAGGAGATCCCCGCCGCCATGTGCAGCGGGGAGCGGCAGTATTTCGGCCTGCGGGTCAAGGGGGACAGCATGTACCCTGAGTATCTGGACGGCGACACCATCATCGTCCGCAAAACCCCTGTCTTTGAAAGCGGGGATGTCTGCGTGGTCTATGTCAACGGCTTTGACGCCACCCTGAAGCGGGTCAAGGTGGACGAAAGCGGGGCCTGGACCCTATTCCCCCGCAACCCGGAATATCCCCCCAAGACCTATTCCGCCGAGGAGGTCCGCACCGTCCCGCTGTCCATCGCCGGGGTGGTGGTAGAGCTGCGCCGCAAGGTCAAAGGATGACCCTGCCTTGGCAACAGGGACAGCGTTTTGTATCTCGTTGGTGTGAAAGGTGAAGAAGAAATATGCGATACCTCGGAAACAAGGAATCTATGTTAGACGAAATACGAGCCGTTCTTCAAGAGAACGGCCTGTTGGCACAAAGGCATGTTTTTTTGACGACTATGGAAGACTCTTTTACCGAAATAACATAGGCCGGGATCATCTAAGCTTCATCGAAGGTATTACCGTGAACGATCAACTTCCGGACTATATTCTTACGGATGCCTTTATGAGGTATATGTGGCAACGCAGACAGATATATGGATGGTAGCGGACACAAAAATCAAACATAAGAAGGACTAGAAAACAAAAGGACCCGCCGCCGGCGGGTCCTTTTTGATGGGGCATTCCTTCGGTCCTCACGCCAGCGCGGCAGTGATGATGGCCATGGAATAGACCTCCAGGGCGTTGCAGCCGCGGGAGAGGTCGTTGATGGGCGCGTTTAGGCCCAGGAGGATGGGCCCGTAGGCGTCGAACTTGCCCAGACGCTGGGCAATCTTATAGCCGATGTTGCCCGCGTTGATGTCGGGGAAAATGAAGGTGTTGGCATGACCGGCCACAGCGCTGCCCTTGCACTTGGTCTGGGCGACGCGTGGGGAGACGGCGGCGTCGAACTGCAGCTCGCCGTCCACAGGCAGGCCGGGGGCCCGTTCCCGGGTGAGCTCCATGGCGCGGCGCATCTTGTCCACATCCTCCCCCTTGCCCGAGCCAAGGGTAGAGTAGCTCAAAAAGGCCACCTTGGGGTCAATGCCGAAGATCTTGCCGCACTCGGCCACCTCCACGGCGATCTCGCTAAGCTCCTCGGCGGTGGGCTTGATGTTGATGGCACAGTCGCCCATAGCCAGCACCTCGTTCTCACCGGTGGCGGAGGGACGCACCAGAATGAAGCAGGAGGAGACGATGGAGTGGCCGGGCTTGGTCTTGATGATCTGGAGGGCGGGGCGGACGGTGTCGGCGGTGGAGTAGGTCGCGCCGCCCAGCAGGGCGTCTGCCTTCCCCATCTTCACCATCATCGTGCCAAAGTAGTTCCCTTGAGCGAGGGTCTTGCGGGCGTCCTCCGGGGTCACTCCCTTGCTCTTGCGAAGCTCACAGAAGATCTCCACCATCTCGTCCATATAGGCGCTGTTGTTGGGGTCTTCGATCTCCGCGCCCCGGATGTTATAGCCCGCGTCCTCGGCAGCCTTCTGCACCTCCACGGGATCGCCGATGAGGACGGGCTTGAGGAAGGTGCCCGCCAGCAGGCGGGAAGCGGCCTCCAAAATGCGGGGGTCGGCGCCCTCGGTAAACACAATGCGCTTAGGATTCTTCTTCAGATACTCGATCAGCTGCTGAAACATTTCACATATCTCCTTTTCTTTGAAATAACCAGTCTTTATCCGATGCGGTAGCCCACGCCCCACACGGTCTTGATGATCCTGCCCTCGCCCCGGTCGGTGTCGCCCAGCTTCTCCCGAATGCGGCGGATGTGGACCATCACGGTGTTGTTGCGCTCCAGATATTTTTCACCCCATACCTGCTCAAACAGCTGCTCGGCGGAGATGACCTGTCCCTTGTGGGCGCACAGGGTCCAAAGGATGTCAAATTCGATGGGGGTGAGGGATATCTCCTCCTCATACAGCCAACAGCGGTGGGTCCCCTTGTTCATCACCAGCCCGGCCACATCCACCTCGTCGGCGGAGTCCTTCCGCTCCCCGCCGTTGTAGCGGGTGTACCTCCGCAGCTGGGCCTTCACCCGGGCCGCCAGCTCCAGGGGGTTGAAGGGCTTGGTCATGTAATCATCCGCCCCGATGGTCAGGCCGTTGATCTTGTCCATGTCGCTGGTCTTGGCGGTGAGCATGAGGATGGGGAAGGGATACTTCTCCCGCAGGCGGGCACAGAGGGTAAAGCCGGACAGGTCGGGGAGCATCACGTCCAAAATGGCCAAGTCAAAGCTCTCCCCCTCGGCGGCCTCCAGCGCCTGGCCGGCAGTCAGGCACTTGGTGACCGTATAGCCCTCGCTGGAAAGATACACCCCCACCAGGTCGGCGATCTCCGGCTCGTCGTCCACCACCAGGATGTGGTATTTCTGCTCCATGTCACTTGTCCATGCACGCCGCGGTTTGGGCGGCCAGAGCGGCGTTGTTGAATACCAGCTGGATGTTGGAGCTCAGGCTGTCTCCCCCCGTCAGCTCCTTCACCTTGGCCAGCAGGAAGGGAGTGGTGGCCTTGCCGTGGATGCCGTTTTGCTCCGCCTGCCGCAGGGCCTCCTCAATGGCGGCGTTGATGACGGCGGGGTCCATGGAATACTCCTCCGGGATGGGGTTGGTCACCAGCATCCCACCCCCCAGGCCCAGCTCCCGCTGGGTGCGGAAAGCCGCCGCCAGCTCCTCGGGGGAGTCCATGCGGTAGTCCACACCAAAGCCCGACTTACGTGTGTAGAAGGCGGGCAGCTCTTCGGTGCCGTAGCCGATGACAGGCACGCCATGGGTCTCCAGATACTCCAACGTCAGCCCCAGGTCCAAAATGGATTTGGCCCCGGCGCACACCACCATGACAGGGGTGTGCGCCAGCTCCTCCAGGTCAGCGGAGATGTCCATGGTGGTCTCCGCACCCCGGTGGACGCCGCCGATGCCCCCAGTGGCAAAGATGGAGATGCCCGCCATGTGGGCGATGATCATAGTTGTGGTGACTGTAGTGGCCCCGTCCGCGCCCCGGGCGCAGAGGACGGCCAGGTCCCGGCGGCTTGCCTTGGTCACCGTCTGGCCCTTCTTGCCCAGATACTCGATCTCTTCCTTGGTACAGCCCGCCTTCAGCTTGCCTCCGATAATGGCAATGGTGGCGGGGGTCGCCCCGTTCCGGCGGATGATGTCCTCCACCGCCAGAGCGGTCTCCACATTCTGGGGATAAGGCATCCCATGGGAGATGATGGTGGACTCCAGGGCCACCACAGGCTTGCCCGCGTCCAGGGCCGCCTTCACCTCGGGGGAAATGTCCAGATACCGGTTCAACATAACGCTTCCTCCTTATGTAAGTCGATGATATCGCTGACCGCTTGGGGACTCAGCAGGGGGTTGATGGTCTCCGCCCCCGCCAGAGCAATGGCCGCCGCGGCCAGTCCCGCCCTCGCGCTCTCCTCCAGGCCCTTGTCCGCCCAAAAGCTCCAGGCCAGGGCCGCCATAAAGGCGTCGCCGCAGCCGGTGGCGTTTTTCATCTCGCCAGGGTAGATGGGCAGATGGACCAGCCCCCGGTGGTCGGCGGCCAGTACCCCGTCTCCCCCCAGGGAGATAAACACCCGCTCCAGTCCCGTCTCCAGCAGCTTACTTGCGGCAACCTGAAGAGATACCTCGTCCACGATGTCCACCCCGCTCAAAAGCGCCGCCTCGATGCGGTTGGGCTTGAGGGTGTGGAGCCTGCCCAGAATGGGCCGGGCCTTTTCCGCCTTGGCGGTGGAGACCGTGTCCAGAAACACGGGAGCCGTACAGTGTTCGGCAAGAAACTCCACGCTCTCGGCGGGAATGTTGGTGTCGCACACCACCAGCTTGGCGTGGTTCAACACCTTTAGTTTACTCTCTAAAAACGCTGGGGTCAAGTGGTCGTATATCGCCATGTCGCTTACCGCCAATTCCATCTCCCCCAAATGGTCGGTAAGAAATAGGTACGTTGAGGTGGCGGCATGGGGCACCCGCAGGGCGTGGGAGAGGTCGATGCCCAGCTCCTTGCAGGAATTGGCGATCTGCCGGGCAGGCAGGTCCTCCCCCAGAGCGGTGATGAGGGCCGTCGGCACCCCAAGCAAAGCCATGTTGTGGGCGATATTCCGGCCCACGCCCCCCAGAGACATGCGCACCGTGCCGGGGTTGGAGTCGTGAAGGACCATAGTCTTGGCGGGAGTGCCGCCAATGTCCAGATTCACCCCGCCCACCACCACGGCGTAGCTGTTATTCATGGCGCTTCCCCCTCCCGTTTTTCTATACATTGGCGCACCAGAGCAAAGCCCCGGTCCAGCCCCTCCTGGGACGCCGCCTCTTCCAGCAGAGCCGCGTCCGCGCCGGAGCCCCCCTCCGGCTCCAGCTTCCAGCGGCTCAGGACCGTTTCGTAAAGAGCCTCCTCCGGCGTCTGTGCCAGCTCCTCCGCCAAGGCTTCCGCCGCCCGGAGCATGTTGCGCTGGCGCAGGCGCAGGACAGTAGAGCTCGTGGGGTAAGTAAGCGTTATCTCTGCCACGGCCTGCGTCCCGGTCTCGGGATAGTAGACGATCTCCAGCGCCGGGTCCCCCAGCGCCAGGTCCGGCCGCGCGTCATACACCCGCCGCAGGCTGTCCTCCGGTGCGTCCTCCTCCGTCTCCCGGCGGGTCAGCAGAGCGGTGAACCGTCCGCCAAACGCCTCCACGGTCTCCTCCACCCGCGCGTCCAGGTCGGCGGTGGTCCGAATGGTCTCTAGGGCCATGTATTCTGACGGAGGGACACGGTAATCAAAGGCTGCTGTGACCTCGTAATAGGCGATGATGCGGCTGACATGGAAGGTGATGTCCGACAGAGCATAGCACCCCAGGGGGTCCTCCTCCATCAGCTGCCGCTTGGCCTTCTCCAGGTCCACCGCCAGATTGCCCGGATAGGTAACGGGAAAATGCAGGTTTCCCTCGGTCATCCCCTCCTCCACATAGGAGCCCAGGGCGGAGCACAGCCCCGAGTAGGTGTTCACCCGGTAGGCGTCCAGCAGGGAGGCCGTGGGATTTTCCTCGTGGGGACTTATGTAGGTGGCCTCCCGCTCCAGCATGGCTGCGCAGGAGGTCAGGAAGAAAAACGCTATAATAAGAGGCAATAGCCGTTTCATAGATGACCTCCTTTGGGCGTGATATCACGCTCGGGTTGGACGCGCTGTCCCCAACGGCTTCCCTCCGTCTCGGGGCAAATCGCGCGGCCTGCGGCCGCTTACCAATTCACCCCTCGCTCCAGTCCATCCGCTGGGGCGCGTCTACCCTCGCGCTTACAGATCATTTTGCTTATACTCCCTGAACCCATCCCCCAGGACCTCATGGGCGTCGCAGACGATCAAAAAGGCTACCGGGTCGATCTCCTTCACCAGGGCCTTGAGCTGAACGATCTGCCGCTGCTTGAAGGCGCACATAAGCACCTCCTTGGGCTGGCCGGAATAGGCCCCCTTCCCGGTCAGGATGGTGACCCCCCGCTCCATGCCATCCACAATGGCCCGGGCGATCTCCTTATCGTGATCCGAAATGATATAGGCCACCTTGGCCGTGTCCATGCCGTAGAGCATCTTGTCCATGATGACCGTGGAGATATAGAGGCCGATGAGGCCGTAAAGGCCGCTCTCCAGGGAGCGGAACGCCGCCGCCACCGCCAGCACCACCACCAGGTCGATGACCAGCAGCAGCTTGCCCACGGGGAGCCACGCCAGCTTCAGCTTTAAAAGCCGCGCCAGCAGGTCGGTGCCCCCGGTGGTCGCCCCCTGGCTGAAAACCAACCCCAGGCTCACCCCCAGCAGCACCCCGCCGAAAATCGCCGCCAGCATAGGCTCCATGGTGGGGATTGCCGGAAACAGATAGTTGAGCCCGTCGATGAACAACGAGGACAGGGCCATGGCGTAGAGGGAGGACACCAGCAGGTGCCCGCCCAACAGCCGCCACCCCAGGAAGAACAGCGGGGCGTTGAAGACGATGACCATGATACCGATGGGCAAAACAGGCACAAAGGCGTTGATGATCTGGGCAATGCCGGTCACGCCCCCGAAGCCAATGTGGTTGGGGTCGTAGCACCACACGAAGCTGACCGCGTACACCAGCGCGCCCAGGGTAATGATGGCATAGCTTTTTACGAGGTCAAACGCCTTTGATTTCATGTGGAGATCTCCTTTAACGATTCCAAATAGTTATAAAGTAATCTGATTTTCCGACGCGTAGTCCTCCTGGCGCAGGAGCGCCCCGGAAGCGGGGAGGCTGCGGCCCCGGAAGCGGGCGGGGTTAGCGATGCGGCTTTCCTCCAGGAACTCCGCCCCGGCCACGGTGTGCTTGCCCTTGAGAGACAGCACGTTCACCCCCTGGGTGTTGCGGGTGGTCTTGGGGGCCAAGGAGGCGGTGTGGAAGATGAGACAGCGGGTGTCGGTGGAGTGGATGGCCACCTCCTTGTCCTGGACCAGCACCATGGCGGTGACCAGAGGGGACTTGTCGCTGTACGCCCCGGTGAGCCGCTTGCGCTTGGTCTGGGTCTGGTAGCCCGCCATCTCCACCCGGGCCACCTTGCCGTTTTGGAAGAAAAACAGCAGGTGGGCGGAGTAGTCCCCGGTGAGACAGACGAATTTCACCGTCTCCCCCTGGTCCATCCCCAGCTTAGTAGGCAGATAATCGCCCAGCAGGCTGGCCTTGGCGTCGTCGAAGTCGGCCAGCCGCGCCTTGTAGCACTGCTGGCGGTCGGTGAACACCAATAGCTCATCCCGGTTGGTGGTCTCGTAATGGAGGCTGGGGCCGTCCCCCTCCTTGTACTTCTGCTCCCCGCTCATGCGGAGAGACTGGGGGGTGATCTTCTTAAAATACCCCTCCCGGGAGACAAACACGTGGACCGGGTAGTCCTCCACCTCGGCGGTCAGGTCCACCTCCTGGGCGGATTCGTATTCGTAGAGGATTTCCGTCCTTCTGGGGGCGGCATACTTCTTCTTCACCGCCTCCAGCTCGGCGGCGATGACCTTCTGGATGCGCTTGTGGGAGTTCACCAGGTCCTTGAGGTCGGCGATCTCCTCCTCTAATTGAGAGGTTTCCTCCACACGCTTTAAGATATACTCTTTGTTAATGTTGCGCAGCTTGATCTCCGCCACATACTCTGCCTGGACATTGTCGATGCCAAAGCCGATCATCAGGTTGGGGATGACCTCCGCGTCCTCCTCCGTCTCCCGAATGATCTTGATGGCCCGGTCAATGTCCAGCAGGATCTTTTTCAGACCCTTCAGCAGATGAAGCTTTTCCTCCCGCTTTTTCAGCGTGTAGTAGACACGCCGCCGCACGCAGTCGGTGCGCCAAGCGATCCACTCGCTCAAGATCTCGCCCACGCCCATGACCCGGGGCATGCCCGCGATCAAAATGTTGAAGTTGCAGGGAAAGGAGTCCTGGAGCGGGGTGGCGCGACAGAGCTTTTGCATCAGCTTGTCCGGGTCAGTGCCCCGCTTGAGGTCGATGGTGAGCTTGAGGCCGTTTAAGTCAGTCTCGTCGCGCATGTCTGCGATCTCCTTGATCTTCCCGGTCTTGATGAGCTCGCTGACCTTGTCGATAATGGCCTCGGTGGTGGTGGTGTAGGGGATCTCGTAGATCTCAATGAGGTTGCCCTCCTTGAGATACCGCCACTTGCACCGCACCTTAAAGGACCCGCGCCCGGTGCGGTAAATGTTGGCCATTTCCGCCCCGTCATAGAGAAGCTGACCACCGGTAGAAAAATCCGGGGCCTTTAGTACTGTGAGTAGATCCACCTCCGGGTCCTTCATGTAGGCGATGGCGGCGTCGCACACCTCACCCAGGTTGAACCCGCACAGGTTGGAGGCCATGCCTACGGCGATGCCCTGGTTGGCGGAGACAAGGACGTTGGGGAAGCTGGTGGGCAGGAGGGCAGGCTCCTTCAGCGTGCCGTCGTAGTTGTCCTGGAAGTCCACCGCGTCCTGGTCGATGTCCCGGAAAAATTCTCCGGCAATGCCGTCCAGCTTGGCCTCGGTGTAACGGCTGGCGGCCCAGGCCATGTCACGGGAGTAGACCTTGCCGAAGTTTCCCTTGGAGTCCACCAGGGGGTGCAAAAGGGCGCCGTAGCCCCGGGAAAGACGGACCATGGTGTCGTAGATGGCCGCGTCGCCGTGGGGGTTCAGCTTCATGGTCTGGCCCACGATGTTGGCCGACTTGGTACGCGCCCCCGACAGCAGGCCCATCTTATACATGGTGTAGAGGAGCTTTCTGTGGGAGGGCTTGAAGCCGTCGATCTCCGGGATGGCCCGGGAGACAATGACCGACATGGCGTAGGGCATATAGTTCAGCTCTAAGGTCTCGGTGATGGGCTGTTCCAGGACTTCCTTGCGCAGGCCCATGACGTTGGGGTTGTCCCGGCGCTTGACCGTCTCTTCCGTCGTCTTTTTCTTTGCCAAATCAAATCATTCCTTATTTTACAATATCGTCGATGCTTCTGGGTGTCTTTCCGCCGGTCTGCGTCGCGGTGGTGCGGACGGTCAGCTTGCCCACGTTGTTCCAGTGAAGCTCCATGCTCCCGGTGGAGCGGGCCGCGCTGCCCTGGCTGGAAGCGGTGAGGTCCATATCGTAGCCCTTGAGGGCCAGACCCATCACGATCTCGATCACGCCGGAGGCGGAGGGGTCGCCGTAGTAGCTGCTCTCATAGGCCTTGGCAATGGTGGAGGCGATGCCGTCCATGTCAGGGCGGATGTGGAGGTCGGCGGTCACGTTCCCAACCTCGTCCAGAGTGTAGGTAACGTCAAAGGCCTTGAAGAAGGAGTAAACGGGCCGCGCAATCCGGTCCAGCTCCCCGTCCTCATCCGGCTCGGCGTTGATAAGGGCGGAAAGGGCCTCATTCATGGCCCGGGTGGTAAGCGTATAGGTAGTCTTGCCGTTGTGGACGGTGAAGCGTTCCTTCCCGGCGAAGAGCGCCAGCATTTGGGTCAGGGACTCATAGCTGTCCAGGCCATACTCTGCGCCCGCGTAAGAGGCGGTGGAGGTCATCTGGGCGTAAAGGGTGGAGGTGAGGGAAAGCGCTTCCATTTCCTCCAGGACTTGCGTCAAGCCGTCCGCGCCGGAAAAGCTCTCGCTCTGCCACCCTGCCAGGTCCTCGTCCACCAGGGCAAGAAGGGGAATGTTATAGGCCATGTCCCCGGTGTTGTAGTCAATGATAAATTCTGCCACCCCGGCCTTGAGGAACTGGCGAAGCTGAGTGACCGAGAAGCCGCCCAGCTTGGTCACGCTCTCCAGGGCGTCAGCGGGGAACGCCTTCAACAGCTCGGACACGTCGAAGGTGACCGTCATGTCCAGGATCCCCCCGCCCAGGGTCATGTCGGCCTCCAGGGTGAGGGGATAGGTCTTATCCCCGTCCAGGGTGGAGAAGCGGGTCAACTCCACGTTGACCGTCTCGTGGGTGGTGGTGGGAGTCTCGGCAAAGAGGGCGTTGCCGCTGGCCTTTACCGCCTTGGTCAGGAAGTCGTTGAGGGGACCGAACTCCTCCGCCAGATAGCTTTCATAAGCGGCCTTGTCCCATAGCTGGACCTCCTGCTCGCCGCTCCAGCGGTTGGAGTACCAGCCCACGTCCCAGCCCGCTTTTTGGACGGTCTCCCGAATGGGCAGCAGACCGATGGCGGTCTCGGGCACGGCCTGGGGGCCGAAGAACTGCCGCAGGGCGTCCGCGTCGGCGTAGGTCACGCCCTCCCCGGCGGTCACCTCCACGTCGGTGGCCACGCCGTTGACGTAGAGGGTGAGGGTAGGCTCGGCTGGGGGCACATCGTCCATCCACCAACGCTCCGGCAGAGGCTCAATGGGGTCAAAAGTATAGTCCGGATCAGTAATCAAAACCACATCATCCGGGTTGTAGGTTTCAACAATGTACCAATAAAACACACTGTCCGCAAACTCTTCTTCCGTGCGGATGTCCGCAGTGGCAATGTATTCCTCCTTGGATAAAAACTTATCTGGTTCACTCGCCAAATAAACTTCAGCATCAAAACCGGCCCAATCCTCGGGGTAGGATATTTTATATTCCTGTGCTCGCTCGCAAAAATATTCCACCTGTTCGCGAGGAGTCCTATCTATATATTCCCCAAAAACGCCTAATTCCTCCATTAACTGGACCGCATCCTTCTTCTCTGCGGCCAGGACGGGGCCAACCAGCCCCAGGGTCATGACCAGGGTAAGCGCGAGTGCCAGCAGCTTTTTCATGCTAATGACCTCCTTAAAAATATGTTACTCCTCATCCAGCTTCAAAACCGCCATAAACGCCTCGGTGGGAATTTGCACCGAGCCGAGGGAGCGCATCTTCTTCTTGCCCTCCTTCTGCTTTTCCAGCAGCTTCTTCTTGCGGGTAATGTCGCCGCCGTAGCACTTGGCCAGCACATCCTTGCGCATGGCCTTCACCGTCTCCCGTGCGATGACCTTGCCGCCGATGGCGGCCTGTACGGGCACCTCAAAAAGCTGGCGGGGGATGTTTTCCTTGAGCTTTTCGCACATCCGCCGCGCCCGGGGATAGGCCTTGTCCTTGTGGGCAATAAAGCTCAGAGCGTCCACCTGGTCGCCGTTCAGGAGCATATCCACCTTGACAAGCTCGGAGGGCTTGTAGTCGGAAAGCTCATAGTCCAGGCTCGCGTAGCCCCTTGTCTTGGCCTTCAGGGCGTCAAAAAAGTCGTAGATGATCTCCCCCAACGGCATAAAGTAGTGAAGCTCCACCAGATTGGTGTCCAGATACTGCATATCCTTAAACTCTCCCCGCCGCTCCTGGCACATGGGCATGATGTTGCCCACGTAGTCCGGGGGCGAGATGATGGAGACCTTGGCAAACGGTTCCTCCGAAAGGGTGATGACGCCGGGGTCGGGGTAGTTGTGGGGGTTGTCCACCATGACCACCGAGCCGTCCGACTTGGTGATGCGGTAGATGACCGAGGGCAGGGTGGTGACCAGGTCCAGGTCAAACTCCCGCTCCAGCCGCTCCTGGATAATCTCCATGTGGAGCATCCCCAAAAAGCCACAGCGGAAGCCAAAGCCCAGAGCCGCCGACGATTCCGGCTCAAAGGAGAGGGACGCGTCGTTTAATTGGAGTTTTTCCAGCGCGTCCCGGAGGTCGGGGTATTTGGAGCCGTCCTCGGTATACACGCCACAGTACACCATGGCCTGGGCGGGGCGGTAGCCGGGCAGGGCCTCCGCCGCGGGGCGGTCCCGGTCGGTAATGGTGTCCCCCACACGGGTGTCCTTCACGTTCTTGATGGAGGCGGTGAAGTAGCCCACCTCTCCGGCAGAGAGGCTGTCGCAGGGCTCCATGCCCAAGGGGAGCAGGTGGCCGCACTCCAGCACGTCGTAGGATGCGCCCGAGGCCATGAGCTTGACCCCCATCCCCGTCTTGATCGTCCCCTCCATAATGCGGAAGTAGACGATGACTCCCCGGTAGGGGTCGTACTGACTGTCGAAAATAAGCGCCTTCAAGGGCGCGTCGGGGTCGCCCTTGGGGGGCGGGACGTTTTTCACAATGTCCTCCAGCACGGCGGGGATGTTGATCCCCATCTTCGCAGAAATCTCCGGCGCGTCCTGTGCGGGGAGGCCGATCACGTCCTCGATCTCGTTCTTTACCCGCGCCGGGTCCGCGGCGGGGAGGTCGATCTTGTTGAGCACCGGGCGGATCTCCAGGTCGTGTTCCATGGCCAGGTACGTATTGGCCAAGGTCTGGGCCTCAATACCCTGGGCCGCGTCCACCACCAGCACCGCCCCCTCGCAGGCGGCGAGAGAGCGGGAGACCTCGTAATTAAAGTCCACGTGGCCCGGGGTGTCAATGAGGTTCAGCTCATAGGTCTCCCCGTCCTCCGCCTTGTATTGCAGGCGCACGGCCCGGGCCTTGATGGTGATGCCCCGCTCCCGCTCCAGGTCCATGTTGTCCAGGAGCTGGGATTCCATCTCCCGCGCCTCCACCGCGTCACAGGCCTCAATGAGCCGGTCGGACAGGGTGGACTTGCCGTGGTCGATGTGAGCAATGATGGAGAAGTTGCGAATGTGAGATTGGTTGGTCATGGTATTTGCCTCCTCTGGCAAGTCTACCTAAGCGGCCTTCTGGCCGCCGCGGCAAGTGCCGCGTTAATTTGAGGCCGCAGGCCGAGAATTGCGGAGGGCTGGCTTTGCCAGCCTGAGCATTATCATAGGCGGGGCCCCCGGCGGGTCGCTAGACCCGCTGGGGAACAGACTTGCCGTGGTCGATGTGAGCAATGATGGAGAAGTTGCGAATGTGAGATTGGTTGGTCATGGTATTCACCTCGTTGGCGATGCTTTCCCCTGCAAGACAGCAGGGGCGGTTCTCCTGTCGGATAGGGCTCGACAGAGAAAACCGTCCCTCTGTCTTGCTTACTTTTCTTCGTTAAGCCGTTCTCTCAGATCCAGCTCCGAGTTCACCCGCTCGCCGGTGGTGTGAACGATCTGCAGCAGGGACTGGTACACGCCGGGGTACTTGGCCGCCAGGGTGTCGTGGGAGAGGTCGGGGAAGGTCTTCTTCTCCCGCACCGCCTGCTCCAGGGCGTCCACATAGTCGCACTCAGACAGGGTCATGTCCGCCTGGGTAATGTGGGCGTCATAGTACCGTCCAGGCACGTCGAAGAAATCCTCGTTGGCCCCCGAGGCCCGGTGGAAGCGGCGGAACAGCTGATACACTGCCGCGCCCAAATACTGGCTGGCGGCCTGGATGGCTTTCTTGCTGCCCAGCTGGCCCAAAAAGTCAAACAGGAGGCCCACCGAGTTCACCAGCAGCTTCTTGCTCAAAATGGCCAGCACGTTCCCCTGCATGGCGTTGCCCCGCTCGTTGGAGGAATCGGTGAGGGTCTCCGCGTCCAGGATGGTGGTGCCGTCCCGGGACAACGACAGCCCCAGCAGAAAGTCCGCCGACACGTTATAGTACCGGCAGGCCTTGGCCACAAAGGCCAGCCCCGGCTCACGGGCCCCCTTTTCGTAGTGGGACAGCAGCGCCTGGGAGATGCCCAGGTCCGCGGCCACCGAGCGCTGACTCATCCCCTTTTCCTGGCGCAGCAGTGCCAGAGACCGCCCCAACGCTTCATTCATAAATGCCACGTCCTCTCTCTAAAAATGGCAGAATACAACAGGTATATTATATCGCAAGCAATACCGCTTGTAAAGCAGAAAAAGAGGGGCCGAAGCCCCTCTTTTTCGCGGTTTCTCTTATTCCAACTGGAATTGCCCCGTATAGAGGCTGTAATACCGTCCCTTCTCTGCCAGCAGGGCGTCGTGATCGCCCTTTTCCTCGATCTGCCCCTGCTCGATGACCACGATGCAGTTGGAGTTTCGCACCGTGCTCAGCCGGTGGGCGATGACAAACACCGTCCGGCCCTCCATGAGGGCGTCCATCCCCGCCTCGATATGCTTTTCCGTACGGGTGTCGATGGAGGATGTGGCCTCGTCCAGGATCATCACCGGCGGGTCGGCCACGGCGGCCCGGGCAATGGCCAGCAGCTGCCGCTGGCCCTGAGAGAGGTTGGCTCCGTCCCCGGTGACCACCGTCTGGTAGCCCTGGGGGAGGCGGCGGATAAAGCTATGGGCGTTGGCGGTCTTGGCGGCGGCAATGCATTCCTCGTCGGTGGCGTCCAGGCGCCCATAGCGGATGTTGTCCATCACCGTGCCCGTAAAGAGGTGGGTGTCCTGCAACACCATCCCCAGGGAGGCCCGCAGGTCGTCCTTGGCGATGCGGCGCACGTCGATGCCGTCGTAGGTGATGCGTCCTCCCTCCAGCTCATAGAAGCGGTTGATAAGGTTGGTGATGGTGGTCTTGCCCGCCCCGGTAGAACCCACAAAGGCGATCTTCTGCCCCGGGGTGGCATAAAGGGAAATGCCGTGCAAGATACGCTTGCCGGGCACATAGGCAAAGTCCACGTTCTCAAAACGCACGTCCCCCTTGAGGGGTACCAGCGTTCCGTTCTCCTCCTGCCAGGCCCACCGGCGGGAGATGCGGTCCCCCTTCTTAAGGCCAGTGAGAGAGCCATCCGCTCCCTCGGTGACACGGACCAGGCGCACCTTGCCCTCGTCCACCTCCGGCTGGGCGTCCATCACGGCGAAGATACGCTCCGCCCCCGCCAGAGCGGAGAGAACGGCAGTCATCTGCTGAGAGATCTGGTTGAGGGGCTGGCCCACCTGCCGGGCCAGGTTCAGGTAGATGATCATGCCGCCCAGGTCGAAGCCCTGGAGCACCGCTAGCACGCCGCCAAAGCAGGCGGTGAGGGCGTAGCTCACATTCATCAGGTTGCCCGAGATGGGCATGATGGTGGTGGAATAGAAGTTGGCCTTCTGTGCCGCGTCCCGGTAAGTCTCGTTGAGGGCCTTAAAGTCCGCCTTGGCCCGTTCCTCCCGGGTAAAGGCCTTCACCACCTTCAGCCCCTCGATCATCTCCTGGATGTTGCCGTTGACCGCACCCAGGGCAGCCTGCTGTGCCTGATAGTACTTTCTGGACTTCCCGCCCAGAGTCTTAAAGATAGTCATGGTAAGGGCCAGGATGACCGCTGTGACCAAAAAGAGCTTCCAGTTGATGACCAGCATCATGATGACCAGCCCCGCGAACATCAAACAGCTGGAGACCATAGACACCATGCTCTGCTCCAGAGCGGTCTGCACGTTGTCCGCGTCGTTGGTAAAGCGGCTCATCAGCTCCCCGTGAGGGTGGCGGTCGAAGTAAGAAAGAGGCAGCTCCTGGAGCTTGTCAAAGAGGTCATAGCGCAGACGGTTGACCCCCCGCTGGGCCAGGCGGACCATAATAGCGGACTGGCCATAGGAGGCGAGACAGCCCGCGAGATAGACGGCAATCAGCTTTAAAATGCCAAAAGTCAACCCTGCGTAATCGGCGCAGCCGCTCCAGATAAAATCGTTGATGATGCCGCGCATCATATAGGTGCCCGCCAGGTTGGTGCCCACCGAACAGAGAAGGCAGGTGAACACCAACACCAGGGGCAGGGGGTTTTTGGTGAGGTAGCCAATAAGGCGGCGGAGGGTCTTGCCCAGGTTCTGGGGCTTCTGATATCCTCCGCGGGGAACGCGTCCGGGCGGCATTATTCCATCACCCCTTCCTGCTGAGACTGGTAGATCTCCTGATAAATGGCGTTGTTCGCCAGCAGCTCCTCATGGGTGCCCCGCCCGGCGATATGGTCGTCCTCCAGAATGACGATCTTATCGGCGTAGCGCACCGAGGAGATGCGCTGGGCGATCATAATGACGGTAGTGCCCTTCAGGTTCTCCCGGAAGGACTTGCGAATGGCGGCCTCGGTAGCGGAGTCCACAGCGGAGGTGGAGTCGTCCAGGATAAGCACCGCGGGCTGTTTGAGCATGGCCCGGGCAATACATAGCCGCTGCTTCTGCCCGCCGGAGAGATTCACGCCCCCCTGGTCCAGCAGGGTGTCGAACCCATGGGGAAGGGACATAATGAAGCCAAAGGCCTGGGCGTCCTTAGCCGCCCGCTCCAGCTCCTCTCCGGTGGCGTCCGGCTTGCCCCAGAGAAGATTTTCCCGCACCGTTCCGGTGAAAAGAATGTTGTTTTGCAGCACCATACCGATGCGGCCGCGCAGCTCGTCCAGAGGGTAATCCCGCACGTCCACCCCGTCCAGAAGCACCTGTCCGCCGGTGGGGTCGTAGAACCGGGGGATGAGGTTGACCAGGCTGGACTTGCCCACCCCCGTGCCGCCGATAATAGCGACAAACTGCCCCGGCTCAATGGTCAGGTCGATGTCCTTCAAAACGTCGTCCCCGGTACCCGAGGCAGTGTACTTGAAGGACACCCTGCGAAGCTCCACCTTCCCCTTGGGCGTGGGGAGGCTGGCATCCCGGACGTTCTCCTCGTCCTGAATGTCCGGCTGAGCGGAAAGCACCTCCTGGATGCGCTGAGCGCAGGCCTGGGAGCGGGAAAGCTGCAGGAGGGTCATGGCCACCATCATCACGCTCATGAGGATCTGCATGATATAGCCGATGAAGGCCTGGAGCCTGCCCAGGTCAAATGCGCCGCCCATGACCATCCGTCCGCCGAAGTACAAGACTGCCACCATCGCCCCGTTCATGCACAGCATCATAATGGGCATGATAGTGACGATGCGCAGGCCGACGTCCAGCCCCGCCTGGGTGAGGTCGTCGTTGGCGGTTTTGAACTTGCCCCGCTCGTGGTCCTCCCGGACAAAGGCCTTTACCACCCGCACCCCTACCAGGTTTTCCTGGAGGGTGCTGTTGAGGTGGTCGATCTTGGCCTGAAGAGTCTTAAAAAGCTTGGTGCAAATGTTCATCACCACGGCGATGATCACCGTCATAACAGGAATGACCACCACCAGCACCAGCGCCAGCTTGGCGTTGAGCACTACGCTCACCACCAGAGCGGTCACCAGCATCATAGGCGCACGGATAAGCATCCGAAGGCCCATGGCCAGCATCATAGTCAAAACGTTCACGTCATTGGTAATGCGGGTGATAAGGCTGGCGGAGGAAAAGCGGTCGATGTCGGCAAAGGAGAAGGTCTGGATCTTGTCAAACAAAGATTGGCGCAGATTGCAGCCAAAGCCCTGGCTGGCAAAGGCCGCCGCCTTGGCCGCCCCCACGCCGCAGGCCATGGAAATGAGCGCCAGCGCCACCATCCCCGCCCCCAGCAGGAAGATATATTTAACGTCCCCCGCCGGAATGGCCACGTCCACGATCTCCGCCATAATGAGGGGCAGGGTCAACTCACAGATGACCTCTAAAATAATGAGGACGGGGGACAACGCCGCCTGCTTCTCATAGCCCTTGATGTGTTCGCGCATGAGTCTGAGCAAAGAAAAGCCTCCTTTAAAAAATGGAATTTTAAGCATAGCGTTTATTCTATTCTTTCCATTTTTTAAAGTCAATGGATAAAATGTAAACGATTTTAGAACAAGGCCTTTTGCGTGACCACCGCAAGTCCTTGGAAAATTGAAACAAATGTTTGACAAACAGAAACGCATGTGCTATATTAAACATAACATAGCGTTGACCTTCACCAAACATTGACTATAAGGAGGGCTTCTCATGAAAGAACTGACCCCCAAGCAGCAGGAGATCTACGATTTTATTGTCCAGTTTACCCAAGAGAACGGCTACCCCCCCTCGGTTCGGGAGATCGGGCAGGCGGTGGGACTGAAGTCCCCCTCCACCGTCCACTTCCACATCAAGGGCCTGGAGAGCGCGGGGGTGCTCACCAAGGCGGCGGGCAAGACCCGGGCCATGACCCTCCAGGACGGCGAGGACGCCGCCCGCCGGGACAAGATTCCCCTAGTTGGCAATGTGGCGGCGGGCAGCCCCATCCTGGCCCAGGAGTGCGTGGAGGAGTATCTTACTTATGATACAAACGGCATGGTGGGCGAGCACTTTGCCCTCAAGGTCCGGGGGGAGTCCATGCTGGGGGCGGGCATTTTACCCGATGACCTGGTCATCGTCCACCAGCAGGAGAACGCCCGCAACGGAGAGATCGTGGTGGCCCTTCTGGAGGACGAGGCCACGGTCAAGACCCTCAGCCGCAAGGACGGCCACACCTGGCTCCTGCCCGAAAACCCTGACTACGACCCCATCGACGGCGACGAGGCCCGGATCTTGGGCAAGGTGGTGGCGGTAATCAGACGCTACTAAGATCTGCCTGTCAAGAAGGCCGCAAACCCATGGGTTTGCGGCCTTCTCGCGCAAACAAGCCTACCACGCCCGCTCCAACAGGGCGCGCAGACGGTGGGCGGCGGCGCGTGAGGCGTCGGCCAGGGCTAAGTAGTGCCGCGCCAGCTCCGGCTCCTCCTGGGCCGCCTGGGCCCGCAGGGCAGTCTCCCTGTCCCGCTGGGCCAGGCACAGTGCCCGAAGGGCAGGGAGCAGCGATAGGGGAGGCAAGGACCGGACCGCGGCCTCAGGCCAGTAGCGTACCCCCGTACGCAGAAAATACTCCGCCGCCAGCGACCTAGCCTGGCGGCGCGTTTCCCGCTCCAGCTCGCTGAGCTCGCTCCCGTGGCGCCCCGCCCGGCGGGCCACAGCGCGCAGCTCCCCCGCGTCCATCAGCAGGCAGAGGGTCCACCGCTGGAGCGCGGCACAGGTGGGGTCGATGGGCAACGCCGCCGGAGCAGGCCTGGCCACCGGGACCAGAGCCGCCTCCGGGGCGGCGCGCAGCTCCCCCGTGTCCGGCTCCATGGGCCCAAGGGCGGCGGGCATGGGCGGCGACTCCGGCGGCGGAGCCGCGGCGACTACCCGGTCCCACACCCTGGTCACCAGCTCCTCATCACAGGCCAGCAGGCCCGGCCCTTGATTTTCCATAAAACAAAGCGCCTCCTTCCAAAAGATAGCTTCCAGCCATCCTATGGAAAAGAGGCGCCTTGTGTGTCTTGGGTGCCGTCCTCTACAGGAACACGCTCAAAACAACATCCAAGGTAGTCGCACTCGTCACAGCAGGCTTCTCCAAAGCCCTCCGCGATGCATTGTTTCCGCTCCTCGCACCCTTCGCATACAGGCGGCAGCCGCTTCAGCTCCCGGTACTGATACCTCATAACGCTCCCTCCATCCCTCTGCTTTTGCAGTGTAGCACGGCCCCTCGGATAAGTCAACATAAATTGAATATATTATGAATATAACAAACGCCCTGAAAACACTATATCATGGTGTGGGGTGAGAATATGAATGCCGATAAGATCAAGCTCTCCAAGCGAGGCGATGACGGGTACCGGGTCATCTCTGTGCGCATTCGGGAAAATACCTTACGGCGTATTGACGAGGCCGCGGGCAAGGCCAACCGTTCCCGCAACGAGGTGATCAACCTGATTTTGGACCGCAGCGTCGATCTGCTGGAAGTGGAGGAATAAAACAGGACTCCGTCCAATCTTGGACGGAGTCCTGTTTTCTGTTGGCCTCCTGATTCCTTCGCCCAGCATGCCAGAGGCGGAAAGGGCCAAAGGCAGCACAAGTAGGGCGCGACGACTTGGCGCGCCGCTTGGGCGCGGCAATGAAAGGCCGGATCTTTCTGTCAGAACGACAGGAAGCTCCGCTTTTTATGCAGCCAGGACAAAAACACACGTTCCATTTTGTGGGGAATTTTACGTTCAGAGAAGTAGACAACAGGGCCGATTAGGTATATACTAAAAGGATCAGGTCGAACATACGTGCGCACACTCCGCACGCGTGAAAGGAAGGCAGGAAAGACGTTCAAATCACACAAAAGAAAGGAAAAGGTGATGCTATGGCAACTAAAGAACGGCAAAAGCACATAACAGAATTAGAGTGGACGCGGGCGCCGGACCTGACACAAGCCCCCGCCTCGTCTTATTTAACAGGCGGAAGCTACACCTCGCCTCCTCCCTACGCCGCGTGGCTGCAGGCCCAGGAGTTGAAGAAGCTAAACATTAAGCCCGTGGAGCGGAAGAAAACGCCGAGCAATCCTCCCACGGTCCGTGTTCCCGCCTCCAACTACCTGACAGGTGAAGCTTCTATGCCTGACACCCCCTACGCCGCGGGGCCCCAGGCGGGGATCGTTAAGACCCCGGAGCGCAAGCCGGTGGTCAAAGAAAAAGCAGAGCCTGTCCCGGAGGTCCAGGCCCCGACCTGGACCGAGCTGATGGGCCGGAGCGCGGAGGAGCTGAAGCGACAGCATACCACGACCGTTTCCCAGCGTAACGCGCTGCAGGAACAGATCGGCGCGGTGGCGCGGGAGCACGCCGGGCCTAACTCCACCTACGGTGCCTCCGCCGGACAGTATAAGCCCCGGGAGGAGAACCCCTTCTCCTCTTCCGCGGCCGCGTCCGGAGGATGGGAGAGTGAGGCAGACCGGGAGCTGGCCTCCTTGCGGGGCGAGGCAGGCCGTGAGCAGGACGCCGTAAACGATCTTGCCACCGCCCACTACTACCGCAAGAACCTGGAGCAGTTCGCCAGACTGGAGACTGACGCGGCCTCAAAGACCCGCTAGGAAAGATTGCAAGGGAATGGTGAAAACTGTGTTAGCACAAGCAGGGGTTCCAGCCGGCAAGAAGATGCTGACAGAGGTATCCAACATTCTAGCTGATACTATGGCGATGGGCAATCGGTCTAAACTGGCTGAGGCCGCCAGAAGATACGAAGAATATGGTTTGAGTCAGAAGGAGGCGTGGTTTCGAGCTACTATGGACAGTCTGTCCCAAGTTGGCTGGGCTGGAGCCAAGGGGCTTGCGTCAGCAGGTGCGAACCAAGCTATGAATGGTATGCGAGGTGTCTTCCAATCCCCTTAATATCAAGACTGACTGACCATTCCTTGACATTTGACTTGATAGGTTTGAATAAGATGACGGACACTTTTGTAGTAGTCGGCTTATTATCGTAATGGAGGAGAACGATGGGTGTTTCAGATATAGTGTTTTTAGAAACATTAATTAAGGGAACCGTACAGCTTTTAAAGAGTGCTGCTTGTCTGAAGTCCCGGAGGGAGTTGAGGTGTTTTGCTACAAAGGCAAAATCTATGACCGGGAAAAGTTCGTTCTCACGGAAATGAAACGGTTGCAGACCGCGAAGTACTCACATATCCAGCACGCACTAGCCGATGCAAAAAAGGAACTTGAGAAGGGTGGCGAAAACGCAGAGCTGGTGGCAGCCTACATTTCCGCATATTTGCGCGTGCTTTCGGAAAAGAAGAAACCGCTCTTCTATATCGATGATGGCCTGTAAGCCAATGAAACAGCAGACAACAGGACTCCGTCCAAGGTTGGACGGAGTCCTGTTGTCTATGACCGGCGGTTCTTTATTCCTTTGCCCGGTACACCAGAGGCAGGGCCTGGGGGACATTTTCCACCAGGGCGGTCTTATGATCGCCGCCGTACTCTCCATCCAGAGTCCAGGGGATGGCTTTGTCGGCGTTGAACTCCACCCTGGAGGCGTGGAAGCCGATGACGGGGCCGTCGGGGTCGGGGGTCTGGGTAATGACTGCGGTGAGGATGGCGTTGAGTTCAGCGGCATTTTTGGGCTGACGCACCAGCACCACCTCAAATTTGCCGTCGTCCAGCCGCACGTCCTTGGCGGGCAGGCCGCGAAAGCCGCCCACCGAGCGGGTGTTGCTCACCATACCGAAGATAAAGTCGCCCTCCACCTCGCCACCGTCCCAGGTGACGGTCATGCGGGTGCTTTTGATGGCCCCCAGGCGTCCAATGCCCTCCAGTACGTAGGCCAAGTGACCAAACATATTTTTAAAACGCTGGGGCGTTCCATAGCTCACGTCGGTAAAGGCCCCAAAGGCGGCGACATAAACAAAGGGGGCTGCGTTGAAGCGGCCCATGTCACAGGCCATGGCAGGGCCGGTGACCGCCACATTGGCGGCCAGGGCCATGTCCCGGGGAAGGTTCAGATTTTTGGCAAAGTCGTTGGTTGTGCCCGCCGGGATATACCCCAGGACCGGGGGATCAGGCATGTCCATCAGAGCAGTGACTACCTCGTGGAGGGTACCGTCTCCACCGCAACAGACGATCCGGCGGTAGTGCTTGCCGATCCCCGCCACAATGCGGGTGGCGTCCCCGGCGGCGCGGGTGGGATAGACGGCGGGAAGGTAACCCTGATAGGTGAAGGAATCGATGATGTGGGACAGGTTGGCGGTGACCCGCCCCTGTCCGGCGTGAGGGTTATAAATAAACAGCATTCGTTTCACAGCGGCAGCCTTCTCTCTATCCGGGTGTATTTACCGCTATTGTAGCCCGTCCTTTTCCAAAAAACAAGGGAGAATATGTAAATATTTTTTTACGGGAGGGAAACCGTCAGGACCCGGTGCTCCTCCCCCGCCCCGGCCAGGACGCTCTCCAGATACCCATTGCCGACCTTGGCCTGCCAAAGCTCCACGACCGCCTCATAAGGAGTGGGATCGAAGGGCGCGCCGGCAAAATAGGCGGCGTTGAGCCTGCCAAAGGTGTCGGCCAGCAAGGCAATATCCGCCTCATCCAGGCCGCTGTCCGCCAGCTTGGCGGCGGTCTTGTCACGGTTCACCGACACCATAAACTCCGCCGAATAAGCGGCAAAGTCCAGCAGTTCCGGGTCCGTCCTGCCGTTTTTCTCCGCCCAAGTAGATACGTCCAGCTGCTTGGTCTCATAAGAACAGGTCTTGCCATTATAACGAATGATCCCGTACTGGTTGGGGGCAATAGACAGCGCGGAGGTGGCCACCTCGGGAACCGCGCCACCCACGATATGTTGGTTGTGTAGATGACCGCTTAAATTGCAGACCACGCCGTATTTCTCATAGAGGGCCGCCAGAGCGTCCCCCTCCACGATCTGATACCCCCAGGTGAAGCGGGGGTTGTGGATATCTATGTTCTGATGGCTGGCGGCAATCACCTTCGCCCCCGCCTTTTTTGCGGCCTTGAGCTGTTTTTCCACCCACTCCACGGTCTCGTCGGGGACCGAACACCAGCCGCCGCCGTTGGCGTCCAGCATCAGCACCCGCAGGTCCTTACGCAGGGCATAGACATAACTGAGGGTGTGTTCATCCTGGCTGAGGGCTTGCTCCGGCCCAAAGGGCGCGTAGAGCGCTTCAAACTCGTCGGCGGTGATAGAGTCTGTGGAGGCGTAGTCCTCCCCTGAGAAGGAGAGCGCGGAGGTAGAATCCAGGTCGTGGTTGCCGGGAATGACCAGGGCTTGAATACCCGCCTCTTGGAGTTTCTCCAGCAGCTTCACCAGATCCTCGTGGCTGGCCTTGGCCCCCAAAAGGGTAAGGTCGCCGGTGAGGAGGACCGCATCCGGCTTCAGCTCCTCCATTTCCGCCACAAAGGTCTCCAGAATCTCCTGAATGTAGAACATGGCCTTGCCGTCGCTGTGCTCTACCAGGGTGTGAAACGCCGCACCGTTGTCGCAGATCGTAGGCGAGATGTAGTGGAGGTCGGTGGCCTGCACTAACGTGACCGGGGCGGCGGCACAGGTCTCCGGGGGAACGTCCTCCTTTGCTCCGCAGGCAGTCAGCAGGAAAAACAAAGCGGCCAGCCACGCCGCCAACGCGCGCCGCCTATCCATTTGCCGCCACCATGGCTTGATAGTCCGCCCCCCAGGTGAGCATAGCGTCCAGAATGGGTTTCAGGCTGTAGCCCAGCTCCGTAAGACTGTACTCCACCCGGGGTGGCACCTCGGCGTATACCGTCCGGGTCAGCAGGCCGCTTTCCTCCATCTGGCGAAGCTGGGCGGTGAGCACCTTTTGACTCACCTGGCCCACCAACCTCCTCAGCTCCCCAAACCGTTTGGTCCCCCCCAGCAGATCCCGGAGAATGAGCACCTTCCATTTGTCGCTGATCAGGGTCAAGGTGGTCTCCACCGGGCAGGCAGGCAAGATCTTTTGTTCCATGAAATCCTTCTCCTTTTGCAATAGTTCCTTTTTGGTAACTACAGCACAATATTGTGCGTACTTTATAAAATGTCCCTACGGAACTATTATAGCGTCAACGAGGGCAAAACACAAGCGGCCCTTGAAAATTCCCAGGAGGCCATGTATCATGAACAAAAACACTTTTACTTCCATTCGGCTGGACAAGGGCACGGTGGCCGTCTACGATTTCGGCGCGGTCAAGCTCCACGCCTATCAGACCAACGATCCCCTCAGTGACGAGGTCTTTGTGGTGGAGAAAAGCGGTAAGGCAGTTGTGATCGAGCCGCCCTGCTTCTTGGACAACTGCCGGGAACTGGAGGGGTATCTGAAACCCCTGACGGTAGAGGGCGTTCTGGTGGCTTACCATGGCGCGGGTGCCTCCTTCCTGCCCAACGTTCCCAAGTACGCCACCCAAAACGCGGCGGACTATTCCGCCAACGGCGGTGGCAATTACCTGGACATGACGGCGGGATTCTTCTTCCCGTAAGCTTTTCCCAAGGAGGGTCTTCCATGGACCGTTTGCAACAGCTTTCCTACCTCAATCAAGCCCTTCTCGCCGGCCTCCCCCAGTTTTCGGGGGAGGCCGCGGCCCTGCCCAAGGACGAGGCCACCCAGCGGCGGCTTTTGCGCACACTGATGAACGTCTGCCCCCCTGGACTGCCCTTGGGAGAGGACTTTTGGGCCGTCCAGGACGCGTTTCTCACCGCAGAGCGGGAGGCCAAAGGCGTGGTGGACGCCGCCGCCCTGCCCGAGCTACCCGGCCACCCTGGCATCGCCCTGTGGCAGGGAGACATCACCCGCCTCCGGGCCGACGCCATTGTCAACGCCGCCAACCGCGCCTTGCTGGGTTGCTTTCATCCCTGCCACGGGTGCATCGACAACGCCATTCACTCCGCCGCCGGGCTTCAACTGCGCGCCGCCTGCCACCGTCTCATGGAGGCTCAGGGGCATGACGAACCCACCGGGCAGGCAAAGATAACGCCTGGGTATGATCTCCCGGCAAAATACGTTTTGCATACTGTCGGCCCGATCGTTCAGAACACGGTCACTCCTCAGGACCGGGCGGCGTTGACCTCCTGCTACCGCTCCTGTTTGACACTGGCGGCGGAGCGGAGCCTCCAAACCGTGGCCTTTTGCTGTATCTCCACCGGGGAGTTCCATTTCCCCCCGGATGAGGCGGCACGGATCGCGGTGGAGACGGTCATCGATTTTCTCCAAACTCCCTCAAGTATTGGGAGCTTGGTGTGGGGTACAACACCCCCGGCATCATCAAATACCCCTTCTGGCGGCTGACCCAAGTAAATTCCAACGCTTTTTACGCCTGTGTCAATCAAGGCGAGGCAGTTGTCCCTCCACAGTTGGGAACGCAGGCCGTTGCCATTGACTGCGGCATTACTCAAGTCCTCCAGGCGCTTTCCGCATAAGGCAAGAGACGGCATCCTGTAGGATGCCGTCTCTTCTGTTTACAGGAGCTTCAGCAGCTCCGCAGGGGTCTCCAGCACGTAGTCCGCCTCAGGGATGACCTCGAAGGGCGCGCCCCAGCGGGCAAAGGCAAACCTGATCCCCGCGCCGTGGGCGCATTTCCAATCCCCCAACCGGTCGCCGATATACAGCACATTCTCCGGCTCCACGCCCGTCAGCTCCAGATACTTCAAAAGCGGTTCGGGGTCCGGCTTGTGCTTGACCGTGTCCTCTTCCAACACCTGCAGGCCAAAAAAACCTGCCACAGCCATAGGCTTGAATCCCCGCTCGTACTCCCAGCGCCCCTTAGAGGACACCACCGCCATGGAATAGCCCCGGCGGCGCAATTCCTCCAGCAGCTCCAAAACGCCGTCGTACGGGGCAATGGTATCGTCATAGTCGTGGACGTGCTCAGCCCAGTAGGGGTAGATCACGTCGGGATCGGTCACCCCAAGCCGGGCCAGAGCGTCCATGCCGGGGATGCCGAAGACGGGGGACAGCTCCTCCAGAGAGGGGGACGAGCCGTGGAATTTGATCAGGGTGTCCTGAAGGGCCTTCATGTTGGCGTACTCACTGCTGATGAGGGTGCCGTCGATATCAAAGGCAAGGTGGGTAAAGGACATGGGAGGACCTCCTTTTTTTCATGCGGTCAAGTGGGCGGGTTTGGAACCCGCCCGCAAGGGTGCCGTGCTTTATGTGCCGTGCACCCATTATAGCATACTTTTTCCAAAAACAAAAGCAGGGCGGCTCCGAAGAGCCGCCCTGCCGATGTAATCGCCGCGTGGGCCGCAGCTTTATTTCAGGAAACCTTCGAAAGGTTTACTTACTTGACCAGCTTCTCCATCTCGTCGAAGACGAACTGGACCTTCGGGCCAACGATGACCTGAACGGCAGTCTTGCTGGGACGGATGATGCCGGAGATGCCGGAAGACTTGATCTTCTTCTCGTCCACCTTCAGGTTGTCCTTGACCTCCAGACGCAGACGGGTGATGCAGTGATCCAGCTCAACGATGTTCTCGGCGCCGCCGAGACCCTCGAGGATGATCTTGGCCATGGCGGTGAAGTCGTTGTTGGCCAGCTCGATCTTCATCTCGCCCTCAGTGTCTTCATCCTCACGGCCGGGGGTCTTGAGGTTGAACTGCTTAATGGCGAAATAGAACACGACAAAGAACACCACGAAGGCCGCAATGCCCATGGGGATCATGACCCAGTAGTTGTTCGCCGCGGGCAGGGAGGCGCCGAACAGCAGGTCGGTGGCGCCGGCGGAGAAGCAGAAGCCCGCGCGGAAGCCCAAGGCCACGGTGACCATGGCAAAGATGGCGTACAGCAGGGAGTACACGACATACAGCGGGAAGGCCAGGAACATGAAGGAGAACTCGAAGGGCTCGGTGACGCCGCAGATGAAGGCGCAGATGGCGGCGGAGCCAACGATGCCGATGGTGGCCTTACGCTTCTCGGGCTTGGCGGTGAGGATCATGGCCAGGGCCGCGCCGGGAATACCCAGCATCATGCAGGGGAAGAAGCCCGCCATGTACTGACCAACGCTCCAGGAGATGTTGGCGCCCATCAGCTCCTTGCTGATGATGCCGGCCTGGCCGCCCCAGTAGGCGGACAGATCGCCCAGGCCGATGGTATCAAACCAGAACACGTTGTTCACGGCGTGATGCAGGCCGGTGGGGATCAGCAGGCGGTTGAGGAAGGTGTAGATACCGACGCCCGCGACGCCAGCCTTGGCGGCCAGAGCACCCAGGTTGACCAGCAGGGTGAAGATCAGCGGCCACACGAAGACCAGGACGAGAGAGGCCAGGATGGACACAACGCCGGTGACGATGGCAACGCTCCGCTTACCGGAGAAGAAGGCCAACACGTCGGGCAGCTTGGTGTCCTTAAACTTGTTGTAGCACATAGCGCCGATGATACCGGCCAGGATGCCGATGAAGGGGTTGGCGATCTTGCCGTAAGCCACGCCCCAGGTCTCGTTGGCCTCGACCAGCTTGGGGAGAATGGCGCCGGCGTTGCCCACCAGGGTGGTCATCATCAGCCAGGAAACCAGAGCGGCCAGGCCGCCGGTACCGTCACTATTCTTGGACAGGCCAACGCCCACGCCGATGGCGAAGAGGATGGCCATGTTGTCGATCAGAGCGCCGCCGGCCTTCACCAGGAACAGACCGATAGAATAAGCCAGACCTTCGGTGGCCGCGCCGGTCACACCCATAACACCGGGGGCGATGGCGTAGCCCAGACCCATCAGAATACCACAGATGGGCAGCACGGCGACAGGCAGCATCAGCGCCTTGCCGAGCTTCTGCAAACGTTTCATCATAATGCAATTTTCCTCCTTTTAGAAAACTCTCTCGGATTCCCCTTATGCTTATCCGTCGGCCCACGACGGCAAGGAGACAAAAATAAGTAAGTCGGGCTTAGAGATTCTCCTTCAAGAACTTCTCAAGCCCTTCGGCGGCGGCGTCTTCATCCTCGCCGCTGCAGGTGACGGTGAGCTCCATCCCCTGCTTGGCGGCCAGACGCATGATGGCCATGAGCCGCTTCGCGTCCGCCGTGCCGCCCGGGGCGGCCAGGGTGATGTCACACTTGTAGGCGACCGCCTCTTTGGCAAGCATGCCCGCGGGCCGGGCGTGCAGACCGGCAGGGTCGGCAATCACGTGAGTGAAACTCTTCATGGTGGTTCACCTCCTTAAACGTAACTTTGAGGTTGTCACGCTCCCGTTAGACGCATGGCCGGTCGCATTTTCGCTCTGACTCGGGCCAAATCGCGGCGGCTTCGCCGCCTTACCAATTCGCCCCTCGCTCCGCTCAGATGCTCCCTATGCGTCTACGGGTCGCGCTTCTGCTTCTTACTTTCCCAATTCCATCACCACATCGCCAGGGGCGACGGGGCCGGTATGGACGTTAACGGTGGCGTAGTCGGGGGTGTTGCAAATGACCATGGGGGTGATAACATCGTACCCCGCAGCAGCGATGGCGGCCACGTCAAACTCGATGAGCAGGTCGCCCTTCTTCACCTTGTCGCCGTTGTGGGCGTGGACGGTGAAGTGCTCACCCTTGAGGTTGACCGTGTCCAGCCCCACGTGGATGAGGATCTCCGCGCCAAAGTCAGCCAGCAGGCTCACGGCGTGGCCGGTGTCAAACATCAGGTCCACCGATGCGTCGCAGGGGGCGAACACCTTGCCCTCGCTGGGACGGAACGCCACGCCCTTGCCCAGGATCTCCTGGCCGAAGGTGGGATCGGAGACCTCGCTGATGGCGACGGCCTCACCGGCAACAGGGGCGCCCAGAGCGTTCAACGCGGGGGCCGCCTCCTTGCCTCCAAACAGGTTCTTGAAAAATCCCATACTTTATGACCTCCCTTTGTTGTGGGTGGGTTTGCACGCACAGTCTTATGAGTATACCAGAAATTTCTTGTTTTGCCAACCCTTTTTTCTTTTTTCTTGCGACGAGGATCAGCTCTCGCACACCGCCCGGCGCACCTTCAGGATGGAGGCGGCGGCCACCGACAGCTCGTCGATGCGGTTTTCCATAAAGAAGGAGGTCAGGTTGGTGTTGGCCCCAGCCTCGCCGCAGATGCCCACCCAGATGCCCGCGGCGTGGGCGTTGCGAGCGGTGATCTCGATCATCCGGCGGATGGCGGGGTCCTCGGCGTTGAAGATGTTGCTCACCTTGGCGTTCATCCGGTCGGCGGCCAGGGTGTACTGGGTGAGGTCGTTGGTGCCAATGGAGAAGAAGTCCACCAGCTTGGCCAGCTCGTCGCTCATCACCACCGCGGCGGGAGTCTCGATCATCACGCCGATCTTAATGCCGTCGGAGACAGGAACGCCCTCTGCCTTCAGCTCCGCCTTAAGGCTGGCCAGAAGCTCCTTGGTCTTCATCACCTGGGTCACGCTGGTGATCATGGGGAACATGATGTGGAGATTGCCGTACACCGAGGCCCGCAGAAGAGCCCGCAACTGGGTGCGAAAAATCTCCGGCTGGTCCAGGCAGATACGGATGGCCCGGTAGCCCATGGCGGGGTTTTCCTCGGGGGGAATGTGGAAGTAAGGGGCTTGCTTGTCGCTGCCCAGGTCCAGGGTGCGGACGATCACCCGCTTGGGGGAGAAGATCTCCAACACCTTCTTATAGGCCTGGAACTGCACCTCCTCGCTGGGGAAGTCGGCGCTCTCCAGATAGAGGAATTCACTGCGGAACAGCCCCACGCCGTCCGCCCCGGCCTTTTTGGCCTCCTCGGCGTCCTTCACGCTGCCGATGTTGGCGCAGACCTCTACATGATGTCCGCCCTTGGTCACAGCCTCCTTGTCAAAATACTGGTGGAGCAGGATCTTCTGCTCTTCAAAGGCCTTGCGCTTGCCGGCGTATTCGCTGATCTCGGCCTCGTTGGGGTCTACGATCACCTCGCCAGTGGCGCCGTCGATGGCCATGATGCCGTCCTTGGGAATATACTGGAACGCCTCCCCCAGCCCCACGATACAGCCGATGCCCATGCTTCGGGCCAGTATGGCGGAGTGGGAGGTCACCGAGCCATTCTTGGTGACGCAGCCCACCACATACCGTTTATCCAGGGCCACCGTCTGGCTGGGGAGCAGATCCTCTGCCACCACAATGGTGGGCTCGTGGGGCAGGCCCGCCCCCTCGTCGATACCCTTCAGGATGCGGATGACCCGTCCGGCCACGTCCTTCACGTCGGCGGCCCGGGCGCGCATGGTCTCGTCGTCAATGGCCTGGAACATATCGTGGAGCATATTGCCTGTCTGCTCCACCGCCCACTCGGCGTTGCAGCCCCCGGCCACCAGGCCCGAGACTCCCTCGCAGAAGTCCAGATCCTCCAGCATCATGCGGTGGATGTCAAAGATCATGGCTGCGTCGGCGTCCTCCTGCCGGGTCGTTTCGTAAAGGGCGGTCAACTCGTCAGCAGCGGTGTGCTGGGCATCGGCAAAGCGCTTGCTCTCCCTTTCAGGATCGCACCCCTCCCGATGGGACACCGAGAGGTCTACCACCTCCATGTGCCACAGCCGCGCAACGGCAATTCCCTCCGCCGCGCCGATCCCCTTGAGCTTCATAACGACACCACTCCTTACCTTACTCTATGGTCGTTGTAGTATTATAGCACAGCCTTTGTTAAAATTGCAACCCCTCGCCAGCATTTTCCCCAAGTCTTTTTTGCAGATTTTACAAAAAGCGCCCCGACTTTCCGTCGAGGCGCTCTTGTTTTCGGCGTCACTTTGTGAACATTTCCTTCCTGCGCTGGTAATAGATCCAGGTACAGCCGGCCGTGACGAGGGCGAGGGCGGCGATCACGGCGGTGCTTACCAGCGGGTTGTTGCCCTGCGCGGTGTGAGCGGCCACCATCTCGGGAACGATGGCGTACAGCGCGGCGGTGTAGGCCACAGACTCCACCACATTGAGGATAAACAGCACCATCAAATACATAGGCGCCCGGCGCTTAAAACCAGCCAGCTGGAAGCGGACAAACACCGCGTACATGCACATAGCCAGCATAAACACGCCGTCCAGAATAAAGATCTGGGGGTGAGCCATGTCAGGATAGACGTGCAACGCGAAGCCCATCCCGCCGTCCGCCGTCGGCCCGACCTGAATACCAAACACGCCCACCAGACCGTTGAACAGGTCCATAAACGCGATGAGCCACAAAATAAAGTAGATGAGCACGATGTGCCAGTTCATTTTCTTCTGCCCCAGAGGGGCCAGCTTTTCCGCCATCGAGGGTTCCTCCTTCAGAATTGGTCTCTCTTTCCGCGTGCGGCTATTATATCCTACTAAAGCCGCCTTTGCAAGGGGGAGTTATCAGGCCAGGGCATGGACAGTCCGGGCGCAAGCGGCAAACTCTTCCTCATCAGTGCGCCACAGCTCGTATTCCGACAGCGAGGGAAGCCCCATGGCCACCCCCGCCTTGCGGTAGACCATGCCGCTGTCCACCGGCCCCCGCCGCCCGGTGGTGTGGAAGGTCCGCACCCCCGTCTTCTCATAGATGGCGCGGATGTTATCCGTTCGCACACCGCTGCCCGCCATGATGTGGACGCGCCCCGCCGCGGCGCGGTGCAGCTCCGCCAGAACGTCCGCCCCCGCCAGGGCGTTTTGCGCCTGGCCGGAGGTCAAAATTGTCTTACAGCCCAGGCCGATGGCCGCCTCCAGCGCCTCCAACGGGTCCCGCGTCATGTCAAAGGCCCGGTGGAGGGTGACCTCCAGGTCTCCGGCCTCCCCCATGAGCCGCGCCATAGCGGGCACGTCCAGCTCCCCCTCGGGGGTGAGCACGCCAATGACCACGCCGTTGGCCCCCAGGTCACGGCAGGCGGCGATCTCCTCCGCCATCTGGCCCAGCTCCGCCTCGTCATAGAGAAAATCCCCAAAGCGAGGACGGATCAAAACATTGACAGGGATGTCGCACATCTCCCGCACCTGCCGTAGCAGGGCGCGGGAGGGAGTAGTGCCGCCGATGGACAAATTGGCGCACAGTTCCAGCCGGTCCGCCCCGCCCCTCCACGCCGCGACGGCGGAGGGAAGGCAGTCTACACAACCTTCAATGAGTGGAATACTCATAAAAACGCTCCTTTCAGCCCTTGATCAAAGCTATTGTACCATTCTTCCCGCGGCATAGCAAGGCTTCCCCCTCCCCCCGCGCCGCGGCGTTGCCGTCGGGCGGCGCGGACGCAAACGTGCGGGACGCCGCGAAAGGCCTTGGAAAACCCATGCGGTCCAGCAGCTCCTCCATGCGCAGAAGGAATTGGCTCATGCTGTGAAAGACAGCCGCCTCCGCCATGCCGGGGTTGTAAAACCGCCCCACAGGCACGCCATTGTCATAGCTGTCCACGCACACCCGCGTGGCCCGGTATTGATTGCCCCTTGCCCGCTCCAGGTCCATGCTCCATTCCTCCTCTTGTTCCGGTTTTTTAGCTTGCGTGGTCATTATAATCCGCGTGCGTTACATATTGGGGTGCATTTTTAAGATTTACTTTCAAAAAATAAAAAATATCACACAAAGCCAGCGGTATCTTCCACCGGCTTTTGTGTAATATTTCTGTTTTGGCCAAAAAATGTCCTACTGCGACAGTCTCCGCTCCATCTGCTCCCGGTTTTCCGCGTACTGAAGGGCGGTCTCCCGGGTGATCTGACCTTCATTATATAAGGAGAGAATAGACTGGTCCATGGTTCGCATCCCCTTGCCGCCCCCGGTAGCCATAGCGGACTCCAGTTGGTGGGTCTTGTTGTCCCGGATAAGGGCGCGGGTGGCGTTGTCCAGGCGCAGGAGCTCGAAGGCGGGGACCACGCCGCCGTCCGCCGCAGGGAGCAGCTGCTGGGAGATGATGGTGTGGAGCACCATGGCCAGCTGGAAGCGCACCTGCCCCTGCTGCTCGGCGGGGAAGGAGTCCACAATGCGGTCGATGGTGTTCACCGCCCCCTTGGTGTGGAGGGTGGCAAAGAGCAGATGGCCCGTCTCGGCGGCGGTCATGGCGGTGCGGATGGTCTCGTGGTCGCGCATCTCCCCCAGCTGGATCACGTCGGGGGCCTGGCGCAGGCAGGCGCGCAGGGCGGAAAGGTAGTCGGCGGTGTCGGTGGCCACCTCCCGCTGAGAGACGATGGAGCGTTGGTTGCGGTGAAGGTATTCGATGGGGTCCTCCAGGGTGATGATATGGGCCTGGCGGGTGGCGTTGACCCGGTCCACCAGGCAGGCCTGGGTGGTGGATTTGCCGCTGCCCGCGGTTCCGGTGACCAGCACCATGCCGCTCTTCACCGCTGCCGGCTCCATGACCTCCTCGGGAATATGGAGGGCGCGGTAGTCGGGGATGGAGAAGGCCACCACCCGTACCACCGCCGCCAGAGAGCCCCGCTGGCGGTAGGCGTTCACCCGGAACCGGGCCAGACCGGGTACGGCGAAGGAGAAGTCGTCGTCCCCCTTCTCCCGGAAGGGCACCATAGACCGCCCCGCCCGCTCATAGATGGCGGCGAGGAGCCGCTGGCTGTCCTGGGGCATAAGCTTTTCTTCCCCCAGGGGGACCAGCCGCCCGTCCTCCTTCACGCTCACCGGTCCCCCGGCCACCAGAAAGAGGTCGGAGGCGCCCCGGTCAACCGCTTGTTGTAAGTATTCCATCAATTCCGCCATGTTATCGTCTCCTTGTGATTTGGTCGCTATTCACTTGTGCCGCCCCAGAGCTTCAGGCCATCGTCCCCCACCCATTCTTCGTTGGCCACCGCCTGCCAGCGCAAGATCTCGCAGCTTCTGTCGGCGCGCTGTCCAACCTCCACCCGTAGCTCCTGGACGTCCGAGATGGGAACGGCGTAGCGCAGGATGACGTAGCCACCTTGCGCCTGCGCCTCCACTCCCTCCGGCAGGGACTCGCCCAGACGGATGCGGGCCAAAATCTCCTGCGCCTTGCAGTCGGCGGCATAGTAGTCCTTTGTGGCCTGAAGAGAGGCCTCCGACAGCCGCTCGTCCGCCCGGACGGTGGACAGGGCCAGCAGGGCAAACACCACCAGGCACAGCACCGCGAAGGCGGAGAGCAAAGAACTGGCCCCGATGGGCAGGATAAACAGGTGATCCTTTTTCTCAGCCATGGCCGCTCACCTCCTGCCACGCTGTCTCGATGGCGAACAGTGAGACCATCTCCCCCCGCTCCCAAGCGCAGGCCTCCACATGGGCCTTGCCCAGACCGGGGACGCCGCTGTCCACAGGCTGAACCCGGAGGGTGTAGCTGGAGGTTTTCCGCCCGTCGGGGATAAACTCGCTCCACCCCTCTCCGTAGGACACAAAATATCCAAACCCCTCCCGCTGGCACACATCGCCGCCGGTGGCGTCCTCCAAAGCGGCGGGGATATCTCCAGTTTTGTGCTTCAGGGTCTCCGCCACACTTTGGCAGAGGACCGCGGCCTTGTCCCGGTCCGCCATGGTCCGGGAGCGGCGATTGGCGGTCACGAAGGCCTGGAGGCAAAGCGCCGCCGCCAGGGCGAACACCAGCAACATCACCAACTGCTCCATGAGCAGCAGAGAAGTCCTGTCCCGTTTCACGGCTCCGCCACCTCCCCACTTCGCAGGGAGAGCGTTACCGTCTCCGTTTCTCCACCCTGAAAGGTAAGCGCCGCCGCCAGCAGACCATCCTCCAGGGAGAGGTCCAGGCCGTCCAGCTCCAGCACCCGCTCGCCGTCGGTGAGCTTCGGCTCCACATCCGCGGTGGTGTAAAGCTCCCACAACGAGCCGTCATAGCAGTAAAGGCAGGTAACATATTCGCTGACGTCCCCGTCGTTCCGCTCCCGGAGGGTGAGGCAGTCCGTTCCAAAAAATTTCTCCACCGCCACCGCGCCGGCGGCATCGCCCTGGCGCACCCTGGTGGCGATGTACTGGGCGGCGGTGCGGGCGGCAAAGGACGCGCCGTCCCGCTCCACCAGGCGGCGGTACGCTCCCGCACCCGCCAGCAGGGTCATCAAAATGGAGGCCGCGAATACTGCCAGTAGCGTCAGCACCGCCAAGGTGGTCATATACCCTTGCCGTGTTCCCGCTCTCATGGCTGACGCTCCAATACGGTAAAGTTCGGCATCAGGTTGGGGCCGAAGGGCTCATAAAACACCGCGTAATGCTCCTCGTCCAGCTGGAGGCCGTAGCGGTCCTTCAGCTCGTCCAGGCTCTGTGGATAGCGGCCCTCGGCGGCGTAGCACGCCGCACAGCTCCGGCGCAGGGCGTCCTCCAGCCGGGCCTTGGCCTCCCCGCTCCGGTCCCCGGCCAGGGTCTCCGCCCCCCGGGCAAGGACCCACGCCCCGCCCAGCAGCAGGGCTGGGACCAGCAGGGTCCAAAGGCCTGCAAGACGGTTTTCTCTCCCTCGTCTCATGGCGTCACCCGATGGCGGAGAGGATATGCATCAGGGGAAGCATCACCGACAGGAGGATGACCCCCACCAGTGCCGACGCCGCCAGCACCAGCGCCGGCTCCACCCGGCCCGCCCGGCGCTCGATCGCCGCGTCCGCCTCCTCCGCCAGCTGTACGGCCACGCGCTCCATCATTACGTCCGCCTGGCCGCTCCGCTCGGCGGTGTCCAGCAGACGGCACTGTGCCTGAGGAAGCAGGCCGCCCTCCCTTAGGGCGGCGCCCAGCCGATCCCCCCCGTCCAGCCGCGCTCTACAAGCCTCACAGCGGCGGGCCGCGGCGGGAGCGTCCTCCTCCACCAGCCTGCCTGCCAGCTCCAGCGCCGCCTCCGGCGTCATGCCGCTGGCCAAGGCCATAGACAACGCCTGGGCCACCCGGGCAGAGGCCAAGGTGCGGGACGCCCCTTTGCTCCCCCGGTCTTTTCCTCCCAGCGCCCGCACCCGGCCGCGAAAGCCGGGGCACAGGGCATAGCACACAAGTAATACCGCCAGGAGCGCCAGAGCCGCCAGCACAAGAGGCAGTGCGGCATCCAACCAACGCCCCAGCGCCAACAGCCCTCCCGCCGCTCCGGTAAGGCGGCCGCCCAGGGCAGCGTATACATCGTCAAAGATGGGCAGGACCTTCACCAGCAGCACGCCGATGACCACCAGCATCAGTCCCAACAGAATGGCGGGATACAAAAGAGCGCTTTTCAGCTGCCGCTCCATCCGGGCGCGCCGCTCGTAGTATTCACCAAGGGCCTTCAGCGCCTCCTCGGCACGGCCCGAGCCCTCCCCCACGGCCACCAGGCCCACCGCGTAGCCGGGAAAGGCGCCGCTCTCCTCCATGGCGGCGGAAAGGGTGGCGCCGCCATCCACCCGGCGGGCCATCTCTTTGAGAAGGGTCTGCTCCTCCCCCACGGCGTCCTCCGCCAAAAGGGCCAGGGCGTCGCCCGCCGCCACCCCGGCGTGGTAAAGCAGGGACAGCTCCAGACACACTTCCCCCACCGCCTCGCCGGTCAAGGTCTTTTTCACGGCGTCTCCCTCCCCTTGGATCGGTTTTGATAAAAAAGAAATGGGCTTGCGGTTTGACCGCAAGCCCATTCTAACGTATTTTATGCCGTTTGTAAATGGTTGCTGAAAATCTCTCAGTAAAGATACCGGGCGGCGTAGTTGCTGCCGTCCCCGATGTACTTCATGATCGCCTCGCTGCCGCCGCCCGAGGAGGCAAAGGTGGGGTCCATCCTCTGCCAGGCCGCGCCGTCAAAATAGACGGCGCCGTCCACCCAACCCTGCTCCTGCGTCCACACGTTAATCCAGGCGTGGTAAGCGGGGTCAACGGTCCCCACATAGCCCACCACCAGCTTGCAGGGCACTCCCTGGGACCGGAGCATAGCGGTCATCAGCGCGGCATAGTCAAAGCAGATGCCCTTCCCCGCCGCCAGCACCTTGTCCAGCTGGGGCAAATAGCCGCTCTTCACCGTCTGGGCCAGCTGGGTATCATAGGTGAGATGAGAGACCACAAAATCATAGACCTTCTCCACCTTCTCCAGCTCGTCCTCCACCCCGGCGGTCAGCTCCTCCGCCTTGGCCAGGGTGTCGGCCGCCCCGGCGTAGTCCACATACTGGTTGGGCCGCAGGAAGGGGGCAAACTCGTCGGTCAGCCGGACGGTAAAGCTGGCGGTGAGCATCACGGCGTACCGCCCTGTGGCCGGGTTCTGCTCGTAGATCTTCACCTCATATTTGCCGCTGCCGTCGGAGAGGGGGAAGGTGGTCCACTCCCCCTGGGTCAGGTTATACTGATATCCGCCCTCGGTGGCCGGGCCGGTGACCTTGGCCTTCAGCCGCCGGTCGCTCTTCGCGGTGTAGCGCGCCATAATGTACCCGTCATCGGCGTTGGAATAGTCCACCTCCGCCTTTCTGTTGCGCTCCGCTTGTGTCCCCGGATGCTCAGGCAGGAGCAGATCGTGGACTGCCGGCGCGCCGGCCATGGCCACCGCCTCCTCCCGCAGCTCTACCTCCTCCAGCGCCACCCGGTCCAAATACAGCTCCTCCGGCGCCGCCGCCTCCCGGGCTACGCACCCCGCCAACAGCCCGATCGCCAGCGCCAGGGCCACCGCCGCTCTCCCGGTCTTCATCGTCTCTCGCTCCTTTTGTGTCCCTCCCGGGGACGCGCTTGTATTTTTTAGTATAGCAGATGTTTCCCAAAAAGGAAAGTACTTTTTGGGAAAATTTTTTCAAATTTTATCAATTTGTGTAACGAAAACTTTTTGCCCCTCTTTGCCCCAAAAAGCTTGCAAAACCACAGGGCATGTGTTATTTTATTTAGATAAGATGTGTGAAATTTTCCTCAAACTTTTTCATTTCTCCCAACTGGGCCCAGTGAAAGACTTTGAGAGAGCCGAGAGAGGAGGGGCGCTGCCATGGCTGAGCCCAAGCCGCTGAAAATACAAATGCTGGGCGGGTTTTCCCTGTCCACCCCCTCCGCCCGGGTGAGCGACGGAGACAACCGTTCCAAAAAGGTCTGGCTCTTTTTGGCCTATATGATCTACCGCCGGGGGCAGAGCATCGGCGTCCAGGACTACATTGACCTGCTCTGGGGCAGCGAGGACGGGGGGAGCAACCCTGCCAACGCCCTGAAGACCATCCTTCACCGGGCCCGGATGGCCTTGGAGCCCCTTTGGCCCTCGGCCGGACACCAGCTGATCCTCCGCCAGGGCTCCTCCTACCGCTGGAACCCCGCCGTTCCCGTGGAGGTGGATCTGGACGAGTTTGACCGGCTCTGTCAGGAGGGTGATGCAGCCGACGACGAGGACGCCCGCCTCACCGCCTATCTGGCCGCCCTGGCCCTTTACCAGGGGGATTTTCTCCCCCGGCTGTCCGCCCATCTCTGGGCCATGCCCATCTGCGCCCACTACCACCAGCTGTACCTCCACATCGTGACCCAGACAGCGTCCCTGCTGGAGACCCGCCACCGTTACCAGGAGGAGGCAGAGGTGTGCCAGACAGCGCTGGCCCAGGAGCCTTATCTGGAGGAACTTTACCGCCATCTTATGGGCGCGCTGATCCGGTTGGACCGCCAGCGGGAGGCCGCCGCCGTCTATGAGGACATGTCCAAGCTCTTTATGAGCAGCTTTGGAGTGATGCCAGAGGAGAGCACCCGGGCGGTGTACCGGGAGGCGCTCAGCGCCCTGCAGGACCCCGCCCTGCCGGTGGACTCCATTCTGGAACACCTGCGGGAGCCGGAGGGGCCCGGAGGCGCGCTCATCTGCCAGTATGATATCTTCCGCTCCATCTACCACTCGGTGGCCCGCTCTCTGGTCCGCAGCGGCGACGCGGTCCACCTGGCCCTGTTCTCCGTCCACAACCGCAGCCGCGGCGAGGCGTTGCCCCGGCGCAGTCTGGACCGGGCCATGGACAATCTGCAGGAAATCATCCGCACCTCTCTTCGCCGGGGAGATGTGGCCGCCCGGTGCAGTGTCTCTCAGTTTATCCTTATGCTGCCCCAGGCCAACTTTGAAAACAGCCAGATGGTCTGCGACCGCATTTTGCGGGCCTTCTCCCGCAAGTTTCCCCACTCTCCCGCCCTGCCCCAGGCGGCCATCTTCCCCCTGGAGCCCAACTGACCGCTCCTCTCCCCCGAAAGGAAGTGTCCCCTATCAAGCAGTTACGCAAGCAAGGCTCCACCATCCTCATCGCGGACGATTCCGAGATGAACCGCGCCATTCTGGCGGATATGCTGGCCGACGAATACACCATCGTGGAGGCGGAAAACGGCCGGGAGACACTGGAGCGCATCCAGGAGCTGGGACCCACTCTGTCCCTGGTGCTTTTGGATATTGTCATGCCCGAGCTGGACGGGTTTGCCGTGTTGGCAGAGATGAACCGGACAGGCTGGATCGAGGATATTCCCGTCATTATGATCTCATCAGAGCGTGGGACGGATCAGATCGAACGAGCCTATTCCCTCGGCGCCACCGATTTTATCAGCCGCCCCTTTGACACATTGATCGTTCACAAGCGGGTGGTGAACACCATTCTCCTTTATGCCAAGCAGAAGCAGCTGGTGAACATGGTGGCCCAACAGATGTACGAAAAGGAACAGCAGAGCGACCTGATGATCGAAATATTGAGCCATATCGTGGAGTTTCGCAACGGGGAAAGTGGACTCCACGTTCGTCATGTCCGCCGCTTTACCGAACTGATCCTCAACCACTTGAACAATAAGCCGGCAGGACCGCGCTTTACCCCCTCCGAGGTTGCCACCATCACCACCGCCTCCGCCCTGCATGACGTGGGGAAGATCTCCATTTCTGAGGACATCCTCAACAAGCCTGGGAAGCTGACGGCTGAGGAATTTGAACTGATGAAGACCCATACCACCATCGGGGCCCGGATGCTGGAGGATCTGCCCATTTATCAGGACCTTCCCCTGGTCCGCATTGCCTACGAGATATGCCGCTGGCACCACGAGCGCTACGACGGGCGGGGTTACCCGGACGGACTCAAGGGAGAGCAGATCCCAATGTCCGCGCAGGTGGTAGCCCTGGCCGACGTGTACGACGCCCTTACCAGCCAGCGGGTCTATAAGGCGGCCATTCCCCATAAAGAGAGCATCCGCATGATCCTGGCAGGGGAATGCGGCGCGTTTCATCCTTTGCTGATGGAATGTCTTTCCGAACTGGAGCCCGATATCTACGCCGCCCTGCACCAGGAGGACCTGTTTGGCGGCAGCCGCCACAGTCTGCGCAGCGTAGCTGAGGCCCTCTCCCAAAACAAGGACCTGCCCTTGTCCAAGCGCACTCTCCAGCTCTTAGAGCACGAGCGCATCCGTCATGACTTCTTTGCCTCTCTCTCCAACGAGATCCAGTTTGAGCTTACCCTGTCCCCACCGCTGGTGACCCTCACCCCCTTCAGCGCCGGGAAACTGGGCTTCTCCGAGGAGCTTTACGACCCCATCCACAACCCCCAACTCCTCTCCCTGGTAGACGCCCAGCAGCTCTATCAATTCTCCGACCTGCTGCGGGGGACCTCCCCGGGTCAGCCGGTGGTGGAGTTTGACTGCCAGTTGAACATCAAGGGGGAGACGCGCTGGCACCGGGTCATGGCCCGGGCCACCTGGTCCGCCGACGACCCGCCCCGCTATCTGGGGGCTATCGGCAAGGCCATGGACGTTCACGACTCCCGCCTGCAGCTGGACAACCTGGAGCGCATTGCCTCCACCGATCCCCTCACCGGCCTCTCCAACCACACCAGCGCCCGTCAGAAAATCGAAAACCGCCTGCGAGAGCGGCCCGACGGCCACTTCGCCCTGGTCATCTTCGACCTGGACTTCTTCAAGTCCGCCAACGACAGCCGGGGCCATCTCTTTGGAGACCAACTGCTCACCCACCTGGCCGGCCACCTGCGCCATACGGTGCGGGGCGGCGATATCGTAGCCCGGGTAGGCGGCGATGAATTTCTGATCTTCTTGGAGTATAAGACCGACCCCGAGGCGGCGATCCGCCGTATCTTCAACGCCCTCACCGGCGAGTATGAGGGCTTTTCCATCTCCCTGAGCATGGGGGTGGCCCAGACCGACCGGGTGGGCATGGACTACGACGCCCTGTTCCACGCCGCCGACAACGCCCTCTACGCCGTGAAGCGCGGCGGGCGGGGACAATACCTGTTCTATGACGAGACCATGCGGGACACCCTCTCCAACATCTCCCCCATCGTCCAGGAGACGAGGGAGGTCCTGGCCAAGGAGGAGGATAAAAAATGACCCTTTCCGAGTGCTACGCCGCCCTGGGCGGCGACTATGAGGAGGTGCTGGGGCGGTTGCGCACCGAGAGTCTGGTGCAGAAATTTGTCCTCAAGTTTCCCTCCGACCCCAGCTTCCGGCTTTTGGAGGACTCCCTGTCGGCAGAAAACTGGTCCGAGGCCTTCCGCGGCGCCCACACCATCAAGGGCGTGTGCCAGAACCTGAGCTTTACCGCACTCTACCGGTCCAGCGCCCTGCTGTGCGAGGACCTGCGGAACGGTTCCGCCACCCCCCAAACCGCCCAGCTGGCCGCGCAGGTGCGGGAGGACTACCGCCGCACCGTGGACGCCATCGACGTTTTTGGCGCCGCCCTACCTGTGTAAGCCGCCACACATCCTTGCAAGGAGGTCATTTGATTCTATGCGTTTGAAAGGCATCACAAAACGCCGGACCACCCATATCCTGTGGGCCAGTCTGGCCGGTATTGCGCTTTTGTGCGTGTGCGTGTTCTCCTTTTTGGCCCTTCACATGGGCTCTATCAGCGCCCAGACGATCAATGAGGTTGGCTCCCTCTACATGTCCAGCCTCAGTGAGCAGATCTCCCTTCACTTTGAGACTACGATCAACCTCCGTCTGGAGCAGATGGAAGCCTTGGCGACTGCCATGACTTCCGAGGACATCCACGGGGACGCCGAGCAGCGGGAGGTCCTGACCTCTTACGCCAAGGCCCTGGGCTTTCAATACCTCGGCTTTTATTCCCAGAGTAACGACTTTGAGATGCTCTACGGCACGCCACTGGCCGTCACCGACCCGGAGCCCTTTATGACCTCTCTCTCAGGTGGGCAAAAAAAGGTTGCGGTAGGCTCAGACACCGCGGGAAACAGCGTGATCCTCATGGGAGTTCCCTCCACCCACATCCCCACCTCAACGCACCCCTGTGTGGCTCTGGTGGGCGCGCTGCCTGTGGACTACATCACCAAGACCCTCTCCCTGGACGACACCGGCAACCATGAATACTCCCACATCATCCGCAGTGACGGTTCTTTTGTGGTGCGGACAGGGGACGCTTCCCGGGACAATTACTTTGACCGGGTGCTGGCCGTCTATGACAACGTGGCTGGCAAGAGCCCTGCGGAATACCTCAAGGAGCTTACCACCGCCATGGCCAACGACGAAGACTACTCCAGCGCGTTTACCGTAGAAGGAGAGCGGCGGCATCTCTACTGTACCCGTCTGGCCAATTCCGAGTGGTACTTGGTCACCTTTATGCCCTACAGCACTATGGACGCCATTGTCAACGCCCTGAACCGGCAGTGGGCAATCTCCGCTCTGCTGGGCGCGGCGGCAATCCTGCTGGCGCTTCTGGCCGTCTTCGCTGTTTATTTCCGTCTGACCCGTCAGCAGATGCAGGCTCTGGAGGCCGCTTGGCGGGACGCCGACGCCGCCACCAAGGCCAAGAGCGAATTTCTCTCTAACATGTCCCACGACATACGCACTCCCATGAACGCCATCGTAGGCATGACCGCCATTGCCACGGCCAATATCGACGACAAGGACCAGGTGCAAAACTGCCTGAAGAAGATCACCTTGTCCTCCAAGCACCTGCTGGGGCTCATCAACGACGTGCTGGATATGTCTAAGATCGAAAGCGGCAAGATGACTCTCAGCATGGACCAGATCTCCCTGCGGGAGGTTATGGAGAGCATCGTCTCCATTGTCCAGCCCCAGGTGCGCATCAAAAACCAGCAGTTTCAGGTGTCCATCCACGACATCTCCACCGAAAGTGTCTACTGCGACAGCGTGCGCCTCAACCAGGTCCTGCTCAATCTGCTGTCCAACGCCATCAAGTTCACCCCCGACGGCGGTTCCATCACCATGGCCCTCTATGAAGAGCCCTCACCCAGGGGAGATCCCTTTGTCCGCATTCATCTGTCGGTGACCGACACAGGCATCGGCATGTCCCCCGAATTCCAGACCCGGATCTTTGACTCCTTTACACGGGAGGACAGCGCCCGAGTCCACCGCACGGAGGGCACCGGCCTAGGCATGACCATCACCAAGTACATCGTGGATGCCATGGAGGGCTCCATTGAGGTGGACAGTGAACTGGGCAAGGGTACCGAGTTCCGGGTCACCCTGGACCTAGAGAAGGCGGAGGCTGCCGAGCCGGAGATGCTCCTGCCCGATTGGAACATGCTGGTGGTGGACGACGACCAGCTCCTGTGTGAAAGCGCGGTGGCCTCCCTGAAGTCCATCGGCATCAAGGCCGACTGGAGCCAGGACGGGGAGAGCGCCATCGCCCAGATCCTCCGCCGCCGGGAGGAACGCGACCCCTATCAGATCATCCTGCTGGACTGGAAGCTCCCCGGCATCGACGGTCTGGAGACCGCCCGGCGCATTCGCAACACCTTGAAAAGCGAGGTGCCCATCCTTCTTATCTCCGCCTACGACTGGAGCGAGATCGAGGAGGGGGCCCGGATCGCAGGGATCAACGGCTTTATCTCCAAGCCCCTATTTAAGTCCACCCTCTACCACAGCCTGCGGCAATATGCCGACCAGACCGACCTGCCCGCCGTAGCCGACCCCGCCCAGCAGGCTGTGGACCTCACCGGACGGCGGGTCCTGCTGGCAGAGGACAACGAACTCAACTGGGAGATCGCCAGCGAGCTGCTTAAAAGCGTGGGCCTGGAGCTGGACTGGGCAGAGAACGGCCAGCTGTGCGTGGAAAAGTTCCAAGCCTCCGCCCCCGGCACCTACGACGCCATCCTCATGGATATCCGTATGCCGGTGATGACCGGCTACGAGGCCACCCGCACCATCCGCGCCCTGGACCGTCCCGACGCCGGCCTGCCCATCATCGCCATGACCGCCGACGCCTTTGCCGAGGACGTAAAAAAGAGCCTGGACGCGGGCATGAACGCCCACATTGCCAAGCCCATCGACCTGCGGGAGCTCTCCCTGCTCCTGAAGCGGTACCTGTCCGAATAACAAAGCCCTGCGTCCAAAACAAACCGCCGGAATCTTGCGATTCCGGCGGTTTCTGGTTGCGGGGGCAGGACTTGAACCTACGGCCTCCGGGTTATGAGCTGCGCTCAGCGGTACTGGCGGCGGCTTTGGGGCACTTTTGAGGGGTGTTCACTCCGAAATGGAATGCTTTCTGGCTCTGATCCCTCCACTGCTTCCGCCCGCTCGTTTCCTATTCTGGGTCGGAACCTGGGTCAGATCATTTGCTCCAATTTCTTTGCTGCGGCGCTCAGTATCTGCCGCCCCCGTTTTAAAAGCAGAACAGAGCGTTTGGGAAAGGGTTCTTCCAGGGAAAGTGCCTGGACTGCACCAGAGGGCGGCAGCTCTTGAAGGAACTCTTCCGGCACGAAACCAATCCCCAGGCCCGCTTTGACGAAGGGAAGGATTTGGTCTGCAGTGGCGGTCTCGATGTCCAGACGGAAGGGCTGCTGGCGCTCGGAAAAGATTCTGCTGAAAAAGCGGAACGATACCGTGCCTGGCCCCAGGCCAATCAAAGGATACTGAGTCAACTCCTTCAGTGTCAACGGTCTGCCCCAGAGGAAGGAGAACGCGCCGTTGCAGACAGGGACCTCCTGGATCTCCTTTACCTGGCGCTGGTCCAGCCCCTTGGAGAGGTCGTCTGCGGCGGTGACTATCGCAAGATCCGCCAGACCGCCCCGCAGCGCGGCCACCGCCTGAGAGGTGGAGTGATTGGAGATTCGGAGACGGACACCGGGATATTTGCGCCTGTATTCCCCCAGTACTGGCAGCAGACAGCAGCGCAGGGCGATCTCGCTGGCTGCGATGGTCACGATCCCGCTTTGGGGGCTCTGGTCCGCCGCGATGGCCTCCTCGCCCGCCTGGATGTGTTCGACGGCAGGTGCGATATGGGCGCGTACAGCCGCTCTCCCTCCGGCGTGAGACGGACGCCCCGGTTGGAGCGGAGAAACAGCTGGCAGCCCAAGGCGCCCTCCAGATTTTTTATGGCCCTGGTGATGTTGGGCGGGCTACTCCGCAGCGGTGAAGCTGAACAACCTGGTCATCACCTCCTTCACCACCTTGGGCAACGGCATCTCCAACTATACAGCCCAGAACCTGGGGGCGAAGAAGCTGCCCAGCATCCAGGAGGGGCTCCGGGCGGGCCTCAAACTGGTGTGGTTGCTGAGCCTTCCCCTGGCGTTGCTGTATTTCTTCGGTGGACGGTATGTGCTGGGCTTGTTCCTGGAACTGCCCACGGCGGAGGCCCTGCAAACGGGCGTCATGTTCCTGCGCGTTCTCTCTCCGTTCTATTTTGTGGTCTCGGCCAAACTGGTGGCGGACGGCGTTCTGCGGGGTGCCGGCATGATGGACAAGTTCATGATTGCCACTTTTACTGACCTTATCATCCGGGTGACGTTGGCAGTTTTGCTGGCTGGAACTCCCCTGGGAGCCACTGGCATCTGGTGTGCCTGGCCGATGGGCTGGTCCATCGCCACAGCGTGTTCCTTCGCGTTCTATCGGTTGGGGCCGTGGAACCAGCGTGTAACGCACAATGGATATGAGATGCAGAGACCAACGTAGCACAGGGCAGCGAATCCTTAGTGGCAAATGTAAACAGATAGAAAATTTACTGCGCTGTAAACAGAGCGAACCCCCGTCCGCCCCTGTGAGGGTTTTTACGCCCCGCTTGCGGGGTGAGCAGCATCATATCCCCCCGAAAGCCTGAAACGCGGTGTTGAGGCCATTGTGGACGATTATGCTGGAGCACAGTTCTGCTCCTGAAATTAAGGAAAAAGCAGCCGGCTAAGGGGTTAATCTAATAAATATGCATAGGCCGATGCATACACCGTGAATATTTTTACGACGTTTTAGGTCATTTTACAAGGAACTACACGCAGACCGTGAAACGGGCTGCTGACAACAAACAGGCGCTATGCTCCCGGCAAGGGGCATAGCGCCTGTTTGTTGTGGGGGTATCCAAAGGGGGCAACGCCCCATTTGGCACACGACTTTGCGAAGCAAAGTGTAGTGTGTTATACGCTCTGTCGGCGTTGCCGTGAAAATGCCGTTGCCGCCGGGGAGGGCAAGGGCATTTGAAGCGGCAGGAAAACAGGGCTTTGTTTGGGGCTGGGAAGCCGGAAACAAAGGGCTGGTTTCAGTAGCAGACAGGGCGTATATGAAAGCCCTCGTCCACCGTCCTCAGCCTATGGGACAAAATGTCCCAAACCTTTAGATACCGTGACTATATGTGTGGCCACACTCATTTATTTTAGTGGTCGTTCTTTTCTCAAAATTGAAATGGGTGGGAAGCCATTTTAGGGCTTTCCCGCCTTGATTGCCCATCAGCAAAGGCAGGCGGGGCTGTCAACGGCGGCGCATTTGTGCGCCGTTCATCTTGACCGTTGACTGGCTCGGCTACCTTTGCTATCTCCCCCGATAAACTGAAAGTTTTAGATTAGTCCCACACGATTTCCAAACAATCGAAGTTATCTGGAATTGGTGGTACGCACGAATAAGTATTTAATTCAAATGCCTCTATTGTAATTACTCCATCAGAGCATAGCCATTCGCAATTTACTAATTTTTCTAATTCCGCAGGCAAAATGGTTGTGCAAATCACGATTGTATCTCCTGCAAGAACTAATTCTTCTTTCCCATTGTTTTCTACGATTTCTGTATCATCGTGGAGAGCAACACGCACCCATGCTATGTCAGGCATTAACTCAATCTTTTGTAGCATATTTCGTATTTCAGAAAGCGTTGGACGGCCAAATTCCCATTGGTTCGGAGCAATGGAATCCTCCTCTGTGTTTCCATCGAAAAATTCATCAAGCGTTAGTAATGGCAAGCGTTCTTCATTTTCTTCCAATATTTTTTTGAATGTATTCAACTCTATCATAGTCACAATTCTCCTCGCAAATCAGAATTAGTTGATTTTATCCTCTCCCCGGATTTTCTTGTTTTTCCGTTCTTCTAACTCCGCAATTTGGTTCATCAAGCAATCTGAAAAAGTCCCCTCAATCGGTGTAGCTTCTCCTGTTGTGTAGTAGTCAAGAAGGACTATGTTATTATTCTTGTCAAAACAAAATATTTCATCACCATTCCCTATAATGGACAAGAATGGGATAAAATCAGTAAAACCTTCATCGTGTAGTTCTTTCGTTTTTTCACGAATATCCAAAAAATCGGGTATTCCATTGGCAATTCCATAGACTATAATTCCTCGACAGAACGACCAAAATGGGCCTATGTCATATTGTTTCGCTTGTGGCCATATTTCTTCTCGAACCTCCATATAAAGCCCACCTAATGGGGACATAGTGAACTCTCTAAAATCAGCAGGAAGATTTATCCCATACTGATTTTCAAAATCCTTTATATCCTGCTCCGATGGCTCATTTCCCATACAAGCTACAACCTGATAAGTCTGCTTATCATAATTATGGAAATAATCATAAACTTTTTCCAATGACATAATATACCTCCTACAAAATGCGATTTTTTATTTTCTTACTTCCGTCCCCGCTGTGGGGTTGGTTTTTTCAGCAAGTCCGACTTCTGTGCAATCTTTTTCAGCCACTTCTTTTCTTCCCCGGACAGCTTCTTAAAGTTCAGCCGCAGCCGTTTGCAGATAAACGCCAAAGACGCTTGCTCCGGGTCACTGTCTGGGTTGGTAATTTCGGTAGCGGCTTCCAATAATCCTTTCAGCGGGTTATCCTCCGGGACGCTGAAAAAATCCTCCCTGTGGGCTTCCCGCAGGCCGGCGGCTATCTCGTCTATGTCCTGCTGGATTATGTAACGGCAAAAGCTGTCATCATCAATATGGGCAGCGATAAGCTGTCTTAACTGCGGGTCGGTCAAGCCGGGATTGTGCTGTTTCATAATCATTGCGCTCATAGCGTCCACAATGGCGTTTGCGCTCTGTACCTGCTTCACCGCCGTTCCGTTTACATAGATTTCAAGGTTGGCCATCAGCTTGATAAAATCCGGGTGCGCCGCCAATTCGCACAGCAGAGCATTGTCCACCTGCCCGCTTTTCAGCAGGTCAATCATTCCGTCACTCAAACGCAGGTCTGCAAGATCGGCGTTTGGGTGACGCTTCATTTCAGACAGCCCCAGCAGATAGTCGGTGGTCACGCCGTAAAACTTCGCCAGCTTGATAAGAGCATAGTGGCTGATGTCCTTAAAATCGTCCGCTTCATAACTGCCCAACGCAGACTTGGAGAGGTTCGTCTGCTCTGCAAGCTGTTCCAGCGTCAAGCCACGCTGCACACGCAGGTCTTTCAAGCGTTCTTGAATGGATAAAGACATTTTCTCGCCCTCCTTGTCTGTTCGATAAATCGGAAGTTAGTGAATCGGTAATAATTCCATATTTTTTGCCCGCTTTAGATTTATTTTAAGGTCGTCATATCCAAACGGCTTGCCATGTCCCGGATATATTAGATTTGGTCTAAGTGCGATGATTGTTTCCCAAGATTTTAGGAAATCCGTTTTATCCTCCGCCCAAATAGTTATTCTGTGTAAACTTGGCAATCCGTTCATAGCAGCGTCGCCGCAGAATAGAGAACCGTCATTAGTTAAAAGAGATATGGAATCGGCGGTGTGACCGGGAGTATCAATGATTTTTCCTTGCAATAAAAGTTCCACTTGCTTACGGTTTTGTTCGGTCACTTGAATACATCTACATGAATATTCTTGCGTTATTGGAGGAAACAAATGCTTGCCCTTGCCAACAAATTTCATTAAGAAACAAAAGAGCAAGGCAATCTTGGTTGTGCAACCGCCATGAAAAGAGTTTTGCCCTTTATATAATCTTTCTAACGCCTTGTCACTCATAACGATTTGAATGTCAGAGCATTCCGAGAGTATTTCATTCAAATAGCCTGCATGGTCATCGTGAGCGTGTGTCAGAAAAATATATCGTATCTGTTGAGGGGCTATTTGCATCTTTGCCAGTTGCTTTTTGAAATGTGCAAATCCTCTTTCATACCCTGTATCAATCAGTACATAGCCGTTGTCAATAGGATATATCCAATTATTTACTATCCTGCTTCCTGCATTGAGCATAGATGTTCTCTCTTTTCATTTATTTTCATCGGCGTCAACTTTCAATTTACTGTTCTGTATTTTCCCATTGTACCACAATTCCGAGAGCGTGGAAATAGCGAGTTTTCCGGGCTGATTTCCTACCTCTTGGATATACGGCACAGGCAATCAAAAAAGTATACACTTGAGATAGTTCATCGATGGACAAGCCTCTTGAAAACTAAATGACCGTCTGAAAAGGAATACCCCGGCTGGGGAAGTGTGCTGTGACCCCGCTTCTGGACACCGTGACCAGAGAGGGTGAGCGTACCAACGCCGGAACACGCCGCAGGAATGGGGCAGGAAGCCTTTTCGGGGAAAACGGCAGCAAGAAGAACAACGGAGGGAGTGCATGAAAGAAAGACCCTATCAACATTTGCCACCGCTGGAACACAGGCCGGACAGCTTCCCCTACCGCATGACCCCGGCGCAGAGGAAGCGGGCCAGCAGCCTGATCCGCCGGGAGTGCTGCAACTGTGGTGGTGGAAACTGCTTTGCGCTGGACGATGGCGACACCTGCACCTGTCCGCAGATGATTACATTCTCCGTCTGCTGCAAGTGGTTCCGCTGGGCGGTCTTGCCGCTGGATAGGACGCTGGAAGCGGAGATTTACCGTGACTGTGCTTTGAAACGCTGCTCGGTCTGCGGAAAGCCCTATGTGCCAAAATCCAACCGGGGCAAATACTGCCCGAACTGCGCCGCCAGAGTTCACAGGCGGCAGAAAACAGAAAGTGAACGGAAAAGGAGGTCTG
>ERZ779633.60-NODE-60-length-53463-cov-9.077105_pt1 | contig 53463 bp, 48 predicted proteins | sample MGYA00514195_ERZ779633 | MGnify/ENA primary metagenome ERZ779633 (study PRJEB29562, sample SAMEA4376707) | mouse gut metagenome | isolation source: Cecum | study: EMG produced TPA metagenomics assembly of the A DSS colitis mouse model was used to assess the microbial...
GCGATAACGACTTCCGCTTGATTTTGTTGGCAGCAATGCGGTATGCGATAGGCAGAAACACATATATGTCTGCAGTGGTCGCTGATTATATTAAGCGTCACGTTCAGCTCCTGGACAATAGATTCCTTGTGCTGGCTGCCGATGATATTCGGCGCCACCTTAAGGAGTACATAGAACACGAGCCAAACCTAAAGCCCTGGCAAGACCTTTTGGATGTACTCAAAGTAGAACAGAGAGATAGAATTACCCGACAAGCAACAAAGAGCAGACCATGTCCAGCATGTGGAGCACCATTGGAAGTCATGAGCCTGTTCAACAACCAACATTTCCCCGGTGGATTCGATGTGATTGCCCACTGCTGGAACTGCGACTTTGATTATGAGTGGTTCTGCGATAAGGATGGCTACACCTCAGATATGAAACGACATTTCTTTGGGTAAGGTGGTGGTAATCATGAGGGAGACTTTTGGTTTTTTCCTTGTCTATTGCCCCTCAAATCTTGAGCTGCCCCTCTCGCAGAAAGCTCTTGCATAACTCCTCCCTCAGAGTTACAATCCAAACAACCTGAATTGCAAAATGCTTCCCGGCCTGGGATGGTGATTTTCACCGCCCCAGGCCGAGAAGTGTTTTTGACCACATATTCTGCCACAGTTGGGGCTGGAGTACACGGAGAACCCGTGGTTAGAGAGTTCTAAAGAGCATATCAAATGGAGCGGAAATGGCTATAAATATCTAAAAAATGTTATAAAAAAGTTCCTTGTATTCTTTGGGATCAAGAGACCGGGCGTTCGAGGCGCCCCACTCGGACCAAAAAAGGACTGACACGTAATCGTGTCAGTCCTTTTTTGACATTTCGGTCTTATGATTTCTTTTCCATCAAATCATACAGCATCTTGGCGATCTCAGCGCGGGTGGCCAGGCGTGCCAACTCGGGATCGCCACCCACACTGGGTCCTCTCCCTTCTGCCGGGCGATGACGAGATTGAGCATTTCCTTACTCACGGCGTCGTTGGGTCCAAACTTTCCGTTGCCGTAGCCCCGGAGAACGTTTGTTTTGGCCGCCCAAACAATGGCGTTGGAATACCAAGCGTCTGTCTCGGTATCCTCGAAATGGGGGCACCTTCCCCCTTTGGGCTTCCCGCCGCCCGGTAGAGCACCGTAGCCAGCATGGCACGGGTCAACTCACCCTCAGGATCGAAGGTGGTCACCGAGGCGCCCTCCATCAGTTTCTTTTCGTAAACGTACTTGATAGCCTGATACCACTCATCCGTCCGTTTCACGTCCACGAAGGGCAGAATGGGCTGACTGCTACCGGAACTGGAGCTGCTGCTTACGGTGAGCTTCACGGTAACGGTGTCGCCCTCACCGACCTCTCCCGCCAGCTCCTTCAGCAATTCCTCGTCCACAGAGACCGCGGGAATGCCCGGCTTGACCTCCACCTCACCCTCAATGACAGGCGGGCACAGCGGGGGTATCGGCCACGGTGTCGGAGTTGAGGGCGGTGCTGTCGGGCCAGGTCACCCGGCAGAGATAGTCCCCGGCCTGGGTGGTGGTGAGCTGGTCCTTGTCCTGGCCGCTGAGGGCTTTGCCCAGGGCAGGGTCAGCGCCATACAAAGGCACAACAGGAGGGAAAACAGGCGTCGTTTCATGGTGGTCGTCCTCTCTTTCAAAAGGGTATTGTCCGCAGGGAGCCTGCGGACAGAGCGGGGTCCCCGCTCTGTATAGTTTGACGGCTACAGGATAGCAAAAGTCCTCGCCAATTTCTACCCTTTTGAAAAATGTGATCATTCTGTGACAATTGTTACAAAACGCAAGCCGACCAAAAGCCACGGCCTTGCTTTTTACCAGGGTTTCTGCTACCATGTAAGCCAAGAAAAGAGGTGCCGACCATGGGGCAGGAGAACTTGATGGAATTTCAAAGCTGCTTTCCGGTCTGGGATAAGCTGTCTCAAGCTCAGCAGGCCCGGCTGCTGGCCTGCCTATCTTCCCGGCAGGTCAAGCGGGGAAGCGTGATCCACAACGGCAGCTTGGAATGCACCGGGCTGCTGCTGGTGCGGTCCGGGCAGCTCCGGGCCCACATTCTCTCGGAAGAGGGGCGGGAGGTCACCCTCTACCGCCTGTTTGACAGGGACGCCTGTCTGCTTTCCGCCTCCTGCCTCCTGCGGGGCATCCAGTTTGACATCACCATTGAGGCGGAGAAGGACACGGACCTGTGGGTGATCCCCGCGGAGGTATACCGGCAGCTGATGGACGAGTCGGCCCCCGCGGCCAACTACATCAACGAGCTCATGGCCTCCCGCTTCTCCGAGGTCATGTGGCTGGTGGAGCAGATCATGTGGAAGAGCATGGACCGGCGCGTGGCCGCGTTTTTGCTGGAGGAGGCATCGGTGGAGGGGACCAAACAGCTGACCATTACCCATGAGACCATCGCCAACCATCTGGGGACCCACCGGGAGGTGGTCACGCGGATGCTCCGCTATTTTCAGAGCGAGGGCATGGTCCAGCTGTCCCGTGGCAGGGTAGAGCTTCTGGATGAAGCCAAGCTCAAGGCTCTGGGCGAGACATGAAAACGCCCCTTCTCAGCCTCTTTTGAGGCCTGAGAAGGGGCGTTTGCCGTCTACCGATCCATACCGCAGGCTGTGGCTGCTTCGATCAGGCGGCAGTCGTTGACCACCGCGTCAAAGTACCGAAAGCCGCCCGCGAAATTGTAGGTCTCAAAGCCGTGCCCTTCCAAAATGCGGCAGGCAATATAGCTGCGCAGGCCGCTCTGACAGATGACGTAGACCGGCTTCCCGGCCTCCAACTCATCCAGCCGCTGGCGCAGCTCGTCTATAGGAAGGTTCCAAAAGCCCTCGACGTGTCCCAGTGCGTACTCCCGGGGGGTGCGGACGTCCAGCAGGGTCACGCTCCCATCCCGTGGGAGGCGGTCCACATCCTCCAGCCGGAATTGTTTTACCACGCCCCCTGCCAGGTTTTCTGCCATGAAGCCCGCCATGTTCACCGGGTCCTTGGCGGAGGAATAGGGGGGCGCGTAGGCCAGATCCAGGTCCTTGAGCTGGACGACCGTCAGTCCCGCGTGGATGGCGGTGGCTAGCACGTCGATCCGCTTATCCACACCTTCATAGCCCACGATCTGCGCGCCCAGTAGACGATAGGTCCCCTTTTCAAAGACCACCTTCATGGTCATCAACCTTCCGCCGGGATAATAGCCGGCGTGGCTCATGGGGGAGAGAATGACCGCGTCCACCTCCAGACCCGCTCTTCTCGCGCCGCTCTCGTTCACGCCGGTGCAGGCCGCTGTCAGGTCGAAGACCTTGATGACACTGCTGCCCTGGGAGCCCAGGTAGCGGCTGTCTCCGCCGCAGATGTTGTCCGCCGCGATCCGCCCCTGCTTGTTGGCGGGTCCGGCCAGAGAAATCACCGCGTCCTGCCCCGTGACATAGTGCTTGACCTGCACCGCGTCCCCTACGGCGTAGATATCGGGGACGGAGGTCTCCATGCGGTCATTGACGATAATGCTGTCCTTGAGCCCCAACTCCAGCCCGGCCTCCTTGGCAAGCCCGGTGTCCGGCGTCACGCCGATCGCCAGCACCACTATATCCGCGTGAAGCGGCGGCCCCTCCTTGCGTATCACATCTACGCCGCCGTCCTTTTCCGCAAAGCCCTCTACCGTCTGCCCCAGGGCCAGCTTGACGCCGTGCCCGCGCGCCTCCGCGTGGAGAAATGCCGCCATGTCGGGATCAAAGGGGCTCATAAGCTGTTTGGGCCGTTGGACGATGGTGACCTCCATCCCCAGTGCCCGCAGGTTCTCCGCCAGCTCCAGACCAATGAAGCCACCGCCGGCCAGCACCGCGGAGCTTGGGTGGTGGGCGTTGATGTGCGCTTTGATGCGCAGGGTGTCCTCTACGGTCCGCAGGGTAAACAGCTTCTCCAGTTCTACCCCGGGCAGCCGCGGCCGGGTGGGCCTCGCGCCGGGAGAGAGGATCAGCTTGTCATAGGACTCCTCCCACTCCTCCCCTGTCTCCAGGCTTTTGACCGAGACGGTCTTCCTGTCAGGATGGAGGGCGGTGACCTCATGGCGCACCTTCACCGCGACGCGGAAGCGGGCGGAAAAGCTCTCCGGCGTCTGGAGGGTCAGCGCCCGCGCCTCCCCGATGGCCCCGCCGATATAGTAGGGCAGGCCGCAGTTGGCATAGGACACATGCCCGGACCGCTCAAAGATCACGATCTCCGCCCGCTCATCCAGACGGCGCAGCCGGGCCGCCGCTGTGGCGCCTCCCGCCACGCCGCCTACAATGACCACCTTCATATCCACGCTCCATCCTTCCTTAGCGGCGGCAATGCCGCCTTTTTTGCCCTTACAGCAGGGCGAGGATCTGCTCCTTGGGCCGCGCCCCCGTCGCCTGATTGACGATCCGGCCCTCCTTCATCACCACCAGGGTGGGAATGCTCATCACTCCAAACTGGACGGCCAGCTCCGGCTGTTCGTCAATATTGATCTTGCCCACCTTGACGTCGGGACGTTCCGCCGCGATCTCCTCCACCGCCGGAGCGATCATACGGCAAGGCCCGCACCAGGGGGCCCAGAAGTCCAGTAAAACGGGGCGGTCGGAGAGCAGGACCTCCGATTGAAAATTGGTTCGGTCAACATGGATCACAGACATGCTCATTTCTCCTTATCTGATGTAGTTGTGGGTGAAACGCTCTGTTTTATTCGGACAGGATCATATCGATCCCCTTCTCCAGGGTGGCCTTATCGATCGCGCCCACTGCCCGGGCTACGAGTTCGCCGTCGGCGTCAATGAAAAAGGTGGTGGGCAGAGAATAGGAGCCATAGGTCATGGCGGCGTCCGACGCGGTATCATAGAACACCGGGAAGGTATATTCCTCCTCCGCCACAAAGTCTGCCGCGCTCTCAAGGGTCTCTCGGACGCCGTCAGTCATGTTGATCATGAGAAAGCAGACGTCCTCGCCAAGCTCCAGATACTTCTCGTGAAAATCCGGCATTTCCGACTTGCAGGGTCCGCACCAGCTGGCCCAAAAATTCAGCACGATGGGCTTTCCGATGTAGTCCTCCAGATGGATCTCGCCGCCCTCGGCGTCATAGACCGTAAAATCCGGGGCAAGCAGCTTTTCCTCGTCAACATCCTCTTCCCCGTCCACGCCGTCCTCGGCCGGTCCTGTTTCTCCTTGCGGTCCTGTTTCCCCTGCCGGGGTCGGCGTATTTTGCAAGGACAGCCGGTCGGGCTTCACCTTCTCTGCCAGCCGACCATATAGCACGGAGGCTCCGCCGATGAGCAACACAAGGACCAGCGCCAGGATCAACAGTGCTTTCCAGTTTTTCATAGCGCCTCCTTAACTGAGCAGGCTCAACAGCCGCCCCAGCGTTCCGGTCATCATCAGCACGCCGATCAAGATCAAAAAGCCGCCGCAGACGGCGTTGATGACCTGATAGTGGCTCTTGATCCACTGAAACGCTGTTTTCAAATAGTCGATCAGCACCGCGCTGAGGACAAAGGGGATGCCAAGACCCAGAGAGTATGCCAACAGCATTAGCATCCCCTCCGCCGCGTACGCCTGTTGAGAGGCCAACATCAGCGCCGAGCCAAGAAAAGCCCCCACACACGGGGTCCAGCCCACGGAGAAGATGACTCCAAACAGCATCGCGGTGAAAAAGCCCATGTGCTCCGTGTCCATGCGGCGGCGGTTGCCCTTGAACAGGTCCAGCTTGAGCACCCCGAGAAAGTTCAGCCCAAAGACGACCACAATGAGGCCGGTGACGATATTCACGGCGGTCCGGTATTCCCGCAAAAAGCCGCCCACCGTTCCCGCCAGCGCGCCCATGCTCACGAACACAGCCGTGAACCCGGTCACGAAGCCCAGCGCGGCTTGCAGGGTCTTGCCCGCGCTCCGCTCACCGCCCCCCGCGAAATAGGAGATATAGATCGGGAGCATGGGGAGCAGACAGGGTGAGATGAAGGTGATGATCCCCTCCAAAAATGAAATCAAATATTGCACGTGTCATCCCCCCTCAAAGCGACTGGCAGCGGCCCACATGCGGCGCTGTGAGCTTATGATACCCTAAGTTTTTGATCCGCTCTGTGATAAAGTTACCCTTTCGGATATTTTATTTCCCTGGCAGCGCCGGCCCAGTAGCCCCTTACAGCCGACCCCAACTCTCTTTGCCGGCGGTGCTGCAGTGGCCGTGGGTGGTGGCGGCCTCCACGATCTCATAGAAGGCCCAGTGGTTCTCCGGCACGTCGTCAAACCGCGCGCCCTGCCCCTTGTCGATGGCCGCCTCGGCGCGGCTCATGGAGTCGTTGGGGGCAAACAACCCCTCTCCCCGGCCCTCCAGATAGGCGTCGTGAGGCTCCAGCACCAGCCACCGTTCCACCCCGGCGTCCGGCTTCTTCTCCTCCTGGGGGGGCACCACGATCACGGCGCGGCTACGCCGTTGAACAGGATCTGGCTCAGGGCATAGTCCGGTGCCACGGTGACCGAGACCGTCGCCCACTCTCCGCTCAGAACAGCCTCCCGGTCCGCCTCCTGATCGTCGCAGATCGCCACCCGAAGCATGGCCTCTCCCCCCTTCGTCCCGTGCCTGCTCTCGCGTCAGCTGTTCTGTTCTCGGTGGCAGAACCAGAACAGGCTGCCCAGTCCAACGCCGCCCAAGAGGTTCCCCGCCGTCACCGGAAGCAGCTCTCGGAGCAGGAAGTTCCCCCAGGTCAGGGCACTCAGGTCCACCCCCGCCTCGGCCGCCAGGGCGGCGTAGGCAGGAACCGTCTTGGCGAACAGGCCCACCGGGACGTAAAACAAATTGGCTACGCAGTGCTCAAAGCCACAGATAACAAAGACAGCCACCGGCACATAGGCGCCAAGGATCCGTCCCGCCACATCCTTGGCCGACGAGGCGAGCAGCACCCCCGTGCTCACCAGCAGGTTGCAGAGAATGCCCAGGATCACCGCGTTGACAATGGGCATGGCGCACTTCCCCGCCGCCTGCTTCATGGCAAACACCGCCAGCTGCCCGCTCGAGTATTTGAGCTGGCCGCCAAAGGCACACAGCGCCGCGGTAAGCACAGCCCCCGTCACGTTGCCCAGATACGCCACTCCCCAATTGCGCAGCAGCCCCCGAAGGGAGATCTTACGCTCCAGCAGCGACATCACCATCAGCGTGTTGCCGGTGAACAACTCCGCCCCGGTGAGCACCACCATGGCGAGGCCAAAGGGAAACAGCAGACCGCTCACCATCCGAGCCAGGCCCACGTTCGTGATGGTATGGGTGGCGGTGTTTACCACCGCGCCGCCCACGGCAATCAGGAAACCTGCCAGCACCGCCAGCAAAAACATCTTCAAAAGGGGCATCTCCGCCTTGCTTTTTCCCGCGTTGATGTAATTTTCTACGTACTGCGTCGGGGTAAATAAATTCATGTTCCCTCTCCTTCAAGCAATGTTGTCCACACCTCGACCCGTTCACCGTTCACCGTCTGCCACGTGTGTTTGTGTGAGTTCGTCGCCTCCTGGATATCCAGATAATACCATGTGGCCTCATCCATGTTGTCCGGCCAAGTGATCATTCCGTCCAGAAGGTGCTCCTTATGAGGCGCGCGGCCAAGCACGGCGTTGACCAAGCTGATGGCTTCTGCCCGGGTAATGTAGTCATCGGGCCGGAAGGTACCGTCAGGGTAGCCCTTGATCCACCCCGCCTGGGCCGCCCGGTCCACATATTCCGCTGCCCAGTGACCCTCAACGTCGGAGAAATGATTCTCCCCGGTGTAAGTCTTGCTGAGGAAACGGGCCGCCATGGCGGCAAACTCCCCCCTGGTGATCGTGTCCGCCGGGGCAAATTGCCCATCAGGGCGGCCCTCTACGATCCCGGCCTTGGCCAAGGTGGTCGCCGCCGTAAAGAACCAATCCTCGGAAGAAACGTCAGGGAAGGGGTTTTGCGTTGTGGCAAAGCGACTCCTGCTCTCCTCGGTAAGCAGACGGCAGAAGATGGTCACCACCTCTGCACGGGTGATATCTTCCTCCGGGGCGACCAGACCGCCGCTGCGGCCCACGATATATGCCTCGTGCTTCTCCCGCTCCAGCAGGTCCTCCGGCTTCGTACCGGGATCGCTGCCGCCGCTGGGTCTGGAGGGCCGGTCCGGCTGCTTCACCGGCGTATCGCTCCACTGGGCTTCAAAGGTCAGCGCGCCGCGGCTCTCCGGCGCAATGGTCACGGAGTCCAACTCCACGTTGCTCTCACCGTTCAGCGTCCCGCGGATCAGCTTCCAGCTCTTGAAATAGCAAGTCTTGTCTCCCTGCTTGTAGGAGCCGGGCGTGGGCAGGGTCGTTGCACCCTTAGCAGGGGTGTAACTCTTAAGCAGGTTTTTCTCCGAAGCGTTTTGCGTAGCCTCGTCCATATCAGCGGGCCATTGGTACGCGATCTCATAGATCTGCGCGACCACCGGGAAGGTCGCCGTCTTTTCTCCATCCTGAGACAGGTCCGCCAGCAACGTATCGCTTCCAAGGTCAGCCCGCAGGCCGTCCTCGCCCGCCAACCAATAGCCCTTGACATCCAGCTCCTCCTGATAATTCCCGGCGTATACCGTCTTGGTGACCTCTGCGGCGGGAAACTCCATCTTCAGGACCTCCCTGCCGCCGCTCTTTTCCACAAAGCGCACAGCATAGCGGTATTTGTCCGCCGCGGTGGGGGGACGGTAGGTAATGGTGATGGGAGCGATACCGCTCCCATCACGGGGTACAGGTACCCCGGCATTTTGCACCGTGGGAATATAGTCGCTGTAATCTTTGCCCTCGTACTCACCCAACTGAATGGGACTCGCCCAAACGTTGAAGCCGGGCACAAAGCTGCCCGACACCTTCTGGTCCTTCCCCACCTTCACGCCGGGCTGACCGTCCAATTCATGGTGGACGACATAGGTGCGTTCCTCCGCGCCCCGGATCCCCTTCCACACAGCCTGTATCTTCATGGAAACAGAGATCTTCTGATCAAAACGGAATTCATAATCCTCCGCCTTCACCGGCGTCCATTCCGCATCCTCGCTCAGCTTGTAGTCAGTCACGCGCCAGTGGTCCAGATAGTACCCCGGCCGCACCGGCACAGGCGCAAGCCCGCCCCCGGCAATGCTGGAGTTGGCGGAGATCTCCTGCGTCTGATAATCCTCTTCACTTCCAAAGGCCAGGTGACCGCCGTTCCAGTCAAACTCCACGGTGTATTTGGGGGCCTCCCACTGGGCATAGAGGTGAAGATCGCCGCTGGCCACGCCGTTCCAGTCGTCCGGGTCGTCCAACAGCGCCGTGCCCGCCAGGTCCATGGCCCAGCCCTTAAAGCTCCAGGCTACCGTCCCCCGCTCGTTGCGGTCAGGGCAGACTGGCTGTGTGCCGGCTATGGCCGCGTCGGACGCGCCGCTGCCTGCGGCAGGCAACTCCCAGCCGTTAGGATTGTCTTCGGAGACGGCATATTCCCCGTTTGTCTTCCCCTTGGTAGCGTCCGTGTTTCCATCGGTAGAGACGCCGGATTCCAGTTCAATATTATAGAAATCGGACAGCTTCGCGCCGTAATAGAGCTCCTTCGTGCCCAGCTCCTTCAAGCCCTCGGCGGAGCCGACGCTGTAAATGATCTGGTAGGGGATACGGTCATAGTAAAAGAACAACTCACACGGCTGATCCACCGAACCGACAACGGTGTCCTTAAAATAGCCGCCGCTGGTAGGCTGCCATGCGGTACTATGGTCAGGTATGTCGTTGATCCTTCTCATATGCAGCCGGGTGCTGGGAGTCTGAGCCTCGACCTTGTTTGTAGAGACCACGCTCACGATGCGGGCCAAAGCGTAGCACTTTTCTTTCCCGCTCTCTTCGTCTTGGTAAATACGGAATCCATAATAGTTCCCGTTGTCATCAATTTGAATCTCATTGATGGACATACCCTCGGTATACCGTACCTTTTTCAAATCTTCAAAGCCGTAATCGCGAATGATATTCAGCACGTCCCCGTCCCCATCCGCAGGGAGAAGGTAGCAAATGTTGCGGACGTTCTCGCGACGCTCCGGGGTGTCATCCTGTCCGTCTATGACCAGCTTCACAAGCCCGTCCTGCCCCTCCAGCATCTCTCTGGTCACGTCAGGAATCTCGTAGCAGTGGTTATAACGGTAAAAATTATTGTATGTCCACTGTGACCAATAAGCGTACAGCCGGTGCGTGCCTGTCTGTTCGTTGTAGGTATCTTGTCCCAAATGCTGCTCCGGATCAGGAATGATATCCGCGCTCATGGAACCATAGACCCCCATGATGGTCGGCTCGCTTCCCGTCACACCCAATCCAATCCTCTTAGCCTCTGCATTATACGGCCCTGTGGTGGTCGTCCATGAGACAAACCGCGCCGTATTGCTCTTGTTCTCGTCGCCGATGTCTGTCTGAATGATCTCCACTGCCAGATTCCGGTGATAGGGCCACACATCACGAAGATCCGCGCCGTATTTGCCTGTAACCACCAACCGCGGTGGAATCTTAGTCAGCTCTGCCTCGGAGGCCAACTCCCTTTGTGTGTTGGCCGGCGCATCCTCGGACTCATTCCCATTCGCATATCCCAGCGTGTGAACCGCCACCACCGGTTTTTCCTCTTTCGTAGTGGAATAAATAAACTCCAGCCGGTAGATGTTGCGGGTGTAGTAGACGTTCACCACCGTTGTGCCGTTGGGGGCGGCGGTGTCTCCCTCTCTGGCGTCTCGGTGCGTGCCGTCCATTTGAGTGATCCGAATGCCGTCCAGCGTATAAAATTGGGAGGCGTCGGTCAACGCCTCCTCCCCTTGATAAGAGGTGGCGATCTCCATGGTCTCCAGCCCGGCAAACCACTCTGTCAAGGGCTGTACAGCCTGATTTCCGTCCCCATCGGTATACACCAGTGCCTCTGCGTTCAGATCCAACTCAAGCTTTGTGTCTGTCCTTACACTGGTCAATGTCTCAACGCCCATGTTGCTGTAAGCCGCGTCCTCATCGCCCGCCGCATATGGATAGTAGTGGGTCTTTACATCCAGATCGGCCAGATCTGTCAGCTCATCCTTGTTCCGAACGTCCACGTCGTCTTCCCCGGTGAGGTCCTCGGTCCAGAAAACCACCCGGACGCTGGTCGTCCCCGGCTCCCACATGGGATAGAACTGCAACACGTTGACTCCGGCCGTCTCCTGGCTCACTTGGAGCTGGGCCCGGTTCAAAAACGCTTCATCAGGCGTCAGTATGTTGCTCTGCGTATCATACAAACCTGTCAGCGTCTCGAGGGGGATCAAGTCCCCACTTGTCTTGTCACGAAAGGCCCAGCCGGCCAAAACATATCCCGGCTTGACCGGCGCGTCTTTCCTTCCCGGAAAGATCGCGGAAAAATCCACTGTTTTGTGGTCTTCATCAGTAATGTTCAACGCCTGACGGTCGATCTCACCCGACGTCGCCTCGGAGGTGTCAAAAATCACCCGGATCGTATCGTCTTTGGTGTAGAAAATGTCCACAACGGTAGAGCCGTCCGCCTTGATGGGCTGCTGGGAGATGGCCCGGTTCGCGTAGCCCTGAATGAATTCCGCTTCCGCCCGGGTCATTGCCCCGATGCGTCCGCTTAGGGTCTGGGTCTCCTGAACCTTCCAGTGGGCTGCATTCCCCACGTCCGGAACGACCACATCTTCCTTGGGTATCCAATGCTTGACGGTGTATGTGCCGTTGTCCCGGCGGTAGTTGACCTCCATGGTGATCTCTTGCTGCCCGGTGAGTGCGCCAGGATTCTTCAAAATCAGCTTGGGGCCGTCCAGGGCAGCGCTGCCCTGGGCTGCATTACCGTCCCTATCCACCAACTGAAACACGAGACCGCTTTCGGTGGTAAAAGTACGCGCATCGATCCACGCCTGCGTCACCGCCGCCGTGTCTGCCATTTTCTCCGGATCGGGGTCAAAATCGCCCCGGTTCAGTTTGTCCTCCAGCTCCTGTGCCGTTTCGTTCCCCGTAGGCGGAGTTTTGAGAAACCCATTCAGCGGCGCGGCGTTGAGCACCACCCGGAAGCCCTCCAAATTGTTATGGTCGTGGTCGTGATACTCGTTGGCCCCGGCGGCGCTGTAACAGGGGATGGGCCACGCCGCAGGCGTAGTGGTCCCATCCTCATTGAGGAAAAACTCCACCGTTTCCGGGGCGTGGGCATTGATGCCCGCCATACCGCCGCTGGGAGAATATTGGTATTGCAGCGTCACCTTCACGCTGGACTTGCCGCCGCCCGGCTCTTCGACCTCTCCCCGAAAAATATCGCCCTGTCCGTTTCCCGCCCCAAGGGCGGCAGGCAGCTGTGCCGCCGTCAGGCAGACTGCCAGCAGTGTCGCGCTCAAACGTTTTCCAAAGCCCGTCTTCATGCTATCTTCCTCCCCATCTTGTTTTCGCGCCGTAAGGAAAACCACGATTTGTGGAAAGCATTATACCGCCCTTTTTCAATGAATTCAATAGCTTTGCGCAATTTTTCTGGACATCTTTCAGAATATCTGCTATTCTAAATGCACAAAGACCCAAAAGGAGGAAGCCTCATGTCTCCAAAGTCCAAGAGCTACATCAAAGACCTTACTTTTTCCGCCATGTTCCTGGCCATCGGACTGGTACTCCCCTTCTTCACCGGGCAGCTGCATGCACTTGGCAACATGCTCTTGCCCATGCATCTGCCCGTACTGCTGTGCGGGCTGATCTGCGGCTGGCAATATGGCGGTCTGGTGGGTCTTGTCCTCCCGCTGCTGCGCAATGTGCTCTTTGGAATGCCCCGGATGCCCTTAGCCATTCCCATGGCTTTTGAGCTAGCGGCCTACGGCCTGATCGTGGGCTATCTCTATGGCCGCTCCAAGTGGAAATGTGTTTTGGCTCTCTACCGCTCGCTCCTGATCGCCATGGTAGGCGGCCGGATCGTTTGGGCGGCAGGCCGGGTGATCCTGGCGGGAGTCTCCAACGTTCCCTTCGGCTGGCAGGTCTTCCTTACCGCCGGATTTGTGGAGGCCGTGCCCGGCATCATCCTTCAGCTCACTCTCATTCCCGTCATTATGGTGGCTCTGGACCGCACAGGTATGGTCCCCTTCGGCAACAACGCCGCTGACCCGGAGCAGGCGTGACCATGGCCGACGTTATTTCCGTTACCTCTCTGGATGACCCCCGCGTCGCCCCCTTCGCCTCTCTCACTGAGCGGCAGCTGCGCTCTAAAGTAGAGCCCACGCTGGGTATTTTCATTGCGGAAAGCCCCAAGGTCATTCACCGGGCGCTGGACGCGGGGCATGAGCCGCTGAGCCTTTTAATGGAGCGCCGCCATATTGAGGGCCAGGGGGCGGAGGTCATCGCCCGTTGTCCCGGCGTTCCCGTCTACACCGGGGAGGGAGCTCTGCTGGCCCAACTGGCAGGCTACCCATTGACCCGCGGAGTGCTGTGCGCCATGCGGCGGCCTGCCCTGCCCAGGGTGGAGGACCTGTGCCGCAACGCCCGGCGGGTGGCGGTGCTGGAGGATATCGTGGACCACACCAACATCGGCGCCATCTTCCGCTCCGCCGCCGCCCTGGGCGTGGACGCGGTGCTTTTGACCCCCTCCTGCTGCGACCCCCTCTACCGCCGCTCTGCTCGGGTGAGCATGGGCACGGTGTTTCAGGTCCCCTGGACCCGGCTGGGAGAGGACCCGGCCGATTGGCCTCAAAAGGGTCTGGAGCGGCTCCACGCCTTAGATTTTCTCACGGTGGCCATGGCCCTGCGCCACGACACCATCGACATCACAGACCCCCTGCTGGCCGAAGCCCCCAAGCTGGCCGTCGTCTTAGGTACCGAGGGGGACGGGCTAAAGGAGTCCACCATCGCCCAGTGTCGCCACACCGTAAAAATACCCATGGCCCGTGGGGTGGATTCCCTCAACGTGGCCGCCGCCAGCGCGGTGGCATTCTGGGAGCTGCGGGCCCGATAAGCGGCCTTGCCATTCCTCCGCCTTTGTGGTAGAATTATGTATTAATTCACTGGAAAGGAGGCCCACGCCATGAGCTCTTTGCAAAACTTCCTGCAACACTTTGACCGTTTTTCCTTTCTCATGGCGGTCTTTTCCGCGGTGGCGGCCCTGCTCTGCCTCACCGTCCACGAGCTGTCCCACGGCGCGGTGGCCTATGTCTTGGGCGACCCCACCGCCAAGGACGAGGGCCGGCTGACCTTGAATCCCATCAAGCACATCGACCCCTTGGGCCTGCTGCTGATGATCACCGCCCATGTGGGCTGGGCCAAACCGGTGCCGGTGGATATGCGCTATTTCAAGCATCCCAAGCGGGACATGGCCCTCACCGCCCTGGCGGGGCCAGCCTCTAACTTCCTGCTGGCCTGGGCGTTTTTGCTTCTTGCCAATCTGCTTGGTCATCTGCTGGTCCTCTTTTCCCCCAGCATCGGCCTTTCCCCCTGGGGACTTCTGCCCATGCTTTTTCTAATCAACGCCGCCGTCCTCTCCATTGGCCTGGGGGTGTTCAACCTCTTCCCGATCCCGCCCCTGGACGGCTCCAAGATCCTTTTTTCGTTTCTGCCCGACAAGATCTATTACACCATCCTCAGGTATGAGCGCTATATCATGATCCTCATGCTGGCGCTGGTTTGGGTGGGCGTGCTGGACAAGCCCCTCTCCTTCCTGATGGTCCAGCTCCTCCGGGGGCTCTGCTTCCTCAGCGGCATGGACTTCGAGAATGTTTTGATCCTGTATTCTTTGACATAAAGCTTCCCATTTTAACGAAAAGGTGGTGAGGGCCGTGGAGGAATTGACCTTCCATTTGGAAAAGGTAGTTAAGGCAAAGACCGACGATCTGGAGGATTTTACCGGCCCTCTGGACCTGATCCTCAGCCTTTTGAGCAAAAATAAGATGGAGATCAAGGACATTCAGATCTCCCTTATTCTGGAGCAGTATCTAGACTGGATGGACCGGCGCAAGGCGTTGGACTTGGACGTAGCCAGCGAGTTTGTCACCATGGCCGCCCACCTGGTGTATATCAAGACCCGGATGCTCCTGTCCATCAACGACGAGGAGGCTATGAGCGAGATGGAACAGCTCATTGCCTCCCTGGAGGAGCACCAGCGCCAGGAAAGCTATCTGAAGATCAAGGCTGTGGCCCCCCAATTGGGGGAACGCTATCTCTACGGCCGGGACTACATCACCAAGGGTCCCGAGCATCTTCCCGTCAACAAGCTCTACCGCTATCAACACCAGCCAAACGACCTCTTCCGAGCCATCTCCAATGTGCTGGAGCGGGTGGACAACCACCTCCCGCCCCCGCTGGCCGCCTTTGAGGGCATCGTGGGCCGGGAGCCCTACCCGGTGAGCGACAAGGCGGGCGAGGTCATCGCCCGGCTTCGCACCTTCGGGGTGGCCCGGTTCCTCTCCCTCTTTCAGGGCAGCCGCTCCCGCAGTGAGATCGTGGCGACCTTCCTGGCAGTGCTGGAGCTTTGCAAGGCCTGCCGGGTCCTTCTGGCGGGCAGCGCGGAGGACTGCACCGTCACCTGCATTGACGACACCGACGCCGAGCTCACCGACATCTCGGTGGACGCGTATTAAAAGGAGGCGAACGACATGGAATTGAAGGACACCCAAGCCGCCCTGGAGGCCATTTTGTTCGCCTCCGGAGAGCCTGTAGGGGTGGAGCGGCTGTGCCTCACCCTGGAGCTGGACCGGGAGACGGTGGACGAGCTTTGCTCCCATTTGGCGGACCAGTACAGCTACGAGCGGCGCGGCCTTCGTGTTCTGCGCCTGGACAACGCCTGGCAGATGGCCTCCGCCCCGGAATATGCCGACCTCATCCGCCAGACCTTCGAGAGCCGCAAGCCTGCCAAGCTCTCCCAGCCCGCCCTGGAGGTCCTTTCCATCATCGCCTACTTCCAGCCTACCACCCGGGCCTATGTGGACCAGGTCCGCGGGGTGGACAGCTCGTACACCGTGGGACTCCTCCTGGAGCGGGAGCTCATCGAGGAATGCGGCCGCCTGGCGGTGCCAGGCCGGCCTATCCTCTACCGGACCACCAAAAACTTTCTGCGCTCCTTCAGCCTGTCCTCTCTGGATGAGCTACCCGAGCTGCCCAACTCCACCGCCGAGGACGGCCAGCTGACCCTGGAGATCCAGGCCAACATCGAAAAGCTCCGTGCCCAGCAGGAGCTGGCGGATATCTCCGACGACGAGCTGCTGGAGGCCGCGGCCAAGCTGGCCGCGGAGGAGGCGGCCCAGACCCTGGACCCCGCCGACTTCCCCGCCGAGGAGGCCGTTCCCCCGCCCGAAGGGGACCCGGGCGGGACAGCTCCGAACAAGGCGGACGCCTCACCCCCCGAGCCGCCGGCGTCAGCTGAGCTCGCCCCCTCCGACGGCCTCGGGGAGAGTCTCTCATGATCCCTCTGCTCATCGTCGCGCTGGTCCTCCTTGTTCTTCTCCTGCTCCCTGTGGGCGGTCGGGTACGCTATGATGAGGATGGCCTCTTCGCCGCGCTGAAGCTGGGCCCCGTTGTCATCCAGCTGTTCCCCCCCAAGAAAAAGCAGGAGAATAAGGCAGAGAAAAAAACCAAAAAGGACAAGCCCCAGCAGGCGGACGACCACCCCAAGAAGGGCGGAGCCCTGGCGCTGGTCAAGGCCTGTCTCCCCCTGGTCAAGCCCGCTTTGGACGGGGTGCGCAAACGGTTGACCATCAAGCATTTGACCCTTCACGTCATCTGGGCCGCCCCCGACCCCGCCGACGCCGCCCTGGGCTATGGCGCGGCCAACGCCGCCCTGGGCATCCTCTGGCCGGTCTTCTACCAGAACTTCAAGATCCGGGACTATGCCTTAGGCGTCGATGTGGACTTTGACGCCGCCCAGCCCTCCTTGTACGCCAAGGCCGACCTGACCATGACCGTGCTCCGGGTCCTCACCCTGGCCCTCCCCCTGCTGTTTCGTTTTTTCAAAATTTACCGCGCTGTCAACGCCGCCCCCAAAGGCGAAACTGTGAAGAAAGAGGCGTAAAACCATGGACGAACAAATGAAGACTCCTCAAAGCCCGCGCCGTCCCATCGACTCCCTCATGACCACTACCCTGGCCAAGCTCAAGGAGATTGTGGATGTGGACGTGATCGTGGGCAAGCCCATCGAAACGCCCGACGGCACTACCCTCATCCCCGTCTCCCGCCTGTCCATGGGCTTCGGCTCCGGCGGCAGCGACTTTGCGGGCAAGAACCATAAGGACAACACCCCCTTCAACTTCGGCGGCGGCTCCGGCGCCGGGGTGAAGGTGGACCCGGTGGCCTTCCTCGTGGTCAAGGACGGCTCGGTGCGCCTGCTGCCCATCGGCATTCCCGCCGTCTCTCCCGCAGGCCGCGCGGTGGAGATGGTGCCTCAGCTGGTAGACAAAATCATCGACTATTTAGACCGTCAGAAGGATAGTTCTGCCCTGTAAGCTCATAATAAGGTCACCATCCTTCTGCGAGGTGACCTGCATTGGCTCGGCTGCGTTCTATCCTTTCCGCCCTGTTGTGCGTTTTTCTTCTTTTTTGTCCTCTCTCCGTCCCGGCCCGCGCCCTTGAGACCTCCGCCGCCAGCGCGGTGGTCATGGACGCCGGGTCGGGCCGTGTGGTCTATGCCAAAAACCCCCACGCAGAGCGCTCCATCGCCTCCATCACCAAGTTGATGACCGCCTTGGTGGCCTCTGAGCAGTCCGATGACCTGGACGAACCGGTCACCGTGGACTCCAGAGCTGTGGGCACCGAGGGATCCTCTATGTATTTGGACTACAACGAGGAACTGCCTCTGCGCCATCTGCTCTACGGCCTCCTTCTGCGCTCGGGCAATGACGCAGCCGTGGCCATCGCCATCCACATCGCCGGAGATGTGGAGGCCTTTGCCGAGCTCATGAATCAAAAGGCCGCCGACCTGGGTCTTCAGCACTCCCACTTTGCCAACCCAAATGGGCTGGAGGTGGAGGGGCATTATTCCTCCGCCTACGACATGGCGCTCATCGCCCGCGCCGTGCTGGCCGACCCCGTGCTGGCGGAGATCGTCGCCACCAAGTCCATCACCCTTGGGGAGCGGTATATGGAAAACCACAACAAGCTCCTGAGCCGCTACGAGGGCTGTATCGGCCTTAAGACCGGCTACACCAAGGCGGCAGGCCGCACTTTGGTCTCCGCCGCCCAGCGCATGGGAACCACCTTTATCGCCGTCACCCTCTGCGATCCCAACGACTGGGACGATCACACAGCCCTGCTGGACTACGCCTTTGCCAACTACCACTCCCACCTGCTGGCCCGGGGCGGCAAGGCCCTGGCCACCGTAGCGGTGGAGGGCAGCCTTGCCCGGGCCGTCCCCGTGGTCACCGCCTCTGAGGTGCGCTACCCTCTCACGGATGACGAGGTCCCCACCGTCCGCATCCGGCTCCCCGCCCGGCTCAAGGCCCCGGTCCTTCAAGGGGAGGTGGTGGGCGCGCTGGTCTACTCCCTGGACGGCAAGGAGATCGGCCGCACCGACCTGATTGCCGCCGTCTCCGCCCCCGACGATTCCGCCGCGCGGCTGAACACGCCCCGATGGAGCTTTCGCCTCCCCGGCGCCAACGTCTTTTCCCCCGCTTTGCCCCGCTGGCGGGGTCTTCTATCCCGCTCCGGAGCGTTTTTGACCATCTAAGCAAGGAGGTGCTCTCCGTGGAGGAACGCATCCAAAAGCTCCTGTCCGCCGCCGGGGTCTGCTCCCGGCGGCAGGGGGAGGAATACCTTCTGGCTGGGCGGGTCACCGTCAACGGTCTCCCCGCCTCTCTGGGGGACAAGGCGGACCCGGGTCGGGATGCCGTCGCGCTGGACGGCGTCCCCCTTCGTCCCATCTCCCACCATACATACTTGATGCTTCACAAGCCCCCCGGCTATATTACCACCCTCTCCGATGAGAAGGGACGCAAAACTGCAGCCGAGCTGGTGGCGGACTGCGGCGTCCGGGTCTGGCCGGTGGGACGGCTGGACTACGCCTCCGAGGGGCTTTTGCTTCTCACCGACGACGGAGACCTGACCCACCGCCTCACCCATCCCCGCCATGAGATCGAAAAGGAATACCACGTCACCGTCACAGGTGACGTGGAGGCCGCTCTCCCCATCCTCCGGGGCCCGTTGGAGCTGGACGGACAGCCTCTGGCTCCCGCCCAGCTGGAGGTCCTGGCGCCCAACCAGCTCCGGGTCATCATCCACCAGGGCAAAAACCGTCAGGTGCGGCGGATGTGCGCCCTGGCGGGGCTGGAGGTCCAGCGTCTGGTCCGGGTGCGGGAGGGAGACCTGCTGCTGGGCTCCCTGCCCCGGGGAAAATGGCGGCGGCTCACCTCCCAAGAGGTGTCCCGGCTGAAAAATGCAAGTGAATGAATTTTTTCTTGCAAAAGCCCTTGCCTTTCCCTTTTTATTGGAGTATGATAGGGGCTGACGGATTTTTTCGGCCCAGGCCGTGACGGAGGTTTTACCTTATGAACCGTGATATTTTAGCCGCGATCCAAGAGCAGATGCCCACCTTTTCCAAGGGGCAGAAGCTTATTGCCAATTTTATCCTCAGCTCCTATGACAAGGCCGCCTTCATGACCGCCAGCAAGCTGGGCAAGACGGTGAAGGTCAGCGAATCCACCGTGGTCCGCTTTGCCGCCGAGCTGGGCTACGACGGCTATCCCGCCATGCAGCGCACCCTCCAGGAGATGATCCGCAACAAGCTCACCTCCGTACAGCGCATCGAGGTCTCCGACGACCGCATCGGTAACCACGACATCCTTTCCATGGTCATGCAGTCGGACATGGACAAGGTCCGCCTCACTCTGGAGCAGATCGACCGCGCCGCCTTTGATGGCGCGGTAAGCGACATTGTCGCCGCCAAGCGCATTTACATCCTGGGCGTCCGCTCCGCCGGGGCCATCTCTACCTTCCTGGCCTTCTACTTCAACCTGATCTTTGAAAACGTCACCCATGTGGCGGCGTCCTCCGCCAGCGAAGTGTTTGAACAGCTTTTGCGGGTGGGCCCCGACGACGTGGTCATCGGGGCCAGCTTCCCCCGCTATTCCAAGCGCACCGTGGCGGCCATGGCCTTTGCCCACGACCGGGGGGCGCGGGTCATCGCCATTACCGACTCGGAGACCTCTCCCCTGTCTGATACCGCAGACCGGGTGCTCATGGCAAAGAGCGACATGGTGTCCTTTGTGGATTCCCTGGTCGCCCCTCTCAGTCTGGTCAACGCCCTGATCGTGGCCATCAGCCGGGTCAAAAAGCAGGATATCTCCAAATCTCTCGGAGAACTGGAGCACATCTGGGCGGAGTATGAAGTCTACGAGACCGTGGAGGACCAGGCCCATTGACCGGCGGCAGGATCGTCGTCGTTGGCGGCGGCGCGGCAGGCATGATGGCCGCCCTCACCGCCCGGCAGGCTGGGGCGGCGGTCACCCTGCTGGAGCGTAACCCCAAGCTGGGCCGCAAGCTATACATCACCGGAAAGGGCCGCTGCAACCTCACCAACCACTGCACCGTGGACGAGGCTCTGGCCCACATCCCCCGTAATGGCAAATTCCTTTACAGCGCTATGTCCGCCTTTCCCCCCTCCGGCACCGAGGCATTCTTTGAGGGGCTGGGCGTTCCCCTGAAGGCTGAGCGGGGCAACCGTGTCTTTCCCGTCTCCGATAAGGCCAGCGATATCATCGACGCGCTGTTTGCCTCCCTGCGCCACGCGGGGGTGTCCATCGTGGAAGCCCGCGCCTCCGCCTTGGAGCTCAAGCACGGAAGGGTCACAGCGGTCAAGACCGACGTTGGCTCCTTCCCTGCCGAAGCGGTTATATTGGCCACCGGAGGCCTCTCCTATCCCGCCACCGGCTCTACCGGCGACGGCTACGCCCTGGCTCAAAGCGCGGGGCACACCGTCATAGAGCCTCGGGGCTCCTTAGTGCCGCTGGAGGCGGAGGGCTGCGCGCCTCTGCAGGGGCTGTCGCTGAAAAATGTCTCTCTGGCGGTCACGGGCAAAAAGCCAAAACCGGTCTACCGGGAGCAGGGGGAGCTTCTCTTCACCCACTTTGGCCTCACCGGGCCGCTGGTGCTCTCCGCCTCTGCCCATCTGCGCCATTATGACCGCGAGACTTACACCGCCCACATCGACCTCAAGCCCGCCCTGACCCCGGAGCATCTGGAGGCCCGGATGGTGCGGGACCTGGCGGAATACGCCAACCGGGACCTGTCCAACTACATCCTCACCCTGGTCCCCCATCTGCTGGGGCCGGTGGTCCTGGAGCGCTCTGGCGTCCAAGGGAATGTAAAGCTTCATTCCCTTACAAAGGAAGCCCGCCGCGCTCTGGCCGAAACGCTGAAGGACCTGACCTTCCCCATCACCGGTCCCCGCCCGGTGGCGGAGGCTATTGTCACCACCGGCGGAGTCAACGTAAAGGAGGTCGCCCCTGGCACCATGGCCTCCAAGCTTTGTGAAGGCTTATACCTTGCCGGAGAGCTTCTGGACGTAGACGGCTACACCGGCGGGTTCAACCTCCAGATCGCCTGGTGTACCGGCCGGGCGGCGGGGGTGGCTGCCGCCAGGTACATATCAGAAGGAGGAGATCACCTATGAGCCACCGCGCCATCGCCATCGATGGCCCCTCCGGGGCGGGCAAGTCCACCCTGGCCAAGGCCATTTCCAAGGAGCTGGGCTTTCTCTATGTAGATACCGGGGCCATCTACCGCACCGTGGGCCTGGCCGCCCTGCGTCAGGGGTTCTCCCCCGCCGACGAGTCCGCCGTCCTGGCCCTGCTCCCCTCCCTGGTCATTACCACCGGGTATGGGACAGACGGTCTTCAGCATATGTACCTCAACAGGGAGGACGTGACCGAGGCGATCCGCCAGCACGCCGTCTCCGACGCCGCCAGCCAGGTCTCCGCCATCCCCGGCGTGCGGGCCTATCTGCTGGACATGCAGCGCCGCTTTGCCCAGGAGAACGACGTGGTCATGGACGGCCGGGACATCGGCACCGTGGTCCTGCCCGACGCCCAGGTGAAGATTTTCCTCACCGCCGACCCCGCCGACCGGGCCCGCCGCCGCTATGAGGAGCTTTTGGCCCGGGGTCAGGAGGCGAATCTCGCCACCATCCTGGCGGACGTGGAGGCCCGGGACTACCGGGACAGCCACCGCGCCGCCGCTCCCCTGACGCAGGCCCCCGACGCCGTGCGGCTGGACACCACCGGCCTCCCCTTCGAGGAAAGCCGTAAGCGCCTGCTGACTCTCGTGAAGGAGAAGCTGTCTCTATGAGTGAATTTTGGTTCAAGATCTTCTATGCCATCGCCTGGTTTTTCTTCAACCTGGTCCATCCCGGCCGAGCCATTGGCCGGGAGAATGTTCCTCAGGACGCCTGCCTGCTCTGCGGCAACCACACCCGCTACTCCGACCCGCTTTTTATCCTCTTCGCCATGGGCCGCAAGGACCACCCCTACATCATGGCCAAGGGAGAGCTGCTGCGCTACCCCGTCCTGGGCTGGATCTTAAAAAAGGTGGGGGTATTCGGCGTAGACCGGGGCAAGTCGGACGTAAAGGCCATCAAGGAAGCCCTGCGGGTGCTGAAGGAGGGCCACAAGCTCCTTCTCTTCCCCGAGGGCACCCGCTTCCGCAGCGGTGAGACCCAGGGAGCCAAAACCGGCGCGGCCATGCTGGCCCTGCGGACCGGGGTGCCCATCGTCCCCATCTGGATGCCCGCCAAAAAGAAGTGGTTCCGCCGCACGCCGGTGGTCTTTGGAGAGGCGTACTACCCCGAAATGCCCGAGGGCGCCAAGCCCACCAACGAGGACTACCGCCGGGTGGCCGACGACCTGCTGGCGCGCATCATGGCCCTGGGTGCTCAGCATGGAAATTAAGCTGGCGAAGACCGCCGGGTTCTGTTACGGCGTGCGCCGGGCGGTGGACATGGCCCAAACCCTGGCGGACAGCGCCAAGCCCTCGGCCATGCTGGGCAGCATCATCCACAACGACCATGTCATTGACCGGCTGCGGTCTCAGGGCATGGCGGTGTGCGCCTCCATCGACGAGCTTCCACCCCGCTGCGCCGTACTGCTACGCTCCCACGGCGAGCCCAAGGCCGTCCACGACGCTCTGGCGGCGGGGGGCTGGGAGGTGGTGGACGCCGCCTGTCCCAATGTTACGCGCATCCACACCCTGGTCCGGGAGGCGGAGGCGGAGGGCCGCATCCCCCTCATTGTGGGTGATCCCGGTCATCCCGAGGTACAGGCCATCGCCGGGTGGTGCGCCCACGGCGTTGTGGTGGACGGCCTCAGCGGCCTGGAGGACTGGCTTTTTGGCGATCCCGCCCGGAGGGAATTGCCCCTTACCATGGTCTCCCAAACCACCGGCCAATCGGTGGCTTGGAAATCCTGCGTGGAATTTGCAAAAAAAGTGTGTACAAATGTGAAAATCTTTGATACAATATGTAATGCTACCTATGCCCGACAGGAGGAAGCCATGGCTTTGGCGGAGGAATGTGACGCCATGCTGGTCATCGGCGACCCCAAGAGCTCCAATACCGCAAGGCTGGCGGAACTTTGCCGGGCACGACACGTCAAAGTGGTATGTATACCCGGCGCGTCGGAACTGGACAAGACCCAATTCACCGGGCTTGCCAAGGTCGGCATCACCGCGGGCGCTTCAACACCCGGGTGGATAATAAAGGAGGTCTATGACATCATGAGCGACGAAAACAACTTTGAGATCGAGGAATCCTTTGCGGAAATGCTGGAGAAGTCGATCAAAACTTTGCATACAGGAGAGAAGGTCACAGGCATCGTTACCGGGCTCACCCCCACCGAAGTCCAGGTCGACCTGGGCACCAAGCACGCGTGCTACATTCCCCTGAATGAACTGACCGACGACCCCAACGCCAAGGTGGAGGACCTGGTGAAGGTCAACGACGAGATCGAATGCTTTGTGGTCCGGGTCAACGACCAGGAGGGCGTTGTCACCCTGTCCAAGAAGCGTCTGGACAGCGTGAAGAGCTGGGACGACATTGAGGCCGCCGAGGAAGACCATTCCATCCTCGAGGGCGTCATCACCGAGGAGAACAAGGGCGGCATCGTGGCCAGTGTCCGCGGCGTACGCGTCTTCATCCCCGCCAGCCAGTCCGGCCTGCCCCGCGGCGCCGACCTGTCCACCATGCTCAAGCAGAAGGTCCGCCTGCGCATCACCGAGGTCAACCGCTCCCGCCGCCGCGTGGTGGGCTCCATCCGCGCTGTGGAGCGCGAGGAGCGCGACGCCAAGGCCGCCGAGGTTTGGGAGTCTATCGAGGAAGGCAAGGTCTACGAGGGCGTTGTCAAATCTCTCGTGAGCTACGGCGCCTTTGTGGACATCGGCGGTGTGGACGGCATGGTCCACATCTCCGAGCTGACCTGGGCCCGCATCAAGCACCCCTCTGAGGTGGTCAATGTGGGTGACGCCGTCACCGTTTACGTCCTCTCCTTCGATAAGGAGAAGCGCAAGATCTCCCTGGGCATGAAGGACCGCAGCCAAGATCCCTGGACTCTCTTCAACGAGAAGTATGCCGTGGGCAGCGTGCTCACCGCCAAGGTGGTCAAGCTCATGACCTTCGGCGCCTTTGCCGAAATCGTTCCCGGTGTGGACGGCCTGATCCACATCTCCCAGCTCTCCGACCACCGGGTGGAGAAGCCCGAGGACGTAGTGAAGGAGGGCCAGGAGGTCACCGTCATGATCACCGCCATTGACCAGGAGAACAAGAAAATCTCCCTCTCCATCCGCGCTCTGCTGGAGGAGGCTCAGGCCGACCGTGAAGCCGAGGCCGCTGAGCGGGCCGCCGAGCCCGACGAGGTGGTCGCCACCAGCGACGCCGACGCCACCACCGTGGCTCCCGCCTTTGCCGAGGAGGCCGAGGCCCCCGCTGACGCGGAGTAAATTCTCTGTACCAAAGCTCGTTTGAGAATGGGCACGCCCGTGCCGGGCGTGCCCATTCTTTGCGGAAAAAGGAGGTCGTCCCCATGCTCACCGGCAGCGATGCCCAGGAATTTTGCCGTCTGCGCCACCAGGCCATCGCCCTGGATTATCAATCTCTGAATCCCCAACAGCTTAAGGGCGTCCTGACCACCCGGGGCCCCCTTTTACTGCTGGCGGGAGCGGGCAGCGGCAAGACCACCGTGCTCATCCACCGCATCTCCAACCTCATCACCTACGGCTGCGGCTCGGACAGCGCCCTGTGCCCCTCCTGGATCACCGGTGACGATCTGCTCTTTCTGCGGGACTACGTCGCCTCCCAGGGCCGCTCCGACCGCCTGCGCATGCGCCAGCTCTGCGCCCTGGACCCCGCCGCCCCCCGGTCTATTCTGGCCATCACCTTCACCAACAAAGCCGCCGGGGAGCTGAAGGAGCGGCTGGCCTCCAAACTGGGAGACGCCGCCAACGACATCTGGGCCGCCACCTTCCACTCCGCCTGTCTGCGCATCCTGCGCCGGGACGCGGACAAGTTGGGCTTTGACAAGTCCTTTTCCATCTACGACACCGACGACTCTCTCCGGGTCATCAAGGAGATCCTGAAGGCCAAGAACATGGACGACAAGATCTTTGCCCCCCGGGCCGTTCTGGGCCAGATCTCCAAGGCCAAGGACCAGGAGCTGCTGTCCAAGCCGTTCCTGGCCCGCCAACAGGCCGCCGGAGACATGTATCTGCTCAAGGTAGCGGAGGTATACGTAGAATATCAAAAGCGCCTTTGGGACGCGGGGGCGCTGGACTTTGACGACCTGATCCTCCACACCGTCCGCCTGCTGGATGAGCACGAGGACGTGCGGAAATACTACCAAAACAAATTCCACTATGTCCTCATCGACGAGTATCAGGACACCAACGCCCTCCAGTACCACCTGGCCTCCCTGCTGGCCGGTGGTCACGGCAACATCTGCGTGGTGGGCGACGACGACCAGTCCATCTACCGCTTCCGGGGCGCCACCATCCAAAATATCCTCTCCTTCGAGGACCAGTACAAGGGCGCCCAGGTCATCCGCCTGGAGGAAAACTACCGCTCTACCGGCCACATTCTGGATGCCTCCAACGCCGTCATCGCTAACAACCAGGGCCGTAAGGGCAAGACCCTCTGGACCCAGCACCCTAAGGGGGACAAGCTCCGGCACTACACCGCCATGAACGAGAGCGACGAGGCCCAATATGTCGCCGGAGAGATCATCAACGGCGTACAGGAGGGCAAGCACTGGCGGGACTTCGCCATTCTCTACCGCATGAACGCCCAATCCAACCAGTTGGAGACCGCCCTCAAGCGCAACGGCGTCCCCTACCGCATCTACGGTGGCACGCGGTTTTTCGACCGGGCCGAGGTCAAGGATATGCTGGCCTATCTCTTCGTTTTGCAAAACCCCGCCGACGATCTCCGCCTGGTCCGTATCATCAACAACCCGCCCCGGGGCATCGGCGCCACCACCGTTGAACGGGCCCAAGCCATCGCCGCCCAAAGCGGCGTCTCCCTGTGGGCCGTGGCCTCCCACGCCGCCGACTACCCGGAGCTTTTAAAGGCTCAGGCCCGGTTGGCCGACTTCACCAAGCTCATGGTGGAGCTTCATGACCTTCTGTCCACCATGGACCTGGCCAGCTTCTATGAGGAGCTGCTGCTCCGCACCGGCTACGCTGCCATGCTGGAGAGCAAAAACACCGTGGAGGACCGGGGCCGACTTGAAAACGTCCGAGAGCTCCTGACCTCCATCAACGGCTACCTACAGGACGCCGCCGCGGCGGGAGAAGACCCCTCTCTGGCAGGCTTTTTAGACGTGGTCTCCCTCTTCACCACCCTGGACAGCGGCGAGGAGGGAGAGGACTGCGTGGCCATGATGACCATGCACTCCGCCAAGGGGCTGGAATTCCCCTCGGTATTTCTGGTAGGCATGGAGGACGGCGTCTTCCCCGGCATACGCTCCATCGGCGACGCCGAGGAAATGGAGGAAGAACGCCGCCTCTGCTACGTAGCCATGACCCGGGCCAAGGAGCGGCTGTACCTCACCTCCGCCGCCCAGCGTATGCTCTTCGGCCACACCACCTGTAACCAGCCCTCCCGCTTTGTCAAGGAGATCCCCCCCGACTACGTAGAACGCAGCGGCCGGGATCTGCTCTTCCACCGCGATCCGCTGGAGGACTGGGGTGGGCCCATCTCCATCGAGCGGCAGGACGCCTCCCCCGTCTCAGGCGTCTCCCGTCCCCGTCCCGCCGCCTCCGGCGGCTCCGGCCTTGGACGGTACGCCCCCGGCGGCTCCCGCCGCAGCGCCTCGGGCACCTTCCGGGAATATGGCTTCGACGAAGACCACGAGACCCAGGGCGTCTTCAAAAAGGGTCACCGTCCCCCCTCCGCCGCCGCCGTTCCTGCCGCCCGGCCCGCCGCCCCCGCGCAGCAGGCGGCCTTGCCCGACTACAAGGTGGGCGACCAGGTCCAGCACTCCGCCTTCGGCTTAGGGCTGATCCTCTCTCTCAAGCCCATGGGCAACGACGCCCTGGTGGAGATCGCCTTCGACAGCGTGGGCACCAAGCGACTCATGCTCCGCTCCGCGGCGAGCCACATGACCAAAAAGGGTTAAGGCATCTACCTTTATAGTTATACCCAAAACCGCCAGGGGAAGTCCTTGGCCTCCTGGGCATAGTCGATCCCGATTCTTGGCCCGCAATGGAGGTTCCCCACCGCCCGGTCTCGGGGCAGTACATAGAGGGGCGGGGTCAGCAGATCGTGGCCGTTCTGCCGTTTGTCAAGGGACAAAGCCTTACACACCTTGCCCGGACCGTTGAGGAAATTCTTGCGCTGATAAGAGCTCCACTTCTCCGGGACCGCGCCAAAGCGCAGCCGGGCCATGGTCTCCTCCCCTGCTACCGCCTCGATGGCGCGGATGAGCACCGCCGCCGGTTCCCCTTCCCGCTCGGTGACAAAATTCAGGCAGGTATACATCCCATAAATGAGGTAGAGATATGCGGTCCCCGGCCTGGCAAACAGGGTCTCGGTGCGGCCGGTGCGTTTGTAACCGTATGCATGGCACGCCTTATCACAGCGGCCGATATAGGCCTCCGTCTCGGTGATGCGGCCCACCAGCCGCTCCCCCTCATATTCCCGTACCAGCAGGCACCCCAGCAGGTCCTTCGCTACCTCCAGAGTGTCCCGGTCATAAAATTCCCGCGGCAAGCTCTTCATGGTACCACCTCTTTCCCTTTTAGCATATCATGCCCACAAAGGAGACGTCAACCCATGTCCTCGACCAAAGCCACGCTCTGGCCCCAGCTGCTCATCGTCTGCGCCACGATCATTTGGGGCTCCTCCTTCCTTATCATGAAGCAGACGGTGGACGGCATCCCCGTTTTCACCCTGCTGGCCATTCGCTTTACCGTGGCCGGGGTCCTGCTCTCCCTGGTCTTCTGGAAAAAGTGGCGTCTTCTGAACAAGGAGACCCTTCTAGGCGGCGGACTGTTGGGCACTCTCATGTTTCTGGGCTACGTCTTCCAGACCTACGGCCTCAGCGGCATTGGCTCCTGGGAGGGGACAACGCCGGGCAAAAACGCCTTCCTGACCGCCACCTACTGTGTTCTGGTGCCCTTTTTAAACTGGCTCCTCACCCGCAAGCGGCCTGACCGCTATAACATAGCCGCGGCGGTGCTCTGTCTGCTAGGCATCGGCCTGGTCTCCCTCACCGAGGACTTTACCGTTGTGGGCGGCGATGTCATCACCCTGGTGTGCGGCGTCGCCTTTTCCCTTCACATTCTGGCTGTGGACCGGTATGCCAAGACCTGCGACATTCTGCTCCTTACCGTGCTTCAGTTCCTCTTTATGGCCCTGTGGTCCTGGATCGGGGTTTTCCTGGCCGGAGAGACCCTGAGCGTCCTTCCCAGCGGCGCGGATATCCTTCGTCTGGGCTATCTGGCGGTGTGCGCCTCCGGCCTTGCCATGCTGTTCCAAAACATCGGTCAGGCCAACACCCCTCCCTCCACCGGGGCGGTCCTGCTTAGCCTGGAAGCTCCCTTTGGCGTGGTGTTCTCCGTCCTCTTCGGGACTGAGCGGCCCACCGCCCAAATGTACCTGGGCTTCGTGCTGATCTTCTTCGCGGTGATCCTGTCCGAAACCAAGCTGTCCTTCCTGTCGAAGAAAAAAGCAGAAATTGGGGGTTGACATTTTCCCTTGGGGCGTTTATAATGCCCATAACAACTTCATCACAGTAAACCGATGAGGAAGAAGAGTAACCGGTGTCCCGTCAAGGTATAGCGAGCTTCGGACGGTGAGAGCGAAGCCCCTGGCGACCGGTGAATGGCCTTCCGAGGGCGGGCTGAACGGCGTGCTTGAAAAGGCGCTTAGTAGTTCCCGACGGGTCCCCTCCCGTTACAGCGCAGGGATGCGTATGATGGTACGCATAAGCGAGCGGGCGTTTTCAAACGCCAATTTGGGTGGTATCGCAGAAGCAAGTGCTTTTGTCCCATGTGGGGCAAGAGCACTTTTGTTTTTCAAAGGCCGGGTGGCGACCGGCCCCTCCATCGACCACTCAAAATCTATTTTTTTGGAGGTATTTCCCATGAAAAAGCACAACATCGTCAAGAAGGTCCTCGCTCTCTCCGCCGCCGCCGCGCTGGTCCTCTCCCTCGCCGCCTGTACCGGCGGCACGATTTCCAGTCCCGACGGCCCCTCGGTCAATGTGGGCGACGGCAAGACCTACCGGATCGGCATCTGCAACTACGTAGACGACGCTTCCCTCAACCAGATCAACGAAAACATCCAGGCCCGGCTCAAGGAGATCGGTGCGGAGAGGGGCGCCACTTTCCAGATCGACTATGAAAACCCCAACGGCGACGCCGCCGTCATGAACCAGATCATCGCCAACTTCCAGGCGGACAAGGTGGATCTGATGGTGGGCATCGCCACCCCCGTGGCCATGGCCATGCAGGCCGCCACCGAGGACGCCAAGACCCCCGTGGTCTTCTCCGCCGTGTCCGACCCGGTGGGCGCCAAGCTGGTGGATTCCATCGAGGCCCCTGGCCACAACATCACCGGCACCAGCGACTATCTGGACACCAACGCTGTGATGGACCTCATCTTTGCCGCCGACCCCAACGCCGCCAAGATCGGCTTCCTCTATGACGTGGGCCAGGATTCCTCCACCGCCCCCATCGCCCACGCCAAGGAGTATCTGGACGCCAAGGGCGTGGCCTACGTGGAGCGCACCGGCACCAACGCCACCGAGGTGGCCCAGGCCGCCCAATCTCTGGTGGCTGACGGGGTGGACGCGGTGTTCACCCCCACCGACAACACCATCATGGAGTCCTATCTGGCCATCTATGAGACCTTTGCCAACGCCAAGATCCCCCACTACACCGGTGCGGATTCCTTCGCCCTCAACGGCGCGTTTCTGGGCTACGGCGTGGACTACGCCAACCTGGGCCGTGAGACCGCCAACATGATCGCCGATATCCTCATCGACGGCAAGGACCCCGCCACCCTGGCGGTGAAGACCTTTGACAACGGCACCGCCACTGTCAACACCGAGACCTGTGCCGCCGTCGGCTTTGACTATGATACCATTGAGGCCGCCTTTGCCCCCCTGTGCACCAAGGTGCAGTCTATCACCACCGCCGAGAGCTTTGGCGACCTGGCGGGCTGATGACCCCACACGCATTTTTCTTCAGGAGGTAACGTTATGTCCTTCGCGGAGCTCCAAACCGTTCTGGAACTGGGCCTGATCTGCTCCCTCACCGTGCTGGCCCTGTTTTTGAGCTATTCCATGCTCAACGTCTGCGACCTGTCCACCGACGGTTGCTTTACCCTGGGCGCCACCATGGGGGCCATGGTTGCGGCGGCGGGCCACCCCTTCCTCTCTCTTTCCGCGGCCATGCTGGCAGGGGTGTGCTCCGGCTTTGTGGTCGCCCTGCTGCAGACCAAGCTGGGCATCAACAGCCTGCTGGCGGGCATCATCGTCAACACCGGGCTATACTCGGTGAACATCGCCATCATGTCCGGCGCCGCGCGCATCAACCTCACCAAAACGCCCACCGTGTTTTCTATGGTAAAGTCCGTGCTGGCGGGCACCCCTCTGGCGGGCTGGCACATAACAGTGGTGGCCGGAACGGCGGTGATCCTGGCGGTGGTCCTTCTCACCCTGTTTCTCAACACCCGCCTGGGCCTCGCCATCCGCGCCACAGGCAACAACCCGGACATGGTCCGCTCCTCCTCCATCAACCCCGCCTTTACCACCATCGTGGGGCTGTGCGTGGCCAATGCCCTCACCGGCCTGTCCGGCTGTCTCATGGCTCAAGCCCAGCAGTCCACCGAAATCAACATCGGCAGCGGCATGGTCACCATCGCCCTGGCCTCTCTCCTGATCGGCGGCACCCTGCTGGGCCGGGGCGGCATCTTTACCCGAGCTGTTGGGATGGTGCTGGGGGCGTTCCTCTTCCGGCTGGTGTACGCCGTGGCTCTGCGGCTGGATATGCCCGCCTTCATGCTCAAACTGGTGTCCGCGATCATCGTGGCCCTGGCCCTGGCCCTGCCCTATCTGAAGAGCCAGTGGCCGGTCATCTCCCGGCGGCTCTCCTACAAAAAGGCCCTGGCCGGAAAGGAGGGGAAGTAAGCCATGCTGGATATCTCCCACATCTCCAAGACCTTCAATCCCGGCACAGTGAACGAAAAAAAGGTGATCCACGACCTTTCCCTCCATCTGGACCCCGGTGACTTCGTCACCATCATCGGCTCCAACGGCGCGGGCAAGTCCACCCTCTTCAACGCCATCTGCGGCGACTTCCTCACCGACAGCGGCTCCATCGTGGTCAACGGACAGGACGTTACCTTTATGCCCTCCTATAAGCGCTCCAAGCACATCGGGCGGCTGTTCCAGGACCCCATGCGGGGCAGCGCGCCGGGAATGACCATTGAGGAAAACCTGGCCCTGGCCGCGGGAAGCGGCGGGTGGTTCTCCCACGTGGGTGCCAGGGAGAAAAAGTCCTTCCGGGACCGTCTGGCCCAGCTGGACATGGGCCTGGAGGATCGGATGAGGCAGCCCGTGGGCCTGCTCTCAGGCGGCCAGCGGCAGGCCCTGACCCTGCTGATGTCCACCATGAATCCCCCTTGGTTGCTGCTCCTTGACGAGCACACCGCTGCCCTGGACCCCGCCACGGCGGAGAAGGTGCTGGAGATCACCAAGGACGTGGTGGCGGAGCACTCCATCACCACCCTCATGGTCACCCACAACATGACCCAGGCCCTGGAGCTGGGCAACCGCACCCTGATGATGAACGCCGGCGACATCGTGCTGGACGTGTCCGGCGAGGAGCGCGCCCACATGACGGTCAACGACCTGCTGGACCGCTTCCGCCAAGGCGCGGGCAAGGCCCTGGACAACGACAGGATGCTGTTGAGCTGACCCTCCGGCCCGATGAGGGCATCGGGCCCTACACAGCCTAGGACAGAGAGACGGTTGTACCGCGGGCGGGTTTAGGACCCGCCCTACAGCACCCCGATAAGGCCAACGCGCCCTCCACGCTTTTATCAAAACGCCGCAGACCGTGATGGTCTGCGGCGTTTTTTATCCTTCCTTTTCCCGGAACAGGCGGTTGAAGTCCCGGGGCTTACGGGAGGTGAGGGAGATGGTCTCCCCGGTAACGGGATGAGTAAAGGTAAGGCGGCTGGCGTGAAGGCACAGCCGTCCGATGGGGCTTTTCTCCCCGCCGTATTTGCGGTCCCCCACCACCGGGCAGCCAAGGTCCTTCATATGGACACGGATCTGATTTTTCCGCCCCGTGTGGAGGAACAGCTCCAACATAGAATAGCCGTTAGAGCTCTTTTTCACCTGATATTCGGTGACTGCCTCCTTGCCCCGGGGGTCGTTGGTGGAGTAGACCAGGTGGGTCGTGGTCTCCTTGAGGAAGGACCGCACCACCCCCTGGCGCTCCTTGGGCGCGCCGCTCACCGCCGCCACATACACCCGCTCTTTGACCGCCCTCTCCCAGTCCTTCTGGAGCTGTTCTTTGACCTCCCGGCTCTTGGCAAAGAGGAGCAGGCCGGAGGTGTCCTGATCCAGGCGGTGGACCACATGGAGCTGGGCCCTCTCGTCCTTGGCGCGCTGGTGGTCCAGCACCATGCGGTAGGCTGTGCGCTCCCGCTCCTTGTCGCTGGCCACCGCCAGCAGACCCGCGGGCTTCTCGATGGCCAACAGCCAGTTATCCTCATAGCAGATGGGAAAGGGCAAATCGGCGGGGGCCGGAGCGCCGGGCGGCAGGATGGTCACCACCTGTCCCGGCGCCAGCGGCGTGTCGTGCCGTGTCACCACCTGTCCGTCCACCAGCACCTGGCGGTTGGTCAGCAGGCTCTTCACCGCGTTTCTCGACTTGCCCTTCACGTTGGCCAGCAGAAACTCCAGCGCCTGGCCTTGCTCCTCCACCGCCAACTCCCGCCGTTGGGGCTCCCTTTTACGTATCTCCATAAAAGCTCCTCTCACAGTAGCGGCGAGAAGATCCGCAGAATACTGCGGACCAGCCGCTGGGGCCAGGGTACGTTGCGGCAGTCCTCCAGGGTCCACTCCCGGCACTGCTCCAGCGTCTCCAAAAAGTCCTTCTTAATGTCCAGCACTGCGGGGTCGTCCATCAGCAGCGCGCCGTTTTCAAAGTGGAGAAACAGACTGCGGTAGTCCAGATTCACCGAGCCCACCGTCCCCCAGCGGTCATCCACCGCCACATTTTTCCCGTGGACAAAGCCGGGGGTATACTCATAGATCCTCACCCCGCCCCGGATCAGCGGCTCGTAGTGGGCGCGGGTCATCTGGAACACCGTTTTCTTGTCCGGGATGTGGGGGGTGATGATCCGCACATCCACCCCCGCCTTGGCGGCGTTGACCAGAGCGGTGTTCATCACCTCGTCGATAATGAGGTAGGGGGTGGTAATGTAGATATACCGCTTGGCCCGGTTAAATAGGTTGAGATATACCGTCTCCCCCACCGGCTCGTCATCCCATGGGCAGTCGGTGTAGGGCTGGACCCAGCCGGTTTCGGGGAATACGGCCACATCCTGGGGTTTAAACTCCTGGATGCGCTCCTGCTTCCCTGTGGTGAAGGCCCACATGGTGAGGAACATCACCGACATGGACCAGGCCGCCGGGCCCTCGATGCGGATGGCGCTGTCCTTCCAGTGTCCAAACCGTTCCTTACGGTTGATATACTCGTCGGCCAGGTTCACCCCGCCGGTAAACACCACCTTGCCGTCCACCGCCATGATCTTGCGGTGGTCCCGATTGTTCATCAGGGAAGACACCACCGGAACGAAGCGGTTAAAGTTCCTGCACTTGATACCAAATCGCTCCAGCTCCTTGTCATAGTGGCTGGGCAAAGTAAACACACAGCCGATGTCATCGTAGATCACCCGCACATCCACCCCGGCAACGGCCTTTTCCTTTAAGATATCCAGCACCGCGCCCCAGAATTCCCCGGGCTGGATGATAAAATACTCGATGAAGATATACTTTTCCGCGCTGCGCAAAGCCTCCAGCATAGGCTGAAAGCAAGCGTCTCCCACAGGATAATAGGTGACCTTGCTGTCGGAATAGGCGGGGCAGTGGGCATACCGCTCCAGATACCGCGCCTGGGCGCCCGCTGCAACCCCCGACCGCGCCGCCACTGTTTCCCAACAGCAATCCTCCTTCAGCGCTTCCTCCATACTGTGCTCCATGCGCTGGAGCCTGCGGCGCATAGAGGGGGTAAAGCGGTTGCCCCGGCTGAGCAGATAGAGCACGCCTCCCAGCACCGGCAGGCTCAGGATCAAAATGATCCAGGCGATCTTATAGCCGGAGTTGGTAGTGGAGGATGACACGATCCACAGCACCGCCGCCAGCGACAACAGCGTCGCACACCAGTAAAGAGGGATAAAATATTGGCTGAACATGGTCATGGCCACCGCCAAAACGCCCAACTGAAGCAGGATCGCGATGCCGGTCAGGGCAACGCGGTGGGTCAGGATGGAACCGAGTTTTTTCATGTCTTGCTCTCCTTTACCACCACCGCGTCTTCGCCCAGCACAAGCTTCAGCTCCGCCAGCAGCGCCTCATGGAGGCCGCAGGTCACGCCGCCCAGCCGTTTGTCCTCCTCCTCCAGATAGAGCACCACCTTGCTCTGTCCGGGAAACATCGTTAGGATGCAGTTTACCCGCTCCAGGTGCGGGTCCCGCTCATTCTTCAGGCGCAGATAGAGCTTCTGAAGCGCCTGGGGACCGCCCTCCTTCACCATACCGTCCTCCAGCGGAAAGACCTTGTCGCAGAGCAGCTGGGGCGCCTTTTCATCCCGCACCGACAGCTTGCCATGCGCCAGCACAGGGAAATTCGCCTTCAGGTAGCTTCCGCTTTCATTCAAGGTCCGGGAAAAGACCAGCAGCTCCATGCCGCCGGTATCGTCCTCCAGGGTCACATAGGCCATCAGGGTATTGTTCCGGGTGGTCTTGGTCTTTACCGCGGAGACCACCCCCGCGATGACCACCTGCTGCTCGTCCCGGTACCGCTCCGGTCCGTCCTCCCGCGCGAAATCCGCCAGGATGGGCCCGATGGGCTCCGCCCCACGGGCGCGGGCGGCGGCGCGGAACTCGTCCATGGGGTGGCCGGAGAGATAGAGACCAGTGATCTCCTTCTCCATGAGCATCCGCTCCCGCTGGGTGTATTCGGGGATGTTGGGCATGGGGATCTCGGGGATGGTGACGGTCTCCCCTCCCCCTCCGCCGAAGAGGTCGAACTGCCCCTCCAGGCTCTGCTTGTGGGCCTCTCCCACCGCTCCGGCCACCTGGTCGCAGACCTGCATGAGCTGGGAGCGGCGGGCGCCGGTGGAGTCGAAAGCTCCGGAGCGGATCAGGCTCTCCAGCACCCGGCGGTTCAGGTCGTAGTCATACATCCGGGCACAGAAATCGGTAAAGGAGGTAAAGGGCCCGTTCTTCTCCCGCTCGGCCAGCAGGCTCGCGGTAAAGCCCCGGCCCACCCCCTTCAGCGCCGCCAGGCCGAAGCGGATGTTCTCCCCCGAGACGGTAAATTCCGTTTCCGACTGGTTCACATCCGGCGGCAGAAGGGAGATGCCCATATCCTTGCACTCGGCAATATACTCCGCCACCTTCTCCTTGGAGTCCAGCACCGAGGTCAAAAGGGCCGCCATATACTCCCGGGGGTAGTGGTATTTGAACCACGCGGTCTGATAGGCCACAATGGCGTAGCTCACCGCGTGGGCCTTGTTGAAGGCGTAGTTGGCGAAGTCGTAGATCTCGTCGTAGATGGCCTCGCCCGCCTTTACGTCGATGCCGTTGCCCACACAGCCGGGAATGCTTCGCTTGGGATCTCCCCGCAGGAATGCCTCCCGCTCCCGCTCCACGTCCTTGGCCTTCTTCTTGCTCATGGCCCGGCGGACCATATCCGCCTGTCCCAGAGAGTAGCCGCCCAGCTTGCGGAAGATTTCGATGACCTGCTCCTGGTAGACGATACAGCCGTAGGTATTGGACAAAATGGGCTCCAGAGCCGGGTGCTTATACCGGATGAGCTTGGGGTCCTGGGCGCAGGCGATGAACCGGGGGATGGAGTCCATGGGGCCGGGGCGGTAAAGGGCGATGATAGCGGTGATGTCCTCAATGCTCCTGGGCTTGAGTCCCACGCACACCCCCGTCATCCCCGCCGACTCCATCTGGAACACCCCCGAGGTCTTTCCCTCGGAGAGCATACGAAACACGTCCGCGTCGTCCATGGGGATGCTCTTAATATCAAAGGCCGGGTCACTGCGACGCACCATCTGGACGGCGTCGTCCAGAATGGTGATGTTGCGCAGACCCAAAAAGTCCATTTTTAAAAGGCCCAGCTCCTCAATAGTGGTCATGGTGTACTGGGTCACCGGCACCCCGTCGTTGGTGGCCAGGGGCACATATTCATACACCGGCCTGCTGGTGATCACCACCCCGGCGGCGTGGGTGGAGGTGTTGCGCGGCATCCCCTCCACCGCCATGGCCGTGTCGATGAGCCCCTTGACCCGCTCGTCCTCCTCACAGCGGTCCCGCAGCGGCTTGGAGAGCTTGAGGGCGTTGTCCAGGGTGATCTTGGGGTCGAAGGGGACCTCCTTGGCGATGGCGTCCACCTCAGCGTAAGGGAAGCTTAGCGCCCGGCCCACGTCCCGGATGGCCGCCCGGGCCTTCAGGGTACCGAAGGTGACGATCTGGCTTACCCGGTCCGCGCCATATTTCTCCGTCACGTAGTCGATCACGTCCTGGCGGCGGCGGATGCAGAAGTCGGTGTCGATATCGGGCATGGTCACCCGCTCGGGGTTCAAGAACCGCTCGAACACCAGGTCATACTTCATGGGGTCCACGTCGGTGATTTCCAGGCAGTAGCTCACGATGCTTCCCGCCGCCGAGCCGCGGCCCGGCCCCACGGGGATGCCGTTTTTCTTGGCGTAGCCGATGAAGTCGGAGACGATGAGGAAGTAGTCCACAAACCCCATCTGGCGGATGACCCCCATCTCGTAGCTCAGCCGCTCCCGGTACTCCGGCAGCACCTCCTTGTACCGCCGCTCCAGCCCCGCCTCACAGATGTCCTTAAAGTAGTCCCAGCTGTCGGTATACCCCTCAGGCAGCTGGAACTGAGGCAGGTGGTGCTTGCCGAACTCAAAGTCCACCTGGCACATCTCCGCGATCTTTGCCGTGTTCTCCAGCGCCTCGGGAAAATCGGGAAAGAGGGACGCCATCTCTTCCTCACTCTTGAGGTAGAATTCCTCCGTTTCAAACTTCATGCGGTTGGGGTCGTCCACCGTCTTGCCCATCTGCACGCACATGAGCACGTCCTGGGTCCGGGCGTCCGCCCTGGAGAGATAGTGGGCGTCGTTGGTGACCACCAGGGGCAGGCCGGTCTCCTCGTGCAGACGGATGAGCCCCGCCGCCACCTGCTTCTGCACCGGGATGCCGTGGTCCTGAAGTTCCAGATAGTAATGCTCCGGGCCAAACAGCTCGGCCATCTCCAGAGCGTAGGTCTTGGCCCCCTCATAGTCCTCCGCCATCAGCCGCCGGGGAAGCTCCCCCGCCAGACAGGCGGACAGGGCGATAAGCCCCTCGCTGTGCTCCCGAAGCAGATCCGTGTCGATGCGCGGCTTGTTGTAAAACCCCTCGGTGTAGCCCATGGAGACCATGTAGGAGAGGTTTTCGTACCCCTTCATATTCTCGCACAGCAGCACCAGATGGCGCGCCTCGTTGTCCAGCCCGTGCTCCCGGTCAAACCGGGTCCGGGGAGCCACATACACCTCACAGCCGATGACCGGATGGATCCCCGCCGCCTTACAGGCCTTGTAGAAGTCGATGGCGCCGTACATATTGCCGTGGTCGGTGATGGCGATGGCGCTCTGCCCCAGCTCATGAAGCCGCGCCGCCAGCTTGTCGATGCGGCACACCCCGTCCAGCAGAGAGTATTGTGTATGTACATGTAAATGGGCAAAGGCCATAGAGACGACCCCCTTTTCATTTGTGTTGCTTTTACCTTGTCCCGAGTCCATTAACTCACAAAAGGCAAACCTCTCTCGTAAAATTTACGACTGCTTGATCTCCTTGTCCACATCCAGCGCCATGAGCTTGCGCAGGCGGTGGTTGAGGCAGGATTTGCTCACCGGGGGGGTGCATTGGGCGGCCAGCTCGGAGAGGGTGCACTCGGGAAACTCCCGGCGCAGGCGGGCGGTCTCCTGAAGCTTGTCCGGCAGAGAAGAAAGGACGCCCCGGGCCTCCAGGCGCGCGATGGCCGCCAGCTGCTCCTGGGCGGCCTGGACGGCCTTATCCACATTGGCCGCGTCGCAGTTGACCCGGCGGTTGACCCCGTTGCGGATGTCCTTTTCCAGCTTGGCGTTCATGACCTCCATGGCGGACACCCCCGCGCCCATCATGGTGAGCAGCTCCTCCAGGGTCTCGCTGTGCTTCACATAGGCCACAAAGTTTCCCTTTCGAGTGGTCTGCTTGGCCTGGAACCCCATCTCCCGCAGTACCACAGGAAAGGCCCGGCTCACCGCCCGGTGGGTAGTGACCCACTCCAGATGGTAGTCCTTCTCCGGGTCGGTCACCGCGCCCCCCGCCAGAAACGCCCCCCGGCAGAAGGCCACCCGGCAGCACTCCTCCTCCACCAAAGGGAAGTTCAGCGTCCGGCTCACCGTCTGCCCCGGCTCATAGCCGTAGCACCGCTCCAGCGTCTCCAGCTTGCCCGGCTGGCAGATGGCAAACACCCGCTTCCCGGTGTCGCCGGGGGCGGGGCGGCGGTCAAAGTCCATGTGGAACGCCTTGCGAAACAAGAGGGGCAGACGCTTGGCAAAGGCGTCCGACTCGGTGACGATGCGCGCCTCACGGCTTGTCCAGCTGTTGCAAAAGAGAAGGATGCCGTAGCACTCCGCCACCGCGCAGCATTTTTTGGTCAGCTTGCCCCGGCAAAGCTCCTCCTTCACCCGCGCGGAAAAGGTCATGGCGCTCACATCCTCTCTCTTGAAGTGATCCTTGTCTGCCCTTAGAAAATACGGGTGTGGCCCCGCTCCTGGTAGAGCTCCAGCACCGCCTTGGCCAACAGCTCCGGCTCGTGGCGGGCATACCGCGCGCCCACGGGGGTGGTCAATGGCCGCTCCACCACCTCTACCCCCAGCCGCGCCAGACGGTCGTGGTCGATGACGATGGGCCGGGCGTCCTCCTCCCGGTACCGCTCCAGCAGCTCAGGCGCCACCGTGGCGTTGTTGCAAAGGCAGATATCCAAATTGCCCAGGCCATGCTCCATCAGCGCCTCCACGTGGTCGGCGGCGGTCATGTCCTCTGTCTCCCCGTCCTGGGTCATGATGTTGCACACGTAAATTTTCAGCGCGTCGGACTGGCTGATGGCCTCCGCCACCCCATCCACCAGCAAATTGGGGATCACGCTGGTATAAAGGCTCCCGGGGCCAAGCAAAATAAGCTCCGCGCTCTCAATGGCCTCCAGCGTTTCAGGGAGGGCCGGGGGATGCCCGGGCAGCAACCGCACATGGGCCACCCGGCAGTCCTGCTCCTTCTTGAATTGGAATATCTTGGATTCTCCCAATACGCGGGTGCCGTTTTCAAACACAGCCTCGATGTCCACATTGGCGTTGGTGACAGGCAGGACCCGGCCGGAGATAGCCAGGACCTGGCTCATGCGGGCCACCGCCTGGTCAAAGGAGTCGGAGATGCCGTAGAGGGCGGCCAGCAGAAGGTTTCCAAAGCTCTGCCCCGCCAGGGAACCGTCGGTGAAACGGTAGGCCAGCAGCTGGCTCATCACCGGCTCCACGTTGGCCAGGGACTGCATACAGTTGCGGATGTCGCCGGGGGGCAGCATCCCCAGATCCTGGCGCAGCATCCCCGAGCCGCCGCCGTCGTCGGCCACGGTGACGATGGCGGTGAGATCGTCCACTTGTCCCTTCAGGCCGCGAAGCATATTGGAAAGGCCGTGGCCGCCGCCGATGGCGACCACCTTAGGCCCGCGTGGTGTTGTCATAACGCTCCCCTCCTCACGCCCGGGTCATATCCCGGTGGTTCTCGCTGGCGTTATAGCCCTTCTGACGGATGAAGTCCGCCAGGGACCGGGTGATGGCCACCGAGCGGTGCTGGCCCCCGGTACAGCCGATGGCGATGACCAGCGCGCTCTTGCCCTCCTCCACATAGAGGGGGAGAAGAAAGCTCATCAGGTCCTCCAGGTGCTTGACCAGGTCGGCGGTCTGCTGATAGCCCCAGAGAAAATCCCGCACCCCCGCGTCCAGCCCCGTCTGGCGGCGCAGCTCAGCGATGTAAAAGGGATTTGGAAGACAACGCACGTCAAAAACCAAGTCGGCCTCAATGGGAACACCGTATTTGAAGCCAAAGGAGACCACCGAAACACTCATCTCCGGTCCCTGGCCGGGGGTGCCGAAGAGCCGAAGCACCTCTCCATGCAGCTTGGCGGTGGAGAGGGCGGTGGTGTCGATGATGTACTCGGCCCGCTTGCGCACCGGCGCCATGGCCGCGCGCTCCAGCTCCGCCGCCTGCACCAGAGTGCGGCCGTCCTTGGCCAGGGGGTGGCCGCGGCGGGTCTCCTTGTAGCGCTTGATGATGGTCTCGGTGGACGCCTCCACGAACACGATCTTGTGCCCGCACTTCATGGCCTCCAGCTGCTCCAGGGCGAAAAACAGCCCGTCAAAGGTCTGTCCCCCCCGGATGTCGGTGACCAGGGCCACCCGGTCATATTTCCCCGGGCTGGCCATGCACAGCTCCGCCAGCGGGGGGATCAGCTGGGCGGGGAGGTTGTCGACACAGTAGAATCCCATATCCTCCAAAAAGGAGGCCACCTTGCTTTTCCCCGCCCCTGAAAGGCCGGATACGATGATAAATTCCATTCGCTCCACCAACCTAATCTAAAATTTCCACTTCCGGCTCCAGGGTGACCCCCGTTTGGGCCGCCACCCGCCGCCTGACCTCATCCATCACCGCCAGCACATCGGCGGCGGTGGCGTTGTCCACGTTGACCACAAAGCCCGCGTGCTTCTCAGAGACCTGGGCTCCGCCGATCCGCAGCCCCTTCAGCGCGCACTGGTCGATGAGGGCGGCGGCAAAGTGTCCCTCCGGCCGCTTGAAGGTCGAGCCCGCGCTGGGGTATTCCAGAGGCTGCTTCTCCCGCCGCCGCCGGGCCAGCTCCGCCATGACGGCTTGGATCTCCTCCCGGTCCCCCGGCTCCAGGCCAAAGCACACCGCCGTCACCAGCAGATGCTCTTCACAAAACAGGCTGTGGCGGTAAGAAAAGCGGCATTCCTCCCTGGACAAGCGGCGCTTCTCCCCGGTCTCGGCGAGAGCTTCCACCCAGCGGACCGCTCCGCTCAGCTCGCCGCCGTAGGCACCCGCGTTCATCCGCGTGCCGCCGCCCACACTTCCGGGGATCCCCTGGGCAAACTCCAGACCGGTCAACGCGTTTTGCGCGGCGACATTAGCCAACCGCGCCAGGGACACGCCGCTTCCGGCAACGATCGCTCCGTTCTCCCCTAAGGTCAGGTTGTCCAGCCCGGCGGTGGACACCACCACGCCGTCAAAGCCGTCGTCCGCAGCCAAAACATTGGAGCCGTTTCCCAAAAAGAAGGGCTTAATACCGGCCTCGTGACAGCGCCGCAGGATCTCCGCCGCCTCCGCCTCGTCCTTGGGACGCAAAAACCAACGGGCGGGGCCGCCGACGCGGAAGGTGGTGTGGGCGCGCAGAGGCTCCCGCTCCAGCAGCTCCAGCTCCGGCATGACCTCCCGCCAGCTCACGTTTCCGCTCATGTCCCCGCCTCCCTAAAAATCATTACACATATTATAACAAATTCCCCGCCCAAATAGAATACCCGGCAGACAATTTGTGGGGCAACTCACGAAGAGCGCCCGCCGGACACATAACCGCGCCGAGGCTGGACATACTAGCTCTGCCCGATAAAGAGGAGGAGAAGGTATGCTCATTGATAAGATCGCCCTGTTTCTCGCCATCGTCGGCGGGCTCAACTGGGGCAGTGTGGGACTGTTCAAGGTGGACCTCGTGGCTTATCTCTGCGGCGGCGCGGCCACTCCCCTGGCCCGGATCATCTACGTGGTGGTCGGCCTGGCGGCTCTGTGGTGCGTGACCCTGCTCTTTCGCGACACCCAGAGCGAGAACCGTCATCACACACAGACAGCCTAAACAAAAAGCCCGCCGTCAGGCGGGTTTTTTGCCGTCTTAATCCTCTAGGGGCAGGCGGATGGTGACCCGGCAGCCGCCCCCCTCGGCGTTGGACAGGGTCAGCGTCCCGCCGTGGCGGGTGATGATCTCCTCGCACACCGCCAGCCCGATCCCCGAGCCTCTGGCCTTGGACGAGCCCTTGTAAAACTTATACTTCACGTGGGGCAGCTCGTCCTCGGGGATGCCGGGGCCGTAGTCCCGGATGGTGATGACCGCCTCCCCGTCCTCCCGGCGAATGGCGCTCTCAATGCGCTCCCCCGAGCCGCCGTGCTTGGCGGCGTTGTCCAGGATGTTGCAAAACACCTGGCGCAGCCGCTGGGGGTCAGCCTCGATGGGGGGGAACTCCTCCTCACAGTCGGTGTGGGTCAGGGTGATGCCCTCCCGGCGGAAGAATTCCCGGTAGGTATACACCGCGTCCTCCAGCTCCGCCTTGATGTCCACCGGCTCGATGGACAAAGTGAAGCGGCCGTCCTCGATGCGGGTAAAGTCCAGCAGCTCCTCCACCATGTTGGTGAGCCGCCGCGCCTCGCTGACGATGATGGAAAGGCCTTTTTTCATATCCTCCGCTTCTCGCAGCTCGCCCCCCGCCATGGTCTCCGCCCAGCCGTTGATGGCGGTCAGAGGGGTGCGCAGCTCGTGGGACACCGAGGAGATAAATTCGCTCTTCAGCTTCTCCGCCTGATTGATCTTCATGGACATATCGTTGATGGCGTCGATGAGGTCCCCGATCTCGTCGTCGGATTTCTTCTCCATCTGGATGCCGTAGCTGCCCCCGGCAATGCGCTGGGCGATGTCGGTGATGCCCGCCACCGGCTCTACGATGGAGCGGACAAAATAGAGGTTGGAGAAGTACACAATGGCGATAATAAGGATCCCCACGCCAAAGGCCAACAGCACCACCAGGGCGATCTGACGGTCCACCAGCCGTAGAGAGGTCACCAGCCTCACCGCTCCCACCACCGTGCCGTCATAAATGATGGGGGATGCTACACACATGATATGCTCCCCGGTGTTGGGATCGTTGCCCGTCCAGGGCGTGAGGACCTTGTTTTCAATGGCTCCCGCAATGTCCGCGGTACCGGGAGTAGAACCGGCGGTCAATCCATAAGAGGAATATTGGATGCGCCCAAAGGGGTTGAGGAACTGGATCTCCAGCTTCCCCTTGTCCTCAAACTCTGCCACATAGCTGGCGGCGCGGTTGTTGTATTCCGTCTCGGTGAAGTTGCGAAAGCTCCGGGTGGCCATGGTGGCCCGGGCCTCCAGGTCGGAGGACATGGTGGAGTAGTAAAAGCTGGACATGGCCAGAGAGAAGGCGGAAACGCCCAGCAGAACGACAAACAGCACCACCGCAAGGGAGTTGACCATCCACCGCTGGCGGATGCCCCGCGCGCGCGCGCGTTTTTTCATATTGTCGCCCCCCTTCTTCTATGCTTCTTCGCTTAGAACCCCCACTTATACCCATATCCCCAAACCGTCGTAATAAATTTGGGGGTCTGGGGGTCGTCCTCGATCTTCAAGCGCAGGCGGCGGATGTTCACATCCACGATCTTCAGCTCGCCGTAATACTTCTCTCCCCACACCGAGCTCAGGATCTCTTCCCGGGAAAGGGCCTTGCCCGGATTGTCCAAAAAGAGCTTCATGATGGAATATTCCACCTGGGTGACCTTGACCCGCTGGCCGTTTTTCTCCAGGGTCCGGTTGCGGGTGTTGAGTAGGAAGGGAGGATATTGGATCACGGCGTCGTCCACCACCGGCTCCTCCCCGTCTCCAATGCGGCGGTAGATGGCGTCTACCCGGGCGGTGAGCTCGGCGGGAGAAAAGGGCTTGGTCACGTAGTCGTCCGCGCCGGTCATCAGGCCGGTGACCTTATCCATCTCCTGGGTGCGGGCGGTGAGCATGATGATGCCGACGCGGGAGTTGGAGGCGCGGATGCGGCGGCAGACCTCAAAGCCGTCCATGTCGTCGGGCAGCATGATATCCAACAGGGCGACCTTGATGTCCGGGTTGCGGCGCAGCTGCTCCAACGCCTCCGCGCCGGTGCCCGCCTCAATGGTCTCATAGCCCGCCCGCTTCAGGTTGATGACCACAAAGCTGCGGATATTGGCCTCGTCCTCCAATACCAAAACCTTTTTCATGGGAAACCCTCCTTTCCTCGGGAGATATCAGTTTTCAGTGGACCATTCCGTGCGAATGAGGTAGAACCGCTGTTGGAGCTCTTCCTCGGTCAGGCCCGTGTCCCAGACCTCGGGGAACAGCTCATAGGCATAGGTAGCCGTGGTGTTGCTGAGCAGGACCTGGCGGCCGCCGATGGAGGAGCGGCTCTGCTGGTTGGTGCCCGTGAGCTTGTAGAGGATCATAAAGGGCCGCGCCGCCTTTCCCTCCCCCTCATAGAGGGAGAAGAGGACCGCCCGCTCGTCGGCAGTGGTGGAGTCCTTGCGGGAGATGGTCAGCCGCCCCAGCCACTCCTCCGGGATGTTAAAATACCAGCCGTCGGTGATGGTGTGATAGGTGGTCATCACCGTGTGGGGCTTCCCCCTCCCGTTAAACTGCCGCCAATCCATCAGCCAAAAGTCGTCCGTCGCCCCCATGGCCCGGGGGACCTGCACCGGATAGGGGATCTCCATCACGCCGTCCCGGTCAATGTCGGTGCCGTTGACCGCCGTATAGCTGCGGATGGTCTCCTCGCTTCGCAGGGTGTCGTTGTTCAGCGTCACGTTGGTAAACTGCCCGTCCCGACAGGCCAGGATGTCCACCACCTGATCGCTGCTCTCAGGGAAGCCGGAGGTGACAAAAATGGCCGGAGTCATGTCCGTCAGGTTGCCGTTTCTCAGCAGACGGATCTCGTTGATCCCCGCCGTGAGCAGCGCGGTGGTCTTCAGCTCCAGCGCCGCGCCATCATAGTCGTAGAAGTCGGCCCGGTTGATCCCGTCCTCCCCCGTTTGCAAGGTGAGGGCGATCAGCTCCTTGGCACCGTCACTGTCCAGATCGGCCAGGCGAAAGCGGGTGTAGCTGTCCACCCACAACAACTCGATGCCCTCTACGTCATAAAGGCTGTAGACCCCCAGGGCGTGGTCGGTGGCGGAGATCTGCCAGGAGACCACCACCTCCTTGTCCTCGGAGCCGCCTACATTTTCGTAGGCCACCGAGCCGATGGCGCTGCCCACCCCCTCGATGACGCAGCTTTGCTCATAGGTGTCGTCCTCCCGCAGACGGAACACATAGATCTTCAGCGGCCGCTCCGCCCCCGAAACCCGGAAAAAGGCCACGGCGGACTCCTGCATCCCGTCGCCGTCCAGGTCCTGGAGCTGGACGGTCTGGGTGTTGGACCCCGACTGGGGCGCGATGGACTCCCCGCCGATGGCGGAACGGATCTCGCTGATGATGGCGTTGAGGTTGCGGTAGTCCTCCGGCGGCTCGGGGAGGGCAAACATATTGCCGGACTCCCGGCCCATGCAGCCGGTCAGCCCCAGCAAAACAGCGGCCAGCAGTAGTGCGCAGATCCCGCGGCGGCATTTTTTCACGGCTTGTCCTCCCCTTTCCTGTGCGTTGAATACAGTTATAGTCATTATAGCAGTTGCAAACAAAAAAAACAAGGGATGAGTCAGGCTCATCCCTTGTTTTTTCCCAACGTATTTTCTTATTTCGCCGCCTTGTTGGCACGGATGGCCTCAATGAGGGCGGGAGCGACCTTGAAGAGGTCGCCGGTAATGCCGTAGGTAGCGCACTCAAAGATAGGCGCCGAGGCGTTCTTGTTCACGGCGATGATGCACTCGGAGTCCTGCATACCGGCCCGGTGCTGGATGGCGCCGGAGATACCCAGAGCCACATAGATGCGGGGATGTACGGTCTTGCCGGTCTGGCCCACTTGGTGGTCCACACTGATCCAGTCAGCGTCTACGCAAGCGCGGGACGCGCCCACCACACCGCCCAGCACGTCGGCCAGCTCCTGGGCCAGGGCGATCCCCTTCTGGGGGTCCTTGCTGATGCCGCGGCCCACGGCCACCACCACGTCGGCGCCGATCAGGTCCACCATCTTCTTGGCGGCCTTCTCGATCTTGACGACGTCCACATGGATGTCGCTCTTGTCCAGCTTCACGTCCACCTTCTCCAGCACGGTCTTGGCGGCCCCGGCCTCATCAAAGGCCTGGGTCTGCATCACGCCGGGACGGACGGTGGACATCTGGGGACGGAAGCGGGGGCAGATGATGGTGGCCATCAGGTGGCCGCCAAAGGCGGGACGGGTCATCTTCAGGTTAGTGTTCTCCTCAAACGCGGTGTTGTCCACGTCGATGGTAGAGGTGGAGCGAAGGAAATCCTTATACTTCTCCACGTCCACATCCAGGTGGGTACAGTCGGCGGTCAAACCGGTATGGAGCCGGGCCGCGCAGCGGGGGCCCAGGTCACGGCCGATATTGGTGGCGCCGATGAGGAAGATCTCCGGCTTCTTATCCTCGATGAGGTCGCACAGCACCTTGGCGTAGCCATCGGTGGTGTAGTCCTTCAGCAGGGGGTGGTCACAGACATAGACCTTGTCCGCGCCGTAGCCGCCCAGAGCCTTCATGTACTCCTCCTTGACGCCGCTGCCCAGCACCACGCCGGCCAGCTCCACACCCAGGTCGTTGGCCAGCTTGCGCCCCTCGCTGAGGAGCTGGTAGCTGGTAGACATGATCACGCCGTCGCGCTGCTCACAAAATACCCAAACGCCCTTGAAGGCGGCGGTATCACTGCTGTTATAAGCCATATCTCGTCACTCCTTCCCTTAAATCAGGTGCTTGGCGTCCAGCAGCTTCACCAGCTCTTCGCAGGTGGCCTTGCCGTCGCCTTCCAGCATCTGGCCCGCGCCCTTCACCGGGGGAGAGAAGGACTTGTAGACATTGGTGGGAGAGCCCTGGAGTCCAATGGTGTCCACCTCGATGAGGGGATCGTCCTTCAACGTCTCATAGTTGTAGATCTCCAGGGGCTTCTGATAGCACTCCATCACGCCGCCCACGCTCATGTACCGGGGCAGATTCAGCTCCTTAATGCAGGTCAGCAGGCAGGGGGTGTTCACCTTCAGCAGCATGAACCCGTCCTCGAGCATCCGCTTGACGGTAAGGGTGTTGCCCTCCTTCTTGATGTCCGCCACGTAGCTCACCTGGGGCAGGTGGAGCTTTTCCGCGATCTGGGGACCCACCTGGGCGGTGTCGCCGTCGATGGCCTGGCGGCCGCAGAACACCACGTCCTCGGGGCCTACGCCGATCTTGTTGATGGCGGCGGCCAGGATCTGGGAGGTGGCAAAGGTATCAGAGCCGCCGAACTCCCGGGCAGAGACCAGCACGGCCTTGTCCGCACCCATGGCCAGAAGCTCCCGGAGCATGGACTCGGCGGGAGGGGGCCCCATGGAGACCACCACCACCTCGCAGCCGGTGGCGTCCTTGAGCTGGAGGGCAGCCTCAATGGCGTTCATGTCGTCAGGGTTGGTGATGGTCGCCATTTTGGAACGGTCCATGGTGCCGTCTTCCTTCACGGCCACCACGCCGGAGGTGTCGGGCACCTGCTTGACACATACGATCGCTTTCATATTCGTCTCGCCCTCCTTACTTCAAGATGGCCCCAGAGATGACCATTCTCTGGACTTCACTGGTGCCCTCGTAGATCTCGGTGATCTTGGCGTCGCGCATCATGCGCTCCACGGGGTAGTCCCGGGTGTAGCCGTAGCCGCCGAAGAGCTGGACACAGCGCCTTGTCACGTCGCTGGCGGTCTCGGCGGCCACCAGCTTCGCCATGGCGGCCTCCACACTGAAGGGCTCGTGGCCCTGCTTCTTCATGGCGGCGGCGTACACCAGCCACTTGGCCGCCTGGGTCTTGGCGTACATATCCGCCAGCTGGAACTGGGTGTTCTGCTGCTTGGCGATGGGCTTGCCAAACTGGACGCGCTCCTTGGTGTAGGCGATGGTCTCGTCGATGGCGCCCTCGGCAATGCCCAGAGCCTGGGCGGCGATGCCGATGCGGCCGCCGTCCAGAGTAGCCATGGCCTCGTTAAAGCCCTTGCCCTGCTTGCCCAGCATCCGGTCGGCGGGGATGACGCAATCCTCAAAGATCAGCTCACAGGTAGATGAGCCGCGGATGCCCATCTTCTTCTCGTGCTTGCCCACGGAGAAGCCGGGGTCGGTGCGCTCCACGATGAAGGCGGACAGCTCCTTGGTCTTGCGCCCCCGCTTCTCCACGATACCGGTAATGGCAATGACAATGAACACGTTGGCGTAGCCGGCGTTGGTGATAAAGATCTTGGAGCCGTTGAGCACCCACTCGCCCTTCTCGTTCTGGACGGCGGTGGTCTGCTGGCCCTGGGCGTCGGTGCCCGCGCCGGGCTCGGTGAGGCCAAAGGCCCCGATCCACTCACCGGAGCAGAGCTTGGGCAGATACTTCTGCTTTTGCTCCTCGGTGCCGTAGTCAAAAATGGGGTTGCAGCACAGGGAGGTGTGAGCGGAGAGGATGACGCTGGTGGTGCCGCACACCTTGGCCAGCTCCTCCACCGCCATAACGTAGGATAAGTAATCGGCCCCCGCGCCGCCGTACTCCTTGGGGAGATAAATGCCCATCATGCCCAGCTTGGCCATTTTCTTCACCGTCTCGGCGGGGAAGCGCTCCTCCTCGTCGATCTCCTGGGCCAGAGGCTTGACCTCGTTTTGGGCGAAGTCGCGAAAGAGCTTTTGGAGCATCAACTGCTCTTTGGACAGCTTGAGATCCATCGAATCATGCCCTCCTTAATGATAACGTTTGAAGTAAACGGACGCTTACAGCTCGTCCGCAGGGGTCTTGGTGCGGTCCGCGTTGTAGACGTAGAAGCCCTTGCCGGACTTGACGCCCAGATTGCCGCCCCGGACCATCTTGCGGAGAAGCGGGCAGGCACGGTACTTGCCGTCGCCGGTCTCGTTGTAGAGCACATCCATGATAGCCAGGCAGATGTCCAGTCCGATGAAGTCGCCCAGCTCCAGGGGACCCATGGGGTGGTTGGCGCCCAGCTTCATGGCCGCGTCGATGCCCGCAATGTTGGACACGCCCTCCATCTTGATGAAGGCGGCCTCGTTGATCATGGGGATAAGGATGCGGTTGACCACGAACCCGGCGGCCTCGTTGACCTGCACAGGGGTCTTGCCCAGCTCCTCGGAGATGGCGGTGATGGCAGAGACGGTCTCGGCGGGGGTATTGGCCCCGGCAATGACCTCAATGAGCTTCATACGGTCGGCGGGGTTGAAGAAGTGCATCCCGATGAGGGGACGGCTCAAGCCCTTACCGATCTCGGTGATGGACAGGGAGGATGTATTGGAGGCAAAAATGCAATCGGACTTGCAGAGCTTATCCAGCTCACCGAAGGTGGTCTGCTTCACGCCCATATCCTCAAAGGCTGCCTCCACGATGAGGTCACAGTCTGCGCAGAGGTTTTCCTTCAGGCCGGGGGTGATGGCGGCGACGATGGCGTCCACCTTGTCCTGCTCCATCTTGCCCTTCTCCACCAGCTTGGCGTAGCCCTTCTCGATCTTGGCCTTGCCGTTATCCGCCCACTCCTGCTTGATGTCGCACAGAGCCACAGTCCAGCCGCTCTGGGCAAAGGCCTTGGCAATGCCCTGGCCCATGGTGCCCGCGCCAATCACGCCTACTTTTTTCATGTTGTTCGACCTCCTAAAAATATTGATCCCAAATTGGGGGTTAACTGATGTAGGGCGCGGCTTGCCAGACGCGCCGACGTCTACCATTCTACGTCCCGGGCGGGGCAAGCCCCTCCCCTACACGAGTGATGGTAACGTATTCCTTTGTAGGGGGGGCTTACCCCGCCCGTCGGCCTGCGTGTCTACGCCTCGCGCTCAGTTGTTCGTAAACACCGCCTTGGGCTTGGGCTTCTCCTTGGAGAGGAAGCAGGCCATGCCCTCCACCTGGTCGTGGGTCTCGAAGCAGTCGCCAAACAGCTTTTCCTCGATGACCACCGCCTTGTCTATGGAGACCTGCATCCCCTCGTTGACCGCCTTCTTACAGGCGCGCACGGCGATGGGGGCGTTCTTGGCAATGGTGGCGGCCATCTTCTTGGCCGCGTCCATCAGCTCCGCCTGAGGATGGACGGCGTTGACCAAGCCGATGCGAAGCGCCTCGGTGGCGTCGATGTTCCTGGCGGTGTACAAAAGCTGCTTGGCCATGCCCATGCCCACCAGCCGGGCCAGCCGCTGGGTCCCGCCAAAGCCGGGAGTGATGCCCAAACCCACCTCGGGCTGACCGAACATGGCGTTATCCGAGCAGAGGCGAATGTCGCAGGACATGGCCAGCTCACACCCGCCGCCCAGAGCAAAGCCGTTGACGGCAGCGATCACGGGCAGGGGAAAATTCTCGATCATCAGGAAGATGTCGTTGCCCAGCTTGCCAAAAGCTTCGCCCTCCGCCTTGGTCATGGTGGACATAGAGCCGATATCCGCTCCGGCCACAAAGCTCTTCTCCCCTGCGCCGGTGAGGACCACGCAGCGCACGCTGTTCTGGTCCACCGACTCAAACGCGGCCTTCAACTCGGACAGCACCTGAGGATTCAACGCGTTGAGGGCCTCAGGGCGGTTGATGGTGATAACGCCTACCGCGCCCTCACAATTCAGTTCTACCAATGCCATTTCCTGTCTGCCTCCTTGTTCAAAATTCGTACTCGTGGAATCGTTATAATTTTCACAATCTCGCCAATTCTAATATAACACCCTTCCTCGGATTTTGCAAGTGTAAGTTGTAAATTTCCCAGCGGAAATGAAAAGAAATTTTAGGGGGCCATAGAAAAAAGACGCGGCGGGAGAACTCCCGCCGCGTTCGGCTCGTCAGATGTCCAGATAGGCTTGCAACAAGACCTGCAGCAACTCATCGCGGTCCAGCTTGCGGATGAGGGCGCGGGCGTTGTTGTAGTTGGTAATATAGGTGGGGTCCTCAGAGAGGATGTAGCCCACGATCTGGTTGATGGGGTTGTAGCCCTTTTCCTGGAGGGCGTCGTATACCGTTGTCAGGGTCTGGCGGATGGTCTCGCCTGGGTCGGGCTTGAGGGAAAAGGGTCGGGTAAAGCTCAGATCGTCAGACATGACACACGCACCTCCCGTTCAACATGTGGTTTCGTCTATTCTACTCTATTTTGTGCCGTTTGTAAAGGGGTTTTTCCGCTCTTTTAACGAAGGGTCGCACCCAGTTCCTGCTCCAGCAGAGCCAAGATCGCCGAGACGTCCGCATCCGCCTCTTCCGCAGTAAGACTGCGGTCATCGGCGCGCAGGGTGAGGTTGAAAGCCACCGACTTCTTCCCCTCGGGAATGGGCGCGCCGGTATAGATGTCAAAGAGGGTCACTTCCTTGAGCAGTCCTTTGGCTCCCCGGGCAATGCAGTCCTCCAGCGCCCCCACAGTCACAGCCAAGTCGCACACCACGGCAATGTCCCGGGTGACGGCGGGGAACTTGGGCAGCGGAGTATAGACCGGGTCGGCCCCCTTGGCGTCCATGAGCGCGGCCAAAGACAGTTCAGCGGCGTAAATCTCCGTGTCCACGCCGTAGTTCTTCGCCGCCAGCGGATGCACCTGGCCCAGCACGCCCAGCACCTGTCCCCCGGCCCACACCGCGGCGCAGCGGCCGGGATGGTAGGAGGGGTTTTCCGTAACGGCAACGAAGGAAATGTTGTCACAGCGCAGCTCCTTCAAAATAGCCTCCACAACGCCCTTAAGGGTAAAGAAGTCCATGCCTCCATAGGCCCCCAGGGTAAGGTACTTGCTCTCGATCGCCAGGCCGTCCTTCCCGCCGGGGGTGTAGGTGCGGCCCACCTCATAGAGCCTCGCCGACTTGTTGCGGAAGTTGTAGTTGCGGGTCAGGATCTCCAGCATGGAGGGAAGCGTGGTGGTCCGCATAATAGAGGTGTCCTCCCCCAAGGGATTGAGGATCTTGAAGGACTTGCGCCGCTGGGCGTCTTGGGGCCAGCGGATCTTGTCATAATAAGTGGGGGAGATAAAGGAATAGGTGATGATCTCGTCGAAGCCCAGCGCGCGGCAGGATGCGCCCAGCCGGCGCTCCACCTGCTCGGCAGGAGAGAAGCCGCCCAGGGTGGTCTGCCCCCGCATAAGGGTGGTGGGGATGTTGTTGTAGCCATAGAACCGGGCCACCTCCTCGGCCAGATCGGCCATGCGGCGCACGTCCCCCCGCCAGGAGGGAACGGTGACCTGGTCACCGCCCACCGTGAAGTCCAGAGACTTCAAAATGGAGACCATAGTCTCCCTGTCCACCTCAGTCCCCAACAGGGCGTTGATCTTTTCCGGCTCCAGGGTCAAAACGGTGGGCTGGGGAACAAAGTTAAGGATGTCGATGACGCCGTCCACCACCTCGCCGGCCCCCAGCAGTTCTACCAGCTCACAGGCGCGCTCCACAGCAGGAAGGGTGTTCATAGGGTCCAGGCCCTTCTCAAACTTGGCGGACGCTTCGGTCCGCATCCCCAGGGCCAACGCGCCCTTGCGGATGGTAGTACCGTCAAAGCAGGCGGACTCAAAGACCACGTCGGTGGTGTCGTCCACGATCTCGGAGTTTTCCCCGCCCATGATGCCCGCCAGGCCCACGGCCCGGTCCTCGTCGGCGATGACCAAATGATTGGCGGTGAGGGTGTGCTCCTTGCTGTCCAGGGTGGTAAGCTTCTCCCCTTCCTCCGCCCGGCGGACGATGATCTTTCCACCCTTCACATAGCGGTAGTCAAAGGCGTGCATGGGCTGGCCGTATTCCAGCATGACGTAGTTGGT